>BNJU01002965.1_pt1 | contig 176930 bp, 216 predicted proteins | sample 8539281 | NCBI WGS metagenome assembly BNJU01 (sample SAMD00202456, study PRJDB9452) | human saliva metagenome | isolation source: human saliva | place: Japan
ATGTTTAGAAAGTAGGTACTAATATGATTAAATATAGTATCCGTGGTGAAAACCTAGAAGTAACAGAAGCCATTCGCGACTATGTCGTTTCTAAACTCGAAAAGATTGAAAAATATTTTCAGGCAGATCAAGAGCTAGACGCTCGAGTAAACTTAAAAGTTTACCGTGAAAAGACCGCAAAAGTAGAAGTAACCATTCCGCTTGGATCTATCACACTTCGTGCAGAAGATGTCTCTCAAGATATGTACGGTTCAATTGATCTAGTTGTAGATAAAATTGAACGTCAAATCCGTAAGAATAAAACAAAAATCGAAAAGAAAAATCGTGTTAAATCTGGTGCAGGTAAATTGTTTACCGATGCAGTTGTAGAAGAAGCAACAACCACAGAAAAAGTTGTTCGCTCAAAAACAATTGATCTAGAGCCAATGGATTTAGATGAAGCGATCCTTCAAATGGATCTATTAGCACACGACTTCTTCATTTATCGTGATGCAGAAGACAACACAACAAATGTGATCTACCGTAGAGAAGATGGAGACATCGGTCTATTGGAAGTAAAAGAATAGAGATCAAAAAGAGATTGAAAAAAATCAATTAAATTATAGAGGAATCAGGAGCATTTATGCTCCTGATATTTTTATAAACCAAAAAAAGTAAAAACTTTCAAAAAAATAAAATTTTTTTGGAAAAAAAGTGTTGACAGTAAGGGTAGGTCATGATATACTAATATAGTTGTCGCGCGAGAGCGACAAAGACCTTTGAAAACTGAACAAGACGAACCAATGTGCAGGGCGCTACAATGAAAGTTGTAGTAACTGAACAATAAAAAAACAATAAATCTGTCAGTGACAGAATGAGTTTAAGACAAACAATTATTTTAATGAGAGTTTGATCCTGGCTCAGGATGAACGCTGGCGGCGTGCCTAATACATGCAAGTAGAACGCTGAAGCTTGGTGCTTGCACCGAGCGGATGAGTTGCGAACGGGTGAGTAACGCGTAGGTAACCTGCCTCTTAGCGGGGGATAACTATTGGAAACGATAGCTAATACCGCATAAAAGTCGACATCGCATGATGTTGACTTGAAAGGTGCAATTGCATCACTAAGAGATGGACCTGCGTTGTATTAGCTAGTTGGTGAGGTAACGGCTCACCAAGGCGACGATACATAGCCGACCTGAGAGGGTGATCGGCCACACTGGGACTGAGACACGGCCCAGACTCCTACGGGAGGCAGCAGTAGGGAATCTTCGGCAATGGGGGCAACCCTGACCGAGCAACGCCGCGTGAGTGAAGAAGGTTTTCGGATCGTAAAGCTCTGTTGTAAGAGAAGAACGAGTGTGAGAGTGGAAAGTTCACACTGTGACGGTAACTTACCAGAAAGGGACGGCTAACTACGTGCCAGCGTACTGGTAATACGTAGGGTCCCGAGCGTTATCCGGATTTATTGGGCGTAAAAGCGAGCGCAGGCGGTTGAGATAAGTCTGAAGTTAAAGGCTGTGGCTTAACCATAGTACGCTTTGGAAACTGTTTAACTTGAGTGCAGAAGGGGAGAGTGGAATTCCATGTGTAGCGGTGAAATGCGTAGATATATGGAGGAACACCGGTGGCGAAAGCGGCTCTCTGGTCTGTAACTGACGCTGAGGCTCGAAAGCGTGGGGAGCAAACAGGATTAGATACCCTGGTAGTCCACGCCGTAAACGATGAGTGCTAGGTGTTGGGTCCTTTCCGGGACTCAGTGCCGCAGCTAACGCATTAAGCACTCCGCCTGGGGAGTACGACCGCAAGGTTGAAACTCAAAGGAATTGACGGGGGCCCGCACAAGCGGTGGAGCATGTGGTTTAATTCGAAGCAACGCGAAGAACCTTACCAGGTCTTGACATCCCTCTGACCGCTCTAGAGATAGAGTTTTTCCTTCGGGACAGAGGTGACAGGTGGTGCATGGTTGTCGTCAGCTCGTGTCGTGAGATGTTGGGTTAAGTCCCGCAACGAGCGCAACCCCTATTGTTAGTTGCCATCATTCAGTTGGGCACTCTAGCGAGACTGCCGGTAATAAACCGGAGGAAGGTGGGGATGACGTCAAATCATCATGCCCCTTATGACCTGGGCTACACACGTGCTACAATGGCTGGTACAACGAGTCGCGAGTCGGTGACGGCAAGCTAATCTCTTAAAGCCAGTCTCAGTTCGGATTGTGAGTCGCAACTCGCCTACATGAAGTCGGAATCGCTAGTAATCGCGGATCAGCACGCCGCGGTGAATACGTTCCCGGGCCTTGTACACACCGCCCGTCACACCACGAGAGTTTGTAACACCCGAAGTCGGTGAGGTAACCTTTTGGAGCCAGCCGCCTAAGGTGGGATAGATGATTGGGGTGAAGTCGTAACAAGGTAGCCGTATCGGAAGGTGCGGCTGGATCACCTCCTTTCTAAGGAAATGGAAACCTGTACGTTGGTCTTGTTTAGTTTTGAGAGGTCTTGTGGGGCCTTAGCTCAGCTGGGAGAGCGCCTGCTTTGCACGCAGGAGGTCAGCGGTTCGATCCCGCTAGGCTCCATTAACACTGTAAGGGTGTTAAGATTGAACATTGAAAATTGAATATCTATATCAAATAGTAACAAGAAAATAAACCGAAACGCTGTAAATATTTAAAGAGTTTAGGTCGCAAGACCAAAAATAAGGTTAAGTTAATAAGGGCGCACGGTGGATGCCTTGGCACTAGAAGCCGAAGAAGGACGTGACAAACGACGAAATGCTTTGGGGAGCTGTAAGTAAGCGACGATCCAGAGATGTCCGAATGGGGGAACCCACTAGCTGATGGCTAGTACTCCTATCTGTTAAGGATAGGTAGAGGAAGACGCAGTGAACTGAAACATCTAAGTAGCTGCAGGAAGAGAAAGCAAAAGCGATTGCCTGAGTAGCGGCGAGCGAAACGGCAGGAGGGCAAACCGAAGAGTTTACTCTTCGGGGTTGTAGGACTGCAATGTGGACTTAAAGATTATAGAAGAATGACATGGGAAGGTCAGCCAAAGAGAGTAAGAGCCTCGTATTCGAAATAGTCTTTATACCTAGCAGTATCCTGAGTACGGCGGGACACGAGAAATCCCGTCGGAATCTGGGAGGACCATCTCCCAACCCTAAATACTCTCTAGTGACCGATAGTGAACCAGTACCGTGAGGGAAAGGTGAAAAGCACCCCGGGAGGGGAGTGAAATAGAACCTGAAACCGTGTGCCTACAACAAGTTCGAGCCCGTTAATGGGTGAGAGCGTGCCTTTTGTAGAATGAACCGGCGAGTTACGATATGATGCGAGGTTAAGTTGAAGAGACGGAGCCGTAGGGAAACCGAGTCTGAATAGGGCGTCTTAGTATTATGTCGTAGACCCGAAACCATGTGACCTACCCATGAGCAGGTTGAAGGTGAGGTAAAACTCACTGGAGGACCGAACCAGGGCACGTTGAAAAGTGCTTGGATGACTTGTGGGTAGCGGAGAAATTCCAAACGAACTTGGAGATAGCTGGTTCTCTCCGAAATAGCTTTAGGGCTAGCGTCGACATTAAGATTCTTGGAGGTAGAGCACTGTTTGGGTGAGGGGTCCATCCCGGATTACCAATCTCAGATAAACTCCGAATGCCAATGAATTATGGTCGGCAGTCAGACTGCGAGTGCTAAGATCCGTAGTCGAAAGGGAAACAGCCCAGACCACCAGCTAAGGTCCCAAAATAATTGTTAAGTGGAAAAGGATGTGGGGTTGCACAGACAACTAGGATGTTAGCTTAGAAGCAGCTATTCATTCAAAGAGTGCGTAATAGCTCACTAGTCGAGTGACCCTGCGCCGAAAATGTACCGGGGCTAAAACAATTTACCGAAGCTGTGGATACCTTTATAGGTATGGTAGGAGAGCGTTCTATGTGTGGAGAAGGTGTACCGTGAGGAGCGCTGGAACGCATAGAAGTGAGAATGCCGGTATGAGTAGCGAAAGACAGGTGAGAATCCTGTCCACCGTAAGACTAAGGTTTCCAGGGGAAGGCTCGTCCGCCCTGGGTTAGTCGGGACCTAAGGAGAGACCGAAAGGTGTATCCGATGGACAACAGGTTGATATTCCTGTACTAGAGTATGTAGTGAAGGAGGGACGCAGTAGGCTAACTAAAGCGTGCGACTGGAAGTGCACGTCTAAGCAGTGAGGTGTGAATTGAGTTAAATGCTTAATTCTATAACATTGAGCTGTGATGGGGAGCGAAGTTTAGTAGCGAAGTTAGTGACGTCACACTGCCAAGAAAAAGCTTCTAGCGTTAATCATACTCTACCCGTACCGCAAACCGACACAGGTAGTCGAGGCGAGTAGCCTCAGGTGAGCGAGAGAACTCTCGTTAAGGAACTCGGCAAAATGACCCCGTAACTTCGGGAGAAGGGGTGCTGGCTTTCAGTCAGCCGCAGTGAATAGGCCCAAGCAACTGTTTATCAAAAACACAGCTCTCTGCTAAATCGTAAGATGATGTATAGGGGGTGACGCCTGCCCGGTGCTGGAAGGTTAAGAGGAGTGCTTAGCGTAAGCGAAGGTATGAATTGAAGCCCCAGTAAACGGCGGCCGTAACTATAACGGTCCTAAGGTAGCGAAATTCCTTGTCGGGTAAGTTCCGACCCGCACGAAAGGCGTAATGATTTGGGCACTGTCTCAACGAGAGACTCGGTGAAATTTTAGTACCTGTGAAGATGCAGGTTACCCGCGACAGGACGGAAAGACCCCATGGAGCTTTACTGCAGTTTGATATTGAGTGTCTGTGCCACATGTACAGGATAGGTAGGAGCCATTGAGATCGGGACGCCAGTTTCGATGGAGGCGTTGTTGGGATACTACCCTTGTGTTATGGCCACTCTAACCCGGTAGGTTCATCATCTACGGAGACAGTGTCTGACGGGCAGTTTGACTGGGGCGGTCGCCTCCTAAAAGGTAACGGAGGCGCCCAAAGGTTCCCTCAGAATGGTTGGAAATCATTCGCAGAGTGTAAAGGTATAAGGGAGCTTGACTGCGAGAGCTACAACTCGAGCAGGGACGAAAGTCGGGCTTAGTGATCCGGTGGTTCCGTATGGAAGGGCCATCGCTCAACGGATAAAAGCTACCCTGGGGATAACAGGCTTATCTCCCCCAAGAGTTCACATCGACGGGGAGGTTTGGCACCTCGATGTCGGCTCGTCGCATCCTGGGGCTGTAGTCGGTCCCAAGGGTTGGGCTGTTCGCCCATTAAAGCGGCACGCGAGCTGGGTTCAGAACGTCGTGAGACAGTTCGGTCCCTATCCGTCGCGGGCGTAGGAAATTTGAGAGGATCTGCTCCTAGTACGAGAGGACCAGAGTGGACTTACCGCTGGTGTACCAGTTGTCTCGCCAGAGGCATCGCTGGGTAGCTATGTAGGGAAGGGATAAACGCTGAAAAGCATCTAAGTGTGAAACCCACCTCAAGATGAGATTTCCCATGATTTTTATATCAGTAAGAGCCCTGAGAGAAGATCAGGTAGATAGGGTTAGGAGTGGAAGTTGTGTGAGCAATGGAGCGGACTAATACTAATAGCTCGAGGACTTATCCAAAGAGTCAAAAGATATTGACAACGTAAGGTTAACTTGTTAGAATATAGATATTCAATTTTGAATGTTTAATCATTCAGAGTTAAGTGACGATAGCCCTAGGAGATACACCTGTACCCATGCCGAACACAGCAGTTAAGCCCTAGAACGCCGGAAGTAGTTGGGGGTTGCCCCCTGTGAGATAAGGTAGTCGCTTAGCAGAGATTGAGCCTAGTAGATACTAGGCTCATTTGGGAGTTTAGCTCAGCTGGGAGAGCATCTGCCTTACAAGCAGAGGGTCAGCGGTTCGATCCCGTTAACTCCCATAGGTCCCGTAGTGTAGCGGTTATCACGTCGCCCTGTCACGGCGAAGATCGCGGGTTCGATTCCCGTCGGGACCGTTAAGATAATGAAAATTATTTTAAGACTCGTTAGCTCAGTTGGTAGAGCAATTGACTTTTAATCAATGGGTCACTGGTTCGAGCCCAGTACGGGTCATATTTTGCGGGTTTGGCGGAATTGGCAGACGCACCAGATTTAGGATCTGGCGCTTTACGGCGTGGGGGTTCAAGTCCCTTAACCCGCATAAGAGAATAATAATGAGCCGGCTTAGCTCAGTTGGTAGAGCATCTGATTTGTAATCAGAGGGTCGCGTGTTCAAGTCATGTAGCCGGCATTTTTTTATATAAAGAAAGCAATGCGAACGTAGTTCAGTGGTAGAACACCACCTTGCCAAGGTGGGGGTCGCGGGTTCGAATCCCGTCGTTCGCTTGAGGAGGCCGGGGTGGCGGAACTGGCAGACGCACAGGACTTAAAATCCTGCGATTGGTAACGATCGTACCGGTTCGATTCCGGTCCTCGGCATAGACAAAGGTTGAAAGAAGCACCCTTAGCTCAACTGGATAGAGTACCTGACTACGAATCAGGCGGTTAGAGGTTCGACTCCTCTAGGGTGCATGGTCGCAAGGCTATGTAATAATTGAATAGGAACGAGCACCCTTAGCTCAACTGGATAGAGTACCTGACTACGAATCAGGCGGTTAGAGGTTCGACTCCTCTAGGGTGCATAAAGCGGTAGCTTTAGATCGGGAAGTAGCTCAGCTTGGTAGAGTACTTGGTTTGGGACCAAGGTGTCGCAGGTTCGAATCCTGTCTTCCCGATAGTGTATCGAAAAAGTCTAATGATTGTGATTAGGCTTTTTTTGTAGGTAATTTTTCATTAAGTTAAAAGAAAAAAGAGCTTGCGCTCTTTCCAACTTTATTTATTTCGCAGTTCAACATAACGGTTATACCAAATTTTGATATATTCCTCAGAAAAGGGACCTTTGTTTTGGTTTATCCAATCTACTAGAACCTTAACATTTTCCTTTAAAATAAAGTCGATGTCATCTGAATAGTGCATTTTTTCTTTGTGCTGCTCGTATTCTTCAACATCTAACAATTTTTTTTCACCATTGGTAAAGACCTTGACATCGAGATCATAGTCGATATATTTTAAGGCTTCTTGGTCAATGTGAAAAGGACTTGCTAGGTTACAGTAGTAAGACACACCATTGTCACGGATCATGGCGATGATGTTAAACCAATATTTTTTATGGAAATATACGATCGCTGGTTCACGTGTAATCCAACGTCTACCATCACTTTCAGTCACAAGTGTATGATCGTTTACTCCAATAATTGCATTTTCGGTTATCTTTAATACCATGGTGTCACGCCATGTTCGGTGTAAACTGCCATCATGTTTATAACTTTGAATTGTAATAAAGTCGCCTTCTTTAGGTAGTTTCATAACTTACCAACTTTCTACAATCTAAGTATATCCTCTATATTGTAACATATTTTTTAAAATTTTTTCTTATTTTTCTATTTAATTTTCAATTTGGTTTATGAATCTAGGTATTCTCTAATGGCTGACGTTATATCACTATAATCGTAGCCTTTTCTGGCTAGTGCCTGAGTCAAGCGTTGTTTGAGGTCATAGCCTTCATATTTTTTACTGTATTTACGGTATTGTTTTTCTAACTCTTTTAGAATGAGCTCATTGGTTGTTTCTTCATCTGTTTCGAGCTCGAGATTTTGGAATGCTATCTTTGCTTGATTGTAAGCAAAACCTTTTGAAATGAGTGCTTGGATGATTTTCGTTTCAATGGCTTTTAACGGATATTTTCCTTGGTATTTTTTTAGGAGTTTTATTGCGGTACGGTCGATCACTTCTGAAAAATCATAGTCTGCAAGAATTTCTTGAAGGATAGATTTTGGGATCCCTTTTTGTTGAATTTTTTGTTCTAATAAGAGAGGACCCTTATCGCCACTGAGAAGGTTGGCTTCTATCAGGTTTCTTGCATATTGACGATCATCTAACCACTTGTCTTCCTTTAGGTGTTGGACCACTTTATCAATAATGCCACTTTCAATCTCATACTTTGACAGGTAGTCTCTGACTTCTTTTGTTGTCCGAGCTTTAAAAGAAAGATGGTAAAGGGCCAGGTTTTTACCATAGGAGTATTGAGCAAACTCTTGGATTTCTTTTAGTTCTTCTTCACTGATTTCTTTATCTTTGGAAAGGAAATATTTGACGATGGTGTCTTCTGTAATATAAAGTTTTTGATCATTGTCTAATTCTAGGAGGTAGAGTCTTTTTCTTTTTCTAGTTTTGTAATTTTCATGTTTTTTTATTATACCGAAAAAAATGTGTTAAGATAGGGATATGAACGTTAAAGTAAAACAAAAAATTCCTTTGAAAATTAAACGAATGGGAATTAACGGAGAAGGGATTGGCTTTTATAAAAAAACACTTGTCTTTGTGCCAGGTGCCTTAAAGGGAGAAGATATCTTCTGCCAAATTACAAGTGTCAAGAAAAATTTTGCGGAAGCCAAACTCCTATCTGTGAATAAGGCGTCTAAGTTTCGTGTGACGCCCATGTGTGATATCTATGAGACCTGTGGGGGCTGTCAAATCATGCATTTGAAGTATGACAAGCAGCTGGAGTTTAAGACAGATTTGTTGCAACAGGCCTTGAAGAAGTTCTCACCTGAAGGATTTGAACAGTATGATATTCGGCCGACAATCGGAATGCAGGAGCCTCTTTACTATCGTGCAAAATTGCAATTTCAAACAAGGAAATTCAGGGCCAGGTGAAGGCGGGCCTCTATGCCCAAAATTCACATTATTTGGTGGAATTAAAGGATTGTTTGGTTCAAGACCCGGTTATTCAAGCTATCGCCAACGATCTAACGGATTTATTGACCTATTATCAGATTCCGATTGCTGATGAGCGTAAAGAACTGGGTGTCAGAACCATGATGGTTCGACGGGCTCGGAAGTCCGGTCAGGTTCAGATCATTGTGGTCACTAGTCGTCAGATTAATGTAAACAATTTGGTGCAAGACTTGGTCACGAAACACCCTGAGATTGTCACAGTTGCTGTTAACAAAAATACGTCTCGTTCCAGTGAGATTTATGGGGAACAAACGCAGATTATTTGGGGAGAAGAGGCCATTTTGGAAGGTGTTTTGGATTATGAATTCTCCCTGTCTCCTCGAGCCTTTTACCAGTTGAATCCGGAACAAACTGAAGTATTGTATAGTGAGGCGGTTAAGGCTCTAGATGTTTCTTCAGAGGATCACTTGATAGATGCTTATTGTGGTGTTGGAACGATTGGGTTTGCTTTTGCTAATAGAGTGAAAAGTGTTCGGGGGATGGATATTATTCCTGAAGCGATTGAAGATGCCAAATACAATGCTAAACGGATGGGATTTGAGAATACCCACTATGAGGCTGGTACAGCAGAAGAGATCATTCCTCGCTGGTACCAAGAAGGCTATCGGGCTAATGCTGTGATCGTGGATCCACCTCGTACGGGCTTGGGTACAAAATTAATCGAGACCTTGTTGCAGTATGCACCTGAAAAGATGGTCTATGTCTCTTGTAATGTCTCTACCTTGGCACGGGATCTAGTGGCTTTGACAAAGGTTTATCAGGTTGAATACATTCAATCAGTGGACATGTTCCCCCCATACTGCAAGGACAGAAGCAGTTGTGAAATTAGTGAAGAAGTGAAAGAAGAATGGATATTTGGGAAAAACTTTATCATGAGGCGAAAGCTCTCTATGCGCCTCATGAGGTTTCAGATTTTGTCTATGCTCGACATGTGGTTGCTGCTGTTGAGGCTGCAGATGGTCAGATTTTTACGGGCTTTTTGTATGGAAGGAACCTCAGCGTCTTTCATTTATGTGCCGAACGAGCAGCTCTCTTCAATATGTATCAACAATCAGGACAGACCAAGGTCAAGCGCATTATTGCTTTTCGAGACAAACCTCCTTATGGAGAAGGTTCTGGGATGCCTTGTGGGGCCTGTCGTGAATTTCTCCTTGAGCTAGATGCAGAGAATCGTCATCTAGAATTTATGGTGGATTATGAGAGCCGCAAGACCATTACTTTAGGTGAATTGATGCCCCCTTTGGTGGGGCGAAGAACGGGCTCGTCAAAGAGAAAATAAAGGGAATGAGTAGAGGAAATAAATAAATGAACAATGTTATTGATGTATCGATTCCAGTTGCTCAAGTCATTGATCAACATCCGGAAGTATTGGATTTGTTGGTGGAGTTGGGCTTTAAACCCTTAGCCAATCCGATCATGCGCAATACAGTTGGGCGCAAGGTTTCCTTGAAACAAGGATCAAAATTAGAAGGTACTCCTATGGAGAAGATTGTGAGAACACTAGAGGCTAATGGCTATGAAGTAGTGGGGCTAGACCAATGAGTGATGAACGAATTCACGTCTTAAGAGATATCTTATTAGAGCTTCATCATGGAGCTTCTCCTGAGTCTGTTCAGGAGCGCTTTGATGCGACCTTTGCAGGGGTTTCTGCGATTGAGATCTCTCTTATGGAGCATGAACTGATGAACTCAGATGCAGGTGTTACTTTTGAAGATGTTATGGAGCTTTGTGATGTCCATGCCAATCTCTTTAAGAATGCTGTTCAAGGGGTCGAAGTGGCAGATACAGACCATCCAGGTCACCCAGTTCAGATCTTTAAACAGGAGAACTTAGCCCTTCGAGCCGCTATGATGCGGGTCCGTCGCTTGCTAGACAATTATGAGACGACTGAGGATCCTGAGATGATTCAGGAGATTCATAAGGGCTTGTTACGTCAGCTGGGCTTGGTGGGTCAATTTGACCGGCATTACCGTCGCAAGGAAGAGTTGATGTTTCCGATTATGGAAAAATATGGGCATGATTCCCCACCAAAAGTGATGTGGGGAGTAGATGACCAGATTCGAGAACTCTTTGCGAAAGCTTTGGATGCGGCCAAGAAATTACCGGAATCTAGTATTTCTGAAGTCAAGGAGCTCTTTGAAGCCTTTGCACAAGAGTTTGAGGGCATGATCTTCAAGGAGGAGTCGATCCTCTTGATGATTTTGCTGGAGTCCTTTACCCAGGATGACTGGCTCTCCATTGCAGAAGAAAGTGATGCTTATGGTTATGCCATTATTCTCCCAAGTGAGAAATGGGTGCCGAAACGTGTGGACTTTAAGGAGGAAGCGTCGAAAGAGTCAGAAGGTTCAACTGAACCACTTCCTTCTTCAAAAGGAGATGAGCACCGTCAGGTCATTGAAACTCCTGAGGGGCAATTGACCATTACCTTCACGCCTAAGAAAAAAGAAGAGAGCTTCGATCGCAAGCAACCACAAGCTTTTGGCCATGGCTTTCTCTCTGTGGAGCAAGCGAATTTAATCTTGAACCAGTTACCAATGGAGATCACCTTTGTCAATAAGGATGATATTTTCCAATATTACAATGATGCTGCACCTTTTGAGGAAATGATTTTTAAGAGGACGCCATCGCAGGTAGGACGCAATGTTGAGCTGTGTCACCCACCGAAATATTTGGAGAAGGTCAAAGCCATCATGCAGGGACTTCGTGAAGGGAAAAAAGACAAGTATGAAATGTGGTTCAAATCCGAATCGCGTGGGAAATTTGTCCATGTCACCTATGCGACCGTGCGTGATGAAGCTGGAGATTTTTCAAGGTGTCTTGGAATATGTTCAGGATATTCAACCTTATCGAGAGATCGATACGGATTTTTATAGAGGAATGGAGTAAAGATGAGTTACGAAACAGAGTTTATGAAGGAGTTTGAGGAGTGGATCAAGACCCAGGTCATGATCAATGAAATGGCTCTCGAAGAAAGTAAGAAGGTTTTTGATGAAGACCAGGACGAACGAGCTAAAATTGCCATGATTCGCTATGAAAGCCGTTTGGACGCCTATCAGTTCTTGCAAGGGAAGTTTGAAAATTTCCATGCTGGAAAAGGATTTCATGATTTACCAGATGGCCTCTTTGGTGAAAGAAAATATTAAAATGGCCTTATTGAAGGCGTTTTACTAGCTAGATTTACCTGAAAATTAAGCAATGACTTGATTTTTTAGGGGATTGTGATACAATAAAAAAGTTGAAATGACATCAACGGATTTTTGAATGGAATGATAGTGATGAAACCTTGTTGCCTTAGGAATTGATCACTGAATTTAGGAGGAAAAATGGCAAAGAAGAACGTAAACCGTGCGAAACAATACAAACATCAAAATAGACATCTTTTGAAAAAAGCTGTCGCAACTGTAACTGCGACTGTGAAAGAAGCACCTAAAAAGGTAGAAAAAGCTACAAAAGCAGTGGCGAAAGAAGTGAAACAAGCGGCTTCTTCAGTGGAAGAATTTGCTGCAAGTTTGGAAGGTGTGGCACTTGATCGTGCGCAAACATTCTATGATGAAGGTATTCGCTCTGTTGCGGACTTCGCAAACTGGACAGAAAAAGAGTTGTTGGCCCTTAAAGGAATCGGCCCAGCTACAATCAAGAAATTGAAAGAACTAGGCGTTAAATTTAAATAATCGCTTTTATGATTTCTTGCTATTTCCAGGAAAACTTGATAAAATGAACCTATTAGAGGTGTTTTGAATCCCACATTTTACAGAAAGTGGAGGTGCTGAGAAGTCCACAAATGTGTCAAAACTGGTTGCTAATGGATGAAAATGAAATAAACAAAGTTGCGGGCATTGCCCGAAATTGGGTGGTACCGCGGATCAACACATTCGTCCCTGTCAGATTGATGGCAGGGGCGATTTTTTTGTAGAAAGCGAGGGAGAAGGATGACAAGAGCAGCACTACCAGAGCGAATCGCAACCGAGCGTCTAGTCTTACGAGTTCGTACCGTGGCGGATGCTGAGGATATTCATGCTTACGCGAGTCTTCCAGAAGTCGCCTATCCAGCTGGTTTTCCACCCGTCCAGACCTTGGAAGATGAGATTTATTATCTGGAATATATCCTTCCTGAGCGTAATCAAAAGGACGATCTTCCAGCAGGCTATGGAATCGTGGTCAAAGGGACCGATACCATCATCGGCTCTGTTGACTTCAACCATCGCCACGAAGACGATGTGATGGAGATTGGCTATACCTTACACCCAGACTATTGGGGCCGAGGTTATGTGCCAGAAGCTGCGCGTGCCTTGATTGACCTGGCTTTTAAAGAACTGGTGCTTCATAAGGTAGAATTGTCTTGCTTTGGTTACAACCTTCAAAGTCAACGAGTCGCGGAAAAGCTTGGCTTCACCCTTGAAGCTCGTATAAGAGACCGCAAGGATGCCCAAGGCAATCGCTGTGATGATTTGAGATATGGCTTGCTGAAGAGTGAGTGGGAAGCTAGAAGTTGCTAGTTGAACTATTTGGAATTTACGAATAGTTAATATTTACCAATTTAATTTGGAAATTTAATTTTTGAAGGGAGAGTATAAAATAATCAAGGCAGGCAAAAAGAATGTAATTGATTTTTTAAACGATATTGGAATTAAACCGTTATTGTCCCTCATAATACTTGTGGTAATAGTTGCAGTAGATAAGACTTCATTAATAAAGAGCATAAAATTGTTTTAGCTTAAATATTTATTCTTGGGTGTTTGTAATAATATTATTATTTTACCTTGTTTGTTATAGACCAAGGGATAAAAAGAATAAATGATTTAGCTAAAAAGTAGTATTTATAAACAATATGTTTCTTTTTTTCAGAGAAATATTTTTTTCTCAATTAGTTTAATCATGTTTAGTTCGATTTTACTAAGTCTATTTTTTTGATACTAAAACAAGTAGAGAAATTATTAGCATAATTACAACGTTAGGGTTATTACGTTTGATGATTTCTATAACGATGATTCTTACCGAACTAAGCTTTTATATCACTAATGTTATTATTTGTTACAATTTATGTGAGTTTATTTATAATTGGGATTTTTGATATTAAATGGTGGGCGTTAGCTACAAGTCTTTTGGTATTGTGGAATTATATAAACTCTAGAGAGTTTCTAATATTCTTGAATAAAGGGGGATACAAAGATAAATATTCCTGCTAAGTTGGAATATAGATGGCAAGTAAATAAAATAATTTCTTATATCGTCACTTTTATCATATATTTTTCACTTCTTCTTTCTAGTGTTTTAATTGAAAAATCTAACTCAACGTTTTTTTGAAAGAGGAACGATGAGATTCTATACATTTTTTTGGTACAGCTGTTGTAATTATTTTTATTATATGTCTTTTCTAAATTTTTACTTTTTCAAGAAATAATTCTCTAAGTCATAATTTTTATAGGAAAAATTATTTATCAAAAATTGGAGATTTCCTCTGTCTATATAAACTTGACAATTTTGTTGATTTATATAATGAGACTTTAACTAAACATCAAAAAAAGGAAACTAGAAGATTAGTATATAAAAAATTTAAAAAAAGAAATTAAGGAGAACACACATGTCTAAAGAACTTTCACCTAAATACAATCCAGCCGAGGTTGAGGCTGGTCGTTACCAAAAATGGCTTGACGAAGATGTTTTCAAGCCTTCAGGCGATAAAAAGGCTAAGCCTTATTCAATCGTCATTCCACCACCAAACGTAACTGGGAAACTTCACCTTGGTCACGCTTGGGATACTACTTTGCAAGATATCATCATCCGTCAAAAACGCATGCAAGGCTTTGATACGCTTTGGCTTCCAGGGATGGACCACGCGGGGATTGCGACTCAGGCTAAGGTTGAGGAACGCTTGCGTGGTGAGGGCATTAGTCGTTATGACCTCGGTCGTGAAAAATTCCTTGAGAAAGTCTGGGAATGGAAAGACGAATATGCCACTACTATCAAGGAACAATGGGGCAAAATGGGGCTCTCTGTAGACTACTCTCGTGAGCGTTTCACTCTTGACGAAGGTTTGTCAAAAGCCGTGCGCAAGGTCTTTGTGGACCTTTACAAGAAAGGTTGGATCTACCGTGGTGAGTTTATCATCAACTGGGACCCAGCAGCTCGTACAGCCCTTTCTGATATCGAAGTTATCCACAAGGACGTCGAAGGTGCCTTCTACCACATGAACTACATGCTAGAAGACGGCTCACGCGCCCTTGAAGTTGCGACCACTCGTCCTGAGACTATGTTTGGGGACGTAGCCGTTGCGGTCAATCCAGAAGACCCACGCTACAAGGACTTGATTGGTAAAAATGTCATCCTTCCAATCGCTAATAAATTGATTCCAATCGTTGGGGATGAGCACGCAGACCCTGAGTTTGGTACTGGTGTCGTAAAAATCACGCCTGCCCACGATCCAAACGACTTCTTGGTTGGTCAACGCCATAACTTACCACAAGTTAACGTCATGAACGATGACGGAACGATGAATGACTTGGCCTTCGAATTTGCAGGCATGGATCGTTTTGAAGCTCGTAAAGCAGTCGTTGCTAAGTTGGAAGAAATCGGCGCCCTCGTTAAAATCGAAACGTGTCCACAGTGTTGGTCACTCAGAGCGTACAGGTGTTGTGGTTGAGCCACGCTTGTCTACGCAATGGTTCGTCAATATGGACCAATTGGCGAAGAATGCTATTGCCAACCAAGATACAGAGGACAAGGTAGAATTCTACCCCCCTCGTTTCAACGATACCTTCCTTCAATGGATGGAAAATGTTCATGACTGGGTAATCTCTCGTCAGCTCTGGTGGGGTCACCAAATCCCTGCTTGGTACAATGCTGAGGGTGAAATGTACGTCGGTGAAGAAGCTCCAGAAGGTGACGGATGGACTCAAGACGAAGACGTCTTGGATACTTGGTTCAGTTCTGCCCTTTGGCCATTCTCAACCATGGGCTGGCCTGATGTCGACTCAGAAGACTTCAAACGTTACTTCCCAACTTCAACCTTGGTAACAGGTTACGATATCATCTTCTTCTGGGTGTCACGTATGATCTTCCAATCATTGGAATTCACTGGACGTCAGCCATTCCAAACGTTCTGATTCACGGTCTTATCCGTGACGAGCAAGGACGCAAGATGTCTAAATCTCTCGGAAACGGAATTGACCCTATGGATGTCATTGAGAAATACGGTGCTGATGCCCTTCGTTGGTTCCTTTCAAATGGTTCTGCACCAGGGCAAGACGTGCGCTTCTCTTACGAGAAAATGGATGCTTCATGGAACTTCATTAACAAGATCTGGAACATCTCTCGCTATATCCTCATGAACAATGAAGGCTTGACCCTTGAGCAAGCAACTGCTAATGTGGAAAAAGTTGTTAACAAGGAAGCTGGAAATGTCACTGACCGCTGGATCCTCCACAATCTCAATGAAACCATTGGAAAAGTCACTGAAAACTTTGATAAGTTTGAGTTTGGTGTCGCTGGGCACATTCTCTACAACTTCATCTGGGACGAGTTTGCGGACTGGTACGTTGAGTTGACCAAGGAAGTCCTTTATAGTGATAACGAAGAAGAGAAAGTCATCACACGTTCTGTTCTCCTTTACACCTTGGACAAGATCCTTCGTCTCCTTCACCCAATCATGCCATTCGTGACAGAGGAAATCTTTGGGCAAATCTCAGAAGGCTCTATCGTGACAGCAGAATACCCAACTGTTAACCCAGCCTTTGAAGACTTTGCAGCTCACACTGGTGTCGAAAGCCTCAAAGACTTGATCCGTGCTGTTCGTAATGCGCGTGCGGAAGTAAACGTTGCTCCAAGTAAGCCTATCACCATCCTTGTGAAGACAAGTGATAGCGATTTGGAAGCCTTCTTTAACAGCAATGTTAACTACATCAAACGCTTCACAAATCCAGAACACTTGGAAATCGCATCAAACATCCCTGCACCTGAACTCGCAATGTCAAGCGTCATCACAGGAGCAGAAATCTACTTGCCACTGGCAGACCTCCTCAATGTCGAAGAAGAACTGGCTCGTCTCGATAAGGAACTGGCTAAATGGCAAAAAGAACTGGACATGGTCGGTAAGAAACTCTCTAACGAACGCTTCGTAGCCAATGCCAAACCAGAAGTCGTCCAAAAAGAACGCGACAAACAAGCCGACTACCAAGCCAAGTACGATGCGACCGTCGCACGTATTGATGAGATGAAGAAACTCGTGAAATAAACACAGAAACACGGCGGAATGCCGTGTTTTTTTGGTATAATGAAAGTGAATTTATTGGTTTTGGAGCGGGATATTGAGGGATAATCTTAAAAAAATTTAATAAATAGGGCAATAGTAAAATATACTTTTTCCTATTATACTTACTGACGAACAAGAAAAAAAGTAACTTCAATTAATAAGAGTAATTTAACAACTGCTGGAAAGGATGAATATTGTTTTAAAGGCAATGATAATGACATTTCAAAGATAATTTATAATGGAATTGTTGAATTCGCTGAGAATGAATTTAAGATTGATTATGATAATTTGGATAGAGAACAAACAAAGGTGATTAAAACTAAATTAAAATATAATGAAAAAGGATTCCTCTCAAACAAAACTTCAATACGGATTTTATGGGGAAGTACTTTTTAGATTTATTTTTTTAAGAAATTATTTTCATACTGATGTTCTAATTGCTAGAGGTTATTTTTTATTCACCTCTTGAAAAATTCTGAACCAAAAAGGGTTTGATGCTTTTTCATATTATTGATAATAAAGGAAATTTAGAGCTCTGGTTTGGAGAAGCAAAAATTTCATCAAAGTTTTACATCTGGAATTAACTCTGTACTTTCCAAGATAAATTATTCTATTTCAGATGACTATTTGAATAATCATATGTTTGCAATTATTAATGAGAAAGATAATATTTCTCATTTGCATCCAATTTTAGAAGGAATAATTAAAAAAATGGGAGGATAATCCTGATATTATTCTTGCCGATGAATTACAAAATAATAATATTGAATTAGTGTATCCTGTTTTTTATTGCATATCAAAAACAGCCAACCTACGGTTACGAAAAATCAATTGCATCCAGTGTAGATAAAATCAATAGGGAGTTAGGAAAATATTCGTTAAATTTAGCTGTTAAAAATAAAGGTTAGTATATTTTGTAATGCTCTTACCTGTTGATGATTCTAATAAATTAAAGGAAGAAGTGATTGAATGGATAGAAACGAAAGAACCGCTCATCTAATCAAAGAATTGAATTTATATAAACGATACCCTGAAAGAAGAGGCGTCTTTGTCAAATCAACTTGTGACTATTACGATGCTGTTAAAATAGACGAACTTACAAGTAGTGATTTAAATTTCTTGCGTTATATAGCAAAATGAAGCTGGAGTACCACAATACTTTGAGCTACTTGAAAGAAAATATCAAGAAGGTAATGAAATAAATCAAGAGGATATGAATTTATTATCTATAAGCTCGTTTTTTTAATGAAGCACATTTAACTTTGAATGATTATATGTTACATAAATATCAAAAAGAAGTTCTAGAATTATTTGAATTCCAGTTTGATAATAGGTATATACTTTCTGCCCCAACTTCATTTGGTAAAACTTTTTATTGTTTATGCAATTATAAAAAAAGATGGGATATTCTAATATATTGTTAATTTTTCCTACCATAAGCTTGTTATCAGAAAATTATTTAAAGTTGCAAAATGATGAATTTTTCTCTACATATAAAATACATACATTAAGCGAAATATCCGAGGAAGAACTCGGAGAAAAAAATATTTTTTTATTTACACTCCTGAACGATATCTGTCATTTTTTAGATAATAACACTAGATATTTTTAATTTTTTTCTTTTGTAGATGAAATATATAAAATTGATAATGATTTCATTATAGATAATGATACTCCAGAAGAAAAATGAAAGGGATACTGCATATAGAGTTGCTTTTAGAATATGTATGTCGCAATAGTAAAGATATTTTTGCTTGCTGGGCCTTATATTCAATTTCAAAAACTTGAAACAGAAATAAATTCGTTTAATAATTTTTACTCTATTTAATAAATTTAAAATACTTGAATATAATGATGTTGAGATTGTATCTAAGAATATTACACATATCGATAGAAAAGAGTTTGAACTTGGAAATATCAAATATAAATTAGATAATGGAACTTCATCATTACAAGATAAAGTAATACAAACTATTGTAAAAATAGAGGATAATACATTAATTTATTGTGGAAGAAAAATCAGAGGTAGAAAGACTAGCGAATTATTTATCGGAAAAATGATAAGTATCTTTCATTGATCTCAGAAAAAAACATTATAACGAAGATGATGAACTGTTTTCTATTTTTTTGGATCATGTAGGAAAGACCTTCGGATATGATTGGATTCTATATAGAGCACTCGAAAAGAGAATCGGAATTCATCATGCAGGGGTACCAAAATATATTCAGAATGAATTAATTAATTTGTTCAATAAAGGTGATTTACAATGTCTTTTTTCTACAACAACAATTACTGAAGGCGTGAATACGACTGCTAAAAATTTGATTGTTACTGCTATCAAAAAGGGGAAGAAGAGACTAAAACAGTTTGATGCTAAAAATATTGCTGGGAGAGCAGGTCGTTTTAATGTCCATTATAGTGGTAACGTTATTGATTTAACAAAACAATTTGAAGCGCTAATTAATTCGCAACAGGCCGAAATTGAACATAAAAATTATGATAATCGTCACAATAAAACTGATATTGATTTAGAAGTAACTTTGGATGAATTTTTTTGACAGATGATGATAGAAAGTTTAAAGATGAAATCAATGGGGCAAAAAAAGAATCAGGATTACCAAATTTTATTTTTTTCATTCATATAAAAGCGATAGGCCCTTTGGATAAAAATCTCTATTTATAATCGAATTAAAAAAAATGTCCCCAGCAGAGTTTCAAAAAAATCGAACAATTAAAGCGAGTCTTAAACACATCTAAAAGGTAAAGAAATTCATTGGGAAGGATTTTCAAACGGTTATTAATATTTGTTCTGAATTTGTTTCTAATTCTGATTTGAAACAATTAATGGAAAAAGAAAGTTGGGAAAAAAAACAGTTTTCTCTAATTGTTATACAGTTAGCAAGTTATTTACAGAATGGATTTTTAGGAACAGTGGATTACTATGTAGAGAAACAGAGGCTGAGTAAAGATAAAAGCAATTAGTAAAACCTCTAAATTAATTTATACTACATTTAAATATCATCTTGTAAAGTATTTAGGAGTATTTGATTTATTATATAGATTCCATTATTCACAAGTTTATAGAAAAGATTTTGACAATGTTACTGGAATTCAAATTCTTTTACAAAGGCTAGAGTATAATGCTCTTACTAATACTGGTCGAAAATTAAGTGATTTTTGGAGTACCTTTTGAATTAGTAAGATATTATGATAGAGTAGTAGAGAATAAAAAAACTTTTGATTTGTATGAGAGTTATGTCGATGAAAAAAATTCAAAAATCTACTTAAGTAAGAAAATAAAAAAATAAGAACCTCATTATTATCATGAGGTTCTTATTTGCGTAATTACATTTAGAGAATCGTAAATATAATATCGTTGGAACTAATCCATTCTACTTTAATTTTAGTCCCAACGGTTACATTCCTTTGATTGAACCAGTCGTTAAAGGCTTTTAAGTTTCCTTGTCTAGAAAGATTTTTAGCATAGTGACTCCCCCCTTGAGAAGCACCTGATGTTTTCACCGTTCCAGAAAATAATTCATCTGCTGAGCGAGCATAAAAAATATTCTGTCCTAAAATATCTCTCCCTTGAGTGTGATTGGAATTATAAATTCCAAATTGATGTGCTGCTGAACTTGGAATTGGGATATAACATTCTCCTGTTATCTGAGGACGAGAATTTGTATTCCTGTATGTGCCCCATTCAATATTAGTTTCTTTAAGTTCTACTATGAATTGATCTCCTTGTTTTGGCATTATGCACCTCCTTAAATTTATATATTCATTATATCATTTATATTTGAGATGTGTTTATATTTCAGTATTTTTTTAAAAATGATATACTAGTTTAGTTAATCATATTTTTAGAAAGCAGGTTACTACATGACAAATTCTGTAAGTTCGAACCGACCTGAGAAGTACAACATTGCTGCCTTCTTCTCAGGTGTTGGGGGAATTGAGTTGGGATTTGAACAGACCAACGAGTTCAGAGTGGTGTATGCCAATGAATTTGATAAGTATGCGCGTCAGACTTATCGTTTAAATTATCCAAATACTCATTTAGACAGTCGTGATATTCATGCGGTGCAGCCGGAAGAAATTCCAGCTGAGCGCGTGGATGTGATTATGGGAGGATTCCCTTGCCAGGCCTTTAGTATTGCGGGTTACCGCAAGGGCTTTGATGATGATCGTGGAGATCTTTTCTTTGAATTACTTCGCATGATTGAAGGGCGTAAACCTCGTGCCATCTTCATTGAAAACGTCAAAAACATGGTCGGCCATGACCATGGGAATACCTTCAAGGTTATTCGTGAGGCTTTGACTGAGAACAACTACTTCATCAAGTGGAAGGTACTCAATGGGAAAGACTATGGAAATATCCCACAAAACCGTGAGCGGATCTACATTGTTGGTTTTGATACCAAAGAAGCTTATGACTTGTTTGAGTTTCCTGAGGAAATCAAGCTGACAACGACTTTGAGTGATGTTATTGATTTTGGTGCCAAGCCAGATGAAGCCTACTATTATCGAGAAGGCAAGCAAAATTTCTATGCTGACCTCAAGGCCAATGTGACTAGTCAAGATACGGTCTACCAGTGGCGTCGTCAATATGTTCGTGAGAATAAAAGTGGCGTTGTTCCAACCTTAACGGCTAATATGGGAACAGGCGGACACAATGTCCCTCTGATCCTAACAGATAGTGGGGAGATTCGTAAGTTAACACCGAAGGAAACTTTCAATGTCCAAGGTTATCCAAAGACCTTTAAGTTGCCTGAGGGTGTTTCCAATGGTCAACTCTATAAACAGGCTGGAAATAGTGTGGTCGTCCCTGTAATTAAACGCATCGCAGAGCGGATTGCTTTTGCCCTTAATGAGAGCAATGGGCCGTCTCAACTGGATCGTTCAGGAAAATTTGCGATTATCTATACCAAGATGAATGGCCAGTTTGAAGGCCAGTCTTATGTGAAAGATTTTGTCTCCACTTATGAGGAGGCAGAGAAGAAGATTGCCTCCTATGAGGATGGTCTTGCCATTTTATCAGATGAAGATTATTTCAGATTGGTAAAAAAACGTGGAAATTTTGAATTTTACAGCATTATTTAACGAATTATATAAGTAAGGGGACTAGTGAAAATCTAGTCTTCTTTTGATATACTTAAATAAGAAGTGAGGATTGAATGATGTGGGAACACCTAAAACAAGAACAAAAGGATAAATACAAGACGCTCATTACCAATTTTGCTAGTCTGAGTGAAGCCTTTTCTCAAAAAGCAGAGGGTGAAGATTCTGATGATCGAGAAAGCTATGTTGCTCCGATTGTTAATTCAAAATTCCAAGAGACTGTTTTCCAAAAGGCTTTTCATGCGGTTGGGGAGGATATTGCCAATACTTCTTACGATGCTTCGGTTGTCGTTGATGAGCAACATAAGTATTTGGTTGGGATTAAATCCTTTGGTTTGGATTCAGGGGATCAAAAAATTGCTCAGTTCAAGAAAGATTCACAGTCTTGGAATGAGTTGTTGAGTGAAATTCGATTTCATGCTGAGATTTCACTGGACAAGGAAACAGCTGATAAAGAAAATGATGCCCGCTATGAAAAACTGGCCCGTGAGATTGCGACCTTGCGAAATCAACGGATTGAATCATCCAAAGCACTCATAAAGGGATTTCATTCTGATTCTAGTCATGTAGAAGCCGTCTATCATGTCTTGATGCCGACCTCGAAAGGTCACAAACCTCAGATTCATGTGGGAGAGACGACTTATTTGCCTGTTGATCTAGACCATCTCAAGATTCTGGGATCCACGACCAAGAATAATCCGACAAATTTCCGTTTCACAGATGGTCATCATGACTACAAATATACGGCTGCAGATAGTCAGCTCCATATGACTTTAGGAATAAGGAGATTGTGGTTGATACTTGGGATGTGAATTATGTTGAAGATCCCTTTTATCTCTTTGAACACCTTCACTTATTGACCTCAGAAAAAAGTGATTCCGATATTCTTGAGACGGTGTCGTGGGTGATCATAGATAAGCATGGAAATGTAGAAGAAAATTCGGGTTTTAACGCCTTTAATGGTGGATCAAAATTGGCCAAAAAAGAGCGCTTGCCACGGATTTTAAAGATTCAGGATAAATTTAAAGACAGTCTCGCTCCAGAAGAACTAGCTTTTGTGACCTATTCTTTAGAAGAAATCCTCTTGAAAAAATGGTCTACCAAGGAAGAAAAAGCCCAGATGAAATCTATTCGCGAGGACTTGATTAGCTTTGTACACGAGACGGGGAATGAAAAACTAATCAAAGAAATTGAACAGCTGGTGTATCGTCCAGTCAGTGAAGTGTATATTCCTCTTCCAGACTCCAAACATTTTCATGAGGAGCGTCCGGACTTTTTTGGTAAAGATATTGGAAGGTTTGAGCCAGGTACAAGTAAACTTGTGCTCCCAAAAGAAGAACGGACCTTTAAGCTACGATTTTTATCATCAGGTGATGTGATTACGGCCTATATCAACCAAGAAGCTGGGAAGGCCATTCAATCAACTGATAAGCAAGAAATTCTTGGTAATTGGATTCTTCGTGGGGTCTTTCAGCTAAAAGATAGAGAGATCTTAACGGGTAAGAAACTGTCCCAGCTAGAAATCAATGGTATCCGTCTTTCCAAATTCAAAAACGGTGAAATCGGCATTGACTTCATATGGATTGATGTGGACAATCCTCCGGCAGATGCGATCGGTTGGGTTGCGAAATAGAGAGTAATAAACTATTCATGGGATTACAAAAACACCACCTCCTAGTCAATTAGGAGGTGGTGTTATGCTTTAGACCATTTTCCAGAAATAATCGATGATATAGGTCAGACCATAGGTGTAGATGACGAGGGTGATGGGTTTGCAGAGGATGATGATAGTCATGTAGCGTTTGAAGGTCATATTGGTCAGACCTGCCAGCATACAGATGAAGTCGGCAGGACTAACTGGCCAGATCATCATGAAGATAAAGAAGCGATCGAACCGCTTGCCTTCATTGAGCCAGCCAATGTACTTGTCATAGGTCTTCTGACTGACCATGGATTGGACGAATTTAGGCCCGTACATTCTCGCAAGGTGGAAGATAATGGCACAGCCAATCACGATCCCGATGTAGTTGTAGATGGTCCCAATGATGTGGCCATAGATAAAGACACCAGCGACAGATGTCAGGGCGCCAGGAATAATAGGGACCACTGTTTGAAGGATCTGAAGAAAGATAAAGAGAGGTGGACCAAAGATTCCAGCTTGCAAAATAAAAGCTGACAAGGTTTCTTTGGATTGAAGGATGCCAGAAAAGTAGGCCCAGATACAAAAGGCCAAGGTTGCGAGGGCCCCAATAATGGATGACCAATTGATGATGCGCTGGAGAAGAGGAGAGACCTCTTTTAAGCTTGTTTGTTTCATAAAAAATTCCGAGTTCTTTTTCTTCTACTATACCATGTTTTTGGAAGTTTGTAAGGATTTTGTCTATTTTTTGAGTAGTGAAAGCGACCTGATCGGAGTCTGTCGCTGTTTTAGTCGTGAAGCGGGTGCAAAATGGGCCTTTTTATGCTACAATGAAAGGAGTATAAAAAATGGAGAAAAACGTGTCAATCGAAAATTACAAACCAGATTTTGCGGTGGAAGCAGCCTATGATCTCACCGTTGCAGACTTGAAAAAACAGGGTATCAAGGCGGTCCTTGTGGATTTGGATAACACCCTGATTGCTTGGAATAATCCGGATGGGACTCCTGAGATGCGCCAGTGGTTGCATGACCTTCGTGATGGAGGGATTCGGGTTATCGTGGTGTCTAATAATAGTCCCAAACGGGTTAAGCGCGCTGTTGAGAAATTTGATATTGACTATGAAGCCTGGTCGCTCAAGCCCTTTACCTTTGGGATTAATCGTGCCCTCAAACGTTTCCACTATGAGAAATGAAGTGGTCATGGTCGGGGATCAACTGATGACGGATATCCGAGCTGCCCATCGTGCAGGCATTCGTTCGATTTTGGTCAAGCCTTTGGTCGAGCATGACTCGATCAAGACGCAGATCAACCGGGCGCGTGAACGCCGTGTCATGAAGCAAATGGCCGAGAAATATGGTCCGATTGAATACAAAAAAGGAATTTAAGAATGGAAGAATTATTCTGTATTGGCTGTGGAGCTCCCATTCAGACAGAAAACAAAGAGGGGCTAGGCTATACTCCCCAATCAGCACTTGAAAAGGGCTTGGAAACAGGCGAAGTCTATTGCCAACGCTGTTTCCGTCTGCGTCACTATAATGAAATCACAGATGTGCATCTGACAGATGATGATTTCCTAAAACTCCTTCACGAAGTAGGGGATAGTGACGCACTCGTGGTCAATGTAGTAGATATTTTTGACTTTAATGGATCCGTTATCCCTGGCCTACCGCGCTTTGTAGCAGGAAATGATGTCCTCTTGGTCGGGAACAAAAAAGATATCTTGCCCAAATCAGTCAAGGATAGCAAGGTGACTCATTGGTTGATGGAGCGGGCCCACGAAGAAGGCATGCGTCCTGTCGATGTGGTCCTCACCTCTGCCCAAAACAAGAGTGCGATCAAGGACTTGATGGAAAAGATTGAGCAGTACCGCAAGGGACGTGATGTCTATGTGGTGGGTGTGACCAACGTTGGGAAATCGACCCTCATCAATGCGATTATCCAAGAAATCACTGGGGATAAGGATATCATCACGACCTCTCGCTTCCCAGGAACGACACTGGATAAGATCGAAATTCCATTGGACGATGGATCCTACATCTACGATACACCAGGGATTATCCATCGCCACCAGATGGCTCATTACTTGACGGCGAAAAACCTCAAGTATGTCAGCCCTAAAAAGGAAATCAAACCCAAGACTTACCAGCTCAATCCAGAGCAAACCCTTTTCTTGGGTGGTCTAGGACGTTTTGACTTTATCAAGGGAGAAAAGCAAGGGGTCACTGCCTTCTTTGACAACGACCTCAAGCTTCACCGAACCAAGCTAGAAGGAGCGACCGCCTTTTATGACAAGCATGTCGGTGGCTTACTAACTCCACCCAATAGCAAGGAAAAAGAAGAATTCCCGTCCTTGGTTTCTCATGAGTTTACCATCAAGGACAAGACAGACCTGGTCATCTCAGGACTGGGCTGGATCCGCGTCAATGGAGAAGCCAAAGTAGCCGTCTGGGCACCAGAAGGCGTTGCCGTCGTTACCCGCAAAGCTATTATTTAAAAAAACAGGAAAAAAATATCTGAAGAGCGAACAAAGTGAGCTCATAAAGAGATCGTTATTGCCGTGGTGTAGTTGCCAATCGATCGATTGGCAAGGGCAAAATGGAGACCAAGGCTCCATTTTGAGGTGAGGAAATCCATTTTTCAAAGATGAGATCTTTGAAAAATTAGTTCCGGCCGTCCCCACCACTTAAAATAACGATCAAAAAGGAAGTAAAAATATGACATTAACATCTAAACAACGGGCTTTCCTCAATAGCCAAGCCCACAGCCTCAAGCCCATTATCCAAATCGGGAAAAATGGGCTCAATGACCAAATTAAAACCAGTGTGCGCCAAGCGCTAGATGCGCGCGAATTGATCAAGGTAACTCTTCTTCAAAATACGGATGAGAATATCCATGAAGTAGCAGAAATCTTGGAAGAAGAAATCGGTGTGGAAACGGTCCAAAAGATTGGTCGGATTCTCATCTTGTTCAAACAATCAAGCAAAAAAGAAAATCGTAAAATTTCAGCGAAGGTAAAAGAAATTTAGGACATCGAGGAGAGCAAACCTATGGCAATTGAACTATTGACTCCCTTTACCAAGGTAGAGTTAGAGCCAGAGATCAAAGACAAGAAACGCAAACAAGTTGGTATTTTGGGAGGAAATTTCAATCCGGTCCACAATGCCCATTTGGTCGTTGCGGATCAAGTGCGCCAACAATTAGGGTTAGATAAGGTGCTCTTGATGCCTGAGTATGAACCACCGCATGTCGATGCCAAGGGAACGATTGCAGAGCACCATCGCCTTAAGATGCTGGAATTAGCCATTGAAGGCATTGAAGGTCTGGAGATCGAGACGATTGAGCTCGAGCGGAAAGGGATTTCCTATACCTACGACACCATGCTCTTGCTCAATGAACGGGATCCAGACACAGATTATTACTTCATTATTGGTGCAGATATGGTAGATTATTTACCAAAATGGCACCGCATCGATGAATTGGTGGAGATTGTACAATTTGTCGGGGTACAGCGACCACGCTATAAGGCAGGGACTTCTTATCCGGTGATCTGGGTGGATGTTCCTTTAATGGACATCTCCTCTAGTATGGTGCGTGATTTTGTGGCCAAAGGCCGGACGCCGAATTTTATGTTGCCAAAACCAGTCTTGGACTACATCAAGAAAGAAGGATTGTATCAATGACCTATGAAAACTATCTAGGCTTTTCTCGTGAGGTCTTGCTTGAAAAAATGCGTCAAATCCTGCCAGAAAAGCGGCTAACTCACTGTTTAGGAGTTGAGAAGGCTGCGCGTGACTTGGCCAAACGCTATGGGGCTGATGAAGAGCAGGCTGGCCTAGCAGGTTTGTTACATGACTACGCCAAGAAATTATCAGATCAGGAATTTCTGGACTTGATCGATCGCTATGAGCTGGATCCAGCGTTAAAAAACTGGGGCAACAATGTCTGGCATGGGATAGTCGGGATTTACAAGATCCAAGAAGACCTCGGACTGACAGATCCAGCCATTCTTCGCAGTATTGAGATTCACACTGTGGGGAGTGGACAGATGTCAACCTTAGACAAGATTGTCTATGTGGCAGATTACATTGAGCACAACCGGGCCTTCCCGGGAGTGGATCAAGCACGTGATATCGCCCAAGTCTCCTTGGATCGTGCCGTGGCCTATGAGACGGCTCGCACGGTCGAACACCTAGCCCACCAAGGATTGCCCATTTATCCCCAAACCCTTGAAACCTATAACGCCTTTGTGAAGTATTTGAAAGAGGAGCAGTGAGTGAAGACAGCTTTTATCATTATTGATGTACAAAATATCTTAGTGGAAACAGGTTTTGAGACAGGAAAGCTCTAGAGAAGATCGCTTATTTGCAAGATCAGGCTAGAAAACAGCAGGTTGAAATCATCTATATACAACATATTGAAACGCCAGAGGCTTTAACTTCGGAAGATTGGCAATTATCGCCCCTGTTGAAGAGGCAGGCAGATGAGAAGGTGTTTCAGAAGCGATACAATAGCATATTTAAAGAGACAGGATTAAAAGAATACTTGGATCAACAAGGGATTGAACAACTGGTCCTGTGTGGTATGCAGACAGAATATTGTGTCGATACATCCGTCAAAGTGGGATTTGAATACGGCTATAAGCTGGTTATTCCAGAAGGAGCTGTCACAACCTTTGATGGAGAGGATATCCTAGCAGAAACGCTTAATGAATTTTATGAAAATATTTGGGCAGAACGTTTTGCGGATGTCTTAGATTACAAATCAATTTTTTAAGGAAAGAGGATTACATGAAAGAAAAAGAACTACTTGAACTAGTTGTCAAAGCTGCCGATGAAAAACGTGCAGAAGACATTGTGGCTTTGGATGTTCAAAGCTTGACCAGCGTGACAGATTACTTTGTCATCGCAAGCTCTATGAATAGCCGCCAATTGGAGGCGATCGCTGAAAATATTCGCGAGAAGGTCATCGAAGCTGGAGGGAATGCAAGCCACGTCGAAGGTGATTCAGCTGGAGGTTGGGTCCTTCTTGACTTAGGTGGTGTGGTGGTCCATGTCTTCTCAGAAGAAATGCGTGCCCACTATAACCTAGAAAAGCTATGGCACGAAGCAAGTGCTGTCGATCTTTCAGCAGCTCTAGCATAAGCAGGTAAACTCAGTTGGTAGCAACTGAGTTTTGTTGGTTAAATTGAAATTCTATGGAAAGAAAGGATGGGGCCTCGTGTTTGGTTATTTTCTTAATTGAACACGAGCTAAAAGCTGTGAGAAAAAAAGTAACTTCCTTTGTATCTGATGATACGGCAGAAAGTTCCCTATTTTCTCTATGATTTTAACGCTCTTTGTATCTTAGAAAGGATTTGAACCCGTCCTGTACTCCTCGGAAAATAGATAGCTCTCCTTGGAGCTTAGCTCCATCGTCGTGCTCCTAATTTTCTATCGGATTACGGGCGGACTTGGTATCATGAATATGGCGACTTATGAAACGTTTGCGGCGGTCTACGATGCGGTCATGGATGATAGTCTGTATGATTTGTGGACGGATTTTTCTCTCCGGCATCTCCCTAAAAGCAAGGATCGGAAAAAATTACTGGAATTGGCTTGTGGGACAGGGATTCAATCTGTTCGCTTTTCCCAAGCTGGGTTTGATGTGATAGGATTAGACCTGAGTGCTGACATGCTGAAAATTGCTGAAAAAAGAGCTGCTTCAGCCAAGCAGAAAATTGATTTTATCGAGGGCAATATGCTGGACCTGTCGCAAGCAGGCACTTATGATTTCGTGACTTGCTATTCAGATTCTATCTGCTACATGCAAGACGAGGTAGAAGTAGGGGATGTCTTCAGAGAAGTCTACAATGCCCTTAATGAAGATGGTGTTTTTATCTTTGATGTCCATTCGACCTATCAGACAGATGAGGTCTTCCCAGGCTATTCTTATCACGAGAATGCCGAAGACTTTGCCATGCTCTGGGATACCTATGAGGATGCGGCCCCTCACTCGATCGTCCATGAGCTGACCTTCTTTGTCCAAGAAGAGGATGGCAGCTTTAGTCGGCACGATGAAGTCCATGAGGAACGCACTTATGAAGTTTTAACCTATGACATCTTATTGGAGCAGGCTGGCTTTAAATCTTTCAAATTGTATGCAGACTTTGAGGACAAAGAGCCAACAAAGACCAGCAAACGTTGGTTCTTCGTAGCACAGAAGTAGGAAAACATGACAGTTACAGGTATTATTGCAGAATTTAATCCCTTTCATAATGGACACAAGTACCTGCTCAAACAGGCAGAAGGGCTGAAGATTGTGGCCATGTCTGGGAATTTTGTTCAACGTGGCGAACCTGCCATTGTAGACAAGTGGATTCGCGCGCAGATGGCTCTGGAAAATGGAGCGGACCTGGTGGTCGAGCTCCCCTTTCTCGTGGCTGTTCAGTCGGCTGATCATTTTGCCAAGGGAGCGGTAGAAATCTTGTCCCGTCTAGGAATCGACCAATTGACTTTTGGGACAGAAGCGGTCTTAGATTACCAAGTGATTGCGACAGTCTACTCGGAGAAAGAAGCGGAAATGGAAGCTTTCCTGCGAAGTCTTCCAGAAGATTTATCCTATCCACAAAAGACCCAAAAAATGTGGGAAACCTTTGCTGGAGTGGAGTTCACAGGGGATACTCCTAATCATATTTTAGGGCTAGCTTATGCCAAGGCCTGTGCTGGGAAGGGGATTACGCTTAAGCCTATTAAACGCCAGGGAGCAGGCTACCATTCAGAAGAAAAAGAAGTGGCCTATGCTTCTGCGACTAGTATACGCCTGCACAAGGAAGATCAGGACTTTGTAGCTAAATTCATGCCCAATAGCCAACTCTTTCAGTCGGCTCCACAGGTATCTTGGGAGGATTATGACCAACTGCTCCGTTATCAAATCCTAACCCATCCGGATTTGACACAGATTTTTCAGGTCAATGAGGAACTGGCCAACCGGATAAAGGAGGCCGTTCGAAGTACTAGCTCTGTGGAAGAATTGGTGGAGAAAGTCGCAACCAAGCGCTATACTAAGGCGCGAGTGCGCCGCATCTTGACCTACATCTTGGTAGGGGCAACGGAACAAGCCCTTCCCGACGCCATTCATGTCTTAGGTTTTTCCGCAAAGGGACAAGCTCATCTCAAAGGCTTGAAAAAATCAGTAGAAATCGTGACCCGAATTGGTAAGGAACCTTGGGATGCTTTGACCCAACAAGCGGATCAGGTGTATCAACTAGGCCATCCCCAATTGCCAGAGCAGATCTGGGGCCGGGTGCCTGTGAGGGTGGAAGATCAATAAGAGGTGAATAGCCGAGCAACTCCAATTGGAAGGATATGCAAAAAACTCTTCCAAGTCTTGTGATTTGTGATATAATATAAAAGATTGAAAATAATTTGAAAAAATTTAAGGAGAATCCTCATGGGACGTAAATGGGCCAATATTGTTGCCAAAAAAACTGCCAAAGATGGTGCCAACTCAAAAGTATATGCCAAATTTGGTGTGGAGATCTATGTAGCTGCTAAAAAGGGTGAACCAGATCCAGAACTAAATACTGCTTTGAGATTCGTTATTGACCGTGCGAAACAAGCGCAAGTGCCAAAACACGTGATTGATAAAGCGATCGATAAGGCAAAAGGAAACACTGACGAAACCTTTACAGAAGGACGTTACGAAGGATTTGGACCAAATGGTTCGATGTTGATCGTTGATACCTTGACTTCAAACGTTAACCGTACAGCTGCCAATGTCCGTGCTGCTTTCGGTAAAAACGGTGGGAACATGGGAGCTTCAGGTTCTGTATCTTACCTCTTTGACAACAAGGGAGTTATCGTCTTTGCTGGTGATGATGCTGATGCCATCTTTGAGCTTTTGCTTGAAGCAGATGTTGATGTAGATGATGTCGAAGCAGAAGAAGGAACGATCACAGTCTACACTGCTCCAACTGATCTTCACAAAGCGATCGTTGCTTTGCGTGAATCAGGTGTCGAAGAATTCCAAGTAACAGAATTGGAAATGATTCCTCAATCAGAAGTTGAGTTGTCAGGTGAAGATTTGGAAACATTTGAAAAACTTTACAGCGTTCTTGAAGACGACGAGGACGTACAAAAAATCTACACAAACGTAGATGGATTCTAATCACTCATAAGAACTGTAGTGAATCCCATAAATTAAGAAAAAGGATAGCTTCTCAGATCAAGCTATCCTTTTTCTCTGTCTGATGAGGGTCTATCTTTTGTAAGTGATGTCCTGTATAAGCGTAAATACGGGTCAGGGGTGATTGGGAGAGTGTGGAAACCTTAAAATAGAAATAATGGTCTCGATGATCCCGACTTTGGTGTGGTGAAGACGAAAGTAGTTTCGCTGGCCTGCTGCCATAGAGTGGAGAATATCGTCTTCTAAAAAGACGAGCGGCGTAGAAGTAGCGGCCCACTTGTAAAAGTCCATCTCAAATTGGTGGTAATTCTCCGAAAAATAATCAAATTGTAATTCGTGTTTAGTCTGAATAGGTTTCATAGGCTGTTTCCTCAGATTCAATAAAAATGATAGAGTCTACGAGGAGACGGTGGTAGTGGCCATCGCTTTTGAGAAGAAGCTCAGAAGCAGATAAGGTGTGAATCGAACCTGTGTAGGTTGCAAATTGATTCCCCTCTAGAGTCGTGATCGAGATTGTCGTTTGTTGTTGAAAGGCCTGCTCCAGGAGTTGGATCTGTTCAGTAAGTGGAAGAATCGTGAGCTGACTGCGGTCAATTTCTTTTGTCTGCAGGGCAGTTGTGTGTTCGGATAAAAAGAAGCCAGCCCATTTGGCCATGCCACGATCTTGAAATTCGCGGGCGGATTGATAAGGGAGATAAGAACGGTCGATCATGTTAATCCATCTAAGCCTCCTGCGGAATGTCCGCCTGTTAGTTTACTACGTGCAATGGCGCGTGAGTTTTCTAGTAATGAGGAGCCTTTCTGAAGAGAGGTAAAGCCAAATTGATCCCGAATGCGGTCAATGGTCTGCTGAAGTTTCTCCTCTTTTTCCAGGGTTACTGGGTCATCAAAGAGAGAAAAGAGTTGAAGAGACTCTTCGACAAGTTCTCCATAAAAAACGCCGATCTGCCGAATGCCGCCTCCTTCGTACTTGGAGCGAAAGAGCCGCAGAACCGTATCGGATAAAACCTTGGTGGATTGGGTAGGCTCAATCTTTTGCTGGCAGTGAATGGACGGAAGTCCCTCGATTTGGAGTAGGAGGCATGAATGGAGACCAGTTGGGTCTTCTTTTTTTTCCGTCGCAAGCGAATAGCCACCTGTTCAGCCATCTCCCGAAACACCAGTTCAATGTCGGCTTGTAGATGGTAGTCATAGGGCAAGATTTGAGAGTTACCAATGCCTCGTGATTTCGGACGATAAGGCTTGTGGACATTGCTTTCATCAATACCATGAGCATGGAACCAAAGTTGCAGACCCATGACTCCGAATTCTTTCTTTAAGAGATCTGGGTGAGCTTGAGCCAGTTCGGCAATAGACGTGATCCCGATCTTTTGCAATCGCTTTTCAGTACGACGTCCAATGCCCCAAAAATCAGTAAGTTGGGGCAGTTTCCAGACCTTGCTTTCTACATCTTCATAAGACCAATTGGAGCGCATATTTCGGCAATGCTTGGCTTCATTGTCCAAGGCTAGCTTGGCAAGAAGGGGATTGGCATTGCTGAGGCCGATGGTAGAGTAGATTCCAGTTTCCTGCCAGATCCTTTTTTGGATCCTGGCAGAAAGGAGATCCAGTTTCTCCTTTCGAGAGAGGGAGGAATCTGGAATAAAATAATTTAAAGAAGAAGTCAGATCGATAAAGCCTTCGTCAATCGAGTAAGGGAAAATATCATCTGGTGCCGCAAATTCCTGAAAGACTTTTTGAATCTCCATATTGACCTGAATGTAGGCATTCATCCGTGGTGGCACAATCAGGGTCCTCTTAGCCCAGGATTCAATGGATGCAATAAAGACTGGATCTGTGGGCAATCCTTGCTTTTTAGCGGCGTAGCTATTAAATTTTCTGGTTTTGAGGTCAAAAGGTAGGTCGTAGCTACGGCTGACATTCTTCTTGCCAAAGACTTGTTTGAAAACGGGAGAACTCGCCAAAATTAGGCCAGCTGAATTGTCGCTCCGACTCATGACGCAAAGGGAAGTCGTCAAGGGGTTGAGCCCCAGACGGACACATTCACAACTGGCATAAAAACTTTTCATATCCACAAAAGCAATATCAGAATGAGGCTCACGTGAATAATCAAATAGCATATTTAAACCTCAAGTGGAAGAAAATGCCCGACCACAATGCCGACGATTTTGGGCTCGTCTTCATAGGGAGCAAATAAATCGTCGTAATCAGGGTTGATGGATTCTAAGCGCAAACCTTCCGCTTCCCGATAGACTTTCTTAATGTAGGTTTTTCCATTCCAGATGAGGGCGTAGACAGCACCATCATAGTCAAACCCAGTCTGCTTCATGAGGGCAACAGAGCCATTGGGATAGAGAGGTTCCATCGAATCTCCAGATACCCAAGAAGCGAAATCGTGCTGGATCTCTTGGTCAAAATAGACAGTTTCATAGTCCGTTTCGTTGTCATAAAAGGTATGTCCCAAACCGGCTGCCAGCTCAATTGAAAGAACCTTATAAGCTGTCAAGGAAACAACTTTTTGCTGCTGTTCCAATAACTGGCTGGCCAACTGGTCGACTTTCTTTTGATGAGGTGGGGTTAATAAAGGGTAGGTGTAGAGTGCGGAGTCTTTGTTAATAAAGTAGTCCTCTTTAACAGAGAGGCGCTTGGCCAACCTCCTGAGATTTTTTTCGTGTGGCTCCGCTAAGCCATTCTCCCAACTGGAGTAAGTCTTGCGAGAAATCTTGAGATCCTCGTAGACATCTGCTTGGGTCAAGCCTTTTTCCAGGCGTCTTTCTTTTAGTTTTTTTGCATCAAACATGTCAGTTCTCCTATGTAACGTTTTAAAGGTTACATATAGTTTATCAAAAATAAAATCCTTTTGCAAGAGAAAAATTCCGTTATAAGGTGACGGAAAGGCTTGGAATTTGAATGAAAAAAGAGTATAATCAGTTTTACAACTTCTAACAACGAGGCATTATATGAAAAAAAGTTTTATACACCAACAAAAAGAAATTTCGTTTGTTAAAACGACGTTTACGCAGTATTTAAAAGATAAATTGGACATCATTGAAGTCCAAGGACCGATTTTGAGCAAGGTCGGAGACGGGATGCAGGATAACCTTTCTGGGATTGAACATCCGGTATCTGTAAAGGTCCTTCAAATTCCTGATGAGACTTATGAAGTCGTGCATTCACTCGCAAAATGGAAACGCCATACCTTGGCACGTTTTGGTTTTGGCGAAGGAGAAGGTCTCTTTGTCCATATGAAGGCTCTTCGTCCAGATGAAGATTCGCTAGACGCTATCCACTCTGTTTATGTAGACCAATGGGACTGGGAAAAAGTCATCCCAAATGGTCAACGCAACATCGCCTACCTCAAAGAAACAGTTGAAAAGATCTACAAGGCGATTCGTTTAACAGAACTAGCAGTAGAAGCGCGTTATGATATTGAATCAGTTCTTCCAAAACAAATTACCTTCGTTCACACAGAAGAATTAGTGGAACGCTACCCAGATTTAACTCCAAAAGAGCGTGAAAATGCCATTGCCAAAGAATTCGGAGCCGTTTTCTTGATCGGGATTGGTGGAGAGCTTGCAGATGGCAAACCACACGATGGACGTGCCCCTGACTATGATGACTGGACAACTGAGTCTGAAAATGGCTACAAGGGCTTGAATGGCGATATCCTCGTCTGGAATGACGTTCTAGGTTCAGCCTTTGAGTTGTCTTCAATGGGGATCCGTGTCGATGAAGATACGCTTCGCCGTCAAGTTGCGATCACAGGGGACGAGGATCGTCTCCAATTAGAGTGGCACAAGGCTTTGTTAAATGGTCTCTTCCCACTCACGATTGGTGGAGGGATTGGGCAATCTCGTTTGGCTATGTTCTTGCTTCGTAAGAAACATATCGGTGAAGTCCAAACTAGTGTCTGGCCTCAATCTGTCCGCGATGAATATGAAAATATCCTATAAGGAAGAAAGAGAGTGGGACAGAAATCGGTAATTCGTTAGAATTCGATTTCGTCGTCCCACCTCCGCACAGTTGAGTAGGGCTGTAAAAGCTGATGAAATCAGCGTAGTAGAGCCCACTCAACCACTGCGTCTTACTCGACAATCCAAAAATAATTGAGAGGCTAGGACTTTTGTCCCAGCCTCTTTTAATTGTCGCTTGACCATATCAAATCGCAATTTTCTGATTTTTTTTGGTATAATGGTCCCTATGAAAATAGTATCTGGAACCTATGGGGGACGTCCCCTCAAAACACTTGAAGGAAAAACAACCAGGCCGACTTCTGATAAGGTCAGAGGGGCCATGTTCAATATGATTGGTCCTTACTTTGATGGTGGAAGAGTGCTGGATCTCTATGCAGGAAGCGGTGGGCTCTCTATCGAAGCCGTTTCTCGAGGCATGTCAGAGGCTGTTCTAGTAGAAAGAGATCGCAGAGCGCAGGAGATTGTAGTAGCCAATATTGCCATGACCAAGGAAAAGGAACGGTTTCAACTGCTAAAAATGGAGGCCAAGCAGGCCTTGGGACTTCTAACGGGCACCTTTGACTTAGTTTTCTTGGATCCTCCTTATGCTAAGGAAGAGATTGTTCGCGATATCGAAACCTTGTGCGAGCGCCATCTCTTGTCAGAGGAGATCATGATTGTGTGCGAAACTGATAAACACGTAGAACTTCCTGAGGAAATCGGACAAGTGGGAATCTGGAAAGAAAAAATCTATGGAATTAGTAAGGTAACAGTATATGTCAGATAGAAGTGGATTGTTTACAGGATCGTTTGATCCGATTACCATTGGGCATGTGCAATTGATCGAGCGAGCTAGTCGCTTGTTTGACCGTGTCTATGTCGGAATTTTTTATAATCCGGAAAAAGTCGGACTCTTTTCCATTGAGCAGCGCGTGCGCATGGTGAAAGGGGCCTTGGCTCATTTGGAAAATGTTGAAATTGTGACGTCAACTCAAGAGTTGGCTGTGACAGTGGCGCGCAATCTTGGGGTCATCACCTTGATCCGGGGCTTGCGCAATGCACAGGATCTGGTATACGAAGCCAATATGGATTATTTTAATCACCAGTTGGCGCCTGAATTGGAGACGGTTTATCTCTATGCCCAGCCTCCTTACCAGGCCATTAGTTCAACGCGTATTCGAGAGTTGCTGGCTTTTCAACAGGATATCTCACCTTATGTACCAAAGAGTGTAATGGAGGAAATCAAAGATGACACAAGCGAATAAACCAAGCTTGACCACTAAAAAGAAAAAAGGACGGTTGAAAGAATACCGATGGCCGATTGCAGGCGTTCTTTTCTTGCTCCTCTTGCTAGCTGCTTTTGTGATTCGCCTTCCCTATTATATTGAGATGCCGGGTACGGCAGAAGACATTCGATCCGTCATGACAGTGGATGGAAAAATGGATACCAAGTCAGGGTCCTATGACTTTGTAACCGTGGCAGTGAAAGAAGCGACCCCGGCTGATTTGATCTATGCTTGGGCGACACCTTTTACAGATATCTACTCTGCCAAGGATATGACAGGTGGTAGTTCGAGCCAAGAATTTACGCGGATTAACCAATTCTATATGGAAACCTCGCAAAATATGGCCATCTACCAAGGGTTAAAGACAGCTGGGAAAGAAACCCAGATGGACTTTCTAGGTGTTTATGTCATGCAAGTGGCAGATGACTCGACCTTTAAGGGAATCTTGAACATTGCGGATACCGTCACCGGTGTGAATGGCAAGACCTTTAAGAGTTCCAAAGAATTGATTGACTATGTCGGTTCTCAAAAAATTGGCGACCCTGTTTCAGTGACCTATATCGAGGATGGACAAACCAAGACCGCAGATGGGAAGATCATCAAATTGTCCAACGGGAAAAACGGAATCGGGATTAGCCTGATCGACCGGACTGAAGCCAAAGGCGATGTTCCTGTCCAGTTTGCGACTCAAGGGATTGGTGGACCAAGTGCCGGCATGATGTTTAGCCTAGCCATCTATACCCAAGTGGCTGATCCAGATCTTCGTCAGGGACGCCATATTGCAGGGACAGGAACCATTAACCAAGATGGAACGGTTGGTGATATCGGTGGGATTGACAAGAAAGTCGTCGCAGCCGATAAAGAAGGAGCAGAAATTTTCTTTGCCCCTAATAACCCTGTTTCCAAAGAAGAAAAGAAAGCCAATTCCAAGGCCAAATCAAACTATGAAACAGCTAAAGAAGCAGCGAAACAAATTCATTCGAAGATGAAAATTGTCCCCGTCAAAACCCTTCAAGACGCTATTGATTATTTGAAAAAAAAGTAGAAGTATCTTGCTAGATCAGTCTCGTACTTGAAAGTACGAGGAGTTGACAGATAGAAGATTCATCTTCTAATCAAATTCAAGTTTTTGCTTATCAATCTCTCTATTTTTAGAGGGATTTTTTCTTTATACTGGTATCAGAAAGAAAGGGAGGTAGTGAAATGATTCAAACCAGTTTGTTTTCCATTTCAGTATTCTTAGCGGGAGTTCTATCCTTTTTCTCCCCGTGTATTTTGCCACTGATGCCAGTCTATGTAGGGATTCTATTGGATTCTGAGCATGAAAAAACGGTGCGTATTTTTGGAAGAGACATTTCTTGGTATGGCCTGGTGAAGACTCTTTGTTTTATCGCAGGTCTATCAACTGTTTTCCTGATTCTAGGATACGGTGCAGGGGCCCTTGGCCAGGTGCTTTATGCTCCCTGGTTCCGTTACCTACTAGGAGGGATTGTCATCTTATTGGGAATCCATCAGATGGGCCTCATCAATCTTCAGCAACTCCAAAAACAAAAGAGTATCCAACTGAAGAAGGATGAAAAACGCAATGAATTCTTCAATGCTTTTCTGATAGGGGTCACCTTCAGTTTTGGTTGGACCCCTTGTGTCGGACCAGTTTTGAGTTCTGTTCTAGCCATTGCAGCTTCTGGAGGAGATGGTGCATTGCAAGGCGCTCTCCTGATGCTGGTATATACATTAGGCTTGGCTCTGCCTTTCTTGCTTTTGGCCTTGGCTTCTAGCTGGGTTCTACAACATTTTGCTAAACTCAAGCCCCATATGGGAACCTTGAAAAAAATTGGTGGTGCCCTCATCATCTTGATGGGCATCTTGCTGATGCTAGGAAATCTTAATAGCCTCGCATCCCTGTTTCACTAATCTTGAATGATTAAAGGAGAAAAATCATGAAAAAAATTCTTGCACTTTCTATTGCTACACTTAGCATCGTCACTTTAGCAGCTTGTTCTGGACAGAAATCAGATTCAGACATGAAAAAAACGGACGATAGTAGTATGATGAAGAAGGACGATATGAAGAAGGACGACATGAAGAAGGATAACATGAAGGATTCGTCCATGTCCGATGATAAAATGGAAAAAGAGGACAAGAAAGATTCATCTATGATGTCTGACAGCAGTTCTGAAATGAAGGACGACATGAAAAAAGATGAGATGAAATCTAGCGATTCAGAAATGAAAGATGAAAAGAGTGAATCATCTGATATGAAATCAGACAACTAATGAAAGAAGGGAGAGGTCATCTGAGGATGACTTTCTCCTTATTTAAAGAGGTAATAATGATGAAGAAATTAGCTTTAGTAGCTGCAGGATTCTTGTGTACTGGACTTTTTGGGGGCTTGCTCGAGTCAAGGAATGGCTACTTCCAATAAGGACATTAGCCAACAAACAGCCAAAGCTGGCGCTAGGCAACCATCTGGCAAGAAAGTGAAGGAGTTTAACCTACAAGGAGTAGACGGTAAGACCTACCACTTATCTGATTACAAAGGGAAGAAAGTTTACCTCAAATTTTGGGCTTCCTGGTGCTCTATTTGCCTATCGACATTAGAGGATACCAATGAGTTGGCAAAAGAAGAGGCGGGTAAGGATTATGTGGTCTTATCCGTTGTAGCTCCAACTTTTAATGGTGAAAAATCAGAAGCAGATTTCAAAAACTGGTACCAGTCTTTGGATTACAAGGATTTCCCAGTCTTGCTAGATAGTAAAGGGGAACTGCTAAAAGAGTATGGGATTCGTTCTTATCCATCGGCACTCTTTATTGCAAGCGATGGAACTCTCGCTAAGACCCATATCGGTTATATGAGCAAGGAAGACATCGTCCAGACTCTAAAAGAAATGAAGTAAGGAGGACATAAAATGGAAACAAAATGGAAACTCATTTCCATTCTTTTAGTGGGGCTATTTTGTTTTGGAATCTTTTTCCTTGTCAAAGGATCCATGGCCTTGGATACATCAGATGCGACGACTGAGCAGATCAAAAAAGCGTCCATGAGTCAGACACCAGTAGCAAACAAAAAGAAGGAAGAAAAAGTCAATCCAGAAGACCAACGAGAAATCTATCTAGCTGGTGGTTGCTTCTGGGGTGTGGAAGAGTATTTTTCCCGTGTTCCGGGTGTCATTGATGCCGAATCAGGTTATGCCAATGGAAAAGGGGATACCACCAAGTATGAATTAGTCCCTCAAACAGGCCATGCTGAAACAGTTCATATCACTTACAATGTCAAGCAGGTATCTCTGAAAGAATTGCTCCTGCATTATTTCCGGATTATCGACCCAACGTCGAAGAATCGTCAAGGAAATGATCAAGGGACTCAATACCGAACAGGTGTCTATTATGTCTCTCAAGAGGATCTTCCAACTATTAACCAAGTCTTTGAAGAGGTAGCAAAAAAATACGACAAACCGTTAGCAGTGGAAAAAGAGCCACTGACCAATTTCATCAAGGCGGAAGACTACCATCAGGACTATCTACAGAAACATCCGAATGGCTATTGTCACATTGATGTGAATCAAGCTTCTTATCCAGTTATTGACGCTAGTCGCTATCCAAAACCGAGCGATGAAGAGATCAAGAAGAAGTTATCGCCCGAAGAATATGCAGTGACGCAAGAGAATGATACAGAGCGTGCTTTTTCTAATCGCTATTGGGATAAGTTTGAAGCGGGCATCTATGTGGATGTCGTAACAGGAGAGCCTCTCTTCTCCTCAAAAGATAAATTTGATTCTGGTTGTGGTTGGCCAAGCTTTAGCCGACCGATCAGTCCGGATGTGGCAACCTACAAGGAAGATAAGAGTTTCAATATGACTCGGACAGAGGTTCGGAGTCGAGTAGGAAATTCCCATCTAGGCCACGTCTTTACTGATGGACTAAGGAAAAAGGTGGCCTTCGTTACTGCATCAATAGCTTGTCAATCAAATTCATCCCTAAAGCAGAGATGGTGGAAAAGGGCTACGGTTATTTATTGGACTATGTCTGAGACATTTGGAACTACAATTTGCTATAATAAGCGTAGCAAAAACAAGTAGGTGAAAGACATGTATGCGATCATGATTGTGGAAGATGAAGAGCTTATCCGGCAGGGACTGACTTCCTTAGTGGATTATGAACAGTTTGGAATGACCGTCATCAACCAGGCAGAAAATGGCCGTGAGGCCTGGGAGAAGTTTCAAGATCAACCAGCCGATATCCTTCTAACCGATATCAATATGCCACAAATGAATGGCTTGGATCTGGCCCATCTCGTCAAAGAGCAGTCTCCGTCTTGTCATATCATTTTTTTGACAGGTTATGATGACTTTGAGTTTGCAAGGAAAGCCATCAAGTTAGGTGCAGATGATTATTTGCTGAAGCCTTTTTCAAAAGATGATATTGAAGAGATGTTAGCAAAGGTGAAAGGAAAACTCGATCAAGAGCGAAAAAAGGCACAAGTCGAAGATTTGGTCAGTCATGGTTATTCGACAGACTTGGAAGAAGCTATTCATGCTCGTTTAGCAGATTCCCAGTTAACCCTGAAGGATTTGGCCTATCAACTTGGTTTCAGTCCCTCTTATTTAAGTGTATTGATCAAGAAAAAATTGGGACTTCCCTTTCAAGAATACCTCATCCAGGAGAGAATGAAGAAGGCTCGCCTCTTGCTTCTCACGACAGATTTAAAGATTTATGAGATCGCCGATCAGGTTGGTTTTGAAGATATGAACTATTTTTCTCAACGTTTTAAGCAGGTTGTTGGGGTGACGCCAAGGCAGTACAAAAAAGGAGAGCATGAATGAAACGATATCCCTTGCTGATCCAGCTGGCCCTCTACTTTTTTCTCTTCATTCTCTTACTTTTTGGTCTCATCGGTAGCCTTTACTATCAAACGAGTTCAGGGGCGATCCGCCAGCTAACGGAGCGGACGACAAGAAATAGTATCGACCAAAGTAGTCAGTTTATCACGTCTTATCTAAAAAAATTAAAGCAGACCACAACAGTGCTTAGTAAGGAACAGGCTGTTCGCCAATTTGCCCAAGATAGGAGTGCGGATCAAGAAACGGTTCAGCACTTGATGCGAACGATGATTGAAACGGATCCGGACCTGGTCTCAGCAGTCCTGGTGACTAAGGACGGACGTCTGGTAGCGACAGATTCCAAAATCAGCATGCAGACTTCCTCAGATATGATGAATGAAAGCTGGTATCAAGAGGCGATTAAGGAAAGAGCCATGCCGGTCTTGACGCCAGCTCGAAAGGAATCCTTGACCTCGGAAAAAGAAAAATGGGTGGTTTCTATTACCCAAGAAGTGGTCGATCAGACCGGACAAAATCTCGGAGTAGTACGCTTGGATATTGGCTACGATAGCCTTCAGGCTTACTTGGATCACCTTCAACTAGGGAAACAAGGCTTTAGTTTTATCATTAATCAAAAGCATGAGTTTGTCTACCATCCTAAAAAGGCGGTCTATTCCTCCAGCCAAGAAATGCAGGCCATGCAGCCCTATATTGCTGTGAAAGATGGCTATGCAAAAGGAGGGCAGAATTTTATCTATCAGGTTCCGATTCCAGATAGTGATTGGACCTTGATTGGAGTGGCTTCGCTTGAAGGGCTTCAGATGCTTCAGTCGCAGCTCCTGTACTCTTTCATTGGTCTTGGATTACTAGCTTTGATCATGTGTTTAATAGGGATTGGCTTTGTTCTGCGTTTGTGGATCAAACCCTTACGAGACCTTCAGACTATCATTTTGAGGATTGGAGCAGGAGATGCTCACGTGAGAGCTGCAGCCAAAGGATCTCCAGAATTGGTGGACCTTGCTCAAGCTTTTAATGCCATGTTGGACCAAATCGATAACCTCATGCAACAGGTTAAGGAAGAGGAGCAGAACGCACGGCGTTATGAGTTGCGGGCACTTTCGGCTCAGATTAATCCGCATTTCCTCTACAATACCTTGGATACGATTGTCTGGATGGCGGAGTTTAATGATAGTCGGCGCGTGGTTGATATCACCAAGTCTCTGGCTCAATATTTTCGACTAGCTCTCAACCAAGGCCAGGAACAAATCTTACTGAGAGATGAAATTGACCATGTCCGCCAGTATCTTTTCATTCAAAAACAACGTTATGGTGAAAAGCTCAATTATGAAATTCTAGAAGATGAACGGTTGGGCGACTATCAGCTCCCCAAATTAGTGCTTCAACCCTTAGTGGAAAATGCGATTTACCATGGCATTAAAGAGATCGATCGGCCTGGTCTCATTCGAGTGACGACTGAAGTCAGTGGAGACTCCGCCTGCGTATCGATTTTTGACAATGGACGAGGGTTTGACCGATCAGAGTCAACAGACCAAACCCTTCTTCGTTTAGGAGGTGTTGGCTTGAAAAATGTGGACCAACGATTGCATCTTCAATTTGGCGAAGCCTATCATATGGAGATTGATTCTAAGGCCAATAGCTATACGAAAATCACTCTTTATTTGCCCCTTTCATCCGGCAATGAATATTCATAGAGGCTGGGACAAAAGTCCTAGCCTCTCAATTATTTTTGGATTGTCGAGCAAGACGCAGTGGTTGAGTAGGCTCTACTACGCTGATTTCATCAGCTTTTACAGCCCTACTCAACTGTGCGGAGGTGGGACGACGAAATCGAATTCTAACGAAATACCGATTTCTGTCCCACTCTCTTTTTGCTCTCAAAGGAATTTCAACTCTTTTCTAGTCAAATCTGACGCAAGTCATCAAATTTATGATAGAATAAAGTGTTACAGTAAATAGATTTTGATGAAGGAACACTATGCGAAAAGAGATTGACCCTGAATTATATAATTACAATAAATTTCCTGGACCTGTGTTTCGTCAGGTAGGAGACCAGATCCTTTCAGAAAACCTCTCTTTTGAGTTGTTAAAAAATGAGAAGGAAGCATTTGATGCGACCGTTTTTGGTCAGCGATTTTCTGAGATTTTAACCAAGTTTGATTACATTGTTGGTGATTGGAGCAATGAGCAGTTGCGCTTGCGTGGCTTCTATAAGGAAGAGCGCGATGTTGCAACGATGGATAAACTAAGTCGCTTAGACGATTATTTGTTAGAATATTGTAGCTATGGTTGTGCTTATTTTGTCCTTGAAAATAAGGAACCTCATCGTGCTTCCTTTGATAAGAAATCACCGGTCAAAAAAGCTCAATCAGAAGAAAGAGAGCCTAAGAAGCGTTCGCGCAATCGCAAACAAAAAGATCGTTTCCAAACGAGAGCGCGACAAGGGACAACCAGCCAAAAACTCGAAAAAAACAAGACCGTCTGCTGAAAATAAAAAAACAACGAAGATAGACAACAAACGTCATTTTGTGATTCGACAAAAAGAGGAGTAAGAAAGAATGAAACCATCCATTTATAGTTTAACACGCCAAGATATGATTGATTGGGCGGAAGAAAACGGTGAAAAGAAATTCCGTGCAGCACAAATCTGGGAATGGCTCTATCGCAAACGCGTCCAGTCTTTCGAAGAAATGACCAACCTTTCTAAGGACTTGATTGCGAAGTTGAATGATCAATTCGTCGTCAACCCACTCAAGCAACGGATTGTGCAAGAGTCAGCAGATGGAACGGTCAAGTATCTTTTTGAATTGCCAGACGGCATGTTGATTGAAACCGTCTTGATGCGTCAGCACTATGGTTTATCTGTCTGTGTAACGACTCAAGTAGGATGCAATATCGGTTGTACCTTCTGTGCTTCTGGTTTGATCAAAAAACAACGCGATTTGAACAATGGTGAAATCGTGTCTCAAATCATGTTGGTCCAAAAATACTTTGACGAACGTGGCCAAGATGAACGGGTCAGTCATATCGTTGTCATGGGGATCGGAGAACCATTTGACAACTATAACAATGTCTTGAAATTTATCCGGACGGTCAACGATGACAAGGGATTAGCGATTGGTGCTCGCCATATTACAGTGTCAACTTCTGGTTTGGCTCATAAAATTCGTGACTTTGCAAATGAAGGTGTGCAGGTCAATTTGGCAGTGTCCCTTCATGCTCCAAACAATGACTTGCGCTCTAGCATCATGAAGATCAACCGGGCCTTTCCAATTGAAAAATTGTTTGCGGCGATTGAATACTATATTGAGACTACGAACCGTCGGGTGACCTTTGAGTACATCATGCTCAATGAAGTCAATGATGGGGTCGAGCAAGCCTTAGAGTTGGCAGAATTGCTCAAGAATATCAAGAAATTGTCTTATGTTAACTTGATTCCTTACAATCCTGTCAGTGAGCATGACCAATATAGCCGGAGTCCAAAAGAACGGGTCATGGCCTTCTATGATACCTTGAAAAAACAAGGTGTTAACTGTGTAGTGCGTCAAGAGCACGGTACAGATATTGATGCAGCCTGTGGCCAATTGCGTTCAAATACCATGAAACGGGATCGGGAGAAAGCGATTGTTGAACATGCGCAACCTTAAACAAGGGCTGATCGATCATACAGAACTAACAAAAAGAGGAAGAAGGCTGTTACGGAGTGGCAGCTTCTTCTATTTTATCCTTTTGTGTCTAATGTGTTTTTTGCCCCAACAGCCAGAGCCGGGTATGGAAACACCGGGTATTCAACATTTCGGTCGCATCGTCGTCCTGCTGGTTCCTCTTAATTCGGTGATGAATCTTGGTCAGATCACCAGTGTCATCCAACTCATTAAGGTCATTCTCCAAAACATAGCCAATATCTTTTTGTTAAGCCCGCTGGTCTTTCAACTTCTCTGGCTATGGCCCTGGTTGAGGAGCCGCAAACGGGTCTTGTGCTTCGGCTTTGTCATGAGCTTGTGGATTGAATGCAGCCAAGTTCTGTTAGATCTCTTGTTTGATGCCAATCGTGTCTTTGAACTAGATGATTTGTGGACCAATACCTTAGGGGCTTATCTGGCTTATCTAGGCTTTCAGTATTGCAGAGCACGATTGCTAGCAAAAAATGGAGAAATGTAAAATCCGAACATTCTAGTGTCTTTTTGAAATTTTTGTTGACAAAGTCAGAAGCGGGAGCTATAATAGCTTCAAGACATCAGAAAAGTAGAGATTTTTCTCACTTCCAGGGAGCTTGTGGTGATTGCGAACAAGCAGTGGTGAATCTTGAAATGGGCTGATGCGTTTATGATGATGAATTTGAAACAATAAAAATTCGGTGAGCACACCTTATCGTGCACCCTGTTGTTAGACAGGTCAGAGATGTAGGAGAAAGAATAGCTTCCTACAATTGAGGTGGCACCGCGGTATCGAATCGTCCTCACACAGATTTTTCTGTGTGAGGTTTTTTTGTATCTCAAAGGAAACCAGTGAGACTGCAGCTCAAAGGGCCCGCGAGAGAAAAAGATCATAAACAAGATTGAAGATATAGAAAAGAGGACACAATCATGACAGAAACAAAAGGCTATTTCGGACAATTTGGTGGATCTTTCGTACCAGAACCCATTCAAAACTTGCTCAATCAATTAGAGGAAACCTTTGAACAGTATAAAAATGATCCAGAATTTATCGCAGAATACAAACATTATTTGAAAGATTATTCTGGACGCGAAACACCACTCTACTTTGCGGAAAGTTTGACAGAGCATTTAGGTGGGGCAAAAATTTATTTGAAGCGCGAAGACTTGAATCACCTAGGTTCGCATAAATTAAATAACGTCTTGGGGCAAATCCTCTTGGCTAAGCGCATGGGCAAAACGCGCGTGATTGCTGAAACAGGAGCCGGTCAACACGGTGTGGCTACAGCAGCGGCAGCAGCTAAGTTTGGCATGGCCTGTGATGTCTACATGGGGGCAGAAGACGTGGAACGCCAACGCTTGAATGTCTTCCGCATGGAAAATGATGGGGCAACCGTTCATGCGGTTGAAACCGGGACTAAGACCTTGAAAGATGCCGTTGATGCTGCGTTTGGAGCATGGATGGCGGATCTGGATGCCTTTTACGTTTTGGGTTCTGCTGTTGGCCCTCACCCTTACCCAACCATTGTGCATGAATTCCAAAAGGTGATCAGTGAAGAATCTAAACGTCAAATCTTGGAAAAAGAAGGCCGTTTGCCGGATTATGTGATTGCCTGTGTCGGTGGTGGCTCCAATGCCATCGGTGCCTTTTCTGAATATGTTGCAGAAGAGGAAGTCGGATTGATTGGGGTAGAAGCAGCTGGTCATGGCTTGGACACCGATCAACACGCAGCGACCATGACCAAAGGGACTATTGGTGTGGTTGATGGTATGAAGACTTATGCAGTCTTTGGCGAAGATGGAAAAGTAGCGCCAGTTTACTCGATCTCTGCTGGTTTGGACTACCCAGGGGTTGGCCCAGAGCATGCTTTCTTTAAAGATTCTGGTCGTGTCGAATATGTAGCAGCGACAGATGATGAAGCAGTAGAAGCTCTTCTTCTTCTCAGTAAGACAGAAGGGATCCTCCCAGCCATTGAAAGCTCACACGCGATTGCAGAAGCGGTCAAACGTGCTCCACAATTGGATAAAGACAAGATCATTATCATCAATGTTTCCGGACGTGGGGATAAGGACGTGGCTGCTATCGCCGATTATCTAGAAGCGAAGACTGCAAAATAAGAAGAATTTATCTGCAAAATATCGTATAAAGCAGTAAAGCGTGATAACTGAGAAAGAGACAGGGAACAAAGGGAATCCGGTCTCTTTCTTTTTTGAGAGCAAAGACGAGAATCCCTAAGAGGGATGCGATCTGAATGAGAAAGAGAATCTTGGTGGAAGAAAAGCTTAGCGAAAAGGTGGCGAGTAAGAGAAAATCTCCTGCTCCCATTCCGATAAAGAAAAAATGAGCTCCGATCGCAAGGAGTAAAAAGACCAGCATGAGGAGATTACTACCGGATAAAAAGAGGACCAGGGCATGAAGACAGCACCAGATGACCAAGGGGTATTCCATAAAGCGAAGGTCATAGATGGCTAAAACGGCTGCTCCCAGTAGTGTTAGAAGGTGAGGCAGAGAAAGAAAACCATTGGCACAGGCCAAAAAGAGCAGGCCACTCCAGACCTCAAAAAGGCAGTACCAAAATGGGTAGGGCTGATGACAATAGTGGCAGCGAAAACGATGGAGTAGTTGCGAGATAATGGGGATGAGATCCCAAACGCCAAGGACGTGCTGGCAGTGATCACAATGACTGCGAGGAGCGAGAATAGATTGGTTTGGGAAACGGTCGACAACGAGCCCCAAAAAAGAGGCGATACAAGTACCGATGGTAAAAAAATAAAAGTTGATCATACTTATTTATTCGTAAAGCAATCGAAAAATGTCATCATTTGCTTGAAAATCTTGTAAAGCCTTTCTAAATTTGATACAATAATGAACATGAAAAACCTGTATGATGTTCAACAATTTTTAAAACGTTTTGGAATCATCATTTACGTAGGAAGCGCCTCTATGACATCGAATTGATGAAAATTGAGCTTCAACGTCTTTATGATGCAGGCCTGATGGAGCGGCTCGATTATTTAGAAGCCGATACCGTTTTAAGAAGAGAACACAAGCAAGAATTAGAATTTTTGAAAAAGAGTGAGGTAGAGTAATGGGAAATATCATTGTTTGGTTGGCTATTTTAGGAGTATTTGGATGGATGGCGTTTAATTATTTCCGCATCCGTAAAAGTCGCTAAATTTGTGGACAATGCTACTTTTTGAAGAGCTGATTCGTCAAGGGCAGTTGATTGACTTGCGAGAGCCAGCTGAGTTTCATGCCAAGCATATTTTAGGAGCACGCAACATTCCTTCTACTCAGTTGAAATTGAGTCTTGCAGCCTTGCGCAAAGACAAACCAATTTTGCTCTATGAGAATAGCCGTAGTTCGCGTGTAACCAATGCGGCTCTCTTTCTCAAGAAAAAAGGTTATACAGACATTTATGTCTTGTCTTATGGTCTTGATTCTTGGAATGGGAAAGTGAAAAAAGACGCTTAATAAAAAGAGCTCTAACTGCAGCAAATGTGTGGTTAGAGCTTTTTTATCTTGTTTTTTCAAGGAAATCTTTGACCCATGTGAGCTCTACCTCATTCAAAGGCCGGCTTTCGCCAGGTGCTAACTGAGGATCCAAAGTGAAGGGACCAAAAGACAAGCGTTTTAAGGTCATTACTTTGACTCCGATGGCCAAAAACATCTTTTTCACTTGGTGGTATTTTCCTTCTGAGATTCGGACCTGGGCCTTGCTGTAGCTGGGGGTACTTTCTAGAATGGTCAAGGAGGCAGGCTTACAGATAGGGCCGTCTGTGAATGAAATCCCATTCTGAAATTGCTCGATGTGGGCTGCATAGAGCGGACCATTGACTTCTACCTCATAGACTTTCTCCACATGGTATTGAGGATGGAGCAGTTGAAAGCCTAAGGGACCATTATCTGTGAGGAGGAGCAGACCACTGGTATCGCGATCGAGGCGACCAAGTGGATAGAGGTCTGGGTACTCTTGCTGGGGGTCCACTAACTCGATCACCGTTGGATGGTGGGCGTCTCTTTTGGCAGTCACGGCCCCAATTGGTTTATGGAGCATGTAGTAGTGGTGACGCAGTTCTTGAATGATTCGTTCCCCGATTTGAATCTGTTGGAGTCCAGGGTCGATGTTTTGGGATAGCTTTTGAGCTGGTAGGTGATCGACCAAGATTTGCCTTCGGGCCAGAAGTTGTTTGATGTCTTTGCGAGCGTACTGATGGTCTGCCATCAATTGATCTAATCTCATGAGAGCCTCTTTTTCTGAAATTCTTATCATCAGTGTATCATGAAAAGAAAAGGAAATCGAGTCCGAGAAAAGAAATGAAGATGAAAACATTTACAACTAGCTGAACTGTGTTTTTTAGATAGGACTGTGGTATAATTGTTCAGTTAGAAATATTATTTAAAATTTTATAGAGGAAATCATGACAAAATTAAGAGAAGATATTCGTAACGTTGCGATCATTGCCCACGTTGACCATGGTAAAACAACCTTGGTAGACGAATTGTTGAAACAATCGCACACCTTGGATGAACGTAAAGAATTGCAAGAACGTGCAATGGACTCAAACGATCTTGAAAAAGAACGTGGGATCACGATCCTTGCTAAAAATACAGCCGTTGCTTATAACGGAACTCGAATCAATATCATGGACACACCAGGACACGCGGACTTCGGTGGAGAAGTGGAACGGATCATGAAAATGGTTGATGGGGTTGTATTGGTCGTCGATGCCTACGAAGGAACCATGCCTCAGACGCGTTTCGTATTGAAAAAAAGCCTTGGAACAAGACCTTGTTCCAATCGTTGTAGTCAACAAAATCGATAAACCATCTGCTCGTCCAGAAGAAGTTGTAGATGAAGTTCTTGAATTGTTCATCGAATTAGGTGCGGATGATGACCAATTGGAATTCCCAGTTGTTTATGCATCAGCGATCAACGGAACATCATCACTTTCAGATGATCCAGCTGATCAAGAGCACACAATGGCGCCAATCTTTGATACCATCATTGATCACATCCCAGCTCCAGTTGATAACTCAGATGAGCCCCTTCAATTCCAAGTATCCCTGCTTGATTACAATGACTTCGTTGGACGTATCGGTATCGGACGTGTCTTCCGTGGTACTGTAAAAGTTGGGGACCAAGTAACCCTTTCTAAATTGGATGGAACGACTAAGAACTTCCGTGTTACCAAACTCTTTGGTTTCTTTGGCTTGGAACGTCGTGAAATTCAAGAAGCTAAAGCGGGTGATTTGATCGCTATCTCTGGTATGGAAGATATCTTCGTTGGAGAAACCATCACACCAACAGACGCAGTTGAAGCTCTTCCAATCCTTCACATCGATGAGCCAACGCTTCAAATGACCTTCTTGGTCAACAACTCACCATTTGCTGGTCGCGAAGGGAAATGGGTAACCTCACGTAAAGTCGAAGAACGCTTGCAAGCGGAATTGCAAACAGACGTCTCTCTTCGTGTTGACCCAACTGATTCACCTGATAAATGGACCGTTTCAGGACGTGGGGAATTGCACTTGTCTATCTTGATTGAAACCATGCGTCGTGAAGGATACGAATTGCAAGTATCTCGTCCAGAAGTTATCATCAAGGAAATTGATGGTGTCAAATGTGAACCATTTGAGCGTGTTCAAATCGACACACCAGAAGAATACCAAGGATCTGTTATCCAAAGCCTTTCTGAACGTAAAGGTGAAATGTTGGATATGATCTCAACTGGTAACGGTCAAACTCGTTTGGTCTTCCTTGTTCCAGCGCGTGGTTTGATTGGATACTCAACAGAGTTCTTGTCAATGACACGTGGTTACGGAATCATGAACCACACCTTTGACCAATACTTGCCAGTGATTCCAGGAGAAATCGGTGGACGTCACCGTGGTGCTCTTGTTTCAATCGATAACGGAAAAGCAACCACTTACTCTATTATGTCTATCGAAGAACGTGGTACGATCTTTGTCAATCCAGGTACAGAAGTTTACGAAGGAATGATCATCGGGGAAAACTCTCGTGAGAACGACTTGACCGTAAACATTACGAAAGCAAAACAAATGACCAACGTTCGTTCAGCTACTAAGGACCAAACAGCGGTTATCAAGACTCCTCGTATCTTGACCTTGGAAGAATCTCTTGAGTTCTTGAATGACGATGAGTACATGGAAGTAACACCTGAATCTATCCGTTTGCGGAAACAAATCTTGAACAAAGCAGAACGCGAAAAAGCAAATAAAAAGAAAAAATCAGCAGCTGCTGAATAATACGGAAAGAAAGGAGAAACAAAATGGTCTATTTTATCTTAGGGATTTTGATTCTCCTTTTTTACCTTTTTATGACCCCCAAAAGTATTCGTGGTACCTTAAACAGTGTCACAATGGTGGTCTTGATCGTCTCCATTATCGTACTGACTTGTCTCGCCATTTTTCAGATATTCCAACTACCGTCTGAGTTTTTTGTCGGTGCCTTTCTCGCCTTTGTTGGCTACCTGGCTTTGGTAGATATTTCCAAAATGACGACCAAACAGAAAAAATAAATGCTGACGTGATTTTTAAAGCCCTTTGGGCTTTTTAATTTTGCTAAAAAAAGGTAAAATAGAGAGTGATAAAAATGGAGCGAAGAAATCATGAAATTTGTGAAACAATTTGAAAATAAAAAGGTTCTTGTATTAGGTTTGGCTAAGTCAGGCGAGTCAGCTGCTCGTTTGTTGGATCGCTTAGGAGCGATTGTGACCGTCAATGATGGCAAACCTTTTGAAGAAAATCCAGCAGCACAAAGTTTACTGGAAGAAGGGATTAAAGTTGTGACAGGAGGTCACCCTCTGGAATTGTTGGATGAAGACTTTGCAGTCATGGTCAAAAATCCAGGGATCCCTTATTCTAACCCGATGGTCGAAAAAGCGCTTGAAAAAGGCATTCCAGTCCTTACTGAAGTAGAATTGGCCTATCTGATTTCGGATGCGCCAATTATTGGGATTACAGGATCAAACGGAAAAACGACGACGACAACCATGATCGGGGAAGTCTTGACGGCTGCCGGCCAAGGTGGTCTATTGTCTGGAAATATCGGTTTTCCAGCTAGCCAAGTTGCACAAACAGCGACTGAAAAGGATGTTCTGGTCATGGAATTGTCTTCTTTCCAATTGATGGGGAATTGAAGCCTTCCATCCAGAGATTGCAGTGATTACCAACCTCATGCCAACCCATATCGACTATCATGGTTCTTTTGAAAATTATGTAGCTGCCAAATGGAATCTTCAAAAGAATATGACAGAAAAAGATGTCATTGTCTTGAACTTCAACCAAGACCTGGCCAAGGAACTCGCTACAAAAACCAAGGCAAGGGTCCTTCCATTTTCAACGGTCGAAAAGGTGGACGGTGCTTATTTGGAAGATGGACTTCTCAAGTTTAAGGGAGAAGTTGTTATGCGTGCAGATGAACTGGGTGTTCCAGGTAGTCACAATGTAGAGAATGCCTTGGCAACGATTGCTGTTGCAAAAGTCCGTGGTGTGGAGAATGAGGTCATTAAAGAAACCTTGTCAGCCTTTGGGGGTGTAAAACACCGCCTACAATATGTGGATGAAATTCAAGGTGTCAAATTCTACAATGACAGTAAATCGACCAATATTTTAGCGACACAAAAAGCCCTTTCTGGTTTTGATAACAGCAAGGTTATCTTGATTGCAGGAGGGCTCGATCGTGGCAATGAATTTGATGAATTGAGTGCCTCACATTACTGGCCTAAAGGAAATGGTGATTCTCGGGGAATCAGCTCCTCGAGTGAAACGCGCAGCCGATAAAGCAGGCGTCCCTTATGTCGATGCGGCAGATGTAGCAGATGCGACAAAGAAAACCTTCGACTTGGCTAGCCCTGGCGATGTTGTCCTACTAAGTCCTGCCAATGCTAGCTGGGATATGTATCCGAATTTTGAAGTGCGTGGGGATGAATTCCTTGCTACAGTAAAAAGGTTGAAATAAGATGAAAAAAATAATGTTTACTGGTGGGGGAACCGTGGGACATGTGACCCTTAATCTCCTCTTGATTCCAAAAATTTATCGAAGATGGATGGGAAGTCCATTATATTGGGGATAAAAAGGAATCGAATACCAAGAGATCAAAAAGTCTGGCTTAGACGTACGCTTCCATTCAATTGCAACGGGGAAATTGCGCCGCTATTTCTCTTTCCAAAATATGATGGATGTGTTCAAGGTGGCTTGGGGAACGCTCCAGTCCATTGCAATCCTGCTTCGTGTGCGCCCACAAGTCCTCTTCTCAAAAGGGGGATTTGTCTCTGTGCCACCAGTGATCGCAGCTAGACTCACGCGTGTCCCTGTCTATATCCATGAGTCGGATCTCTCGATGGGATTGGCCAATAAAATTGCTTATAAATTCGCTACCAAGATGTACACGACTTTTGAGCAAGCTCATGGTTTAACAAAGAGTGCGCATATCGGTGCGGTAACCAAGGTTACAGATCATATTCCGACAACTTCAGAAGTTTTAGAAGAGAAAACACAAGGTTTCCGAAAAGACTTGCCGACCCTTCTCTTTGTCGGAGGATCTGCCGGTGCGCGTGTCTTTAATGAATTTGTGACAGAGCACCAAGCAGAGCTCTTGCAGCACTACAATATCATCAATTTGACGGGCGATTCAACATTGAATCAGGCTGAGGGTGGCTTGTATCGAGTGGATTATGTAACCGATCAGTATTTGCCCATGCTCCAGAAGGCTGATTTAGTGGTGACTAGAGGTGGGGCCAATACCTTATTTGAACTCTTAGCTATGAACAAACTCCACCTGATTGTACCGCTAGGAAAAGAAGCTAGCCGTGGCGATCAGATTGAAAATGCCCAATATTTTGTGGATAAAGGTTATGCAGAGCAATTGCAGGAAGATCAATTGACGCTCGAAACCTTTAATGAAACCATTCAAGAAATGTTGAAGCAAAGCCAAGTCTACCACCAAGCAATGGAAAAATCGACAGAGCTCCTTTCACTAGACGATTTTTATGGCCTGCTTCAAAAAGATATCAGTAAGGGAAAAGATGACGGACGACAATAAAAAAACGCCAACGGATGACAAAATTACAGAATTGTCAGCCTGGCAAAAAAGAAACAAAGAATATTTAGAAAAAAAAGCGCTTGAAAAAGCGGAAGAAGCTGAAACAGAGGAAACTGAAAGAGAAGAAGCAAAAGAAGACCTTTCAGAAAAAGAAACAGCTTCCTTCTCAGAGGAAGAATCTGACGAAATAGAAGAGTCTGAAGAGGAAAATGAATCTGAGGCCGAAGAGGATCCAGATGCGGATGGAGAAGGTTCAGAAGGAGAAGAGGATGATCCGGCTGTAGAGGAGCTAGATCCTTCAGAGAAGCAAGAGAAAAAGCCTTCATTCTTTAAAGGATTAAAGACGAAAAAGCCAAAGAAGGAACCGACAGTGGCGAAACGCCATATCTATCGTGCCCTTCCGGTAATCGGAATCAGCTCGATTGTCGCCCTTCTCTCAATCTATTTTTTAAGTCCCTTGTCCACACAGAAAGTGATTGAATTTTCGGGGAACAAAGCAGTTGATCAGCAACTCTTGTATGAAAAAAGTCGCATCAAAGAAGAAGATTATACTCTGACGACCTTCCTTCATAAATCGGTCTATGAACAAAATATGAAAACGGCTAGTCCATGGATCAAAGAGGTTCACATGCATTATCAATTTCCTGTGACCTTTAAAGTCAATATCGTGGAACACAAAGTGGTTGCCTATTATGTGACCGGAGAAGACCACTATCCAGTATTGGAAAATGGAGAAGTAGTGGAGACAGTAACTCCAGCTTCGGAATTGCCGTCCTCCTATATTAGCTTGAAATTCTCAGATCGAGAATTGGTTAGACAATTTGTCCAAGAAATGAAGTCTATTTCTTCTTCCATTACGGATAAAATTGTTTCGGTTGATCTGACACCGAGCAAGGTCACCAAGGATCTGGTGACCATCACTATGAAAAACGATAATAAAATCTTGGTGCCTGTTTCCCAAATTACCCGCAAGCTTCCTTACTATAAAGCCATTAGTAAGCAATTAGACGATGATTCCACCATTGATATGGAGGCTGGAGTCTTCAGCTATAGTGAACAATCCATTGCAGATGCCAAAGAGCAAGCTGAAAAAGAAAAGGCTGAAAGTACAGAAAAGCAAGAAGAACATTCTGAGGAAGCAAGCCAAGAACAGAATCCAGAAGGAGAGAATTCTTCTGGGAATGAGTAAAGCCCATAAATTATCTCAAATAATTGAAGAAAAAATGTCCATTTTAGGCTTCTTTGTGATATAATGAAGTTTGGATAGTTCCAACTAAAAGGGCTATAAATAGATGTAAAGTGAAAACAAATAAAGAGAGAGGACTGGTGTAATGGCTAGAGACGGCTTTTTTACAGGTTTAGATATCGGTACTAGTTCAATAAAAGTATTGGTGGCAGAACATGTCAATGGAGAAATGAATGTAATTGGAGTCAGCAATGCAAAAAGTGCTGGCGTCAAAGATGGAATTATAGTAGATATCGAAGCTGCTTTCAAATGCAATTAAAAATGCAATCAGCCAAGCTGAAGAAAAAGCAGGGATTTCAATCAATCTAGTCAATGTTGGGTTGCCTGCAAACTTACTACAAATCGAAGCAACTCAAGGAATGATTCCAGTCACAAGTGATTCAAAAGAAATCACAGATGCAGATGTTGAAAATGTTGTCAAATCTGCACTCACAAAAAGCATGACACCGGATCGTGAAGTAATCACCTTCATTCCTGAAGAATTCACAGTAGATGGATTCCAAGGAATCCGCGATCCACGCGGAATGATGGGGATCCGACTTGAAATGCGTGGCCTTCTTTATACAGGACCTCGTACAATCTTGCACAATTTGCGTAAAACCGTTGAACGTGCAGGCTTACAAGTTGAAAACATCATCATTTCACCGCTTGCGATGATCAAAACAGTCTTGAATGAAGGCGAACGTGAATTCGGAGCAACGGTGATCGATATGGGTGGTGGCCAAACAACGGTGGCATCTGTTCGTAGCCAAGAACTTCAATTTACAAATATCTACCAAGAAGGTGGCGATTATGTTACCAAAGATATTTCTAAAGTATTGAAAACTTCTCAAAAATTGGCTGAAGGCTTGAAATTCAACTATGGTGAAGCCTATGTGCCATCTGCTGGAAACGAAGTCTTCCATGTAGAAGTCATCGGTGAAGTAGAGCCAGTTGAAGTGACTGAGAAGTACTTAGCTGAAATCATTTCAGCACGTATCAAACACATCTTTGAGCAAATCAAACAAGACCTTGAGAGAAGACATTTGTTGGATCTTCCTGGTGGTATTGTGATTATCGGTGGAGGTGCGATCCTTCCTGGTGTTGAAGAATTGGCTCAAGAAGTCTTTGGTGTAAATGTGAAATTGTTTGTTCCAAATCAAATTGGAATTCGCAATCCAGCTTTTGCCCATGTGATTAGCTTGTCTGAATATGCAGGCAATTTGACAGATGTGGATATTATTGCTCAAGCTGCGGTTCATGGAGACGAAGTCTTGCGTCAACAACCGATTCAATTTGATCGTCCAGTGCAACCACAAGTACAACCACAACCTGCTGCTCCAGCACAACCGGTAGTACCTGCATACAATGCTGAGAAGATTGAATCTCCAGTGGATGCTCAAGAAATTCTAGCGACAAGCAATGATAGCAAACAAGAACCAAAAACTACATTCATAGACCGAATGAAAAATTTGATCGGTAATATGTTTGATTAAGGAGTGTAAGTATTTATGACATTTTCATTTGACACAGCAGCGGGACAAGGTGCAGTAATTAAAGTAATCGGTGTCGGTGGCGGTGGCGGAAACGCCATCAATCGTATGATTGACGAAGGCGTTGCCGGTGTAGAATTCATCGCGGCTAATACAGATGTTCAAGCACTTTCAAGTGCAAAAGCTGAAACAGTTATCCAATTGGGTCCAAAAATTGACTCGTGGATTGGGTGCTGGAGGTCAACCTGAAGTTGGTCGTAAGGCGACTGAAGAAAGCGAAGAAGTGTTAACAGAAGCTTTGCAAGGTGCAGACATGGTCTTCATCACTGCAGGGATGGGTGGAGGATCTGGTACAGGTGCTGCACCAGTCATCGCTCGTATTGCCAAAGCTGTAGGTGCTTTGACAGTAGCAGTTGTCACTCGTCCATTCGGGTTTGAAGGTTCAAAACGTGGCAACTTCGCTATTGAAGGGATCAACGAACTTCGCGAACATGTAGATACATTGTTGATTATTTCTAATAACAACTTGCTTGAAATTGTAGACAAGAAGACACCGCTTCTTGAAGCTTTGAGTGAAGCAGATAACGTTCTTCGTCAAGGTGTTCAAGGGATCACTGACTTGATCACAAGTCCTGGATTGATCAACCTTGACTTTGCAGACGTGAAGACTGTTATGGAAAACAAAGGAAATGCCCTCATGGGTATTGGTGTTGGTAGTGGTGAAGAACGCGTTATCGAAGCGGCTCGTAAAGCCATTTACTCTCCACTTCTTGAAACTACAATTGATGGTGCAGAAGACGTGATCGTCAACGTAACAGGTGGTTTGGATATGACGTTGATCGAAGCTGAAGAAGCTTCAGAAATTGTAAATCAAAAGTCGCAGGTCACGGAGTGAACATCTGGTTGGGTACATCTATTGATGAATCTCTTAAAGATGAAATCCGCGTGACGGTTGTTGCAACTGGTGTCCGTCAAGACAAGGTAGAACGCGTTAGCGGAATTGCTTCCTCACAACGTCCTTATAAAACAGGACCACGTGAACAACGCCCACAAGTCGCGCCATTTTGACCGTGAATTTGATTTGAAACAAGATGTTGAATTGCCAACAACTCCAAGTCGTCCAGCGGTAGAACCAAACCGTGGCTCAGCCTTTGGTGATTGGGATATTCGTCGTGAGAATATCGTTCGCCAAACTGAACCAACATCAACACATCAAGTTGATCGTTACGTAGATTCATCTTCAGATGATGATGAATTGGAAACACCACCATTCTTCCGGAATCGTTAATCATGAATCTGGTAGAGAATGCTGATCTTGTTCGGCAACAAGTAGAAACAGCAAGAAACAAAGCTAACCGTCAAGATCAAGTTAATGTGATAGCTGTCACCAAGTATGTGGATGTTGCCACAACAGAAGCACTGGTGAAAACAGGTATCCAACATATCGGTGAAAATCGTGTCGATAAATTCCTAGAAAAGTATCAAGCTCTAAAAGAGTATGACCTCACTTGGCACTTGATTGGGAGCCTCCAACGGCGGAAAGTAAAAGACGTGATCAATCTCGTCGATTACTTTCATGCCTTGGATTCAGTGAAGTTGGCTCAAGAAATTCAAAAGCGAGGCAGAACACCGATCAAGTGTTTCCTCCAAGTGAACATTTCTGGTGAAGAAAAGTAAGCATGGATTTGCACCCGATGAACTGGATGATGTTTTAGCGGAAATCGCACAGCTGGACAAAATTGAAATTGTTGGTTTAATGACGATGGCTCCTTTTGAGGCTAGTCAAGAAGAGTTGCAGGATATTTTTCAAAAAACTCACCAACTTCAGAAACAACTAGAAAAGAAAACAATTAAAAATATGCCTTTTTCAGAACTAAGTATGGGTATGAGTCGTGACTTTGAAGTAGCCATTGCGAACGGAGCGACTTATGTTAGAATTGGGACATCATTTTTTAAATAGGAAAGAACTATGTCATTAAAAGATAAATTTAACAACTTTATTGACTACTTCACAGAAGACGGTGAAGAAGTAGAAGTTCGCGAGGCAAAAGCAGCTGGGGCGGAAACACAACCAGTTCCACAGCCACAGCCGACTCCTCAAGTGACTTCTCCACGTCCACAGATTAGTCAAAGAGAACCAGTAAAACCAAAACCGACTCCTGTCGCACCTGTTACGACTCCAGTGTCTACAGCGGCAGTGAAGGAACCTGTTTCAACAACGAAAAATACATCTGAAAATATTACTCGCTTGCATGAACGTCAACGTGAATTGGCTGCTAATCGTGCGAATACAGATGAAAAGATTACCATTGATGTACGCTATCCCCGCAAATACGAGGAAGCGACTGAAATTGTTGATCTATTACTATCTAATGAGAGTATCTTGATTGACTTCCAATATATGACTGAAGTACAAGCACGTCGTTGTTTAGATTATTTGGATGGGGCACGTTATGTTTTAGCAGGAAATCTTCGTCGTGTTGCAAGTACGATGTACTTGTTGACTCCAATTAATGTAGTCGTTAACATTGAAGATATCCGCCTTCCAAATGATGTGGAAGTGACAGAATTTGACTATGATATGAAACGTAATCGTTAAGATGATTATCTTTCAATACTTATCAAATATCATTCAAATCTATTCCATCATTCTTGTCATCTATGCCTTACTATCTTGGTTCCTGGGGCACCTCAGAGTACTCTTGGACAAATGGTTCACCGCCTAGTTGAACCATTTTTGAGCCTTTTTAGAAAGTTACCATTGCAGTTTGGGGGCTTGGATTTTACAGTTCTAGTAGCACTTTTGGTCTTGAACTTGATGAATCAGTTATTAGCCCGCTTGTTCCTATTTTTGATTGGATAGAATACGATGGGACAGACAGAGATTTACCAACATTTCAATCGCGAAGATCACGAATTCATTGATCGTTGTATTGAATTGTCTGAAAGAGTGGTGGAACGCTATTCTGTTGAAGTGACGGGTTTTTAAACCCTCATCAGGTCACTATTTTTACGAAATGTCGTGCAAGCTACCAATTACAGGTCTTTGCTTCCAGTGATGAGCAGAAAATGGAGTATGCTAAGGTTATTGTTGCTCCGGATTATTACCAATTGGATCCAAGTGACTTTGATCTGGCCCTATTGGAAATGGTCTACGCTTCAAAATTTCATCACTTGACTCATTCCCAGGTACTGGGGACCATTGTTCACCAATTGGGTGTGGAGCGCAAGTCCTTTGGAGATATTCTGACGAGTGATGGAAAGATCCAAGTATTTGTTGAACAGCGTTTTGTTCACTATTTCATGGATCACATCCAGAAAATTTCTCGGGTACCTGTTAAGCTGAGAGAAGTTCCTCTATCTGAACAAATGATCGTAGAGGAAGAAAGCCAGCAGCGAGATATTCTCGTGTCGAGTTATCGGTTAGATAAGGTGATTGCTGGGACCTTCAAGCTTTCGCGCTCACAAGCTAGTCAGTTGATTAGTTCTGGTCTAGTGAAAGTTAACTATGCGACTACTTCCAATGTTAGCTATGCTGTAGGTCTGAATGATTTAGTCAGTGTCCGACGCTTTGGGCGTCTTAAAATTGTTTCTGAAAATGGTATTTCAAAGAGTGGAAAATATAAAGTAACTGTTGAAGTACTCTTAAGTAAAAAATGAGGAGGAGTTATGGCTCTTACTGCTTTAGAAATTAAAGATAAAACTTTTGGCGTTAAATTTAGAGGGTATGATGCGAACGAAGTAGAAGAATTTCTAGATATCGTTGTTCGCGATTATGAAGATCTTGTTCGTTTAAATCATGATCAAGAAGCAAAAATTCAAGCTCTTGAAGAACGCTTAAACTATTTTGATGAAATGAAAGATTCATTGAGTCAATCTGTTTTGATTGCACAAGATACTGCGGAACGTGTCAAACAAGCCGCTAACGAACGTTCTGAAAATATTGTTCGTCAAGCTGAACAAGATGCACAGCACTTAGTAGATGAAGCAAAACAAAAAGCAAATGAAATCCTTCGTCATGCAACGGATAATGCCAAGAAGGTTGCCGTTGAAACAGAGGAATTGAAGAACAAGACACGCGTCTTCCATCAACGTTTGAAATCAACCATCGAAAGCCAATTGAGCATTATTGATACACCTGAATGGGATGAAATTCTTCGTCCAACAGCTATGTACATTCAAACAAGTGATGAAGCTTTCCGTGAAATTGTGGAGAAAGCTTTGGGTGAATCAGTTCACCATCATCATGCAGAAGATGATAACATTGATTTGACTCGTCAATTCTCTCCAGCTGAAATCGAAGAATTGCAAAAACGCATCGAAGCTGCTAATTTAGAATTGGGTGCAACACAAGCGTTTGAAGGTTTGAATGAAAAAGTTCAATCCGCTTTAGAAGAAGCAGAGCACGCTCGTCATGAAAATGAGGAAGTCGTTGAGGTTGAAGAAACTGTTCAACCAGAAGATGATGCAAATCGTGAATCTGTCAATATTTTATAATTTTGTAAAAACAGGTCCATTAATGATAGGTCTAGCGAGCAGATGATGGTGGAAGATCTGCACTCCCTCTTAATGGATGATCCTTTTACAGTATTCGTTCTGAACCCTTGAGTAAGAACGGACGTTTCCCTCGTTACGGGATGAGAGGAGAAGGTCGCTTGCGACTTCTCGAACAAAGGTGGTACCACGAGCAATCGTCCTTTTTAGGATGCTCGTGTATAGCTTTTAAATCAATAGGAGACACAATGAAACTCAAAGAAACATTGAATCTTGGGAAAACAGCTTTTCCAATGCGGGCTGGGCTTCCAACGAAAGAACCAGTTTGGCAAAAAGAATGGGAAGATGCAAAATTGTATCAACGCCGTCAAGAGTTGAATGAAGGAAAACCGCAATTTACCCTTCATGATGGCCCTCCCTATGCCAACGGAAATATCCACGTAGGACATGCCATGAACAAGATTTCAAAAGATATCATTGTTCGTTCTAAGTCTATGTCAGGTTTTTACGCCCCTTATATTCCAGGTTGGGATACCCATGGTTTGCCAATTGAGCAAGTCTTGGCTAAACAAGGTGTGAAACGTAAAGAAATGGACTTGGTTGAGTACCTAAAACTCTGCCGTGAATACGCTCTTTCTCAAGTAGATAAACAACGCGAAGACTTTAAACGCTTAGGTGTTTCAGGTGATTGGGACCATCCTTATGTAACCTTGACGCCTGACTATGAAGCAGCGCAAATCCGGGTCTTTGGTGAAATGGCCAATAAAGGCTATATCTACCGTGGAGCTAAGCCAGTTTACTGGTCTTGGTCTTCTGAATCAGCCCTTGCTGAAGCAGAGATTGAATACCATGATTTGGTTTCTACTTCCCTTTACTATGCTAACAAGGTTAAAGATGGTAAGGGTGTCCTAGATACAGACACTTACATCGTTGTCTGGACAACAACTCCATTTACGGTTACAGCTTCTCGTGGATTGACGGTAGGTGCAGAGTTTGATTATGTCGTAGTGAAACCTGCTGGATCTGACCGCAAGTATGTTGTAGCATCTGAACTCTTGCCAAGCCTTTCTGAAAAATTCGGTTGGGAAAATGCTGAAGTACTTGCAACTTACCAAGGAAAAGAATTGAACCATATCGTTACAGAACACCCATGGGATCCTGAAGTGGATGAATTGGTGATCCTTGGTGAGCATGTAACCCTTGATTCAGGTACTGGTATCGTCCATACCGCTCCTGGTTTTGGTGAGGATGACTACAATGTAGGGATTGCCAATGGTCTCGAAGTTGCTGTTACTGTTAACGAACGCGGAATCATGATGGAGAATGCTGGCCCTGACTTTGCAGGTCAGTTCTATGACAAGGTTGTTCCAACTGTTATCGAAAAACTTGGTGATTTGCTTCTTGCTAAAGAAGAAATCTCTCACTCCTACCCATTTGACTGGCGGACGAAAAAACCAATCATCTGGCGTGCCGTGCCACAGTGGTTCGCTTCTGTATCAAAATTCCGTCAAGATATCTTGGACGAAATTGAAAAAGTGAAGTTCCACCCAGAATGGGGGAAAGTGCGTCTTTACAACATGATTCGTGACCGTGGTGACTGGGTCATCTCTCGTCAACGTGCCTGGGGTGTGCCTCTTCCAATCTTCTATGCAGAAGATGGAACGCCGATCATGACAGCTGAAACCATCGAACATGTAGCGCAACTCTTTGAAGAGCATGGTTCTATCATCTGGTGGCAGCGTGAAGCGAAAGAACTCTTGCCAGAAGGATTTACGCATCCAGGTTCACCAAATGGCGAATTTACAAAAAGAAACAGATATCATGGACGTCTGGTTTGACTCAGGTTCATCATGGAATGGGGTTGTAGTGAATCGTCCAGAACTCAAATACCCAGCTGATCTTTACCTTGAAGGTTCAGACCAGTACCGTGGTTGGTTCAACTCATCTCTTATCACATCTGTGGCGAACCATGGTGTCGCACCATACAAACAAATCTTGTCTCAAGGTTTTGCCTTGGATGGTAAAGGTGAGAAGATGTCTAAATCTCTTGGAAATACCATTGCTCCAAGCGATGTTGAAAAGCAATTTGGTGCTGAAATCTTGCGTCTATGGGTAACTAGTGTAGATTCAAGCAATGACGTGCGTATCTCAATGGATATCTTGAGCCAAGTGTCTGAGACTTACCGTAAGATCCGGAATACTCTTCGTTTCTTGATTGCCAACACTTCTGACTTTAATCCAGCTGAGGATGCAGTTGCTTATGACGAGCTTCGTTCAGTGGACAAGTACATGACCATTCGCTTTAACCAGCTTGTCAAGACCATTCGTGATGCTTATGAAAACTTTGAGTTCTTGACGATCTACAAGGCGCTTGTTAACTTTATCAACGTTGACTTGTCAGCCTTCTACCTGGATTTTGCCAAGGATGTTGTTTACATCGAAGGAGCTAAATCCCTCGAACGCCGTCAAATGCAAACGGTCTTCTATGACATCCTTGAGAAAATCACCAAACTCTTGACACCAATTCTTCCTCACACTGCTGAAGAAATCTGGTCTTATCTTGAGTTTGAAGCGGAAGACTTCATTCAATTGTCAGAATTGCCAGAAGCAGAAACGTTTGCCAACCAAGAAGAAATCTTGGATACCTGGTCAGCCTTCATGGACTTCCGTGGTCAAGCGCAAAAGGCCTTGGAAGAAGCACGGAATGAAAAAGTGATTGGTAAATCACTTGAAGCTCACTTGACAGTTTATCCAAACGAAGTCGTGAAAACACTTCTTGGAGCTGTTGATAGCAATGTTGCCCAACTCTTGATTGTTTCTGAGTTGACGATCGCAGAAGGCCCAGCTCCAGAAGGTGCAGTGACCTTTGAAGATGTAGCCTTCACAGTTGAACGTGCCGCTGGTGAAGTTTGTGACCGTTGCCGTCGCATCGATCCAACAACGGCTGAACGTCACTACCACGCAACCATCTGTGATCACTGTGCAAGCATCGTCGAAGAGAACTTTGCAGACGCAGTCGCAGAAGGATTTGAAGCTAAATAAAAGACATTAAAAGAGAGTGGGACAGAAATCGGTAATTCGTTAGAATTCGATTTCGTCGTCCCACCTCCGCACAGTTGAGTAGGGCTGTAAAAGCTGATGAAATCAGTGTGGTATAGCCCACTCAACCACTGCGTCTTGCTCGACAATCCAAAAATAATTGAGAGGCTAGGACTTTTGTCCCAGCCTCTTTTTTTTATGGCTAGAATGGTCTATAAATTCATGCATTAAGGAAATAAAAAGTAAGGCAAATTGGCCTTACTTTTGTAATTGGAAAGGAAATTTCAATTAGTTTATCGGAGTAGAGGGTTTTAATAGCGGATTGGTCAATGATTTGAAGATCAATCTTACGTTTTAAAAAGAACTCACGAATTTTTTCTACTTCAGTTTCACGAATAGCTCGGTGTTTGTTACTGATCAATAATTCATAGTGTGTTGGGGCCTGTGTAAAAACGACATCAGTATTGCCCGCGGAATAAACCTCGACTAGCAAGGCGTCAGTGCTGGCAAGTTGGCTTTTGACCAGTGCAGCATGACTATTTGTGGTATTAATGAGCTTCATATGAGTTCCTCCTAACCTCTATCTTCATTTATTATAGCACTTTTTTATTTTTTGTGAAAGAATTCCTTTATTTTTTGTGGGTATTTTTCCACTGTTCAATGCCCCATTTATGACTGCTACGTTTGAGTTTTTTTCAATAGTTTCATCTACAGGAAACCAAGCAAGATTGTTAAAAATCTTCCAGTGGTTTTTGAGCCTCTGTATAGTCTAGCACTTCATAAATATAGGCAGGATTGTAGTAGTAGGTGTCGCGATGACTGGAATAGAAATACTCATCTGCTTGGCCATAGTATTGCCCTAAAACAGCGGTAAAGCCTAATTCTTCGATCAGTTCCCGTTTCAGAGCTTGTAAGTGATCTTCACTCTGCCCTCAATTTCCCCTGCCAGGCAAGAACCAAGCCCCATTTGGAGCTTGAACGAGGATGATCTGATCCTTGTCCTTATTGGGAATAACAGCGTAGACACCATAGCGATTGGACGTAGGTCACATCTTGTTTCTTTTTTCACCAAAAACTTGGAATGGTCATGGTTTTTCTTTTTCTTATTTTTTCATCATTATATCATATTTTTTAGCAAAAATCTGGAGGGAAAAAAGAAAGAGACTGGGACAAAAGTCCTAGCCTCTCAATTGTTTTTGGATTGTCGAGCAAGACGCAGTGGTTGAGTGGGCTCTACTACGCTGATTTCATCATCTTTTACAGCCCCTACTCAATCAGTGCGGAGTGGGACGACGAAATCGAATTCCAACGAATTACCGATTTCTGTCCCACTCTCTGAATGTACATTTACTGATTATGATTCTGACTTCTTTTCAGCCGTCTTGTGAACAGCTTTGATACTAATATTCTCATTGCTGGTCATGACGGCTTTGAGTTGTTTCTCACTTGGATGTTCCAGGTAATAATCGGTAATGGCATCTTCGATATGGTCTTGGATGGTACGACGGAGTGGGCGGCCCCCATTTTTGGATCGTATCCCAGATCGACCAATTTTTTCTTTTGACCTTCTCTGTCACATCCAGATGAATCTCTATTTTGTGCGAGACGTTGATTGACTTCATCGAGCATGAGGGTAACGATTTGGAGAAGGTTTTCTTTTTGATAGAGGTTGGAATTCAATGATGCCATCAAAACGGTTCATGAATTCAGGGCTAAAGAAGTTCCCGAGTTCTCCAAGTACAGAGTTGGTTCGACCTTCGCGAGCAGCTCCAAAACCAACATTGGCCTCAGCCTTGCCGGTTCCAGCATTAGAGGTCGTGATGATAATGGTATCTTTTAAAGCTGACGGTACGGCCTTGACCATCTGTCAAACGGCCATCATCTAAAACTTGCAAGAACATGTGCATGACATCTGGATGGGCTTTTTCCACTTCATCCAACAACACGAGGGAGTAGGCGATTGCGACGAACCTTTTTCCGTTAGTTGTCCAGCTTCATCGTAGCCAACATAGCCCGGAGGAGCTCCGACTAGTTTCGCTACGCTATGTTTTTCCATGTATTCGCTCATATCAAAGCGGATCATATTGTCTGCAGAGCCAAAGAGCTCGATCGCCAATTGTTTAGACAGTTCGGTCTTTCCGACACCAGTTGGTCCGACAAAGAGGAAGCTTCCGATTGGACGGTTAGGCGATCCTAAGCCGACACGATTGCGTCGAATGGCTTTCGCGATTTTATCTACTGCATCGTCTTGACCAATCACTGAGCTTTCAAATCAGAAGCCAGATTGATCAATTGAGACTGTTCTTTTTCTTTCAAATCACCAACAGGAATATTGGTCTTTTGTTCAACGATGTGTTCAATCGTTTTTCACTGATGACAGGGTCTCCTGATCAGTGACATGTTGACCTTTGCATTTCCTTGTATTTCGCGATTTGATCGCGGAAGTAGGTCGCTTTTTCAAAGTCTTCTTCTCGCGTCGCTTGAGCTTTGAGGTTTTCTGCTTCAATCAAGCGCTGATCGATCACTTTTTGGATCCACAAAGTTTAGGGTCAGGTTCATCTTAGATCCCGCTTCATCCAACAGATCAATGGCCTTGTCTGGCAGGAAGCGATCTTGGATGTAACGGTTTGAAAAGAATAGTCTGCTGCTTCGATGGCCCCTGTCTGTATAGTGGACGTGGTGGTAGTCTTCGTATTTTTTCTGGATGCCCTTGAGGATGGTGATGGTTTCTTCAACCGTTGGTTCATCGACCTTAACGGGCTGCATCCGACGTTCCAAGGCCGCATCTTTTTCAATGATACGGTATTCATTGAGGGTAGTAGCCCCAACTAATTGGAGTTCTCCACGCGCCAAGGCTGGTTTGAGGATATTTCCAGCGTCCATATTACCTTCGCCGGCTGATCCTGCGCCAACAATTTCATGGATTTCGTCGATGAACAGAATAACATCTTCGCGTTGACGAATTTCATCCATTAATTTTTGCATGCGTTCTTCGAATTGACCACGGATGCCTGTGCCCTGAACGAGGCTCACGACGTCTAGGCGGATGACTTCTTTTCCTTGCAATTTATGTGGAACGTCGCCATCGACGATTTTTTGAGCCAGGCCTTCCACAACGGCAGTTTTTTCCGACCCCAGGTTCTCCAATCAGAACCGGGTTGTTCTTGGTTCGACGGTTGAGAATTTCGATGACACGGATAATCTCCTCATCACGGCCAATGACAGGGTCAATATCCCCTTTGCGGGCAATTTCTGTGACATTGATGCCGAACTCTTCTAAAAGACCTTTTGGCTTTTGAGGACGGGCTTGACGAGGGTCTTGACCACCACGGTTATTGTTTTGGCCGTAGCCGCCACCTCCATAACTGCCTCCTGGATTGAGTTGGAGGGTTTGAGGTTCTTGCGGACTTTGAAGTTTCAAGGTTATTGAAGAAATCTTCAAAAGGATCTCCAGTGAGTTGGCTACGTTGGGTCATGCCTTTCAAGAAGCTGTTATTTGGGTCTGTTTTCATAATTTTATAGCAATTTTGACAGAGGTCTACTTGCTGCTGACGTCCATTTACATTTGTATATAAATGGATGGTTGATTCATTTATTTTACAATTTTGACAAAGCATATACATACCTCACAGTAGGTTTTTGATGGTTTTCCATCAAGAGACGAGCCTATTTTTAAAAGGTCAAAAAAATAGTCAAAGATTTATAGTTTCATTATATCAGTATTCTAGAAGTTTGCAAGAATTTGCTACGGAATGTCGCTAAGGATTGAAGAAAGAGCAAATCAATGGAAAAATGTGAATTTTTATTGGAAGAGCTTTCTCTTTTATGATAAAATAGGAGAGTAGAAAGTAAAGAGGAGAAATAAAATGGAATCACATTTAGTACGGATTATCAACCGTTTGGAGACGATGACAAAAGACGGTGGAAACTTGAAACGTAATTTTGAACGTGACGGTGTTGTTGTCGCTGAAGTAGCCTACAACCACAATGAAGAAGAAGGTTCAACCTTTACACTTCGTGATGTTGAAGCGCGTGAAACCTATACATTTGATAGCATTGATTTAATTGTAATGGAAATTTATGAATTGCTTTACTAAGCAGCTGTGTGGATGAGTTTGGGGTGGTCTCAAGCTCATTTTTTGTCCATCTGGCTATAGTTTTCGTCTATAAGAAATTCTAATTAGGAACAGTTAGGTTTGAGAGTTGAAATCTGCTATAATAGAGAGGACTATTTTCATTACTTGACTAGAAAGAGAATTGATATGACGACACTCATTGATGGGAAGGCGCTCGCTACAAAATTACAGGGTGAGATTGCGAAGAAAACAGCACGATTAAAAGAAGAGACAGGGGTTGTGCCTGGTCCGTTGTCATCGTCGTAGGAGATAATCCAGCCAGCAAAAATCTATGTAAGAAATAAAGAGCGTTCTGCTATTGCAGCAGGCTTTTCGGAGTGAAGTGAGACGACTTCCTGAAAGCATCAGCCAAGCTGAATTATTAGAAGTGATCGAACACTACAATCAAGATCCCCTTTGGCATGGGATTTTAGTGCAGTTGCCACTGCCTAAGCATATCGATGCGGATGCAGTCCTTTTAGCCATTGATCCGACAAAAGATGTGGATGGCTTTCATCCATTGAATATGGGACGCTTGTGGGCTGGAAATCCGATTATGGTGCCATCGACTCCCGCTGGTATCATGGAGATGTTCAAAGAGTACGGGATTGATCTAGAAGGGAAGCGAGCAGTCGTGATTGGTCGTTCCAATATCGTTGAAAACCCATGGCGCAGTTGCTCCTCGCCAAAAAAATGCGACGGTAACCTTGACCCATTCTCGGACCCATCATCTGCCTAAAATTGCTAGAAGAGCAGATATCTTGGTTGTTGCGATCGGTCGTGCGAAATTTGTAACAGCAGACTTCGTGAAAGAAGGCGCCGTCGTCATTGACGTCAGGGATGAATCGCGATGAGAATGGCAAATGTGTGGGGATGTCGATTTTGACTCTGTTGCACCTTTTGGCCAGTCATATTACCCCGGTACCAGGAGGGGTTGAGCCTATGACTGTCACCATGCTGATGGAGCAGACCTACGAAGCGAAATTTGTTCGTGCCTTTAAAAAATGAAAGTGTGAACAAGATGAAGTTTGTATTTGATTTAGATGGAACCCCTGTCATTCGATGGTGTCACAATCGATGATGAAATCAAACAGGTCTTATTGAGAGCAGAAGAATTTGGCCATGAAGTTGCCTTTTGCTTCTGCACGTTCTTACCGGGACTGCTTGGGTCTTTTAGGGGACCCATTGAGTCAGCAACTCGTGATAGGCTTAAATGGTGGATTGGCCTATCGCCAGGGGCAATTGGTATATGAGGAACAATTGGACAAGGATGTGTATCGGGAAGTCCTTGGCTTTTGCCGCCATTACAATCTACCATTTTTTGTGGATGATACCTTTGATTATAGCGGACAGATTTTGGAAAAGATTCCTTTTGTTGCTAATGTAGATCCCCTCAAGAAAGCCCAGTATCGTTCGTTAGAGGAGCTGACAGATCCGATTAAGGTTGTGATCTATATGGGTGGCCATGAGGAGCTCGTGGATGAGATCATCGAGCGAATCGAAAAGACAGACAAGGCCCATATCCGCTATCATGCGCATGAAAAATGCATCTATCTCAATCCAGCAGATACGCATAAAGCAACAACCGTAGAAGAACTCTGTGGAGAGAATTTCGTGGCTTTTGGCAATGATCAAAATGATATCGAGCTCTTTGAAAAAGCTCTTTATGCAGTTCAGATTGGTGATTTTCCAGCCCTTCAGCCTTATGCGGATGATCAATTGGTAGCCAAACAAAATCAACCACAAGCTGTAGCTGCTAAGATCTTGCAAGTCTTTGCAGAATTCAGAGGAAAATAAAAGATGGAGGGGGAGTCGTGGCTTCTCCTTTTTCGCTAGAAATGAGGAAGGTATGAGAACAGTTCAGAAAGAAGAGATCCAGCGAGTCATTGTGAAGCGAGATGCGAATTCTTATAAGGGCGATTTTGGTCGCCTGCTCTTGATTGGGGGGACTTACCCCTATGGGGGAGCTATTATTATGGCGGCGCTTGCTGCGGTTCATAGTGGTGCGGGGCTGGTTACTGTCGCAACAGATCCTGACAATCTGACAGCCCTTCATAGCCATCTTCCTGAAGCTATGGGCTTTGATCTGGCGGATCACGAACTTCTTCGGGAGCAACTCCAAAAAGCCAGCGTGATTCTTGTCGGTCCAGGCTTAAAGGAAGCAAGAGAAAGCCAAGCAATCTTGCAGATGATTTTTGAGCAAGTCTCTAGCCAGCAGGTCTTGATATTAGATGGAGGAGCTATTAGTCTTTTTGCAGCCTCTCAGTTTGACCTGCCAGAGGCTCAGTTGGTCTTTACCCCTCACCAAAAAGAATGGGAAAAACTGTCAGGGCTTGATCTAGCAAGCCAGACAGAAGGCAAGAGTCGAAGAGCAGTACAGAACTTTCCTCAAGGGACTGTCATTGTAGAAAAAGGGCCTCACACCCGCATTTGGACAAGTGGGCAAGAAGAGGGCTATCAGCTAGATGTTGGTGGTCCCTATCAAGCCACAGGTGGAATGGGGGATACCTTGGCAGGGATGATCGCAGGATTTGTGGGTCAATTTCCACAGGTCAGTCTCTATGAGCGCGTGGTGGTTGCGACCTATCTCCATTCAGCCATTGCAGAAGACTTGAGCAAGATGGCTTATGTGGTTCTACCCACGACCATTAGCCAGGAAATCCCCAAATGGATGAAAAAGTGGAGTGACAATTCAAACGAAAATGTTGAAAATGAAACGTTTTCATGATAGTATGGATGAAAGGAGGTGAGAAAATGAATGAGCAAAAAAAATCGATTACGATGAAAGATGTTGCGGCAGAAGCTGGGGTCAGTGTTGGGACCGTTTCTCGTGTCATCAATAATGAAAAAGGCATTAAAGAGGTGACATTAAAAAAAGTCCAACAAGCGATTGAAAAACTTTCTTATGTGCCAGATGAATATGCAAGAGGTTAAAAACAAATCGTAGTAATATTATTGCTTTACTCATTCCAACCATTTGGCATCCATTCTTTTCTGAGTTTGCTTATCATGTAGAAAAGGAATTATTAAAAAATCAATGTAAATTATTGATTTGTAATGCAGATAAAGATGCTCAAAACGAGATAGAGTACATAAAATTACTTGAAAAAAATAAGGTAGATGGGATCATTGGGATCACCTATTCAGATATCGATAAGTATATCTCCTCAAATTTACCTTTTGTTAGTATTGACCGTCATTTTTCTGAAAATGTCTATTACGTAACCTCTGAAAATTATCATGGTGGTCAACTGGCTTGCCGAGAGTTAGTCAAACGAGGTTGCCAAAATTTAGCATACATTAGTGGTGTGAACAAACATTTGAATGAAACAACGGAACGGGGAAGGGGGTTTAAAGATGAAGCTAAACAGCAAAATACAAAACTCTGTAGTCTTGAAATGCCAGAACCGTTAGATCAAGCAGAAAGACAAATTAAGTCCTTTTTCGAAGCTCATCCTAAGATTGATGGGATTTTCACAGTAAATGATTTTATGGCTCTACGTGTTATAAAAGTTTTGACTGAGATGGGAAAAACTCCTCTAGAGGACTATCAAATTATTGGTTTTGATGGGTTAAGACCTGCTTTTGATCAACCGTACTTACTTTCGACCATTGTTCAAGAAATAGCTCAGATGGCCCAAGCGGCAGTAGAATTATTACTTAAATTGATTCGTAAAGAAAAAATAGAAAAGAATGTGATTAGTTTACCCGTACATTTCTTTGAAGGGAACACTACAAAAAAATTATAAAAAGTGCTTGACAAATTATGAAAGCGCTGTTATAATTTAGCTATAAAATGAAACGTTTCAAAAAACTCAACTATTTTAGTTTGAGTTAAAAATACAACCAAAAATGAAACGTTTCAAAAAGGAGGACGCTATGCGTAAAGGTATTAAGTTATCTGTAGTTGCAGAGACTATCATTAGGGATTGCTTGCAGGATGTGGTGGGGGATCAAAATCAAAACTGCAAGTTCTTCAAATGAGATTAAAGTCTGGGTTCAATTCTCAGATGAGACTGCTGAGGGAAAAGCTTGGCAACAAGTTGTTGATAATTTCAATAAATCAAAGAAAACGAAATATAAGGTTGTGACAGAATTTATTCCACGTAGCGGTAGTGGTGGTGGATATGAAGATAAAGTTAACGCTGCTGTTACGACAAATAGTTTACCAGATGTCATTACCTTAGATGGTCCTAATACTGCGACCTATGCAAAATCAAAAGTGATTGCTCCTTTGGATGATTATCTAAAAGACGATAATATGGATGATGTACTGGACAGTATTAAAAACAACAGGGAACTTATGATGGTAAATTTTATGCATTTGGTTATTCAGAATCCAATGTAGGTGTTTACTATAATAAGAAAATGTTTAAAGAAGCAGGGATTGACGAAGCTAGTTTACCAACCCCTAGAAAAACCATGGACTTGGTCTGAGTTTAATGCCATTGCTAAAAAAATTAAAAGATCATTTTAACAAACCAGCGATTGATTTCGTTTGAATTCAAACGATGAGATGTTGCCATATGCTTACATGCCTCTTATTTGGTCAAATGGTGGATCTGTTGTGAATTCTAAAGGAACAAAAGCGGAAGGCTACTTCAATAGCAAGGAAAGTGTTGAAGCTGTTCAATTTATTCAAGATCTTGTGAAGGATGGATATACGACAGTTAGTCCTGTTGAAAAAGGTTTTGAAACCGGTGAATATCCTATGGTTCTGAGCGGTTCTTGGACGATTGCAGACCTACAAACAAATTACAAAGATATTGATTTTGGTATTCTTCCTTATCCAGTTTCAGATAAAACGAAGAAATTGGTATCACCTTCAGGTAGTTGGCAATTAGCCGTTACAACAAAATCTGATAAAAAAGAAGCAGCCGCTGAATTTGTTAAGTTTGCTACAAATACTGAATCTAGTGAAATTCTAAGCTTAGGTAACAGTGTTCTTCCAATCAGAAAATCAACAATTAAAAATATTAAGGACAAAGTATCTGAGCCAATGCGTTTCTTGATGGAACAAAATGCTAAAACGGCTCATGCTCGTCCAGTTGTAGTAGCTTATCCACAAGTTTCACGCGCTTTCCAACAAGCAATGCAAGATATCAGCTATTATAAAGATAATCCAGATGTACAAAAAGTATTAGATGCTCGTGCGAAAGAAATGCAAACAGCAATCGACCAATCTTTAAATAAATAGTTGACATTCAAAAAGGTGGAAGGTAAGTTATGGAATGTACCTTCCACCTTATTTATTTAATAGTTTCATCTTAGGAGACGAACAATGAGCGAAAAAAATAAAGTCGAAACAAAAAAGAAAGAACGCCTTAAAGAAAATATTATGGGCTATAGCTTTTTAGCTCCAGCTTTAATATTACTTTTCATCTTTTTAGTGATACCTGTTGGTATGGTGATCTATTATGCCTTTACAGATTATTACCTATTAACGCCTGAGGATAGAAAATTTGTAGGACTACAAAATTTTATGCGCTTAGCACAAGATCCAATCTTTATAAAAAGCTTCTTGAATACCTTGAAATTTGTAGTTTGGATTATTCCAGTGCAACTTGGTGCGGCTCTCGGGATGGCCTTAATTGTTAATAAGAAACGTAAAGGAAATATGTTCTTTAAGGTAGCATTTTTTGCTCCTGTTGTGATGTCTCTTGTCGTTATCTCTATCCTCTGGTTATACTTGTTAAATCCAAATAATGGTTTGCTCAATGCTCTACTGAATAAAATTGGTATTTCTTCACAACCATTCTTGACAAGTCCAAAACAAGCCATGTATGCCATTGTATTTGTTTCTGCATGGCAGGGTGCAGGTTATCAAATGTTGTTATTTCTTGGAGGAATGCAAAATATTCCACAAGATATTTATGAGGCGGCAGAGTTGGATGGATTTTCAAAATGGGCTCAATTTAGATATATCACGATGCCTTTATTGAAACCAACTGCCTTATTTGTACTCTTGACAACATTGATTTCAGCATTTAAATTGATTGTGCAACCAATGGTCATGACTCAAGGTGGTCCATTGAACTCAACAATCACTATGGTATATTACATTTATCAACAAGGTTTCACTGACCGTCTTGTTGGTTACTCAAGTTCGATTGCCTTAGTATTTACAACATTGATTGGTATGATTAGTCTTGTACAACGGCGAGTTTTGAAGGAGGATGATTAGGATGAAACGTTTAAAACCGACTACTATTTTAGAATATGTTTTATTAATTCTATTAGCAGGCCTCTTTCTATTTCCTATGATCTGGATGGTGGTTTCAGCAATGAAGCCAGAAGCAGATGTGTATAAGAATTTAACAAGTTGGAAAGCATTCTTACCTAGTTTTAATCCAGCTGATTGGTTTAAACCTTACCAAGAAGTTCTTGCCCGTTTTAGTATTCTAACATATCTAGGGAACAGTATTTTTTATGCAGGAACATTTGCACTTGGGTCTATCATAGTAAACGCCTTAGCGGGATTTGCATTTGCAAAAATTAATTTTACAGGTAAAAAAATTCTGTTTGGCTTTTTATTGGCATTGTTAATCATTCCGATGGAAACAGTGTTGATTCCTCAATTTACAATTATTAATTCACTTGGCTTAGTCAATAATCGTTTAGCGGTTATTATCCCTGGATTAGCTAGTGTCTTTAATATTTATCTTTTCCGAAACTTCTTTATTGCCATTCCAGAAGAAATTATCGAATCTGCAAAAATAGATGGTGCAAGTATCCTACGGATCTTTTTCAAGATTATGTTGCCTATGTCGAAACCGGCAGTTGCAACAGTAGGTGTTCTTTCCTTTATTTCTAGTTGGAATGATTATATCTGGCCGTTGATGGTTTTAACCGATTCGTCAAAATTTTCAATGCAGGTGGCGATTACAACCATTAATACAACTCAACCAGTTTATATCAATCAAGTAATGGCTGTTTTGACAATTTCTACAATTCCACTTATTCTAGTATATATCGTAGCACAAAAATATATTATTCAAGGTCTAGGTGGATCTGGTACAGGTATTAAGTAGGTGATCAGTATGAAGGAAAGCATTCGGAAAGCAAATCAGTATATCGATGAAAACAGGGAGAAGGTCAACCAGCAATATCGAGGAGCATTTCATTTGCTACCTCCAATCGGCTGGATGAACGATCCAAATGGCTTGTTTATTTCCGTGGGGAATACCATTTGTTTTACCAATTCTATCCCTATGATAGTGTTTGGGGGCCCATGCATTGGGGGCATGCCAAATCAAAAGATCTTCTCCATTGGGAAGAACTGCCAGTAGCTTTAGCACCAAGTGAAAGCTATGATAAGGATGGTTGTTTCTCGGGTAGTGCTATTGTGAAAGATGACAAGCTCTATTTGCTGTATACTGGTCATGTAGACGATGAGGAAAAGCGCGAGGAGACTCAGTGTCTTGCGGTTTCGACAGATGGCATTACCTTTGAAAAGTTGCCTACTAATCCAGTGATCCATGCTCAACATATTGAGGGGATCGCAGATATTGCAGATTTTCGTGATCCTAAAGTATTTGAATACCAAGGAAGCTATTACGCTGTCGTTGCTTCTAAGACGCCAGATGACAGAGGTCAGATTCTCCTATTTGCATCAAGTAATCTAGTAGATTGGGCCTTTACATCAGTTCTTTTAGAAGGTGAAAAAGGGCAAGGGATTATGTGGGAGTGTCCCGATTTCTTCCCTTTAGATGGCAAATGGGTCTTGATCTTGTCACCCATTGAAATGGAAAGACAGCAAGAAAAATACTGGAACTTAAATTCGACGGTTGCCTTTATCGGTGACATGAATTGGGAAACAGGGCGCTTTCGTGTCGATTCCTATGATGAAATGGATGGCGGTTTGGATTTCTATGCTCCTCAAACTTGTCAAGGACCAAAGGGCGAACGATACATGGTTGCATGGATGCAAATGTGGCACCGGTCTATGCCCAGTCATGATTTAGCTCATGGGTGGGCAGGTAGTATGACTCTTCCAAGAAAATTGTCTCTGAAAGACGGACGATTAGTTCAGGAGTTACCTGAGTCAGTGAACGAACACTTTCTTGTAGAGAATTTTCTAGAAACCATTGTTCAGGGCAATCAGATCACGATTCCGGCTAGAGGGAAACAAACCTTGTTTGAGCTAGATGCCAAACCGGGTCGCTCCTTTATCCTTGGATATGGCGATGAAACCGATCCTGATAGTGTCTTGCAATTGGTTTATGACGCCTCTCAAAAACGCTTTAGCTTAAGTCGAGACCAATTTGGGCACCCCATTTCTGGAAAAGAAAATCCAGTATTTCAATCGAGATGGATTCAGTTAAATGCTGAAAAAGGATCATCATTTTTCGATCATTCGCGATACCAACTCAATCGAAGTATTCGTGGATGGTAAAACTCTCTCGATGACCTTTTATGAAACGAGTCAGAATCCCTGTCTATACTCTCACGGCAGATGAAGGGGTCGATTGGGTCGTAAAAACCTATCAAAAATAGAAAATCAATAGCCTCCTGAAAGAAGAAAAAGACAAGTCTTGTGACTTGTCTTTTTGTTGTATCCTAAATAGGATTTGTGTTCATCGAAGAAAATTTGGGAATTGGCCTCATGACCGATCTGACTCTCTTTCCAGAATATCCAAATCTTGTCAAAATTCCTCTGGTTGAAGAGGAAAAACAGTCTTCTATATTAGTGATGCCTATCCAAATGAAGGGGAACTCCAAGCACTTCTTAGCTCCTTTATTGAACGGTTAGAGAAGTGTGAAAAATAAGGAAGCTGGTTTAAAATAGACCAGTAGAAAGTGTCTTGAATAAAATGAGGCTTGTAGAGAAAGGAAATTCATGATTTCGCTTTGTCTGCCAGCCTTTTTTGGTGTTTTTTGGTATAATTAAACTTGATCATATTCTGCAGAAAGGAGTTCCTATGTCCAACTATTTATCCGTATCAAGTTTGACCAAATATTTGAAATTAAAATTTGATAAGGATCCCTATTTGGAAAGGGTTTATCTGACAGGGCAGGTCTCCAATTTCCGAAAACGTCCCAACCACCAGTATTTTTCATTAAAGGATGAAAAAGCGGTTATTCAGGCGACGGTCTGGGCTGGGGTTTATCGAAGCTTTGGTTTTGAGCTAGAAGAAGGCATGAAGATCAACGTCATCGGTCGCATTCAGCTCTATGAGCCAAGTGGGAGTTATTCCATTGTCATTGAAAAGGCTGAGCCAGATGGAGTAGGGGCCTTGGCCATCCAATTTGAGCAACTCAAGAAAAAGTTGACCGAAGAAGGGCTCTTTCAGGATCGGTGGAAGCAAGCTCTGCCACAATTTCCAAGAAAGATCGGGGTCATCACCAGTCAAAGTGGGGCCGTGATTCGTGATATTATCACAACGGTGGGCCGACGCTTCCCTGGTGTTGAGATTGTGCTCTACCCGACCAAGGTTCAGGGTGAAGGTGCATCTAGCGAGGTGGTTGCTAATATTCAAAGGGCTAACCAACGGGATGATTTGGATGTCTTGATTATCGGTCGTGGGGGTGGTTCGATTGAAGACCTCTGGGCCTTTAATGAAGAAGCAGTGGTGCGAGCCATTTTTGAATCGCGGATTCCGATTATCTCCAGTGTTGGACATGAGACAGATACGACTCTAGCCGATTTTGTAGCAGACCGACGAGCTGCTACTCCGACAGCCGCTTGCTGAATTGGCCACTCCAGTAACGAAATTGGATCTCTTGTCCCATTTACAAAAGCAGGAAAATCGCATGGCAACAGCCATGTCCAATCGCTTGGCCTATAATCGTGAACGTTTGGCCAAATTAAGTCAATCGGTTATTTTTAGACAGCCTGAAAGACTCTATGATGGCTACCTACAAAAGATTGACCAGTTGCAATTGCGATTGAAACAAGGGATACGCGATGCTTATGGACAAGGGGCTAATCAGTTGCAAGGTCTGCGTCATCGCTTAGAAGCCATGTCGCCTTTGCATCGTATTGAGCGCTACCAAGATCGCCTGCTCCAAGATAAGAGAATCTTAACCAACCGAATGGAACAAGTTTTAAAAGAGCAAAAAAATCAAGGTGCAAAGCTTATCAGAAGCCCTCTTGATGCTCGATACCAGTCGGATTATTGCGCGTGGTTATGCCATGGTTAAGGAAGGAGATCAGGTTCTAGATTCGGTTGCGAAAGTAACAGAAGGGGACCCGCTGTCACTCATCATGAGAGATGGTCAGTTAGAAGTAGAGGTAAAACATGTCGAAAGAAAAGAAATTTGAAGAAAATTTAGCAGATTTGGAAGCCATCGTCCAAAAATTGGAGAGTGGGGATGTGGCTCTTGAAGAAGCTATTACAGAATTCCAAAAAGGAATGAAATTGTCAAAAGAATTGCAAGATACCTTGGATCAAGCAGAGAAAACCTTGGTCAAGGTCATGCAAGCAGATGGTACTGAAGCGGATCTAGCATGAGACAAGAAGAAAAACGAAATAGAGTAGAGCAAGCAGTTCGCTCTTTTTATGAGGAAAAATCCGTTGCCCCCCATTTAGTGGAGTCGGTCCTTTATTCCATCCAGGCAGGTGGAAAACGCTTGCGCCCCTTGCTACTTCTAGAATTGTTAGAGGCCTTTGGACAGGAATTGACAGAGGCTCATTTTCAAGTGGCAGGGGCTTTGGAGATGATCCACACAGGAAGCCTTATTCACGATGATCTGCCTGCCATGGACAATGATGATTACCGTCGGGGGCAATTGACCAATCATAAGAAATTCGGAGAAGACCTGGCGATTTTAGCAGGGGATGCGCTTTTTCTCGATCCCTTTGGGATGATAGCTGCGAGTGCCCTTCCTGGTGCGGTCAAGGTCTCTTTGATTCTTGAATTGTCAGATGCTTCCGGTAGTCGTGGAATGGTAGCTGGCCAAGTCCTTGATATGGAAGGGGAGCACAAACAGCTCACGCTAGCAGAATTGCAGACCATCCATGCCAATAAGACAGGACGCCTCCTTGCCTATCCTTTCATCGCAGCCGGTTTGATGTTAGAGTTGCAAGCAGACATTGCTCAGCTCTTAGAAAAAATCGGGAAAAAATTAGGCCTGGCTTTTCAAGTGCGAGATGATATTTTGGATTTGGTCGCTGATTTTGAAGCTTTGGGGAAGACTCCTCAAAAGGACTTAGTAGCTGAAAAATCGACCTATCCAGCCTTGTTGGGATTGGAAGAATCAAAAGCTTTGCTGACAAGCGAATTAGACGCTTGCGAGGACTTGTTGGATCAGATTACAAGTGCTTGTGACTTTGATCCGCGAGCGATCAAGAAATTAATAGAAGGATTACGAATAGATGGCTAAGGAAAGAGTGGATGTATTAGCCTATAAACAAGGCATATTTGATACCCGCGAACAAGCCAAAAGAGGGGTGATGGCAGGTCTTGTCGTTGCCGTTATCAATGGTGAGCGCTTCGATAAACCGGGTGAAAAAATTGATGAAGCAACCGAGTTGAAATTAAAGGGCGAAAAGCTCAAATATGTCAGCCGGGGCGGTCTTAAATTAGAAAAAGCCCTGAACCAATTTGGTTTATCTGTAGAGGGGAAAATTGCGATTGATATCGGAGCTTCTACAGGTGGCTTTACAGATGTCATGCTGCAAAATGGAGCCAGCCAGGTTTTTTCGGTGGATGTCGGGACCAATCAGTTGGCCTGGAAATTGCGCAATGATTCTCGGGTGGTCTCGATGGAACAGTTCAATTTCCGCTATGCCGAGCCAGATGATTTTGAAGCGACACCGAGCTTTGCGAGTATCGATGTCAGCTTTATTTCCTTGGACTTGATTCTGCCAGCCCTTCACCGGATTTTGGCAGATAATGGACAAGTCGTGGCCTTGGTAAAACCCCAGTTTGAAGCAGGGCGCGAACAGATCGGGAAAAATGGGATCATTAAGGATCCTAAGATTCATTTAGCGGTCCTTGAAAAGGTCGCTGCTTTTGCAGGGACACATGGCTTTGCGGTAATGGGAGTGGATTATTCCCCTATCCAAGGAGGCCATGGCAACATCGAATTTTTGATGTATCTAGAAAAAAAAGAAGAGAAAACAAAGCCAACGACAGAGCAGCTGGAGGCTGTTGTGGAGCTGGCACACAAGGAATTTAAACATGAAGAGTAAGAATATCAGATTAGAAAAAATTCGTCGCTTTATACGTGATCATGAGGTGGGGACCCAAGAAGAGATCGTCGAACATTTGAAAGAAGAAGGCATCTCAGCAACCCAAGCGACGGTATCACGGGATATCAAAGAATTGGGCATCGTAAAACGCCCTCTGAAAGACATGACCTATGTCTATGAATTGCCACGTAAGCACCACCAAGGGATTGGGATGATTGAAAGCAATATCTTGTCTCATCGTCGCATGGGAGAATATGTCAATTTCACCATGGTTCCAGGGACAGCGCCTTTGGTCAAACGTCGTTTGCGGGAGATTTATAAAGAACATATCTTTAGTATTGTCGCAGATGATGATACGATTTTACTGATTGCTTATTCCGCACCAGAAGCAGAGAATATCCTCAAATCAATCTTTGGGTGGTAAGAGCCTATGCTATTAGAAATTTCGATTAAGAACTTTGCCATTATCGAAGAGATTTCCTTAAATTTTGAAAAGGGAATGACGGTACTGACAGGGGAAACAGGTGCAGGGAAATCCATCATTATCGATGCCATGAACATGATGCTGGGAAGCCGTGCAACGACGGACGTCATTCGACACGGAGCCCCAAAAGCAGAAATCGAAGGTCTCTTCACCGTTGAGAGCAATCGACACCTGACAGCTCTTTTTGAAGAGCAAGGACTAGAGTGGACCGATGAATTGATCATTCGCCGAGAGATCTTGCAAAATGGACGAAGTGTCAGCCGGATCAATGGTCAGATGGTGAATTTATCGGTCTTAAAAGCAGTTGGGCAACATTTGGTGGACATCCATGGCCAGCATGATCAGGAAGAACTCATGCGATCCCAATTGCATATCACTATGCTAGATGAATTTGGAGACGCAGCCTTTTTCCAAACGAAAGCCGCTTATCGTCAGACTTTTGAAGACTACAAACGCCTGCGTAAACAAGTCGTGGAACTCCAGCGCAACCAGCAGGAAAACAAGGCCCGTATTGAGATGTTGGAGTTTCAGATTGCAGAGATTGAGGCAGCTGCCTTGGAAGTGGAGGAGGATGTGCGTCTGGAGCAAGAGCGCCAACGCCTGCTCAATCACAAGATGATCGCAGATACCCTAACCAATGCCTATACCATGCTGGATGCAGAAGAGTTTTCGAGCCTAGCCAATGTTCGCTCAGCCATGAATGATCTGGAAAGCATCGAAGAATATGATCCGACCTACAAAGAGCTCTCAAGCCAGTTATCGGAAACCTTCTATGCCCTTGAGGATATTACCAAGCGCTTAGAAGATGTGGTCGATGGTCTGGAGTTTGATGGCAATCGCCTCATGCAGGTGGAATCGCGTTTAGATTTGATCCACTCCATCACGCGCAAGTATGGTGGCCAAGTCAAGGACGTCTTGGAATACCTGGCGCAAATCACCAAAGAATATAGCCTCCTCACCGGAAGTGACCTCTCGTCTGAGGACTTGGAAAAAGAATTCAAACGTTTGGAAAAGAGTTTGGTCACCTTGGCTCAAGATTTGAGTGATCAGCGGCATACTTTGGCCCAAGCCTTGGAAAATGAAATCCAGCAAGAATTGGCAGATCTCTACATGGACAAGGCGCGTTTCAAGTGCGTTTTAGTAAGGCTAAGTTTAATCGTGAGGGAAATGAAGCCGTCGAGTTTTACATTTCGACCAACCCAGGTGAGGACTTTAAACCTCTTGTCAAGGTTGCATCTGGCGGAGAATTGTCACGCTTGATGTTGGCCATTAAGTCGGCTTTTTCTCGAAAAGAAGGAAAAACCAGTATCGTCTTTGACGAGGTGGATACAGGAGTCTCTGGGCGCGTGGCCCAAGCCATCGCAGCGAAAATTCATAAGATTGGTCAAAATGGCCAGGTGCTTGCTATTTCTCACCTGCCTCAAGTCATTGCTGCAGCAGATTATCAATTCTATATTGAGAAAATCAGTGATGAACACTCAACTGTATCTACTGTGCGTTTGCTCAATAGAGAAGAACGAATCGAAGAAATTGCCAAGATGCTGGCAGGAGAGGATCTAACGGAAGCTGCCCGTCAACAAGCAGAGCAACTTCTCAAGCGTTAAGAGAAAGAAGGTTTGAAACAATGTCAACATACTTTGTAGTCGGAGATATTCACGGAAAAGCACAAATTCTAGAAGAGCTCATGACAGAGTGGGATGGAAAAGCTCAATTGGTCTTTTTAGGGGATTTGATAGATCGAGGCGAAAACAGCAAACGATCAATTGAAATCGTAAAGGACTACGTAGACCATCACGGAGCGGTTTGTCTTTCCGGGAATCACGAGTACATGTTTTTAGCCTGGTTGGACAATCCAGAAGAGCGTTATGACCACTACCGAAGAAATGGTGGCGATACGACCATCAACTCTCTGTTAGGCCGGCCGCTCGATGCTCCTGTAGATGGCATTGCGGATGCGCAAGCAGTAGAAAATGCCGTTCCTGACTTGGTGGCCTTCATCCGCAGTTTGCCCTTTGACTACGAGACAGAAACCTATTATTTTGTCCACGCTGGTGTGGATCTAAGCCTTGAAAATTGGCGAAAAACCAGTGATTACCAAAAGGTCTGGATCCGAAAACCATTCCATGAAGCGGAGAATCATACAGGCAAATGGATTGTCTTTGGCCACACACCAGTCTATGGACTGCTCAATGAGCCAGTCGGCACCGAAAATCTTTGGATTTCAGATCAGAAGATGGGTGTCGATGGTGGCGCTGTCTTTGGTGGAGTCCTCCATGGATTGCTCTTGGATGATCAAGGCATTGTCCATGACCATGTCCTTCATAATACAGGTTTTTCTGCCGTAGACGACTGAGGAAGCAGGAATGGATATCTTTCACTGCAAAACCCCGTGTTTTTTGATATAATGAAAGCAGAACATTCTTAGGAAGAGTATAGAAATATATGGCAAATATTAAAATAGTTACAGACTCATCTATTACAATTGAGCCTGAAGTGGTTGAAGAATATGGCATTACCATTGTGCCACTTTCTGTTATGGTAGATGGAGTCCTTTATTCCGACAGTGAGTTGGGCGAAGGGGACTTCTTGCGCTTAATGCAGTCTAGCAAAAATCTTCCAAAGACCAGCCAACCACCCGTTGGAGTCTTTGCGGAGATCTATGAAAAGTTAGCAGCAGACGGAGCTCATATCGTTTCGATTCATATGTCTCATGCCTTGTCAGGAACCGTAGAGGCAGCTCGCCAAGGGGCAACCTTATCAGGGGCAGAAGTAACTGTGATTGATAGTGGCTTTACAGACCAGGCGATGAAGTTCCAAGTGGTTGAAGCAGCTAAGTTGGCTAAAGAAGGAGCAGATCTAGACACCGTTTTAGCTCGTATCGAAGAAGTCAAAGAAAAGACAGAGTTGTATATCGGCGTATCTACCTTGGAAAATCTAGTTAAAGGTGGTCGGATTGGCCGTGTTACCGGACTTTTGAGCTCGCTTCTTAACATCCGTGTGGTGATGGAAATGAAGGACCATCAATTAGAACCAATCGTCAAGGGACGTGGAAACAAGACCTTTAAGAAGTGGTTGGATGAATTGGTAGAGAAACTATCCCACAGCAAGGTGGCTGAGATCGGGATTTCCTACGCAGGGACGCCAGAATGGGCAAATGAAATGAAGGCTCAGTTGCAATCGCTCGTTGAAAATGCGATCCCAGTTCTCGAAACTGGATCGATTATCCAAACCCATACAGGTGAGAATGCATTTGCAGTTTTGGTGCGCTACGAATAAGCTGAATAAATGTTTGAAAAAACAGGTTTAGTACTTGACCTAAAGGCTTTTTTTAGATATTATAGTACTGTTAAGGCGTAAAGCCTAAAAAAATTTGGAGGATTTGTTAAATGGCTAACAAACAAGATTTGATCGCAAAAGTGGCAGAAGCTACAGAATTGACTAAAAAAGATTCAGCAGCAGCTGTTGATGCTGTATTCGCAGCAGTTTCAGAATACCTTTCAAAAAGGTGAAAAAGTTCAATTGATCGGTTTCGGTAACTTCGAAGTTCGTGAACGTGCGACTCGTAAAGGTCGCAACCCACAAACTGGTAAAGAAATCAAAATCGCAGCTTCTAAAGTTCCAGCATTCAAAGCTGGTAAAGCTCTTAAAGAAGCAGTTAAATAATTGCATTTTGAAAAGCCATCCTAGATTTCTAGGATGGTTTTTTTGTTGGACAGCTCTATAGGATAAGGGTATAATAGGAAAAAAGAAGGAGAGAGAAAAGACCATGCGATTCATTTTTAGGCCTCTTTGCCTTGTTGTTTATCCGACCTATTTTGTATCTACTGAAAGGGCTGTGGTTTGTACTGAATTTTTGCTTTATGATCCTCGTGGTCAAAATGATCCTAGGAACAGTGCGCTGGATGACCGGTTGGATCGGTTGAGAGTAGATGAATCTAGTTCAGGCTCGTGAATCAATGTCCCCCGGACATGAACTCGCTTTTCCGTTTTCAGGCTCGTGAATCAATGTCCACTGGACATAAACTCGCTCTTCCATTTTTTTTAATTAAAAGCATTCTAAATAGTGATTTATTTTTGAAACATGATATAATAAGGGTAACGAATCGATTAAATCATATTGGAAAGGGGGAATCATAGTGAACGCATTGCATCGTCATGAAGAAGAGCGCGTGGAAGAAGTCTTGCAAAATTTGCGTGCCAAGGGCATTCGGATTACCGATACCCGCAGAGCAGTTCTTTCCTATTTAGTGGCGAGTCATGAACATCCAAGCGCTGAGAAGATCTATCGCGATTTATTGCCTCAGTTTCCAAGCATGAGTCTAGCAACTGTCTACAACAATATCAAGGTTTTAATTGATGAGGGGGTTGTCTCTGAGATCAAGGTTCGCAATGATACCACGACCTATTTTGATTTCATGGGGCATGACCATTTGAATGTGGTATGTGAAAAAAATGTGGTCGTATCGCAGATGTGGACATTGAAGTCCCAGATCTTCGCGAAGAAGCAGCCAGTCAAAGTGGCTACCAGATCACCAAGACCCAGATGACCGTCTATGGCATTTGCCCCGACTGTCAGAAAAATTAATGTGAGAGAAAGCAGAGCCGTCAGGCTCTTTTTGTGAGAAATTGCACTTTTCTATGGTCGCCACTAGATTTTTTTCACTGAAAAATCTAGTAGAATAGAATAGATAAACGGGGGAACCTCGGAGAATAAAAAGGAGATCCATCTAATGGTAAAATTGGTTTTTTTGCTCGCCACGGTGAGTCTGAATGGAACAAAGCTAACCTTTTTCACTGGTTGGGCTGATGTTGATTTGTCTGAAAAAGGTACACAACAAGCGATCGACGCTGGTAAATTGATCAAAGAAGCTGGTATCGAATTTGACCAAGCTTACACTTCAGTATTGAAACGTGCGATCAAAACTACTAACTTGGCTCTTGAAGCTTCTGACCAATTGTGGGTTCCAGTTGAAAAAAATCATGGCGCTTGAACGAACGTCACTACGGTGGTTTGACTGGTAAAAACAAAGCAGAAGTCGCTGAACAATTTGGTGATGAACAAGTTCACATCTGGCGTCGTTCTTACGATGTATTGCCTCCCTGCAATGGACCGTGATGATGAACACTCAGCACACACTGACCGTCGTTACGCTTCACTTGATGATTCAGTGATTCCAGATGCTGAAAACTTGAAAGTTACTTTGGAACGTGCCCTTCCATTCTGGGAAGATAAAATCGCTCCAGCTCTTAAAGACGGTAAAAACGTATTCGTAGGAGCACACGGTAACTCAATCCGTGCTCTTGTTAAACACATCAAACAATTGTCAGATGACGAAATCATGGATGTGGAAATCCCTAACTTCCCACCATTGGTATTCGAATTTGACGAAAAATTGAACGTTGTAAAAGAATACTATCTTGGTAAGTAAGATAACATAATTTGTTATCCATAAAAAAAGCTGACTTCGGTCAGCTTTTTTGCTTGTCTTCCTTAGATCCTAGCTGGTTTTGGGTTTTCAGTAACCCCTAAAAGTGTTATAATAGAGTGTTACTAAATTGGGTTCCATTAGCCCTGAAAGGAAAAAGAAAATGACAAAATCATTCTACATCACAACCCCCTATCTATTACCCATCTGGTAAATTGCATATTGGTTCAGCTTATACAACGATCGCCTGTGACGTTTTGGCGCGTTACAAACGCATGATGAACTACGATGTTTTCTACCTGACTGGTCTCGATGAGCATGGTCAAAAGATCCAGCAGAAAGCAGAAGAAGCTGGGATTACGCCACAAGCTTATGTAGATGGGATGGCCGTTGGAGTGAAAGAACTCTGGCAATTACTCGATATCTCATACGATAAATTCATCCGTACGACAGACGATTACCATGAAAAAAAGTGGTGGCTCAAGTCTTTGAACGCTTTGCTTGCGCAAGACGACATCTACCTGGGTGAGTACTCTGGTTGGTATTCAGTCTCTGATGAAGAGTTCTTTACAGAAAGCCAATTGGCTGAGGTATACCGTGATGAGAATGGCAAGGTTATCGGTGGGGTAGCCCCATCAGGCCACGAAGTAGAATGGGTTTCTGAAGAATCTTACTTCCTTCGCCTCAGTAAATACCAAGACCGTTTGGTGGAATTTTTCAAATCCCAACCTGATTTCATCACGCCAGATGGTCGTCTTAATGAAATGTTGAAAAACTTCATCGAGCCAGGTTTGGAAGATTTGGCGGTATCTCGGACAACCTTTACTTGGGGAGTTCCAGTTCCATCTAATCCAAAAACACGTGGTCTATGTATGGATCGATGCCCTTCTTAACTATGTGACAGCTCTTGGTTACGGTCAAGAAGATCATGAAAACTTTGATAAGTTCTGGAACGGAACCGTCTTCCACATGGTCGGAAAAGACATCCTTCGTTTCCACTCCATCTACTGGCCAATCCTTCTTATGATGTTGGATATCAAATTACCAGAACGCTTGATTGCCCATGGTTGGTTTGTCATGAAAGACGGCAAGATGTCTAAGTCTAAAGGGAATGTCATCTACCCAGAAATGTTGGTGGAACGATTCGGCTTGGATCCACTTCGTTACTACCTCATGCGCAGTTTGCCAGTTGGTTCAGATGGGACCTTCACACCAGAAGACTACGTAGCCCGCATCAACTATGAATTGGCCAATGACCTTGGAAACCTCCTTAACCGGACGGTAGCCATGATCAACAAATACTTTGGTGGTCAAGTTCCTGCTTATGTCGAAAATGTCACTGCATTTGATGCTGATTTGGCTAAGGTAGTTGAAGAAAACATCGCCGAATACCACAAGCAAATGAACGCGGTGGATTACCCACGCGCTTTGGAAGCCGTATGGAACATCATCTCTCGGACCAACAAGTACATCGATGAGACAGCGCCTTGGGTCCTCGCTAAAGAAGATGGTGACAAGGATCAATTGGCAGCGGTCATGGCTCACTTAGCGGCTAGCCTTCGTGTTGTGGCTCACTTGATCCAACCATTTATGATGAATACCTCAAACGCCATCATAGAACAACTTGGCTTGGGCTTGGACTTTGATCTTGAAAACTTGACCCTAGCAGGCTTCCCTGAAAATGTCACAGTGGTTGCCAAAGGAACTCCAATCTTCCCACGTCTCGACATGGAAGAAGAAATTGCCTATATCCAATCTCAAATGACTGCAGGAAAACCACAAGAAAAAGAATGGATTCCAGAAGAAGTGGAACTCAAGTCTGAAAAAGACGAGATCAAGTTTGAAGACTTTGACAAGGTTGAAATCCGTGTAGCGGAAGTCAAAGAAGTGGAACGTGTCGAAGGATCAGACAAATTGCTTCGCTTCCGCCTTGACGCTGGTGACGGTGAAGACCGTCAAATCCTCTCTGGTATCGCGAAATTCTATCCAAATGAACAAGAATTGGTCGGCAAGAAACTTCAAATTGTGGCCAACCTCAAACCACGTAAGATGATGAAGAAATATGTCAGCCAAGGCATGATTCTTTCTGCTGAACACGGAGATCAATTAACAGTCTTAACTGTTGATCCATCTGTTCCAAATGGAAGCATTATCGGCTAAACGATAGACAAAGAAAAAATCATCTAAAAAACTTTCCTTAGGTGAGTACGGACGTCAGCGAACTTCGAAGAAGTTCCATGACTTAGTTTTGGACCCTAGGTTCCAAAACTCCCGAGTGCTAGAAACACAATTGTTTCTAGCACTTTCCTCACGGCGGAAAGTTTCAGTAGATGATTGAATAATTCTAACGAATAAATTTTTTGATTTTTATAGAATTAATTTGATTTGTAAGAAAGAACAGATTGTCTACACTCTCAAGCACTCCCACGGGAGTGCTTTTGTTGTATTGATATAGTTCCCATCATTGAGTTTTACAAGGATGGTATTTGAGTCCTATTAGTAATGGATATTAATGGAGACTTCCGCAGTGAGAAAAGAGTCTGAAACGGTATCATTTCAGACTTTCGGGAGATTTGAGACAGTAGGCTCAAATCTTAGGTATGGAATCCCAAAGGGATTCGCTACCGTCCGTCCTCACCCAAGGAAGGTCTCAAATTATATTTTCCTATTCATCCGGCCGGTATTCTAGGATATCTCCTGGCTGGCAGTCGAGTTCTTTGCAGATGGCTTCAAGGGTGGTGAAGCGGATGGCTTTGGCCTTGCCGGTTTTGAGGATGGAGAGGTTGGCTGTGGTGATGCCGATTTTGTCGGCTAGCTCGTTGGATTTCATCTTTCGCTTGGCTAGCATGACATCTAGATTGACGATAATCATGGCACCCTCCTTAAATGGTTAGCTCATTTTCTTCAGCAATCTCAATACCTCTCTCCAGAATCTTGCCAGAGACCCAGACGATTGGAACGGCAAGGAGAAGCCCTGTGTTAAAGGTAAATTGGAAAGTGAAGGGAAGGAGATAAGCATTTCCACTGGTTTCAAGTGTGCCAGACATAAAGGACAAGACCAAGAGAATCTTCCAAGCTCGGTTGCAAAGATCAATGTTAGAGTGAGAAAAGATCTTTTCTTGGTAGAGATTTTGGAGGAAGCTGCGAATGGTGATGAGAAGGTAAATATAGATAGCGCTTGAGGCTAGTGGGAAGAGCAGCTGCCAGAGAGGTTGTGGATGTTTGGGAAAGAGCTGGATGCCATTCGCATCAAAGGACAAGCGACCTGATTGAATGAGATCTTTGAAAAGCCCCATGCGGGAAAGCAGGTGGACGACCAGTGCAGCCAGGGTCATAAAGCCACAGAAGTAAATGAAAGCCGTTAAGACTTCAATGACATTTTTTTAAGGTTTTTTTGAGTTTTTTTCATCGCAAGCCTCCTTGAAGTTTATTTATTTTTTTCACTTATAGTATACTCCTTATAAAAAAATTAGTCAATAAAAAAAGTATCGAAAAACGATAAAAAAATAATGATAAACAAAATATAATTTTTGAGAAACAGGTATTCTCTGCTCAAACTAGTCAGTTCAAGCCTGGAAAACCACTACATAGAGGGGAATTTTACTATACTTTCGATTTAGGGTATACTAGTGTAAAGATCTTATTCCATGGAGGTAGTAAAATGAATCTTAAGTGGAAGAAAAAATACCTGGTACCGATTCTGGGGCTGGTCGGAGCAGCTGTTCTGATCGGTGGAGTCTATCTCTACTCTAGTTCCAACATCCAACCAGACCATCAAAAGGAATTTAAGCAGACCAGCAAGAAGGTCACCAAGCCAAAGGAAAAAGCCATTGACTTGAGTGGTGACTATGTCTCTAATGAACGGGATGAAGCCAAAATCGAGAAAAAGGGCAAGGCCTGGAAGATCGATTACCAAACGGCTGACGGCAAGGTATCCGCTGAATTTAGTACGGATTGGAAGGTCGAAGGGTCTAACAAAGTTTCGACAGGCAAGATGAAAAAGTCCGATGGCAATACAGACTTTACAGTCACTGTTCGTGTCTTCAAATACAAGACAGATAAGAAGCCTTTGATCACGGTCACCATGTCTGATAAAAATCCCTACCACGAGATGGTCTTTGCCAATCGAGAGGATTTTTTCAAATCGACAGATCCAAATGATGTCGTCCTTGATGGCAATCTCTCACCGTTTGAAGGTGCTTATTCCAATGATACCTATGAAAAGGAAATCGCAGATTCCGGTTTTAAACTTTATGGCTATACTCCAGAAGAATATTACCAAAACAAGACCAATGCCTTTCCAAGTATTGTAAATGGGGAGACTGGCTGGACTTTCTGGAGTGGAGGCACTCAGGGCAAGTTACTTGTTCAATAAAGAAAAAAAGAGCCCAAGAAGCGAAAAAGGCTATTATGAAGTTTATTTCACTGGGGCAAATGGGACTGCGATCCAAGGGCAAGAGCAAACCTTGTACTTAATCCCAGCGGGTGTGACAGGTCCTGATGGAGTAGCTTCCCAAGAACGTCGGATTCTCTTTGGGGATGCGGCCTACCGGGATTATCATCTAGAGTGGTGGAAAGCATACCCACAACCGAAAAAAGAGAAAGACTTGGATATTGCGGCCATTAACGGAGGCGACTTCTCTAGCTTAGCTGGAACCTGGCGCAATGGCAAGGGTGCTGAAATCGTCATCCAAGCAGACGGAAAAGTCAAGGGCCAAGGTAGCCTCAAGGCTGTTGCGGACTCGGATAAGAAGAGCAAGATCCCTTATGTTGAGATGAAGATGGGTGAGACTGGTGCTGCGATTGGACTTCTGAAAATCGGTTTCCAAAATCCGGATGGAGACCAGTCTGATACCAGCAAGCCACGTCTAGTTGTCACTCAATCTGCAGGCAACTATCCGGCTGATCAATATTTCTACCGTCAATAAAAGAGAGTGGGACAGAAATCGGTAATTCGTTAGAATTCGATTTCGTCGTCCCACCTCCGCACAGTTGAGTAGGGCTGTAAAAGCTGATGAAATCAGCGTAGTAGAGCCCACTCAACCACTGCGTCTTGCTCGACAATCCAAAAACAATTGAGAGGCTAGGACTTTTGTCCCAGCCTCTTTTTTTACTGCAAGGAAGGCTTGTGGAATCTAGGCAACTGTTAGTCTCTAACATTAAAAGGAAAAAAATGTAAAAAAAGCTTGACAAAGCAAATGATTCGCAGTATGATTAACTAGTTAATTAACTGATTAATAAACTAGTTGACAAAAATGAAAAAGAGGTGAAGAATGATTAGGAGAAAAATGAAGGTTCTGGGACTCATGTTCCTCAGTTTCTTTCTGCTGACAGCTTGTGCTAGTCAAGGAAATGCAAAGCCCCCTTCTAAAAAAGGTCTTAAAATTGTCACGAGTTTTTATCCCATCTATGCCCTGGTCAAGGAAATCTCTGGCGATCAAAATGATATCTGGATGGTTCAGTCAGGTGCAGGGATCCATGATTATGAACCCTCAACCAAGGAAGTGGCCCAGATCTATGATGCGGATGTATTTGTCTATCATTCTCAGACCCTGGAATCTTGGGCCGGTCGCTTAGATCCCAATCTTCAAGGTTCCAAGTTGCGAGTGATCGAAGGCAGCCAAGGAATGACCCTTGATAAGGTGGCTGGATTAGAGGATGTCGATGCTGGTCAGGGAAAAAGAATCCAAGCACTTGTATGACCCGCATACCTGGTTGGACCCTGCAAAGATTGCAGAGGAAGGAAAGATCATCGCCCAACGCTTGGGAGAGATCGATCCAAAGAACAAGGAGCTCTACCAGGCCAATGCTCAAAAGCTTGAACAGCGCTGTGAGGAACTAGTAGCCCACTACCAGCCTCTCTTTGACAAGGCCAAGCAAAAGACTTTTGTGACCCAGCATACGGCCTTTTCTTATCTGGCCAAACGCTTTGGTCTCAAGCAGTTAGGGATTGCAGGGATTTCTCCAGAGCAAGAACCAACCGCCCGGCAATTGGCCGAGATCCAGCAGTTTGTCAAAGATTACCAGGTGAAAACGATTTTTGTAGAGAAGCACACGTCGTCAAAAGTGGCAGATAGTATTGCCAAGGCAACAGGGGCGCGTGTCAAGGTCTTGGATCCACTGGAAGCCGATCCACAAAACGATAAGGATTTATTAAAAAATTTAGAAGAAAATATGGCGACTTTAGCCAAGGAATTAGAGGAGTAAATCAAGAATGAAGAAAAAGGGAACGATTGGAATTGTAGCGACTTTGGGAATAGGGCTCTGTGCCTATGCGCTCAGTCAGCAACCACAAGCTAAGGAAGAGAAAAAGAATCAGATTCAGTATCTACAGGCAGAAAAGAAAGCGTCATCGACTGCATCTAGCAAAAAAAGGAAGACAGCATCGAAGCGGTCAATGCCAAGGAAAAAGACCCAGGCAGAGCAGATTGTCATCAAGATTACAGATGAAGGCTTTGTCACTTCTCATGGAGATCATTTTCATTACTACAGCGGCAAGGTCCCATTTGATGCCATCTTTAGTGAAGAGTTGATTTTGCGGGATCCAACTTATCAGCTGCAAGAAGCGGATATCGTGAGCAAGGTCAAGGATGGCTATATTATCAAACGCGCTGGGAAATACTATCTCTACTTAAAGGATGCCCAACATACGGTTAATGTGCGCTCGATCGAAGAGATCGCCCAACAACAAAAGGGAGGCACCAAAGAAGAAGGAGAGACGGGATCGGTACAGGCGAGCTCCTCGCACAAGGCAGGCAAAACCCGTGACTTCCGTCAACCTAGTCAAGCGCTGAAAGAAGGAAAGACCCTTGAAACGCTGACTGCTAAAAATCATTCAGGAGGAGGCTATCGTACGGACGATGGTTATGTCTTTAGCCCTGGAGATGTCATTTCAGATACAGGGGACGGCTTTATTGTACCCCATGGTAGCCATTTCCATTATATTCCAAAGAGTGCCTTATCTGCTGGCGAGTTGGCAGCAGCCCTTTCGGCCTTAGGTGGTCAAGCTGGCCATCAGGCTGGAGGCTCACGCCTAGCTGGAGCAAGCACAGAACAAGGGCAAGGGACTCCAAATCAAGCCTCTCCAAGCTTAGGAAAACAAGCTAGCAGTCAGCCGTCTGCTAGTCCAACCCCTACACAGACGACCCCAACGACTTCTAAACCGGCTACTTCCAAACCGAGTCCAAACCTGAGCAATCTGATGGAAGAATTGCAGAAAACACCTCTGTCTTCTCGTCATGTGGAGTCTGATGGTTCTGTCTTTGATCCAAGTAAGATTACCAAGTGGACCGATCAAGGAATTGTCTACCCTCACGGAGATCATTTCCACTTTATCCCATACAGCTCCCTATCTCCTTTAGAACGTGAGCTGGCGCGGCAATTCCAACTGCTTCGGGCCCAAGGTGCTACTACACCTGCTGAAATAAGTCCAAACCGGCCTTCAAGTCCAAGTACAAAATCAATTGACCATGAGCACGAGCATGAACATGGAGATAGTCACGAGCATGAACATGGGGATAGTCATGATCACGAGCACGAAGAGGAGCACGATCATGGTTTCCATGCAGACATGGTCATCAGTAAGGACGAGGACGGTTACATGGTCGCTCATGGCAACCACGCTCATTATTTCTATAAAAAGGACCTCTCTCCTCAAGAGATTGCAGCAGCAGAGGCAACTCTGGCAGGTAAGAAAGAAGAGGACAAGGGACAGCCACTGACAGATGATGTCGCTAGCTATTCTCGCGATGCCTCAGATGAGGAAAAGATCCAGTACATCAGCAAGACCTACGGCGTCCCTCGTGAGGCCATTAAGATTTCCAATGGTTTCTTTGTCTTTAACAATCCAGACCAAGAATACGATCCGACCCACATCCACCCTTATGCCGTTCGGAAGGAACATGTTCGGATTCCGCTTGAAACTGGAAATCCTGAACTAGACTTTATCAATGAACTCTATGCAACAGCCCTTCGCTCGGGGATTTCTCCGTATAGCCTCCAGATTGAAAATGGCCAGTTTGTCATCCCACATGGCGATCACAACCACTACATCAAGGTGCGCTCAGCAGGCCTAGCAGATTACTTATCCCACCGTCTTCCAACCATCCAATCGCCTTACAAAAAAGGAGACTTGGACAAGAAAGCAGTAGAGGACAGGGTCAACCAACTTTTTAGCAGAAAGCCGAACTCTTTACGCTTCTGATCCATTGCAAAGCAACGACGGATTGAGCTCATCTTGGGCCACTTCTTGGAAAATGTCAAGAGCTTCCCAAGTAACTCGACGGAAGGCTACCTGGCCAGTCTCAAACAGGTTGATGAGCAGTACATTCATGCGACTCAAGCGATCAAACCAAAAGAAGAGACTGCCCTCGATCGTCGATACCAGGAATTGCTGGAACAAGTGCGCTTGCTAGACACAGAAGCCTTCCAACTGAAGAAGGAAGGGTTGGTCTCACAACTGCAGGAAGCCTATGTCGCCAAGGACAGCAAGCGTATAGAGCAAGAAGGGAAGCTATTAGAAGCTGTTCAGGAGATGCAGGATCGGACGGGTGTGACCTCGGTCGACTATCTCAAGTACTTCTATCAAAGCTTGAGCGATACGCGCTTGACACCAGAATTGCGCACCAAGGCAGCAGATCTAGCTTTGAAACTCTATCGGGCCCAAGCCTTTGAAGAAGCCTGGGATTCCCAAGGCTCACTTCATGGAACTCTACCAAACCAAGCAGGCAATTGACCAGCTCTTCTCTCAAGAGAAAGGCCAAACCTATCCTATTGAAAAAAACAGTTTTTGGATCAAAAAAAGGAAGTCAGGCCCCATCTTATAACTTAGCGGTCTATGATTTCCTCAAGGGCTTATATGGAGAGTTGGACAAGGCGACAGAATCCCGTCAACGAACCAGCATCCTGACAGCCCTCTCAGAGCAAATCCAGTCGCTCTTGCCACAAGTCGAAGATCAGGCCAAACGAACTGCCTTTGAAGCAAGTTTGGCTCAGCTTGGAAATGAGACGGATCCAGACAAGGCTATTGCAAGTGGACAAGCTCTGTTACGCGAAATCAGTGACACCATTGAAAAGCAAAAACAAAAGCAAACAGAAGAGTCTCAGATTGGGGATGTCGCCCTTTATCAACAGCTCTATAACCAATTGATGGCGCTTCACCAACAATTGCAGGAAAAGGGTGCTAGTGATGCTGTATTTGATCGCTTAGAAGCTCTCTTTGACCAATTGGCTAATCCAAAGAGTGACAAGGCAGCCTTACTACAGGCTATCCAAGCCTTTCAGGCAGAGTTAGCAGCGGTGCCATCTGCAAGCGAAGCGGGGAAACCTGCTAGCACGGTCGAAACGCCTGTAGCTACAGAAACTCCGGTAGAAAAAAAGAAGCGGCAGCTTTCAGCAGGAAGCAAGCCTGCCACAACTGAGACAGAAACAGAGCCTGCAAGCGCGACTGTAACAGAAGCAAGCACGCCAGATGCTCCATCTCCTCAGAACTAATAGAAATAGAAAAGCATCTGAAAGGAAATTTCAGATGCTTGAATTTGAAAAAATCTTCTTAAGACTTTCCTAAGGTGAGTACGGACGTCAGCGAACTTCTTAGAAGTTCCATGACTTAGTTTTGAGCCTAAGGTCTCAAAACTCCCGAGTGCTTGAAATATTATTTCAAGCACTTTTTCTCACGACGGAAAGCCCGAAGTAGACATGAATAACTAACAACATATAATTTTTTTCTTTGCAAAAATATCTTGTATTATTTTTTTGTAAAGAGTGGTTTATCAATGTCCTGTACGCTTGAAGTTATTTATTCAGATGATTTTTGTGTGAAGAGGTCAGTAGTTGAGCCTCACTCCTTGTGCTCAAGAAGCAGTGGTGAGGAAGTCTCGACTGCTTTTTTTCGCTTGAAAAATGCGGCCATTTGAACCAGGATGCGGGGGACCGTTTGCCATTTTTTCCAAGCTTGAAAGCGAGTGTCGATGAGCTGCTTGGCTAAGCGTTCCAGCATTTCCCGTTCGGTTGGATCCAGATCCTGGGCATTTTGGAGGATTTCTTTGGCCTTAGCTAGCTGTTTGAGATCGGTTAGATCATTGATGGAAGTGATGCCGGCATCCAGAAAAATGCCAAAAAAGGTGTCAAAAAACTTCTTGCGCTCCTCTGCCGATGTTTCGCGAACCCATTGCTTCAAGGTCAGGTCGGTCTGCTGGCTATCGGGACTGGTTTCAGAAACAGTCACAAAGCTGTAGTCCTTGATTTCCCAAGTAAAGGCATCGTGCTGGGCAAAGCCACCCAAGGCGTGACTTTTGACAATGGTCGTCGGTTCTGGCACTTCCAACATCATGCCAACGATGGATCCCTGAGGGACAAAGCGACGAATGTATGGGGACGTGCGCTGGTAGCCTTCGGTTTCGATAATGGCCTTGTTGAGGCCAGGAGCATCGTAGCTGTAGATCGTGTCGACCCGTTCAAATAAGGAATCAGGTAGATACGAGCAGGCATAGGTTGCAAGATTTCCCCCTTTGGAGTGACCGGCTACTAAGAAACGTCCTTTCGGAAATTCCTTCATGACGTTTTGCAGGTAGCTGGCAGCGCGCTTCTGGGCTGGGACATGGTCCATATAGGTCATGTGGAAGTCTTCCTTCCAGCCGATCAAGGTGTCATCCGTCCCTCTGAAAACGACCAAATAGACATCCATGGTGAGCCGATAGGTCATGGCCGCAAACTGTTTTTGCACATCGAGATCGTACTCATCGACGTAGTTAAGGAGTTTGATGTTCTTAAAGCGCTTTGAACTAGCTAATTCATCGACTAATTGGAGGTGCTGGTTACTCACGATGAAATCGGTTGTCCGGTCGATCAGTTCCATCGCATCAGACAGGCGCACTTGGATCCCTGTTGTATCTCCTTGAGGCACAATGTGTCCAAAAGGCAGATAGGTCAGCTCTGTCAAAGCGAGGACATCCAGCTCCTTGAAGGGGCGGTCATAAATGGAATCGTCCGTCACTTCTTTTAGGTAATCAAAAATCGTCGACATCTGTGCCTCCCGTGTCTTATTTCTTTCAGTATAGCACAAAAATGGATGTAGAAAAAGCGCCTCCTATCAAGAAAGTAGAGGCCAGCTCTTCTTTCCCTCTGAAACAGCCTTTTTCTCTGCTGTTTAATCTGTTATAATAGGAAGAAGAAAAAAAGAAGGAAAGAAAGCCATGCATAAAATTCTCTTAGTAGAAGACGATGAAATTATCCGCCAACAAGTCAAACAATTATTGGAACAATGGGGCTATGAAGTGGTCGCAGTAGAGGACTTTATGGATGTCCTCGGGATCTTTGTCGAAAGTGACCCCCACTTGATCCTCATGGATATTGGCCTGCCTCTCTACAATGGTTACCACTGGTGCCAGGAGATTCGTAAGGTTTCAAAGGTTCCGATCATGTTTCTTTCTTCACGGGATCAAGCCATGGATATTGTCATGGCCATCAATATGGGGGGGGAGACGACTTTGTCACCAAGCCGTTTGATCAAAATGTCCTCCTTGCCAAGGTCCAAGGACTCTTGCGCCGCTCTTACGAATTTGGGACAGATCAAAATTTGCTGGAACACCGGGGAGCCATCCTCAATCTCAAGTCCACAGACTTGATGTACCAAGGAGAAGTCATTAAGCTGACCAAGAATGAATTTCAGATCCTGCGCGTCCTATTTGAACATGCGGGCAGTATCGTGGCGCGCGATGATATGATGAAGGAGCTCTGGAATAGCGACTTCTTTATTGATGACAATACCTTGTCTGTCAATGTGGCCCGCCTTCGCAAGAAACTAGAGGAGGCTGGCTTGTCAAACTTCATCGAAACCAAGAAAGGCATCGGTTACGGGTTGACCCATGAATAAATTTGGAACGATCTTCTGGCAATATGTGGTATCCCGCAGGCGCCTACTCTATCTATTGGTCATCTTTTTGATGGTCGATCTGGTCTTTGCCTATCTATTTCCAGAGACCGGGACGGTTTTCCTCTATGCGACCCTGGTGTTAGGCTTTTTTGCCCTCTGTGTCTTGATCTGGGATTGTGCCATAACCTTTCAGGACTATCGCAAAGTAGCCCTGTATGAGGAAATAGAAGTTGCTTCGCCTTTGGAACATCTCCTTTATGAAATACACAGAAGAAAAGCAGGCTCGGCTGGAGGAAGGCAAAACAGCCCAGGCCAAGTTCAATGACCTGATGGATTACTACACCCTCTGGGTTCACCAGATTAAGACGCCCATTGCAGCTAGCCAGCTCTTGGTGCAAGATGTCGAGACACCCATTGTCAAGCAGCAGATGGAGCAGGAGCTTTTCAAGATTGACTCCTATGCCAATCTGGTTTTGCAGTACCTGCGACTGGAGAGTTTTCATGATGATCTAGTCTTAAAGCGCGTGTCGGTAGAAGATATGGTCAAAGAAGTAGTCCGCAAGTATGCCCTCTTTTTTATCCAAAAGAACTTGACCGTGGATCTGCATGATTTGGATCAGGAGGTCATCACCGATCGTAAGTGGCTCCTGGTCATTATCGAGCAGCTCTTGTCCAATAGCCTCAAGTACACCAGCACTGGTGGGATTGAAATCTATTTTAAAGACCAGGCTCTCTATATAAAAGATAGCGGGATTGGGATCAAAAATAGCGATGTTCTCCGTGTCTTTGAGCGGGGCTTCTCCGGCTACAATGGCCACCTGACCCAGCAATCTTCAGGGCTGGGGCTCTATCTATCTAAGAAAATCGCAGAGCAATTGGGCCACAGGATCACCCTCCATTCAGAGGTCGGACAAGGCACGACCGTTGCCATTCGCTTTGAAGAAAAGAAGTTGGTCATGGATTAAGAAAAAGGGATTATTATGGAAAATAAAAATGAAACATTAGAGATTACTAATAATGAATTAGAATATGACAATTTGATAGATCTAAAAAGTACTCTTCAAGTTGAGTTAAATGATATTTTTAGATGAACTTTCTTCAATTGAGGAGGATAGAGAAAAACTACAAAAATAACCAGTATCTTGAAGAAGCCATTCAAGACATCATTTGGGACCAAGTTCAAAAATCAATTAGCAGTCCAAATTGGTGAAGAGTTTATTAAAAGATAACAACGGACAAAAAAACTAGATTTACGAAAAAGACGCACATATACAAACTACTGAAAATTTTTGAAAAAGGGAAATTTGCATCACACAATAGAGAGTTTAATTATCAAGAAAGATATGACAAATGGCAAGATAATTTTACCACTAATAAAAAAAGGTGAAAGAGTTTTTAAAAAAAGAAGCCCGTCAATTTTTTTGATAAGGGAAGAGATATGGGGTCTGCAAACTGTTCATAAAAGATCATACGGTTTCCATTAAAGAACAATTAAATGATATCGAAATGGTGCATTTTTTTCTAAAGAGCAAGTTAAAGAGTTTGCCAATAGCTCTAAAAATTTACATGATTTAGATGCCTCTGCAAATAAATCTAAGAATGATAAAACTATGACTGAGTTTTTTTAAACTCTGAAAGAAACGGGTTGAAGCCTGAAGAGCGTTTTTAATATTGATAGAAAACAATTAGAAAAAGATGATAAAGAAGCTGAGAAGAGCTAAAAAAAATAGAAAAAGATGAGAATAAAAAAATATTGCCATACAGTCTGGCAAAAAAAATCACGACGTAAAGAGGCTTTTGAAAGTGACAGGGAAAGCTTTTAAAAAGTCGCTGTTCTTCAATTGTTGACAGAATTTTTTTGAGAGAGATTGTTAGAAGTTTATTTCTTGGTTGGGTGAAAGAGAGAAGAATTTCGGGAACTTCATTGCAAAAAGTAAAGGAAGCAATTACAAACTTTATCACCAATCTTTCTCATCATGTCCTTGGTGTAGGGCAATCGATGGTTACGATGTTAGCTACCTCTATAATTGGTCCTGTAGTTGGAACATTTATGCAGGTCTGGACTTTTATTCAGCAAGGTTGGAGATCTCTTACCGATGCGATTGACTATTTAAAAAAATCCAGAAAATAAAAAAATAAAAGTACAAGTGTAAAAATGCTTGAGATAGGAAAAAAATTATTGTTGCAGGAGTAACAGTCGCTGGAGCGATCGTTTTAAGTAGTGCAATTGGAGCAACTTTGTTATCTATTTTTCCTCCACTTGGTGTAGAAATCCCATTGCTAGGAAGTTTGTCTGGTCTGATCGGTACATTTATGGGGGCAACAGTAGCTGGTATAGCCGGTGCATTTGTCTTGAAATTAATTGATCAAATGATTGTCGACAAACAGATTGACGAATTAACAAATAAAAAAATCGATAAATATAATGATAAACTAATTGTACAAGACCAAATGAATGCGGTTGGAATGGCGCTTGTTCGAGTGGATAAAATGGAGTCTTTGAGCCAAATGGAAGATCGACATCACCAAGCAGCAGAAATAATGCGGGATGAGCTTTCTTTTTTACTTGAAGAAAAAGAAAAAAATGACAATGAATTTACAGAAATCGACGCCTTGTTGGCAGAGTTAACAGATTAGGAGTTATTATGGAAAATGAATTTGACTTACAAGTCAGTAATCATGATTTTAATGCAGCAAAAGAACAATTGAAAAAATTTGCTGAACAGGATGTAGAAGAGTTGAAGTTTGATAAAGTTCGTACACATGAAGACATCTTTGGATTAGAGTGGGCTGAACACGGAGTGACTGGGAAAGAACTTAATTCATTGATTGAAAAACTTCAGAAATATTTTTCAAAGGTTTATGATCGTGATCAAAACTTAATTGAAGAATTTGGTGAAGTTTATAAAGCCTTAGAAGCATTGGATAAGGATTACATTCAGGCTATACTAACTTCTGTTTCTGCGATCAAAAAAACAAATGAAAAAGATTTTTAATAGAGCAAGAGCGAATTGATCAGACGATTGAGAAACAAAAAAAGCTACCTTAATCGCCTTAAAAACAGTTTAAAGAAAGTGTGTCAAATCAATTATCTGAAATTGATTCTAGTCAACTTATCAGTATTATTGAACAACTTGAGAGTAGGGTTGAGACATTGGAAAAAAACCTTCTAGTGATTTGAAGGATGAAAGCACAGAAATTAATCGGTTAAAGAATGAATTGGATGCTGTAAAAGGCCAAGTGAATATCCTATCGAATAAGCTAACAACTTCTTTCGCTTTGATAGGCATAGCTACCGGAGTTGCTGTTGTGACTTTGATCATTTTATTGATGAGGTAAGCAAATGAGCCGTTATCAGGATGAATTAATTGAACTAGCAAAAAAATTTGATATCCAAACAGATTCAAAAGGAAAATTTCATGAACGAGTAATTATTTTTGCTCAATGATTACTCTGAAAAAAATTAGTCATTGATATTTTTGCAATACTTAGTTATTGAAAAAAACAAGAGGGTTCTCAAAAGATCGCCACTCTAGCAAATCAATTGTCAGAAGCGCTTCTGAAATATGCAGGCTATGTAAGTCTAAAAGGTTATAAACAAAATAAAAATGAGCAAGTGACGGAAGAATGCTCTCTTGATGATTTAAAAAAAGAACTTGACCGATTAGTTGGTTTACAAAATGTCAAAGAAGAAGTTAATCATCTGATTTCCTATCAAAGAATACAAAAAGATAAGGAAAGAAAAAGGACTGAAAATTCCGAATAGAACTTTGCATATGGCATTTACAGGTAACCCAGGAACAGGAAAAACAACAGTAGCTCGTATTGTTGGAAAAATGTATAAACAACTCGGTTTGTTATCTAAAGGTCACTTTATTGAAGTTTCACGAACAGATTTAATTGCAGGATATCAAGGTCAGACTGCTTTGAAAGTTAAAAATGTGATTGAGAAAGCTAAGGGAGGAGTTCTTTTTATCGATGAGGCATATAGTATTACCGAAAATGAAAATTCAGATTCTTATGGTAGAGAATGCTTAACAGAATTAACGAAGGCCTTAGAAGATTATCGAGATGATTTAGTTGTGATTGTTGCGGGTTATACAAAGCCAATGGAACAGTTCTTTTCTTCAAATCCAGGGTTAAAATCTAGATTTAATTACTTTATTGAATTTGGAAATTATATACCAGATGAATTATTGAAAATATTAGAATTTCTGTGTCAAAAAGATGACTATAGACTAAGTGACAATATGAAATTGAAATTGATCAATTATTTCGAAACAAGTATACAAAATGATGAGAAAAAAACTTTTCGAATGGAAGATTTGTTCGAAATATATATGAAAATCTCGTAATGAATCAATCTGTTAGATTAGATCAAGCGAAGATAAATGATGTAGAAGATTTGTCATTGCTTAGATCATGTGATTTTTGAGAAATAAAATCCCCATCTTACAAAAAAATGTAAGAAATAAAGGTCAAAATGAAAGGTTAGGTTATGGTAGCCGCCTTTTATTTTTTATACAATAGTCTCATCAAATGAAGGAGGTCAAGAAAATGAAACTCTTGAAATGGATGAAACAACTCAAAAAGACTGAGAAACCAAGTAACCAAACCGATCTGGAAAAGGTAGAATTTGGTCGCCAAGTATTACACCAAACTCAAGAATTTTTCTTGATCTACTAGTAAAAGGAGAAAATCATGTCATTACTAGATGTTCAACATATCAAAAAGATCTACAAAACCCGCTTTCAAGGAACGCAGGTTGAAGCCTTAAAGGATATTCATTTTACCGTTGAGAAGGGCGAATACGTCGCCATCATGGGGGAATCAGGATCCGGGAAATCGACCCTCCTCAATATCCTAGCCATGCTGGATCAGCCGACCGAAGGGCGGGTCTACCTCAATGGCACCGATACCTCCACCATCAAGAACAAGGATGCTTCGAGCTTCCGTCGGGAAAAACTAGGTTTTGTCTTTCAAGATTTCAACCTACTTGATACCTTGTCTGTCAAGGACAATATTCTTCTCCCTCTAGTCCTCTCTCGCAGACCGGTCAAGGAAATGATGAGCAAGGTCGATAGCGTCAGTCGGGAGTTGGGCATCCACCAACTGCTTGAAAAATACCCTTACGAAATCTCTGGTGGGCAAAAACAACGGGTAGCCGTAGCACGGGCTATCATCACCTCGCCAGAAATTCTCCTTGCTGATGAGCCAACAGGGGCGCTGGATTCTAAGTCTTCAGCTGCTTTGCTGGACGTCTTTGAGGATATCAACACTATGGGCCAAACCATTCTTATGGTGACCCACTCAACCGCAGCGGCAGCACGTGCCAAGCGCGTGCTCTTTATCAAGGACGGAATTCTCTACAACCAGATCTTCCGCGGAGAAAAGACAGAGCGTCAGATGTTCCAAGAAATCTCAGATACTCTGACAGTCATGGCAAGTGAGGTGGGGTAGATGTTTCGATTAACCACTAAATTAGCTTGCTCCAATCTGATCAAGAACCGCAAGCTCTATTATCCCTTTGCGATTGCAATCATTCTCGCAGTTACCATCGCCTACCTCTTTGACTCCCTGACCTTTAATCCCCATATTCACGAGCTTCGAGGGGGATCTCCCATCCTCTTCACCCTTGGATTGGGACTGTTCGTGGTCAATGTTGCGGGGGCTATCATCGTGCTCTATGCCAATAGCTTTGTCATGAAAAACCGCTCCAAGGAGTTGGGAATTTACAGTATGCTAGGCCTTGAGAAACGCCATCTCATCAGCATGATCTTCAAGGAACTCTTGATCTTTGGCTTTGTGACTATCTCAGCCGGTGTCTTGATCGGGGCTCTCTTTGACAAGCTGATCTTTGCCTTTCTCTTGAAACTGATGAAGATGAAGGTTCAGCTGGTATCTACCTTCCAACCTGGGATTGTCATCTTGGTCTTTGTCACCTTTGGTCTCATCTTTGGCCTCTTAGTTTTTCTCAATGCTTGGCGCATTCTCCGTTTGAATGCTCTGCAGTTGACGCGTGAGAAGGCTAGTGGTGAAAAGAAAGCCCGCTTCTTGTGGCCCCAAACCATCATTGGCTTAGCCTCTCTCGGTTTTGGCTACTACCTGGCTTTGTCAGTCAAAGACCCCATGTCTGCGATTTTGATCTTCTTTCTAGCCGTTGTCTTGGTTATGATCGGGACCTACTTACTCTTTAATGCTGGGATCACCGTCTTCTTGCACCTGCTTAAGAAAAAGAAGGGCTATTATTACCAACCCAACAACATGATCTCGGTCTCTAACCTCATCTATCGCATGAAGAAAAATGCAGTGGGCCTTGCGACCATTGCCATCCTCTCGACCATGGTGCTGGTAACCATCTCTGCTGCCACCAACATCTATGTCGGTGGCGAAATGATCAAGAAAATCATGAATCCACATGATTTCTCCATTCAAGGAAAAGGGGTGGACCTGGAGCAAATCAACCAGAAGTTTGATGAATTTGCTTCTGAGCATCATCTTGAGATCAAAAATCGTGACCTGGTGAACTATGCCACCTTTGGGGTCGAATCACAAAAGGGCACAGACTTCACGGTCTATCCTGATGATGAACGCGATGTCAGACCGAGAACAGTCTTTCTGGTCTTTGATGCAGCTAGCTATGAGCAAATGACCGGAGAACACGTTGATCTGGCCGGCAACCAAGTCGTTCTCTTTGCCCATAACCAGGCTCTGACAGGGCAGAAACAGTTCACCATCAATGGGCAAGACTTCCAAGTCAAGGAAGAAGTGACCAAGGATTTTATCACTGATCATGTCCCAAACATGTTTAACATGCTGACGGAGGATTTCAATTACCTGATCGTACCTGACCTTTCAGCCTTTGTTGCCAAGTTTCCGAACCTTGCTGTCGTTACCCAAATCTATGGTGGTTTCAATGTCAATGTTGACGAAGACCAGCAACTCAAGCTGGCAGCTAGCTATGACAAGATGATCGATGAATTGAGCAGCCAACAGGCCCAAGGAACATTTGTCTATGGAGGCAATCGAGCATATAACGTGAGAGAAATGAATAGCCTCTTTGGTGGCATCTTCTTTATCGGTATTTTCTTGTCATTGATCTTTATGGTCGGAACCGTCATCGTTATCTACTACAAGCAAATTTCAGAAGGCTATGAAGACCGTGACCGCTTTGTCATCCTCCAACAGGTGGGGCTTGATGAAGATGAGGTCAAACGGACCATCAACCGTCAAGTGCGGACCGTCTTCTTCCTTCCCCTCATCTTTGCCTTTGTCCACCTGGCCTTTGCCTACCATATGATCCGCCTGATCCTCAAAGCCCTTGGCGTGATTAATAGTGGCCAAGTCCTCGTCGTCACCCTCAGTGTCTGTGCTGTCTTTCTTATCACCTACCTGATCGTCTTTTGGATCACCTCTCGGAGTTATCGTAAGATTGTGCAGATTTAGGAAAAGAAACTCAAATTAAATTAGAAACTTTCCTTAGGTGAGTACGGACGTCAGCGAACTTCGAAGAAGTTCCATGACTAATTATTGAGCCTAAGGTCTCAATAATTCCGAGTGCCTGAAACATAATTATTTCAGGCACTTTTCTCACAGCGGAAAGTTTCAATATACTCTAATAATAATCAGATATTATTTGGATATTTTTTTGCACAATAATCCAGCATAGGTTATTCAAAGAAAAGAATTGTCAATTTTTTTAGCATGCTCATAGCGGGCTTTTTTGTACGAAAACCGACTGCGATTGTTTTTGTTTTTCAAAGGGATACACAAAAAAGACTGAACCCGTAGAGTTCAGTCTTTGTTCACTTTCTATTAAAGTGATGTAAGGAAAGTCAATCCCCCTAGGATGACACCTGCCGAATTCGGAATGATCAAAATCCAGTCTTTTTTAGGTTCCTTTGTCCAACCATAAATGACCCAGATCAAGCAAGAAATAGCAGCTGACAAGGGTTGGAAAGGTTGGGCCTTATTTCCCTGTAAATTAGCAATAATTTGTGGGATGTAGGCAATGAAAACGATAATCCCAATAAAGGCACCGATCGAGCCAACGATTTGGTTGATTTTTTGTTTATTCATAAAATTTTACCTCTGTGTATTAAAATAGCATAAGTAGGAAGAAAATGCAATTAATTTGCATGCTATGCAAGATGAAAATGATTACATTCGCACAAAATTAGACAATGTGTCAAAAAAATGGCAACTAGAGAGAAGACTCTCTCGAAAAGAAATCCATCTTCCTGCAAAATCACAAGATTGTGACACTTTACAGTTCGGTAACATTTGAAAAAAAGACTTGAATTTGTAAAGGACAAAAGGTAGAATAGTGCATACTTTAAAAAAAGAAAAGGAAATGGTAGTTTCAAAATGAATGAAAAACAAATGAAAATTCTTGGTTGGGTTGCGACCTTTATGTCTGTTATGATGTATGTGTCTTACTTCCCACAAATCATGGATAACCTCGCAGGTCACAAAGGGAACTTTGTTCAACCCCTTGTCGCAGCCATCAACTGTAGCCTTTGGGTTTACTACGGACTCTTCAAAAAAGAACGCGATATTCCACTTGTCGCAGCCCAATGCACCAGGGATCATCTTTGGTTTGATCACAGCCATCACAGCCTTGTAATCAATGAAAGAGAGAGTGGGACAGAAATCGGTAATTCGTTAGAATTCGATTTCGTCGTCCCACCTCCGCACAGTTGAGTAGGGCTGTAAAAGCTGATGAAATCAGCGTAGTAGAGCCCACTCAACCACTGCGTCTTGCTCGACAATCCAAAAACAATTGAGAGGCTAGGACTTTTGTCCCAGCCTTTTTTTGATGGAATGAATCATTTCCATGGTATAATGGGAGGACTATTCATAGAGAAGATCAAAAGGAGACAAGAGTGGATCAAAAACATCACTGTCAAGTCCTATGGGCGAAAAATAAATACCTGGTGCTCAGTCGTTCGAGTAATATCTACAAGGAGATCCGGGAATACCTCAAGCAAGACCAGGTGGAGGTCAGTCACGTTGAGGACCTGATCCAGCAAGCGCTGGCCTTGCCAGAAAATCGTGGCCAGGTCTCCAACGCCTTTCAGCATATCTGGGGCTATTTCAAAAAGCAGGCGACTCCTGAGGAAAAGGCTGACTTTATGCTGCTACTTGAGAAATACCAACATGACCAAGCTAGCCAAGAGGATCTCATCAAGGGGATCCAAACGCTCCTAGAGCGCTATCCTAATCGCTACTTGCAAGACTCGACGCTACTAGGAGGTCAATAGATGAGACTGTGGCACCAAGATTTGATTCCCAAACTCCCTCGTCCCCAGCTCCTGGGCCAACACCGGGAATGCTGCGCCCTGAGAGGCAATGGCTGGGGCAAGAAGCACGTGACGGTCAACTATGTCTTTGACTACTCGCCCTATCGCCTCTATGCTTATCACCGCCTGATTATGGAGGAGATGACCGCTCGTGGCTACAAGGTCAGCCCAGAGTGGTGGGAGTCGACCTACAGAGGAAAGACCTGCCCAGCCTACCCAGAACTGGAAGAGGAAGCCTTGAGCCTCCCCATCTATCCCGAGCATCATGCGGGTTACCTGAAAGAATGCTTAGATAACCTAGCAGAAAAAGGGATCCAACTAGACTAAGAAAGAACGAACCAGACCTGGTTCGTTTTTTTGCGCGAAAAACCAACAAAATGCTTTGAAAGCGTTAATTTCTTTCCCAAACATGCTATAATAATAGGAGATTATGTACAGGAAAAGGATAGACGGATGAAGGCAGTAGCAACTCCAGAACTTGAGATCGAAAGACAGTTGATCCAGCAGTTGACAACAGGAGAGAGTCAGTGGACCTATCGAGAGGATCTCAAGAATGAAGACCAGTTGTGGGACAATTTCTTTGACAAGCTGGCGCAAAACAATGTCGCCGTGTTGGCGGACCATCCCTTGACCAACCAAGAAAAGCGCCAGATCAAGAACCAGCTCAACTTTGTCAGCTATTATGAAGCGGCCAAGTGGCTAGCTGGTGAAAATGGTATCGCCAAGGTAGAAGTCCAGCGTGAAGATGCCAGTCTGGGGACCATCCGCTTGTCGGTCATCTGGCGGGACAATATCGCTGCTGGTAAGTCGAGCTATGAAGTGGTCAATCAAGTCGAACGCGACAAGGCCTATCCGCTAGACCAGGATCGACGGCTTGATACGACCCTTCTGATCAATGGCCTGCCCCTCATCCATATCGAACTCAAGAGCCCACGAGTAGCCTTTCTAGATGCCTTTCACCAAATCAAAAAGTACGACCGTGAAGGCAAGTTCCGGGGGATTTACTCTAGCTTACAGATGTTTGTCGTGACCAATAAGGTCGACACACGCTATATCGCTGCAGCGCGTGAAAGCAAGCTAAACAAGCAGTTTCTGACCAAGTGGGTGGACAAGGACAACCAGCCCATGATCGATCTCAACAGCTTTGCTCATGAGGTCCTCTCTATCCCTCGGGCCCACCAGATGGTCATGCAGTACTCGGTTATCGATGATAGCAAGAAGGCCCTCATCCTTCTGCGTCCCTACCAGATCCATGCCATAGAGGCTGTGCAGGAAGCCTCTCGTCGCCAAGAGTCGGGCTATATCTGGCATACGACCGGATCAGGCAAGACCCTGACCTCTTACAAGGTAGCACGCAATCTCTTGCAGATCCCAGCCATTCAAAAGACCATCTTTGTCGTCGACCGCAGAGACCTGGACCAGCAGACGACTTCGTCCTTCCTCTCTTATGCGGCCAATGATGTCATCGACATCGACGAGACGGATAATACCCATGAGCTGGTCAAGCGCCTAGGGGGCAATGACAAGCGCGTGGTGGTGACAACCATCCAGAAAATCACGACCATGATGCGCAAGTTTGAAGAAGGAAAGTACCAGCGGGATGCTGGGAAGATCAAGGACCTGCGCGTGGCTTTTGTCGTGGATGAGTGCCACCGGGCGGTCACGCCACAGACGCAAAAGGAGATCAAGGCCTATTTCAAGAACTCTCTCTGGTATGGCTTTACAGGGACTCCGATCTTTAAGGAAAACAAACGCAAGCAAGTGGGTGACCTGGCTCAGACCACCCACCAACAGTATGGCGATCGCCTACATGAATACACGGTCAAGGAAGCCATCCATGATGGAGCGGTTCTGGGCTTAAGGTTGACTACCGCAACACCATCATCTCAGACCTGCTAGAAGAAGAGATCCCAGACCAGGCCTATGAGGATAAGGAGCACATGCTAGAGGTCCTCGATGCCATCCTCAATAAGAGCCAGCAACAGCTCAATATCCCTAAAGGGGTTGGAAAGACTTATGAAGCTATTTTGACAGTCAAGTCTATCCCACGGGCACAAGCCTATTACAATCTGCTCAAGAGCATTCTCGCTGGCAAGGAGCGGGTCAAGGTCTCCGAGCGGGTCAAACAATACCTACCAGATTTTCCAAAGTTTACCATCACCTACTCAGTATCTGAAAATGAGGAAGAGTCCATCGGCTACCAAGACCACATGAAGCAGGTCATGGAGGACTACAACCAAGAGTTTGGTACGCATTTTAGCCTAGCGGATCTGCGGGACTTTAACACGGATGTCAATAATCGCCTAGCCAGAAAGCAGGACAAGTACCTCTACCGAAATGAGCAGTTGGACCTGGTCATCGTAGTCGACCGTCTCTTGACTGGTTTTGATGCACCTTGTCTTTCTACGCTCTTTATCGATCGCAAGCCCATGCGCCCACAAGACTTGATCCAGGCCTTTAGCCGGACCAATCGGATCTTTGATGACAAGAAGCACTTCGGCCATATCATCACCTTCCAGCGCCCTCAAGCCTTTAAGGAAGCCGTCGACAATGCCCTCAAGCTCTACTCCAATGGAGGAGAAAATGAGGTCCTAGCACCAAGCTGGGAAGAAGAGAAAGCGCAACTTCTTAAAAGCCTGGGCAGAGTTTAAAGGCCAAGTCACAGACTTCGACGAAGAGGGAATCGCCCTCGAGCAGACCCCGACAGCCCAGCTCCGCAAGGTTGCTAAAGCCTATCAGGTCTTTGACAAGTACCAAGCCTCGATCCGCGTCTACTCAGAGTATGATAAGGAAGAGATCTATCGGGAAACAGGCCTCAGCGACAGTCAGCTCGAAGACTATCTGGGCCTCTATCAAAATATCCTAGCGGAGATCAAGAGCAGGGATCCAGAAGTGGACAGCCAAGATGAGCTGGATATCCACTATGAACTGGAGTCTGTCCAAGTCGATGAGATCAACTATGCCTATATTCTGATGCTGATCCAAAGTATGATCCAGCAGGAGGAAAATGACGAGCAAGCCCTCAGTGACAAGGATATCGCAACCGTGGACAGCTATATCGAAAGCCTGAATCGGACCAATCCAAGCCTCGCTGAGATCATCCAAAACCTTTGGACCCAAGTTCAAGAAGAGCCCGAACGCTACCGAGGACAATCCATCACCGGAGTCTTGGACCAGATGATAGAATCCGTCATCGATAGCCATATCGTAAGCTTTGCCAAACGCTGGTATATCGGAGCCGACGAACTCCGCTACTATATCCAACACTACCGCAAGGGTGCAAAAAAACAAGCCGGTGAAAGCCAGCTGACCAAGAGCCAACGCTACAAAGACTACAAGGCAGAAGTAGCAGACGCCCTCAACCCACTCAGCTACAAAAAACAAATCAAAGAAGCCTATACCCAACTGATCGAAGAGGTGATTGAACCACTGAGAGTGGGGAGGTAGGAGATAAAGAAAGTATCTATATAAAATCCAAAATCTCCCCAAGAATGATTGTTCTAGGGGAGATTTTAGGTTTTACATTAAGAAATTAAATACACTACATATAGATAATGACAGGAATATGGACTTAAAAAGGCAATAAATAACTATATATTGTGTTTGTTGGATTTATTTTTCAAAAAAAATACCACAAGATATTGATTTTTTTAATTTTTTTGTGCTATAATTTTAAATGTAGAAAAAAAGACGTCAGTTGGCGCTGACGACTTGATAGGATTAGGATTTTTCGCTAGTTCAGGAAAGCACTATTCAAAAACTCCAAATCTAGTGTATCATTTATTTGATAGATTGTAAATCTAAGTGAAAAATTCTAATCTACATTCTACAAATTTTATTGAAAGCGGGTGATCGGTATACGATTATCAAAGTATTTAAATAGAGAACACATACAAATTGGATTAGACTTTTTAGATGTTGATACAAATGAAGATGTTATGTTATTTGTAGATCCGTTGTTATTACCAGACAATTTTAAAACGATTGTTGATGATTTTATTAGAACAGTATATAGGCTTTACCAAAATAACAAGAAATATGATGCTTTTAAATTTATTTAATCATTCAAAAGAATGTAATGCAGTTCATCTAGGATATTCTCAAAATAAATCTAGTGGGACAGGTGTATCAATGAGAATGCTAAATCAATTTTTTTGGATATGTATATGGTTCACAACAACATGTTCAAGAAAACTTACTAACATCTGTGGCTATGCCAATGTTTACTTTTTAAATTTTCTAAAAGATAGAATGACTGACTTAATAGTTAGTTTACTGAAAAAAAGGAACTAATTGAGTTTTCATTAAAGCAAGCAAAGAAACATAATTTTAGAATAAGTGAAGATACAATGGAATTTGATTATTGGGATATTAAGAAACATGAATGGTCGAAGTTTAAGAGTAGATATTTACTTGACCCAGATGTGAAAAAGTAATCCATTATTAATTTTAATTCCAAAAAAATATCGTAAATAAAAAGATATGAAGTAACACCTGAGAGATATGTATCATATATATTTAAAGGAATGCAACAAGATCCAAGAAATCAGGATTCTTCAGGTAAACCTTTGACTCAAAAAAACAACTTAGAGATAGGGAAATTAATACCCAATATGGAAATAATAAGGACAAGAATTTTTATACTTGATGAGACACAAAGGACACCAGAGCTGTTCCTTGAGTATTTTAAATCATGTAGAAAAAAATTTAGTGATAATAAATCCCTATTAGATGTTGAATTAGTTGAATTTTTTTGACAAAAGGATAATATAAAGTTGAATAGTGCGAAGAGGAGAAGGATGATCTTCTCTTTTTTTAGATACAATTAATGAAGTTAAACAACAACTTGACGAAATTTTTATAAAATGTTATTATAATATAGTCCACGGGTTTAGCCGCGTGGGAATATGAATTTCGTTGTCTCAATCGTACAGAACTTGATTTCGCTCCATAATTTCTGGACGTTCTCACCTGTAATCTTCATTACAGGCGTGTTGTTATGTAGGATAATAATACGAATTTTGACACGACTGTCCTTCGGCCAGCGTATCAGAGTCGAGATTGTCAAGCTAGAATTAGTGACGACAATCTCTACTCTTATGAAAAGAGTCAAATACTCATTAATAAGAAAGGAGATGTTTGATATGTTCAAACAACTTTTAATTAATATTCTTATTGAGATTACGACGAATTTAAAAAAATCGGTAATTTATTTTTAATATGTGTGCAATATTGGTTATATATAGGATTACCGACCTATTACTAATATTGCTCCTTTTTTTATTATTATGAACGAGATAAATTTTAAATTATACATTTGTAAGCAATACAAGCACCTTGATAAGCGTATTAGTTTTGATAAAGTGAAATTATATGTTTTAAATTCCAAAAAGATTGCTCATCATAGCTTTTCTTCCTTTTTTTGCGTTATGAAAGAATAACTGAGAAGTATGTAGGAAAACAATTAAAAAAATATCAAGTGTTCGACCTATAAAACGTAAAGTTCGTACTTTAATGTATTCTGGACACCTAGATAGTTATATTTATAAGTATTATTCAGACTTATTAAACATTAAATATAATGAATGGATGAGAAGTACAAAGCTTAATAAATATTCAGTTGCTTATCGTACCAATAAAAAAAGCATCAAAGTAGTATTAATTTTTGTCATGGAAGCTATATCTTTTATTGAAAGTCAAAAATAATGCACTAATTATTGTTGGAGATTTTAAACATTTCTTTGATACTCTCGATCATAGATTGTTGAAAGAAAGATTAATTCGAGTACTCAATGTTCAAAAATTATCTGATGATTGGTATAATGTTTTTAAATCTATAACAAAAATTTGCTTATATTGATAAGGAAAGTCTAGAATCATCAAATAGCCCGTTAGTTCAAAAAGAAGCATTATAGCTATTTTTAATAGTATAAAAGATTTTAGGAAATATCAGAAAAAAACATAAATGCTACATAAACACTAATTCTTATGGAATACCACAAGGCAATTCTTTGAGTGGTGTGTTGGCTAATATATATGCGATTGATTTTGATAAGGATTTGTCTGCTTTTAGCAAGAGATTTTTAATGGTTTTTATCAAAAGATATTCTGACGATTTTTGTTTTTAGTACTTAATGAGAATATGCTAAAAGGATGAATATGGCATTGATTATGTAAAGAAAAATGAATTCAAAATTGGAGAGTTTAGCAGAAATTAACAGGATTTGTCTCCAAGCTGAAAAAGAATAAAACATATCAAATAAAAAGATGATGTAATATATAATAGCCTAGGTAAAAGAAAGTCATGTTGATTATTTAGGTTTTACATTTGATGGTATTAATGTTAAATTACGTGAAAAAAAGTATTTATAAATTTTATCGCGAAAGCAAGAAAAATTAATTTACAAATCGAAAAAGTATTCAAAAAAATAAAAAAATTTAACAAAACTGCCTAACTGACATAAGATTTATTCTTTGTATACAGATTTTGGAAAATCCAAATACTATCCGAGTAATTTTATAAGCTACGCTAAGCGTGCTCAACATATTTTTTTGATAAAAATTAGTCCAAATACAAACAATTTGATGTTGTTACAATTAAAAAAATAGGAAGAAGAAAAATTGAGAGTGCGCTAGGGTACCGAGTTCACTCTCGCATTGAAAAGAGTAATAAATGAAAATTGAATCACCTATATATAGATTTGAAAAATTTGATAAGAATTGGCTTTTTGTAAAGATTAGTGATTTAGCTAGTCAGTTCAAAACTGGAGGGACTCCGAGTACAAAAGAGCCAACTTTTTTGGGGTGGCTCTATACCGTGGATTCAGTCATCTGATATCCAAAAGGATATATTATTTGGTGTTATACCGCAAAAATTTATTTCAGAGGAAGGATTACAAAATTCGTCAGCGAAATTAATTCCTAAAAATTCTATTGCTATTGTTACCAGAGTTGGTGTTGGTAAATTAGCTATCATAGATCAAGATTATGCAACAAGTCAAGATTTTTTGTCTCTTTCAGATTTTGATGAAGATATTCTATTCATAGTCTATAGTATCTATAGAATGCTCCAGAAAGAGAGTACACAACTACAAGGAACTTCAATTAAAGGAATTACCAAAGAAGACTTGCTATCGAAGAAAATATGTCTTCCTGAGATTGACGAACAATCCGCCATTGGCTCCCTTTTCCGTACCCTCGATGACCTTCTGGCTAGCTACAAGGACAATCTTGCTAACTACCGATCTCTCAAGGCGACCATGCTCTCCAAGATGTTTCCCAAAGCAGGACAGACCGTTCCTGAGATTCGTTTGGATGGATTTGAAGGTGAGTGGGAAGTGCTACGATTATCTGATATCTGTCAAAAAGTAACGGAAAAAAATAAAGATAATAATTTTAATGAAACTTTCACAAATTCAGCGGAATTCGGAATTATTAATCAAAGAGATTTTTTTGAAAAAGATATATCTAATGTAAAAAGTTTAAATACATATTATGTTGTAAGAAACAATGATTTCGTTTATAATCCAAGGATTTCAAATTATGCTCCAGTTGGACCAGTTAAACGAAATAAACTAGGAAGAACTGGTGTTATGTCACCTTTGTACTTTGTTTTTTTAGAATTATAAACTCAAATATTGATTTAAATTTCTTAGAAACGTTTTTTTCAATACAAATATTTGGCACAAATTTATGAAATTAAATGGTGATTCAGGTGCTCGAGCTGATAGATTTGCTATAAAGGATTCTATTTTTCTCACAATGCCTATTGCATTTCCCTCTCACTCTGAACAACAAGCCATCGGTTCCTATTTTTCTAACCTCGATAACCTCATCGCTGCACACCAAGAAAAAATTTCTCAGCTAGAAACTCTCAAAAAGAAACTCTTACAAGATATGTTTATCTAACCTTCAAAAATTCCCCTTATCAGCATCCATAATCACAGCCTTTTTCGAATTGTATAAGTGAGCCCCTTTGATTCGTTTAAAGGGTGCTCCTTAGTATTCAATAACTTAAAAGTATTTACTTTTAATAACTTTAGAGTTATAATAAATTCGAAAAGGGGTTGCTTTGTGCACGCTATTTATTTTTATAAGGACAAACAAGGGAATCAACCGGTCCTGGACTACATGAGGGAGCTAGCTCGTCGCGATAACAAGGACAGCCGGATCAAACTCAACAAGCTTAATGACTATATCGAGCTCTTGAGCCAGCATGGAACACGTGCTGGCCAACCCTATATCAAGCATCTGGATGCGGAGATCTGGGAGTTGAGACCCTTGAGGGATCGGATTTATTCGTGGCTTGGCTGGATGGGAGCTTTGTCTTACTGCATCATTTTGTCAAAAAGACGCAAAAGACACCTAGACGAGAGATTGAGAAAGCCAAGCGGGAGTTGCAAGATTTGAAGGAAAGAGGGCTAAGAGATGAAGAATAGTGCCATCGGCAGCAATTGGAAAGATGTGAGAGCAGAGCTCTTCACCAAGGAAGAAATCCTGGAAAGTGATCTGCGGGTCGCGATTATGACAGAGTTGATCGAGGCTCGTCATGAAAAGGGCATTAGCCAAAAGAAACTAGAAGAACTTAGTGGGGTCAGTCAACCGGTCATTGCTCGGATGGAGACGGGAAAGACCAGTCCTCAATTGGACACGGTCTTGAAAGTCTTAGCCAGCCTAGGCAAGACCCTCGCCGTCGTCCCACTGGAACAAGAAAAGGTCTAAAAGAAATCAGAAAGAATTACTATGGAAACAACACAAACCTCTCAGTCGCTCTACCAAGCTCTGTGGAACTCAGCGGATGTGCTCCGCTCTAAGATGGATGCCAATGACTATAAGTCTTACCTTTTGGGGATGATCTTTTACAAGTACCTCTCAGATAAGTTGCTCTTCTTCGTGGCGGAGACCATGTTGGAAGAGACAGAGAGTCTGGATGAAGCCTTGGCGCTTTACCGGTCCTACTATGAGGATCCAGACTCTCAAGAGGAGCTGATCTCCGTCATCACCGATGAGCTCAACTATGTCATCAAGCCAGACTTGACCTTTACGGCCTTGGTGGACCGGGTCAATGAAGGGACCTTCCAGCTGGAAGATCTAGCTCAGGGCTTCCGAGACATCGAGCAGAGTGACGACCTCTATGAGAATCTCTTTGAAGACATTGATCTCTACTCCAAAAAGCTAGGGGCGACACCTCAAAAGCAAAACCAACTAGTAGCAGCCGTTATGAAAGAATTGGCAGTGCTGGATGTGGCAGGTCATGCGGGTGATATGCTGGGGGGATGCCTATGAGTACTTGATCGGTCAGTTTGCGACCGACTCTGGAAAGAAGGCAGGGGAGTTCTATACGCCCCAGCCTGTAGCCAAGCTCATGACCCAGATTGCCTTTTTAGGGCGTGAAGACGAGCAGGGCTTTACCCTCTACGATGCCACCATGGGATCGGGCTCGCTCTTGCTCAATGCCAAGAAGTTTTCTCACCAGCCTCAAACGGTCCAGTACTTTGGACAGGAGCTCAATACCTCTACCTATAACCTGGCTCGGATGAACATGATCCTACACGGGGTTCCGGTGGAAAACCAGTTCTTGCATAATGCCGATACGTTAGATGAAGACTGGCCGACCCAGGAGCCGACCAACTTTGATGGGGTCCTTATGAACCCACCATACTCAGCCAAGTGGTCCGCAAGCTCCGGCTTCCTCCATGATCCACGCTTCTCCCCATTTGGCAAGTTGGCGCCTCAGTCCAAGGCGGACTTCGCCTTTCTCCTGCACGGTTATTACCACCTCAAGCAGGACAAGGGTGTCATGGCCATCGTCCTTCCTCACGGGGTCCTTTTCCGTGGAAATGCGGAAGGAACCATTCGTAAGGCCTTGCTGGAAGAAGGGGCTATTGATACCGTGATCGGTCTTCCAGCCAATATCTTCTTCAATACCAGCATCCCAACGACGGTCATCATTCTCAAAAAGAACCGGACCAATCGAGACGTTTACTTTATCGATGCTTCTAAGGAATTTGACAAGGGCAAGAACCAAAACATCATGACGGATGCCCATATCGAGAAGATTCTCCAGGCTTATAAGAGCAGAGAGGACATGGATAAGTTTGCCCATCTGGCTAGCTTTGAGGAGATCGTTGAGAATGACTACAACCTCAATATCCCACGCTATGTGGATACCTTTGAGGAAGAAGAAGTAGAGCCACTGACAGACATCGTGGCTAAGATCAACCAAACCAACGCCACCATCGAGACACAGACAGCTTCTCTTTTAGACATGCTCGGCCAGCTTCATGGAACGACACCAGAAGCCGATGCCGAACTCAAGAAATTTGTCCAAGAGTTTAAGGGCTAGGGTTAGAGGAAATAGGGATTAGGTAAAGGGTACTTTATTCGCTATTTCTCAAATTTTTTTCGAATAATAGAAGTGAGAGTGGGACAGAAATCGGTAATTCGTTAGAATTCGATTTCGTCGTCCCACCTCCGCACAGTTGAGTAGGGCTGTAAAAGCTGATGAAATCAGCGTAGTAGAGCCCACTCAACCACTGCGTCTTGCTCGACAATCCAAAAATAATTGAGAGGCTAGGACTTTTGTCCCAGCCTCATTTTTATCGAAAAGGAGCAGGGATGCAGAAAAGACACGCGCATGTATCGCCGACCTTGGATATCATGGCCAAGAAGATTTTTAGTTTACCGGAGGTGACGGCAGCATTTATTCGGGACATTTTGGAGCTGGATGTAGCGGACGCTCAGATTGTAGAGGGAAGCCAACCCCACGGCATGGCCTATGAGGAGGATGACTTGTTCTCCACTGCGGTGGATGTGAGAGCCAAGCTCCACGACGGGACCGAGGTGATCATCGAGATCCAGATTCGCAAGCAAGCAGTATTTCTTGAATCGGTTCCATTATTATTTGGCCAATCAGCTGGTGGAAAATGTGCAAAAACTGCGCCAGCAAGGCCAGACACATAAGATGTATGAGCAGATGGAGCCTGTATACGGGATTGCGATTTTGGAGAAGTCGCTCTTACTGGACGAAGAGGCTGCCATCAATAAATACTGGCTGACTAATAGCCGGTCCGGCAAGCAACTTAAGGCCTATTATAAAAATGGCAAGCACCAAAATCTTCTGCAGGTTGCCTTTTTAGAGCTAGACAAGTATAATAAAGATGAGAACCTGACAGATGCAGGCAGACAGTGGCTAGAGTTTTTTGGGAATCTTCCCTTCACAAAAGCTCCCAGTCAGGCCGTTGCCCACGCAGATTCATTATTAGATTCATCTAGCTGGACCAAGGAGGAGAAGACCATGATAGACGAGCGGATTCGGATTCAAGAAAATTATGATATGACTATGGAGACGGCGATTGATGAAGCACGTGAAGAAGGTTTAGTCCAAGGGCTGGAACAAGGTCTAGAGAAAGGCTTGGAACAAGGTCGTAATGAAGAACGTCTGCAGTTAATCCGCAAAATGGTTTCGCGAGGAATGACGCCTGATCTTATATCGGAGATGACGGGTTTGTCCATTGAAGAAATTGAGACTCTTCTTTCCTGAGTCGTTAACGGAGGCATCGCCTCTTTTCTTTTTTTGAAAAAACTTGAAAATTTTCCCGTTTTTTCAATCCGCCTTTCTAGAATTGTGGTAGAATAGAGTCAACAAAGAGCTATCCTCACCAACAGTGTGATCGATACTAGAAAAGAGGATTCTGATGACAAGAAAAATTGGTATTATTGGTTTGGGGCATGTGGGTGCGACCTTGGTCCACAGCATGATTTTGAAACACACCTGTGATCACTTGGTCTTGATTGATACCAATGAGAAAAAGGTCAAGGCAGATGCCTTGGATTTCTGTGATACAGTTGCCAATACAGGGTATCCGGTTCATATCACGGTCAATGACTACGCGGCTTTAAAAGATGCGGATGTCGTGGTGTCGACTCTTGGAAATATCGAGTTGCAGGCTAATAACACAGATGACCGTTTTGCGGAGCTTCCTTTTACTAGCAAGCAAGTGGTACAAGTGGCGCGTGATTTGAAGGCTTCTGGCTTTAGTGGGGTTTTATTGGTAGTGACCAATCCGGTCGATGCAGTCACTCAACTCTATCAACAATATACCGGCCTTCCAAAAGAGCAGGTGATTGGGACAGGGACCTTGCTGGATACAGCTCGGATGAAGCGCGCAGTTGCGGATCGTTTGCAGGTTTCTCCTGCTAGTGTATCAGGCTATAACCTTGGTGAGCATGGGAATTCTCAATTTGTTGCTTGGAGTCAGGTCCGTGTCAAAGGACACGCCATTACCGATCTCTTCTCTCAAGAAGAGCTGGACGCCATCAACTACGAGTCCTTGCGTGGTGGTCATACTGTCTTTTTTGGCAAATTCTATACCAATTTTGGAATTGCTCGCAGCATTTCAACGCTTAGCAGAAGCTGTGATCAATGATAGCCACGAGGAAATGCCGGTCTCTAACTATCGTCCTGAATATGGAACCTATCTTGGCTATCCAGCGATTGTAGGTCGAAAAGGAATTATTGAACGATTGGACTTGCATTTGACAGAAGAAGAAAAAGAAAAATTACTCCATTCAGCCGAAACCATCAAGGAAAACACACGAAAAGGGCTGGAGCATGCATAAAAGAGGAGGCCGGGACAAAAGTCCTAGCCTCTCAATTATTTTTTTGGATTGTCGAGCAAGACGCAGTGGTTGAGTGGGTTTCTACTACGCTGATTTCATCAGCTTTACAGCCCCTACTCAATCTGTGCGGAGGTGGGACGACGAAATCAAATTCTAACGAATTACCGATTTCTGTCCCACTCTCATTTTTCTGCAATTTTTTTCGAATGGTATAAGTGAGGGATTCCCTACACGAAATCATTGGAGGTTGCTATGAAGAAACGACACGAGTATGTATCGCCCACCTTGGATTTAATGGCGAAAAAAAGATTTTTTTAGTCTGCCGGATGTGACAGCCAAATTCATCCGCGAAGTATTGGATCTGCCAGTAGAGTCCGTTGAGATTTTTAGAAGGAGACCAAATCCATGAGCAGGGGTTTTTAGGGATCTTCCTTTTGAAACATCCGTTGATGTGAGAGCAAGACTAGATAGTGGGCTTGAAGTGATCATTGAGATTCAAGTTTTTGAAGCAAGAGTATTTCTTGAATCGTTTCCACTATTATTTAGCCAATCAACTGGTAGAAAATGTCCAACGCAAGCGAAAGAAAGGAGCGACCCATTCTATGTACCAGGAGCTGGAGCCAGTCTATGGGATCGCTATCCTGGAGCGAAGTATTTTTCCTCATTTAGATTCACCCGTCAATGTCTATGAAATGCGCCATACAGTAGATGGGACACCTCTTTATAGCTCTCGAAAGGATGGAGTAGCGCACAATATGTTAAAGGTTGCCTTTTTAGAGTTGGATAAGTATAATGAAAGTAGAGATACGGAGTTGAATGCTCACTGGAGACAATGGCTTGAATTTTTTGGCAATCGCCCATTCAGTCATCAACCAGATCAAGTGATCGAGCAGGCAGAATCGCTCCTGATCCCATCAAATTGGACAAGGGAGGAAAAAGAAATGATTGATGAACGGATTCGTATCAGAGAAAATTGGGAGATGAGCATGGATACCTTTCGGAAAGAACAACTGGAAGCCGGTTTTCAGAAAGGTTTGGAACAAGGTCTTGAACAGGGACTCGAACAGGGACTCGAACAAGGTCTTGAACAAGGTTTAGAACAAGGTCTCGAACAAGGTCTCGAGCGTGGTCTTGAACAGGGATTGGAACAAGGCAGACAAGAAGGCATGGAGCTGGGAGTTCAAGCTGGTCAGCAGTCTCTGATTCAAAAACTATCTTTGAAGGGGATGAGTATTGAGATGATAGCTGAAATGACGGATTTATCCAGCGAATCCATCAAAAAAATGTTGGCTACTGATTCGTCTGACGAGGAGTAGTAGCGAGAACAGAATTTTGGGATTGAGAATTACCTTGCTGAGAAGAAAGAATTCTTAAATTGGATTGCAAAGATCGTCTAGGCTCGTTTTTAATGGATCTTGATCCTCTACAGATTTATACGGTTATGATTTATTGAAGGTTGGACACTTTTGTCCAACCTTTTTCTCGTTCTTATTGGCCCATCCTTAGTGAAATGGAATAAAAGTTTAAAATGTCCAAGTTGTAATCCTTGACATTACATTATGATCGTGTATAATAGCTATTGTAACAAAAAAAATCTTACAACAGAAAAAAAGGAAACAACTATGAAAAACATTTTATTTATCGTCGGATCTCTTCGTCAAGGATCTTTTAACCACCAAATGGCTAAGAAAGCAGAAAGCCTTCTGGAAGGAAAAGCAACGGTGACTTACTTGGACTACAAGGACATTCCAATGATGAACCAAGATTTGGAAACACCAACCCTGCCTGCTGTGCAGGCAGCGCGTGATGCGGTTCTTGCTGTGGATGCCATCTGGATCTTCTCGCCAGTCTATAACTTTGCTATTCCAGGTGTAGTGAAAAACCTGATCGACTGGCTTAGCCGTGCCCTTGACCTGTCAGAAACTCGTGGTCCATCTGCCCTTCAAGATAAGATCGTAACGGTTTCTTCAGTAGCCAATGCCGGACACGAACCAATGTTTGCTACCTACCAAGCGCTTTTTGCCATTCGTTCGAACTCAAGTAGTTGGAGAGTTCACTGGAACAACCGTTAACCCAGAAGCTTGGGGAACAGGTGAATTAGTCTTGACAGATGAAGCGGTCGCAGGACTGGAAAAACAAGCACAAGCCTTATTAGAAGCATAAGAAAAAGCTGAGACAGAAGTCTCAGCTTTTTTTAGATACTAAAGAGTTGTCCGAAGAAGTAAGTCACACCCATGGTGAGAAGGCCAATGATGAGATTGCGAAGCATGGCTGGCTTGGTTGGTGCTTTTTCCCAGTTTTGCACTGGTATAGCCAGTGAAGATCAAAGATAATCCAACAACGGAGACTGTCACTGGAATGCGATAGGCAGTTGGAAAGAGAATGATAGAGAGCATTGGAGGAAGGGAACCAACCGAAAAAGCAAGGAAGCTAGATGCAGCAGCATGCCAAGGATTGGTAAACTCCTCATATTCGATACCATATTTCTCTTCGACCAGGGCTTTGAGGGGATGTTTCAGAAAGGCCCGTTCTGTCAAAATCTTTGCAGAAGTTTCGCATTCTCCATTTTGAAGATAAGCGTGGTAGAGAGATTCTCTCGCTAACTTGGGATCGCGATCCAACAAGGCTTGTTCGCGGTTCATGCAGCTTCTTCCGTGTCTTTTTGTGTGGAAACAGAGACATACTCACCGCCCGCCATCGAAAAGGCACCTGCCAGAATCGCCGACAAGCCAGATAGGAAAATGATCCAGATGTTTGGTGTGGCACTGGCTACCCCAATCACCACCCCAGCAATAGAAATAATCCCATCATTGGCCCCGAGAACAGCAGCTCTCAAGATATTCAAGCGGTCGCTAAATGATTCATCTACTCCATGTTTCATTTCAGTCATACAATGTCTCCTTCATCTTGTTTAGAATGATTATAAATAAAAAAACAAAAAAAGAAAGCAAGGATTTTAACTCAAATGATAAAAAGTTCGACAATTTAATGGAATCTTTTGGTTGTAACACTTGACACTACAACACAAAAAAAGATATAATGTAATACATACAATTACAACAAAAAAAAGGAGAAAAAAACATGGTATACGCCTATCGTAGCAAGATTTATTTAGCAGAAGTAGCCTTACATGTGAAAGACTTGGATCGTCATACAGCTTTTTATACACAAATCATTGGATTGGAGATCCTGTCGCAATCAGATCAGGAAGTTCTTTTAGGAACAGGGGGAAAAGCCGTGGTACATTTGAAGAAGACCAAGGGTGAGGAGGCGGTTCAAACCAGTTATGGCCTTTACCACATGGCCATTTTGTTGCCGACTCGTGAGGATCTAGCAGATGTGTTTAAACACATTGCGGAGTTGAATTATCCCTTTGTCGGTGCTCGCAGATCATGGCTATAGTGAAGCTCTTTATCTGGAAGATCCAGAAGGAAATGGCATTGAACTCTATAGAGACAAGCCTGTTGCCGACTGGGATATTCGGGAAGATGGCCGCATCATTGGGGTGACAGAGGAACTTTCAGCACAAGAAATTTACGACATGGGTCATAAAATGAATCCTTTTGTCATTGCACCCGGTACTCGAATGGGACATATTCATTTATCAGTCAAGGATAGCCAGCTAGCAACTGCTTTCTACCAATCCGTTTTAGATCTATCTGATAAGTTCACCATTCCATCTGCCAGCTGGATCGCTTCAGGAGACTACCATCATCATTTAGCCGTCAATGAGTGGGGTGGAAAAAACTTGGACAAGAGAGAAGCAGAATTTCCTGGACTTGCCTATTACGTTGTTGAAGTCGAAAAGAAGGAAGACTTGGCGGCCATTGCAGAGAAGGCCAAAGCCCATGGAGCTCCTGTCAGATGGCTAAGCTCTAATGACTTTACCTTTCAAGATCCTGATGGCATTGTCACACGGGTCAGAAAAGGATAACAAAAAAACAGCAAATTGCTGTTTTCTGATGAGAAAAATTAATTCGTATCTTGTTCTTTCCCAACAACCCAAAATAAGAGAAGGAGTTGGAAGATGCCCAAGGCAAATAAGACCATAAAACCGTTGCGACTTCCTTTAGCAGTGGCTTGGGTGAAGTCCATCTTTTGATTAGCTTGGCTCATGGCAACGATCAAGGAAGCCAGGGTTGTTCCGACAGCGCCTGCAAATTGTTGCAGAGTGTTAAAGATCGCGTTCGCATCGGGTTGCTCTTCCAGAGAAAGTTGTTTTTGTCCGTTGGTCATGATATTGCCAAAGGCAAGCCCCATACCGGTCATGAAGATCATGTAAAAGATGAGAATCAAGCCATTTGTCAGCTTCAGAGCAAAAAGGGTGAAGTGGAAATGGGCTAGAAGGATTAAAGCAGCTCCAAGGAGAATCGGTTTGCGAGCGCCCAACTTATCTAGAATGAGACCAGAGAAGGGAGCAAAACCTGCTCCAATGATGGCTCCTGGAAGCAACATCAAGGCTGCAAGCGTGGTGCTCGAGTGGTTGACCAATTGGACATAATTGGGCAAGAGGAAACTCATGGCCAGAGAACCTAATTGGAAGGTGAAAAAGGCAAGAACATGGCCAGTGAGGAGATGGTTCTTTAAGATGGCAAGGTTGATAATGGGAGTCTCTAACTGATTGGACCGCCAGACTAAGAGAACCAGTCCCAAAAAACCAATCACCAGCCAACCAAGGACAGAAAAACTAAAGAAAGCATGATCAGAAAGACCGTGAATCCCTAAAATCAAGCCTAAAAATGAAGCAATAATGGCAAGAAGGCTCATGATATCAAGCGTTTCCCGCTTGACTGTACTGATTTGCTCAATGGAGCGAAGCCCTGCAACTAGCGAAGCTAGAAGGATCGGGAATTGAACCAAAAAGATGGACCGCCAGCCAAAGTTGGCCGTCAAGAGACCACCGACAGTAGGCCCAATGGCTGGAGCGATAGCTGTAATCAGAGTCCCCACTCCCATCATGAGACCGATCTTGCGTTTTGGGACCTGCTCTAAAATGATATTAAACATCAGAGGAAGGGCAAAACCAACCCCCATTCCTTGGACCAATCGACCCAAAACCACAAAGCCAAAACTTGGAGCTAGGAAGTCAATGAGAACACCTAAAACAGATAGGAGATTTCCAACTAAAAAGGTGGACTTCATTTTAAAAGAGCGCTTGAGGTAGGCAGATAAGGGGACTACACAGGCAACGACTAGAAGATAGATGGTGGTGACCCACTGGACGGTTGCGGTATTGATCTCAAATTCCTTCATCAATATTGGGAAGGTGATATTCATGGCAGTTTCTCCAGCCACCCCGCAAAAGGAAAGGATCCCTGTTGCAAAAATAGCATACAGGACCTTGGCTGAAATTTTTTCTTGTGACATCGGTGTCTGATTCCTCCTAAATCTTCCTATAGACATGGACTATGGTATAAAAATCATGGTAACGATCTGATTTTCCGTCAGGTAGCATAGTGGGACCGATGCTAACCTGATCCATCGTTTTGTTAGCTAACAAATAGTATAGAGGAAATGAAGACCCCTGTCAAAGAGTTTTTGAAAAGTTTTGAAAATATTAACAGCATTCTCAAAAGACGATGCTTCTCCAAACGAAAGGAAAGGCTCGCCAGTATGATATAATAAGAAGAAAGCAGTAAACGTGAATAAGTCAATCAACTCGAACAGGAGGCCCCATGACCAAGTATTTAGTCCAGAAGTTTTTCTGGTTACGAGAAAAAAGTTTGATTCAAATTTCCCAGAAAACCCTGGTTTCCTTATTTCCTTTTTTCCTATTTTCTGGAATCATTCGGGTGATCGCTCTATCGGTCTTCTCCGATCGAGGCTATATCCATCAGCTCTTTTCGATGGATAGCTGGTTGCCATGGGATCAGGCCATTAGTCAAGTCCTCATTAATTTTTCTAATTTTTTAGGAGGTCTAGCTGGGCCGTTAGTGACCTACTTCGCTGGAAAATATACAGCTGGGCACTATGGTAGAAGTACAGGGACAGCAGGTGTCACCGCTCTTTTGGTCAGCTTGATTGTAGGGTCCCAGGAATTGTTGGTGAGACCACTCAATGATGGGCAACTGACGCATATCAACTTACCTGCGACGACCAATATCGTCTTAGCGATTTTTTTAGGCTATCTAATCGGGCAAATCTTTCGTCTATCCAAGGCTAGTGACGACCAGATTGTGGACAAGGATTTCATCTATCAGCCCAAGACGGTGCGTCCCATTTTCTTGTCCTTAGTTCTAGGGGTCAGCCTCAATCTTCTTTTGGTTCTTGGAAATCAATTTAATATTTTTCAGACTATCCGACAGTTCTTGGCTTCTCTAACGGTAAGCAGTCATCATCTCCTGTCCACCTTTGTCATGGGACTATTTAGTGGGCTATCTGCTTGGTTTGGTAATAGTCAAGCCTTTTGCCTTGAACTCAATTGCGGATGATAGCTTTGCCTTGGAAAAATCTGACCTACGCTGTGACCCATCATTCAACGACAGGCATTCCTCATCTCTATACCTTGACCAATTTGTACCGCAGTTTTGGTCTGGTAGCTGGAATTGGTGCAGTTCTAGCCTTATTGGTAGCGATCCTGCTGGTTTCACGAAGTCAGAAGGACAAGAAAGTCAGCCTCCTCAGTCTGTTTCCAAGTCTCTTTAACAATGGGGCTTCTTTCATGGTAGGAATACCGCTCCTTCTCAACCTCCTATATGTGATTCCCTTCTTATTGATCCCTTTGGTGAATATGGGAATAGCGACTGTAGCTTTGTGCTTCAAGCTGATGCCAGCGACCGTCTATCCGGTTCCAGACGGGACACCTAGCCTTCTCTATGCCTTTTATTGGAACAGGAGGAAGTCTGAGAGCCTTAGCTGTAAGTATCCTTTGTTTTGCCGTCGATGTGCTCCTTTATCTACCATTTGTCCGCATGGGAAATCGTATCCGAAAAGATTTAAAGTGAAAGGAGAAAGCGGTGAAACCATCTAAAAAAACAGCAATCGTCCTTACTTTGGTCAGTCTTTTCTTGATCGCTTTAGCCATTCCTTCTTATAGCTGGACTCGGACCAATGTTGCAAGAATCGAGAAATTTTACAATTCAAAATTGTCTCCCATCATCATGATTCCGGGAAGCTCTGCGACAGAGAACCGCTTTGATGGCTTGGTGACCAAGCTCAACCAGGACCGCCAAGGAACCAAACACAGTCTACTTAAGGTTAAGGTTTGGAATGATGGGCATATCACCTATAGTGGTAGTATTGATGCCAAGGACAATGAGCCGGTAATTGTGGTTGGTTTTGAAAATAACAAAGATGGCTATAGCAACATTAAAAAGCAAGCCAAACTATTTAATCAGGCCTTCGAAGCCCTTCAAGAAAAATACAATTTTAATAATTTCAAGGGCTTGGGTCATTCCAACGGTGGCTTGATTTATACAGCCTTTATTGAAAATTATCTGGGGGATTATGATATAGATCTCAAGACCCTCATGACCATCGGAACTCCCTACAATTTCACGGAGACCAATATCAAAAATAAATCTGAGATGTTGGCCGATTTTATCAAGGGAAAAGAAGCTATCCCGACAACCCTTCATATGTATTCAGTAGCAGGGACCATTACCTATGATTCAGATGAGTTGGTCCCAGATGCCAGTGTTTCCGCTGGGAAATATATCTACCAAAACCAAGCAGCTAGCTATACGGAGATTACGGTGACGGGGGGAAGATGCCCAGCACTCGGACCTTCCAACCAATGATGAGGTGGTTGCCTTGGTGAAAGAGCATATTGAAAGTCAAACGGATCGTCGAGCCAAACCGAATAAAATAAACTAAGTGTGAAGAAGGGATTCCTTCCTCACCTTTTTTTTAGTATAATAAAGTTTAGTATGAAAATAAGGGAGATTATAGGAAATCAGATGAAAAGAAAACAATGGATGCAATTGGGCTTAGTGGCTTCCAGTATGGTCATGTTAACAGGATGTTACCAGAGATACCAACGCCAGTCCAGTCCCAAAAAAAGAGGTCGCAACAAGCCAGACTTCAGCAAAAGAAACAAGCGAAAAAAACAGATAACAAACAATTATACCAGTCTGTTTTTTCAGACTACCAAAAGACTTTTGCCACTTCAAATGATTTGGATGCTATTTCAAAATTGAATTCTCAATTATCCAAAGAAGATCGGATGATCAATAGCTGGGTGATCGAGACCATCATCAATCAGCCAGAAGCGGTTCGTTACGCGTTTAAGGACCTGAATGACGATGGGGTAGATGAGATGATCATCGCCAACCAGCAAACTGATGGGAGCTATTTTGTGACAGGAGTTTACTACCTCAAGGACAAAAAGCCGACTCTGCTAGCTGAAGGTTTCGTCGCTGGACACGGTGGAGCGCGCAATGCGACGACCCTCTATCAGGGAGGAGAAGTCTTAGAAGTCAGCTGGATGTCAGGAACTGGCCGTGGGGTAGCTGTGCTCTCACGGATTGAAAAGGCGCCTCAAGCCGCGACCAAAGTCCAGGAAGAAGAAGTCCAAGTACCGGGGTCAGATCTGAATGCCCTCTTTGGGAAATCGGATGAGGATAAACTGGATCTCAAGAGTTTCGATTGGCAAACTTTTGACAGCGCACCATCAGCGGGAAATAGCCAAAACCAGGAAAAAACGCCTTGGAATGCTGAAAAATCAGCAAAATTAGCAGAATTTATGAAGACCTGGGGCGAAAAGATGGGTCAACCCAACTATCAAAAAGGCATCGCTGGCGGTGATGTAGGACCAGACAACCTCTATACTATAGGGGAAAATAGTAAGATGGATGCCATTTATACAGATACTGGTCAAGGAAATGCAAAATACCGCATCGTGGAACGCTATAGCAATTGGGACAAGTATCCAGATGTGCATAGTTATTTCTTTGCCATTACAGATACAGGAGAAGGTATTGTCTTTCATTCTCCAACGACCAATGGTGGAAAGATGTATCTAAAACCAACGGACAACAAGGAACTTCAAGAAGAATTTACACAGTTGCTTCATCAATAAAAGAAGAATAAACCAGAAAAAGACTGTTTTTTTCTGGTTTTGTTTATTCAAACAATGTATAAAAAAATACAATAAAAGAAATAATTTTTTTAGGATATAAAAATATGTTAAAAAAACTAGTGATAATTAGCGGTGCATAAGTACTTGAAAACAGAAAATGTTTGACAATTAAAGGAAAAATCATTTAAAATATATTCATTCTTTATTTATAGGAGAAAAAATATGAAAAAACTTCTTACAGCCGGTGTGGCTCTCTTGTCGGTTGCAACGTTAGCAGCTTGTTCTGGTAAAACTGCTTCAGAATCATCAAGCAAAGATGCAAAAGCTTCTTCTAGCAAAGTAGAAAAATCATCTACTTCAGAAAGCAAATCAAGCAGTTCATCAAAATCATCTAAATCAGCAACCTCTTCTGTTGAAATTCCAGAAATTGTCTTGTTAACTGATGAAGAAATCGATAACGCCAAAACACTTGGTGATATGAAAACCATTTATGGAAAAATGATTGACAACTACACAAAATATGTCAAAGAGATTGGTGACAAGATCCCAGCATCTGGTAAAGATGCCTATAATAAGCAAGTAGATCCTGCGATCCAATCTATGGAGACTGCAAGAAAAACATTTAACGATACACTTTCAGCTGCAGGTTCTGATGATACAGTTGTTCCTGAACAAGCTCGTAGTCAATTCGCACAACAATTGAAAAATGCTCGCGATATTGCCCAAAAAGCTCTTGAAGGTGCTTATCAATCAATTGCACCATTGCTCTCTTCATCAGCCGAATAATTTATCAATGAAAATAGGGTAGGACCTCAAGTTCTAGCCTATTTTTGTTTTCTTACAAAAATGTAAGAAATAAAGGGGAAAATGTAAGGTTATGTTATGGTGAAAGCGTTTCAGTTTTAGTACAATAGATTTGTAAAAAACGATTGAAGCTTTTTTTCGAGCTAGAAAGGAACGGACCATGACCCTACTAGACGTTCAACATATCAAAAAAATTTACAAAACCCGCTTTCAAGGAACGCAGGTCGAAGCCCTAAAAGATATTCACTTCACTGTTGAAAAGGGCGAATACGTCGCTATCATGGGGGAATCAGGATCCGGGAAATCGACCCTCCTCAATATCCTAGCCATGCTGGACCAGCCAACCGAAGGACGGGTCTACCTCAATGGCACTCGACACCTCGACCATCAAAAAAACAAGGATGCGTCCAGTTTCCGTCGGGAAAAAAATTAGGTTTTGTCTTTCAAGATTTCAACCTGCTCGATACCTTGTCTGTCAAGGACAATATCCTCTTGCCACTGGTCCTTTCTCGCAGACCAGTCAAGGAAATGATGAGCAAGGTGGATAGCGTGAGTCGGGAGTTGGGCATTCACCAGCTCTTAGAAAAATACCCTTACGAAATCTCTGGTGGGCAAAAGCAACGGGTGGCTGTAGCACGGGCTATCATCACCTCACCTGAAATTCTCCTTGCTGATGAGCCAACAGGGGCGCTGGATTCCAAGTCTTCAGCTGCGTTACTGGATGTCTTTGAAGATATCAATAGTATGGGGCAAACCATCCTCATGGTGACCCACTCAACCGCAGCAGCAGCTCGGGCCAAGCGCGTGCTCTTTATCAAGGACGGGATTCTTTACAATCAGATTTTCCGCGGAGAAAAAACGGAGCGTCAGATGTTCCAAGAAATCTCGGATACCCTGACGGTCATGGCGGGGAAGGAGGATCGTGATGTTTAAATTAACAAGTAAATTAGCTCTTTCCAACCTCAAACAAAATCGCAAGCTCTATTATCCCTTTGCCTTTGGCTGTTATTTTTAACGACCATGATCCTTTATAGTTTTTATCGCCCTGTCATTGACCCCTCATTTAGAGGATTCTTACGGAGGGGATCGGCGAGAACTGTTCTTGGTTTTGGCAGTTTCGTCGTCCAGCTGGTCGTCATCATTTTTGGTGGCTTATGCCAATGGCTACGTCATGAAAAAAATCGTTCCAAAGAACTGGGCTTGTACAGTGTTCTGGGAATGGAGAAGAAGCATCTCCTCATCATGACCTTATGGGAATTGCTCTTCTTCTATGTTCTCACAGTTGGAGTAGGACTGGGTTTGGGACTCTTGTTTGATCGCTTGATTTTTCGCCTTGCTTCTAAAAATGTATGGGTTTACCAGTCGTCATTCAATCAACCTTCCAGATAGATGCTGTTCTTAACACTTTACTTGGGTTAGCCTTAGCTTTTTGGCCTCATTCTCTTGTTGAATTCTTTCCGCCTCTTACGCTACAGTTCCCTCCACCTTATGCGAAAGAAAAAGAAAGCAGGAGAGAAGAAGGGACGCTTCTTGCTGGTTCAAACTCTGTTAGGACTAGGGCTCTTAGGAATTGCTTTTTATATGGCGCTAACCGTTGAGCTACCAGTTGCGACTGTCCAAGGATTCTTTATTGCCGTCATCTTGGTCATTCTAGCGACTTATCTCTTATTCAACGCAGGCTCTATTACCTTCTTAAGATTTCTCAAAGGTCGGAAATCCTATTATTACAAGCCAGAGAATTTTATATCTGTCTCTAACTTAATAGCTCGGATGCGAAAAAATGCAGCGGGCCTCGCGACCATTAGTATTCTTTCCACCATGGTCTTGGTCACCTTAACCGGGTCGCTCAATATCTTTATTGGAGGGCAGAATTACCTAGATACTGTTTACCCTTCTGATTACATGATTAGTGTGGGGCATATGCCTTCAGATGCTGAGATAGAACCGGTTATCGAGGATGTTCAAGCTCAAATTAAGAAAACAGCTGACGCGACACATCTGTCAGATTATCAGGTGGCACAGACAACATACTGGTCAGCTGAAATTCGAAAGATTGATGGAAGGATCTTAGAGGTGAATGACCAGTCCACTCCATCAACTGGTCAGGAGTTGAAGACAGAAGGAACAGTCTACTTTTTTGATCAAGCGACTTATGAGCAACTGACCGGTCAAAAAGTTGAGCTTGGGGAAAATGAAATCCTAGCCTATGGGTATCAATATCCTGGAAAATTAGACTCACAATTAGAAATCAATGGGAAGACCTTCACGATTAAACAAAAAAATTGGACTCCAATTTTATCCAAGGAAACTCCCTCAATCCGACCTGTTTCAACACCAAATGGGCTTGTACCTGGTCCTCCCTGACTTGAACCAACTGGGACTAAAAAGTTGATAAAAAAATTTGGAATTCTCTATTACTGCTAAAAAAATAAAGATAACCAAGATTTTATTTCTGGCTTGATCAAAGAGCTGTATTCGACAGACAAAAATCAGTCAATATGGTGCGACTTATTTTGGTGGATTTGATCGATACAGTATAGAGAAAGATTGGCGTGAAACAGCAGGAACTCTCCTCTTTATTGGGATTTTCCTATCGGTCATTTTTCTATTAGCTACAGTACTCGTCATTTACTACAAACAGATTTCAGAGGGCTATGAGGACCGGGAAAATTTTGTGATCTTGCAACAAGTAGGATTGGACCAAAAACAAACCGGCACCACCATTCGCAAACAGATTCTCACCGTCTTTTTCCTTCCTCTATTCTTCTCCTTCCTTTACCTAGGAGTAGCCTACAAGATGATTGCAAAAATCGTTGCCATCTTAGGAGCGACCAATGCAGGCTTGGTCCTTCAAACAACCTTAGCAATCTGTGCTGTCTTTTTTATCTCCTATGTTCTCGTCTTTCTTCTGACTTCTAGAAGTTATCGGAAGATTGTCGTGAGGTAGCGCTGAGTCTATAAAAGATTGAGAAATGAAAAATCCAATAAATAGACAAACTGTTTTTTACATAGGACAAGCCAAGTGTTGCGGAAAGAATTATAATAATCTAAATTATTAGCTTTATTTAAACAAATACCGAAACTTTCCGCCGTGAGAAAAGTGATAGAAATACTAGTATTTCTATCACTCGGGAGTTTTGGAACCTTAGGTCCAAAACTAAGTTATGGAACTTCGAAGAAGTTCGCTAACGTCCGTACTCACCTAAGGAAAGTTTCAAGGATAGGTTTTTCCTTAATCAAAAACACCGAGGATTTGATCCTCGGTGTTTTTTTATCGTGATTATTTCACGTGTTTTGCAAGTTCTTCTTGTGCTTTTTTGTTTGATTCTTCTTTTTCCTTCAACCAATTCTTATAAGCTTTTTCGTAGTCAGCAGTTGTGACTGTCTTGTCTTGAACCTTTTGGTATTTGAAGAAGGTTGTTTCACCTTTAATACCAATTGCAGAATTTGCTCTTGAGAATGGTGTTACCTTAGTGATAGATGGAACTCCACCCTTAGAGTAGATTGGAAGAACCATGGCATTTTCTGTCAACCAAGCTTGGGCAGTGACGTATTTTTTTCATAACGTGCATTGGTATCCAATTTTTCAGCATTGGCAGCATCTAGCAATGCTTGGTATTCGTTTAAACCAATTTTCTCGATGAGTGCTTGGTCTTTCTTAGGATCAAGTCCCATACCAGTCAAGGTTGAACCATCTGTTGAGTTTAAGATATCCAAGTAAGTAGATGGGTCTTGGAAGTCAGGTCCCCAACCAGTGATATCCATATCAAAGTCTTTTTGCTCTGGTGATTGGGCAAAATAAGTAGCGTTATCTGCATCGTCTGTAGACAATTTTTGTACATCGATCACGACATTGTCTGTACCAAGGGCTGCTTCGATTGAGCTCTTCAAAGAGTCTGCTTGTTGGACAAGAGCATTAGAAGATTGGTCCACAACATAGTCGATATGGATTGGGAATTGAACACCTTGTGATTGCAATTCAGCCTTCGCTTTTTCAAGTTCCGCTTTGGCTTTATCCGCATTATGCAAGCTATCTTGAGCATCTGCGAAGCTAACACCTTTCCACTCATCTCCTGTTGCGGCAAGTTTTTCTTCAACGAGAGTACCGAAGTCTTTCCCGTCTGCTTGCACAAATGTCGGTGGAACTAGAAGGGTACGTAGAGTTTTTGATGCTCCGTCTTTCCCGTTAACTTGAGCGCTGTAGGAAGTTCTGTCTAAAGCAAAGTTCAAAGCTTGACGGAAGTTTTTGTTTTGAAGGGCTGTCTTCGTGTTGTTCTTTTGCTCATCAGATGTCTTCTTCGTATGGCCGTAATTTTGACGGTTGACGTTGAAGTAAGCGTAGTAAACAGTAGAATCTTGTGGGGAATAAACGATGTTATCCTTGAATTTCTTCTCAATCGTACTGTAAGTTGAGCTTGTTGGGAAGAGACGAGCAGTAGATAGGTTCCCATCTGAGAAGTTACGAGCAAGGTAGTCTTGGTCGGATCCATCGAAGTAAGTCAATTTAACCGTATCGATGTGAACATTTTTCTTGTCGTAGTAATCAGGGTTTTTATCCAACTCGATTTGTGATTTTGAAGTGAAGGATTTCAAAATGTATGGACCATTGTAGAGGATACCATTTGGTTTCACGCTACCAAAGTCTTTCCCAGCTGATTCCAAGAATTTTTCATTAACTGGCATCATGGTAGCAGTCGTCAATTTAGAATTCCAGAAAGATTCTGGTTGGTTCAAAGTGTATTGAAGAGTGTTATCATCAACAGCTTTTACCCCAACGGTTGAGAAGTCTTTGGTTTTCCCGTTTACATAGTCATCCAAGCCTTTGACTGAGTTTTGAACCAAGTAAAGAGCATCCGATTTTTTATCTGCTACGTATTTTAGAGATGTCACGAAATCTTGTGCAGTGACGTCAGCGTATTCATTTCCTTCTGAATCATACCACTTCGCATCTTTTCGAAGCTTGTAAGTATAAGTCAGACCATCTTTTGAAACGGACCAGTCCTCAGCAAGAGCAGGCACTAAGTTACCGTATTGATCGTTTTCAAACAAACCATCGACCAAGTTGGTTGTAATGTCGCTTGTAGTTGAACGATTTGAAGTCAAATAGTTCAAGGAATCAGGGTCTGTACCATACACGTAGTTGTAAATAGTCCCTTTTGACGCATTAGAAGATGAGCCACATGCTGCAAGGAAAAGCGTTGAAGCCATGCATGACACCTGCTAAAAAAAGAGCAAGCTTCGATTTTTTTCATATTCGTGTCTCCTTTTGAATAATTTAAATTATTATACTCCAATCAATCTACAAAATAAAGTGTTTTTTTGAACATTTTTGTATATTTACACACCCGTATACAGAGAAAGCCTTGATTTTAAGGGATTTTTAAGGAATAAAAATTTTTTTGAAAAAAGTTACTATTATGCTTTACATACTAGTTGAGAAAGAGTATACTGATAGTGAAACAGCTAGTATGTAAAACAAACTAGTGAAAAATGTGAAGAAAGAGGTGAGAAGGATGAAAGAGTCCCAATTACTAAAAGGGAGTCTTAGAGGGCTGTGTGCTGGAGATTATTTCAAAAAAGGCTATCTATGGCTATGAATTGATCCAAAGTCTCAAAGAGATGGGATTTGATAAGATGGTCGCTGGGACCATTTATCCCCTGCTTCAAAAATTAGAAAAACAAGGGGTTATTCATGGGGAAATGAGGCCGTCTCCAGATGGTCCCGATCGCAAGTATTTTTCACTCAGTGATGCTGGAAGAGAGCGCTTAGAGGAATTTTGGGACCAGTGGCAGGAGCTGGTCACAAAAGTAGAACGTATCAAGAAGGAGGGAGAAGAATGGTAGAAAGTTATACAGAAAAAATGTCAGATGAATTGATTCATCTAAACAAAGAGGATCAAGCCTATGTGAAAAAAATGGTGGCTTATATTGGGGCCAAGTCCTATTTTTATGATGATGAAGCGCTCGGTGAACAACTCTACAATATGGTTTGCGATCTGAAAGTTGCTGAGAAAGAAGGCATACGGGCGGTGGAGTATTTTGGAAAGGATCCACGGTCGATGGTGGATCAAGTTCTTTCAGACTTGCCTAAACGCTCTTTAGGATCTTATGTGGGACTAGTTTTTTTATACTTGGAGTGATCTTGGTTGGCATGCGTTATTTAATGGATTTTACCTGGATAACACCACTGAAAATCGAACCTTTGACCTATGTTGTTATTTTATTCAATTTCTTGGTGTTTAGCCAGTTCATCACGTGGCTTTGGTCCAAACAGAGCTATGGTGAAATGAAGTGGTCTTGGGCTATTTTTTTTATCAGTGTGATCTGCCTGATGGTATTTCTGAACATCGTACGACTATTTTTCGATCTATTTTTGGCCACATTGGGAGTCTCTTCTTATCAGATGGTTGGGCGGTTGTTCTTGCTGTCCTAGTCCTACTTGGGTTTGCGGTTATGGCTTATAGAAGCAGGGAGCGTTTGATGACGAGTCTACTAGTCATGGGCCTGACTTTCCTAGTTACGGGATTCTGGATTCGTCTTGTGAATCAGGAAACTGCTCATTTATTAGGCTGGCTACTTCCTCTCATAGGACTAGTCCTGACCTTCGTTGTATTTCGTCTCCAAAGAAAGGGGAAGAAAGATGACATCAGTTATTTATTATGAAGAAACGCAGGCTTTGGTTCAAACCTTTAGCCAGGAGGACCAAGCTTATTTCCAAGATCTATGGGATTATTTCAATTTCGCCGGTTTCTTATATGAGGAGAAGGCTTTGAGAGAGCAGGTCTATAATCTAGCGCTAGATTTTTCGCAAGCAGGAGCGGATGGATTGACAGCAAAGGACTATTTTGGTCTCGTTCCAAAGGAAATGGCAGACCAAATCATCGAAAATATGCCCAAAGAATCGACACGGTCTGTTCTGAAATATGGGGCGATCATCTCGGAATTGTGATTTTTCTATCGCCTCTTAAGTGATTTTTGCTTCACAAGCGGTCCTTGTGCTCAAGCCTCTAGTCTATTTAACTGACATCATTTTGGGACTCCTAGCTGTTTGGATGATTTTCTATCTCCTCCGTCGCCTCATTTTTGCAGAAGAGAAAGCGAAGAAAGCAATTTATGTAGCATTCGTTCTAGTTCTAGGATTCTATTTTGTCGGTGAAATAGTGGGCGTCCGTTTCTTGCCTGCTTTTGCTTGGTTTGTAGTCCCTAGTCCTTGGGATGCTCTTCTCATTACAGGGGCTAGTGGAGCTCTCATTCTTTGGCAATGGAAAGAAGAGTTTGGACGAGCTTTCATCTTTCCTATCGTCGCCTTTTTAGTGGTTGGATTCTTACATCGCTGGACCTTGGCACAAGGAGTTCAGAATCTTGGTATGACGGTTCTTCTGCCCACAGTGATCATCGTCTTTGGGCTGGTTATTTATTATTGGTTTACGATTCGTGCTTTGAAAAAGAATAGGACGGAAAGTGATAAATAGAAAGAAAAGGGGGCTGGGACAAAAGTCCTAGCCTCTCAATTGTTTTTGGATTGTCGAGCAAGACGCTGTGGTTGAGTGGGCTCTACTACGCTGATTTCATCAGCTTTTACAGCCCTACTCAACTGTGCGGAGGTGGGACGACGAAATCGAATTCTAACGAATTACCGATTTCTGTCCCACTCTCTTTCTTGTTCAAGTATGATAGAATAAACTCATTAGATGGGAGAATAGATATGAATTTATTTCGAAAAAAAGGGACTTGGGCAAGTACACCCGGGTCTAAATCGCCATTTACGTTTATGGGATTTGATCATTTTAGGAATTGGTGCCATGGTGGGGACAGGGATCTTCACGATTACGGGAACTGCAGCAGCGAATTTAGCTGGGCCAGCCTTGATCATTTCAATTGTGATTGCGGCTTTTTGCGTTGGCTTATCTGCCCTTTTCTTTGCAGAGTTTGCTTCTCGCATCCCTTCAACTGGTGGAGCCTATAGTTACCTCTATGCCATCTTTGGAGAGTTTCCAGCCTGGATTGCAGGTTGGTTGACTGTGATGGAATTTATGACAGCTGTATCAGGGGTGGCTTCAGGTTGGGTCGCTTATTTCAAGGGCTTGTTGGCCAATCTTGGCTGGAGTCTGCCGACGGCTTTAAACGGGACTTTTGATCCAGCTAAGGGAACTTATGTGGATCTCTTGCCTATTTTGGTCATGGTCCTCGTCACAGCCTTAGTCCTTATGAATGCAAAAGCGGTCTTACGCTTTAATTCCTTGTTGGTCTTACTCAAGTTTTCTGCTCTTGCCTTGTTTATCCTTGTCGGGATTTTTCATCTAAACCCTGGCAACTGGGCAAACTTTGCCCCTTATGGATTTGGCGAAATCTATGGTGGTCAGACAGGGATTATGGCTGGAGCTTCGCTCATGTTCTTTGCCTTTCTTGGTTTTTGAGTCCATTTCCATGGCGGTCGACGAAATCAAGGAACCACAAAAGAACGTTCCTCATGACATTGTCCTTAGTCTTTTGATCACAACGGTTCTTTATATTTTTGGTCACCCTGGTTTTTGACCGGTATGGTTCCTTTTAAGAACTTAAATGTAGATGATGCAGTAGCCTTTTGCCCTCCGTCAGGTAGGAGCCGGCTGGGCTGGGAATTATGTATCACTGGTCGCTATTTTTGACCCCTAATTACCGTCTGCATTTCCATGACCTTTGCCCTCTCACGGATGATTTACAGTTTGGCGCGGGATGGTCTCCTGCCAAAAGCTATGAAACAACTTGATCCAAAAACTAGAATTCCCAAAAATGCAACACTAGTAGCTGGATCGATGGCTGCTATTGCTGGTGGAGTCTTTCCACTAGCCAGTATCGCTTCCTTCTTAAATATTTGTACCTTGGCTTACCTAGTTATGTTGGCCTTTGCCCTCTTGAAATTGCGCAAGGAACACGGGGCTCCTGGACCTGGTGAATTTAAAACGCCATTGGTTCCAGTCTTGCCAATCCTGTCGATTGTGGTCTGTCTGTCCTTTATGACCCAGTATTCCCTATCGACCTGGCTGGCCTTCGGAGTTGCTCTCTTGATCGGGGTCGGAATTTATTTCGGTTATGGGTATCGCCATTCAGAAGAAAATCAATAAAAGATGAAAGCTAGAGTAGAAGAACTCTGGCTTTTTACATAGAGAAAGCTCTTTTTTTGGTATAATAAAGGGAGAAAGTTAACTAGATAACAAAGGAGAAAAAACATGACATTTGAAGAGATTTTACCAGGCTTAAAGGCTAAGAAAAAATATGTGCGAACAGGATGGGGTGGAGCAGAAAACTACGTCCAACTCTTTGATACCATTGAGCAAAATGGGGTGGCTCTGGAAGTGACCCCTTATTTCCTCATCAACGTGTCTGGTGAGGGTGAAGGTTTCTCCATGTGGAGTCCAACACCTTGTGATGTTTTAGCGACAGATTGGGTGGAAGTCCATGACTAAAAGAGTCTTGATTACAGGTGTTAGCTCAGGGATTGGCCTAGCTCAAGCTCGACTCTTTCTAGAAAAGGGCTACCAGGTCTATGGAGTGGACCAGGGAGCGGATCCCCAGTTAGCAGGTGATTTTCACTTCTTACAGAGGGACTTAACTCTTGATTTGACGCCGATTTTTGATTGGTGTCCTGAGGTAGAAGTCTTGTGCAATACAGCCGGAGTTTTGGATGATTACAAACCGCTTCTGGAGCAAAGCGCTCAGGAGATTCAGGAGATCTTTGAGATCAACTATGTGACCCCGGTGGAGCTGACGCGGCATTATCTGACTCAAATGTTGGAGAAGAAGCAAGGTATCATCATCAATATGTGCTCCATTGCTTCTAGCCTGGCAGGAGGCGGCGGTCACGCTTATACCTCGTCCAAGCATGCCTTAGCAGGATTTACCAAACAGTTGGCCCTGGATTATGCAGAAGCTGGTATTCAGGTCTTTGGGATTGCTCCTGGGGCTGTCAAAACAGGCATGACCGCAGCGGATTTTGAACCAGGTGGATTGGCTGACTGGGTAGCCAGTGAGACGCCGATCAAGCGCTGGATTAATCCAGAAGAAGTAGCAGAAGTCAGCCTCTTTTTGGCTAGCGGGAAGGCATCTGCCATGCAAGGACAAATCCTTACCATTGATGGTGGTTGGAGTTTGAAGTAATATAGTTGATACTCTGTGAATTTGTGGAGATGAGCCATGAAAAGAAATGAGTTTGGATTTGTCTTGCCCAGTCTCTACTACAAATTTTTATCGAAATGGGAAGAGATTGACCCCTATGAAATTGGAGATACAGGTATCTGTTTGTATGCCAAGGAGGATCTTCAAGAGCGTAATGAGACTTATCAGATCGAGGAAGTAGAGTCAGATTACTTTATGATTGGACAGGAAGGAGATTTGGCTTACTTTATCAAGAAAAATGCTGATGATTGCATTTTTGAAAATGACTTGGGTGCCTTAGGCTCTTTAGAAATGCAAAAAGTTGCTGCAAATGTTTATGACTTTATTGACAAGGTACTAAAAGAAGAATTGTAGCAAACTGAAGGGAGTAATCATGTTTAGGATGCTTGATGAAGATTTACCGATTTCAAAAGAAGACCTTTTACAATTTGAGGAGATTCTTGGAAAGAAATTGCCAAAATCTATGATGGATTTTTATCTCAAGTACAACGGTGGCCAGCCCCAAGTAAGGGGTGTCCACGATAACCATCTTCTCTTTCCTTTCAATTCCTTTGATTCACTGGAGGAGATGAGGAAGTCTTTTACCTGGTTTGATGATGAGGCTGTGCCTGAGGGATTTAGAGCTACAGACCTTCTCCATTTTGCCTATGATCCTGGATCGGGTAACTATGCTCTTTCTCTAAGGGCAGAGGATTATGGCAAGGTGTATTTCTATGTTTTAGAAGAAAAAGCTGAGATCTACAGTCAGTGGGCTTCTTTTGAGGAATTTTTGAACTCTTTTGTTGAAGAGTGCGATTAAAAAGGATACGAGATGCGAAAATACCAAGAACTTTCACTAGAGCAGATAATCGAGCAGGTCATAGCGGACCAATTATCTTCAGATGATTTTTGCCTCTATGGCAAGGAGGATGGAGAACTGGCACTAGCTAGGCTCTATTGGGTATCCGATTATCCGGATGTCGTGGAAGACTCTGATGTCTACCCGACAGAAGTGACGGAGCAAGATCTGCTGCTAGTCTACTATGGAGAGCAGTTGATTGATGTCCTTGCAGTCGCACTTGAGGAAAAGCCAGATGCAAGTCACCAAGACTTGGTCGAGGCTTTAAATTATTATCAGCAGCATGATAGCTTTATGCCTTTTGAAGATTAGCTAGGCCGATTAGATAAATGGTATCCGAAAGGAGAAAAGATAGTGATGAGAGAATATAAATTTGATATCCATAACGAGATGAATGTAGCAATTCCAGAGGAAAAGGAAAAGTTCTGCCTTGCTTTAAGTGATTCTTTAGAGGTTATCAATGAGGAGTTGACTCCATCTTATAAAGCAAAACTCGATCATCTACTGGATCAATCATCAGTATGGTATCCAAAAGCTTTGGAAAAAATTCAGGAGGAATTTCCAGAACTAGCGCACGCCAGACTCCTTTCCATTTTTATCTTGTCTGAACAGACGGACATAGACCTGATTTTTGGTTTGGAATTTGGACTAAGAGAGGACTCGGAGCATGGTAGAGGACTTAAATTCTCCCTCGATAGTTTTGAAATTTTAGAATATGGTTTAGGGGAAGTCGCTTACTACTAGGTCTAGTCGATAACAAGAGAAGCACTAGAAGATGGAGCAGGATATGGTTGAGAAAGATGGGATTATCATAAGGGATGGCCAGATCATCCTAAACAGCAGTGAGAAGCTATCGATTGAAAATCTAATAAAGGAAGCAAGCAGGACTCGTTTTATTCGTAATCAGCACTTTAAGGATACAAGTATCGGAATACTAGAAAGTTCACGAGTCATATTTGAAAATTGTATCTTTGAGAATGTCGTTTTTGAAAACTGTGATTTGAGGGATATCGGCTTTAAAAATCATACAGTTATTCGAAACTGTACTTTCAAAAGCTGCAATTTAAATGGAACTTTATTTTATGACAGTCACATTCTATCGTCTATCTTCCTTTCTTGTCATATGAAGCGTCCTCTTTTGGTGAATGTCAGCGAGATGAGAGATTGTCTCTTTAAAAAGTGTAGGATGAACGATATTTTCTTTCCCCTACCAGAATTTCAGTATAATAAAATTGTTGGAAAACTGTCTGAATGTACCTTTGGGTCGAAAACAAAGAAAGTAGAAAAGTTGTATGCAGATCTATCAGAGGCTCATCTCAGTTTTGTCGAGTTTACAAGGTGTGATTTAACGGAGACCATTTGTCCCGCGGATCCAGATGTTCTCTATATAAAAAATCTTAGTGAACGGTCAAAGAAGGCTCAGGAAAAAATAGCAACGATCCAAGATGATAGAAAAAGGCGAGTCCTTTCTATCCATACAGAGAGTTGGATGAATGAAAAGTATGTGGATTACTTGATGAGTCGCAAAGATTGCAAATGGGCCTGGGATGATTATTTTGAGGATGTGTCTAGGTGCTTGGGTCTTGAATGGGATAATCACTAGGAAGGCTTTGGTACCAAAGTGGATAATGGTAATCCTCTTTTATATGACCGAGAATTTATGGAATTGAAAAGTCTGATTGTCGAAACATGTGATGATAGTGGAATAGCCCAGCTTATTTCTTATCTGAAGTGAAAATAGATTTAGTTAGCTTGTTCATAAAGAGATAATGCATGCTGAAAGAATGACATGATTTCCCCTAGTCTAAAGCTAGGCGATTGAGAAAGAAAAAGTCTAGTTTTATACAAGAAGAATGGATATGGAAACTAGTGCTGAGAAAATCTGAGAGAGGAACCTTTGATGAAAGAAAGAATCAAATTAACTGAAGGAGAGGTTTTCCTATTAACACCTCCTTATCAATCGGATCCATGTTTTGCTTGTCATTTAATCTATTTAAGTTACGAAACTAAAGGATTGTGCGCTTATGTGTTATCAAAGGAAGCAATAAATCTTGAAGATATAGATATAGATAGTATTGAATTTGACACAAAAAAAGCGATTTATTCAAGTACTTATTTTATGAAATGGGGATTATGGGAAAAATTAGGTTATAGGCCTATCCTTGAGGAAGAGGATCAGTTACTACTTCGAAATGTTGGAAACTATAACCTAATGTATCGAGATGAGAATTGCAGACAAATGCCAAGCAAGAAGTATAAGGAGGAATATCCTTTACAGCCAATTTATGATTCGCTAGAAGTTTTTGCACTTATCTATGGGAAAAAATATAAAGAGTCTGATCCTAGAGTATTAGATTGGATGGAGGCAAAGGTGAAAACACGTTTGGATGATTGATTTCTATTGTAATGATAATCTGATTGTGGAAATCAATTCAATAGAAAAGCAGTATAGAGGTATTAAGATTATTGAGAAGTCTTAGTTGAAATTCAAGGAAAATAAAAATGGCAAAATACGGAATATCCCCTTTTGATAATGATAGTGCAACGTTTGCTCATAATTGTATTTACTCAAGAGCATTGAAAACCATAAGTAAACAAATGGAAGAATTGGCTCTAACAAATCAGCTAGAGGAAGAGATGTTGGGACATATGTTTATTCTGGCTATTGATTTAGCACGTTTCCCCACAGAGCAACATAAATTTACGCAAGAAATGAATGATGAGTGGCAAGAACTATTAAGAAACTATGTTGATGGTCATACTATTCAGTCAGAAACACTTGCAAAAACTTTAGATGTTATTTTGAAGTATTTCTTTTTTAGAAATACTCCGAAGGGTTATGAGATAGGTTTTAAACAGCTAGCTTATTTAGATTTCCCAGAAAGAAAAATCTATATTGCACTAGCAATCGATGTATATTTTGAAGCTTTGCTAGAATACATTGAAATCGCTTTTGAAGATGAGGCAGGATTGAGTGATTGGCAACCAGATAGAATGACAATACCAGCTTATCTTGATCTCTATGTGTCTTGGGCAATGGAAGTGCCAGAAAAGGCTAAAGGCCGTGTTGCAATGGAACAGTTTACTAGATGGAAAAATGCTTATTTTAAATGGTTTGAGACAAACTGTAAAAAAATTCCGAAGAAGTATCGAACAATAGAGAAAATAAATATGCTTGAGTTGTTTGAGGAGTTTGAATATTATTCTACATGAGGAATTCAATAAGAACAGTTTTTTCTATTTTATGATATTCTCGATCATCTACTGGATCAATCATCAGTATGGTATCCAAAAGCTTTGGAAAAAATTTAGGAGGAATTTCCAGAACTAGCGCACGCCAGACTCCTATCCATTTTTATCTTGTCTGAACAGACGGACATAGACCTGATTTTTGGTTTGGAATTTGGACTAAGAGAGGACTCGGAGCATGGTAGAGGACTTAAATTCTCCCTCGATAGTTTTGAAATTTTAGAATATGGTATAGGCGAAGTGGCATACTATTAGGTGTAGTCGATGACAAGAGAAGCACTAGAAGATGGAGCAGGATATGGTTGAGAAAGAATGGCGTTTTTATTCATCAGAGGATGATAGGGATTGGGTGATTTTATCAGATCGTGATAGGGCTGAAATAAAAGAGGATATCCACTCTGTCAATCAGAAAGAAGCCGTTATGCGGATGTATCGAAGACCGGGAGACTTTATCTCAGTGTCTTTGCTGTCTGCTTCTTATGAAATAGACGATGTAACAGGAAAACTTGGTCAAGAGCGAGATTTCTATTTAAATTGAATGCCTACAAGACGGATGGTCCAGTATCAGCTCTCAAGTCTATAAAAAAGAGGAAGCAGTAACCTTAGCAAGCCTCTTTATGGGACTCAGAAAAGATGCGGCTATCAAGCTTTGGAAGTTAAAAAAATTGGGTGAAAAGAACCTAGGAGATCGGATAGAGAAATGACAGTCAATATCGATGAATTAGTGAAGGAGCTTGGTTTTTTTGTGGTGCCTACAGAGGAGAAACCATTTAGTTTGGATGAAGCCCGTTTCAACCTTTTGGCATATTTAGAGGATTATTCCAAAATGGGATTTTCTTTTGTCAAACTAGCTAATGAACTAGTCGAACTAAGGAAAAATCAGGAGAGCTATAGGCTTTTTGGCCAGTGTTTTTTAGGTGCCTTTGTGATTAGAGAACAGGGGCAGGTCTTCTTACTTTGCAATCAAGAAGGAAGGGAAATTTTTCAAGAAGATAGAGTTTATGTCAATTCTTCCTTACATACTTTTGTTTCCTCTTATTCGCTCTTTCTATCAAGCATCTTTCTTTTGAAAGCAAAGTTTTATGAGATTGAGCAAGATGAAGTCGAAGAGATTGCAGCAAACTTGAAGGATCAAGTACTTGCCTTAGAAAAGCCCCTTGAACAAGAAGTTCCTTTCTGGGAGCACATGGCCTATTTGATAGAAGATGATGGAATCGTTCTAAGAGATGATCTCTTTCATATCTTAAATAAAGAGCAGTAGGAATTAATTATGGAGAAAAAATTGCCCCAGATAAAGATTCGTGAGTGGAATGAAAAGCCAAGAACAAAACTTCGATTTATTAAAATTGGTGATATTTTTTGCTATCAATTTTCGGAGGAAATGTTTGTATTTGGTCAAATCCTTGGAAAAGTGAATGTTGGTCATGTCATCCAATTTTTCGATTTCTTTCAAGCAAGTCCTACTATAACAGTTGAGGAGCTAAGTCGTGCTCAATTTATAGGTAAGCCCATCATTGTAGATTCCTACACCTTGTTTGATCGAAATCCAGTATGGTCTTGGCAGATAATTGGTCATCAAGTGGATTTTGATCCAAGCCCTTTTAAGGATTTAGCCTTTAAATGGGGAGATCCAAATGGTTCTCACTTTGGGAAGGTCTGGCTAGATGGTAGGCGGGAACCTAAGATTTTTTCTAGGGAAGAAGTTGAGGACCTAGACTGGGAAGCCTGTGTCGGAAGTATTGTTTATAACAGAATCTTGGAAGAAGAACTGGCAAGCAGATGAAATAAAGGAATTTGAGATGGACTATGTAGATGAGTTGACTTCAGGACGAACGCCCTTGGTAAAAAAGGCAGCGAAAAAAATTTTAAGAGGCAGACTAAAAGGATATGGACCATTCTTGCATCAGGCCTTGGAAGGGGAGATGGAAAAGCCTAAATCATGGGAATCACAAATGTACTTGCTCTACGCCATGGCCGCAACGGATTGCACAGAAGAAATCCCCTATCTCAAGTCATTACTGCTGAGAGACATCCCAACCCCTGTAACCTATCGCTCTTTAGCAGTAGCGATTGCTTATCTAGAAAATTTAGAAACAGAGAACTTGTCTTTTGTTTATGAGTCCTTGGAATCGAATAATTTATTGCAAGCTGCAGGTGCTTGTGAAGCACTCTATCTTAGAAAGATTGTGCTGAAAGATGACGATTTTGAGAAGGTCATGACCTTTATCACCAAGGATGTTTATTTGGAAAATATAAGAGGAACAATCGCTCCGTTTATGTTCATTTTGGCTGCATCTTATCTATATCCAGAAGAGAATCGCCAGAAAATTGTAGACTTTTCCCGTCAATTTAATGAAGTACATATAAATACAATCATTGAGGATGTATCCAAAGGAAAGGACGGCAGGAGGATTAGGCTATTCTAAGACCTACTTAAAGAGAGAAGTTACCATCTCCTTAAAGAGGGAAACAATGAATCTTAAAAAGAAGACTTATATTCATTTTTAAAAAGGAGTTCATACTGTGAAATGGTTTGAAAAAAAGCAGTAGGAAGGAAAAGATTATTCATTTATTTGATGGTGATTTGGACTTGAATAATGTTTTTTTCTTGATACTGTGTTATGTTACGATTACAAATTAGATCTTGTCTTTTATTTATTTGATTTGCCAACTAATTTCCCTGAAAAAGTGGCAGAAAAGTGCATTTAATGCCATAAAAAAATTAATTTAGAGTTTTTTTAATTTAGATGAAATCCATTTTTTTATTCTAAGGGATTCATAAGGTGAATGGTCAACTAGAACTGCTTTTTTTAGAGAATAAGGTTGAATTCAATTTTATAAACCAAAATGATGTGATGTTATCGGGTTCTTCTGATCTTGTTAGAATTGCTGAGATTACTCCTGTGAAGATTGATACTTAAAGATTTCTTTCGGAGATTCAGAATGATCAAACAATCTTCCATTATTAGGAGGGACACCGCGACTATGGGAAAAAGTGAAGGAAGAGCACAAACATTATACCTTGACCTAAGGCTAAACCTTTCTACAAGAAAAAAACTGCGAGACCACGAATATGAAGTTAGAGTATTTCGAATTAGATAAGCCCTATGTGGAAAATCAACAGAGGATTGAGGAGCTGATGGACTTAGCTGCGCTAACCTACGAGGAAGCTAGAGTTGAAGATTACCGACAGAATTGGAAAGACCTGCGAAGAGCATTCGTATATGAATCCAAATGCATGACCTCTATGGTAGAGCGCCTCTTTAAACCAGTTGTGACCAAGCATTGTTGGAAAATCATCGTAGAATGTGTAGATACGATTAGCAATCCAGCTATCATGAATCTACTTGGTGTCTATACTGTTCAGGTCTTATTTGATTTCTAATTATGAAAGCTCGAGTCCATTGGAACAGAAAAAGCTGCTCTTAGAGGCCTTGTTAAAAGGAGTAAAGCGCGTGTTTGAGGAGCTCTCTATTCCATACTCCTTGATAGAGGATGTAGTCAATGAAATAGAGAAAAACGATTATGAAAATAGCTGGGAGTGGAAGAGGAAGAAGATCCAATCCACGATCTTTTCCATTCAAGTGGAGCATCAGCTGGATAAGGTGGATTTGTTTTGGAAGATAGAGCAAAAGGATAAGAGCATCCGTCAGTTGATTCAATCCTACCCTGCTCATGAGATGGACTATGGGGCTAAGCTTGGTAAACTGGAAGCAAAAGGTAACTTCCTATATCTGTTGGATAAAGAGAATGAGGTTGTGAGCAAGCTAGAGCTGGAAACAATAGCTGAATGAACCCAAAAAAACTAGCCATTGTCCATAAAACACTTATCAATAGAAAGTAAGCAAGATAGTAGGAAATGGCCATATAACGAAATAGAATACAAAAGATTAAGGGTCAAAAACTATGGTGAATAAATTAGCAAATGTTCGTGAAGGAGAAATTTTCGCAATTCCATTGTTTTTATCGGATAGATCTGATTTAGAGAGATTTAAAAAATCTGATTTCTCTGGGAAAAATAAAAAATTCGCCTATTGTAGAATCATCAAAGATCTAGGTGGTGGCGGTATACTCATAGAGGTTTTTACTTTAATCGATGGATTGTCTCCTGAAATAGAGGACATCATCCAATCAGGAAGGTTATTTCCGCCAATTGCCATAAATGGTCTGGGAATATATAAAAAACGCTGGCCGAAAGTCGGACAACAAGAGAAATATGACTGCGAAATAGATTCTCATTTTTCTCAAATACAGTTAGTTCTTCCTGCCTTACCGCATGAAAAGCCGAGATTATGGCAGAATGGTCAAGAAAAGTTTATTTCTTTTGAGGAGAGCAAGGATTATGAAGAATGGATAGTTTGGCTTTCTTCTCATTTAGAAAAAAGGATTATTGAAAGTTTAAAAGCAAGAGGAATAGACGTGTAGCTTTCGAGAGAGTGAGAACAATGAGTGACTTAAAAAAGAGATTATCTTTATTAAAAGTAGAAAAACGAATCAATCAGTTGAAGGGGATAAAGGATGTCCATTTTCTGACCGATAAACCTAAAGAAATTGCTTGGTATGCTGGGGGGAGTTGAATCCTATAGACTCTCCGCTTCCTTGCTTTTATGAGTTTCCTGTTGCCCACACTACTCAAGATTTAAGTAGGTCAATTCAAAGTCTAGTTGGCAATAGTAGTCAGTTTATCCTAGTTTTTTGGGAATTTTCACCGATTTATGTCTTGTTTCAAATGGAGTCTCTGGATGACTTTTTGCCCTCTTATTTTACTGAATTTTCTACTAAGGACCTGATGCTTTTCTTTCGAAATCATGAAAAAGTACTGGATCTCCATTTAGCGGAGGATAAAGTAGAAGTGAGAGTCTTGGAGAATAAATCTAAGAGCCTGTAGATTCTACAAATTGAAAATGAACATAGAATTAGTCGATGAAAGAGGCAAAGAGGAAAGAACGCCATTCATGGAGAGACAAATGGTAAAGGAAGATTCTAATGTGTGAAAAAGAATATTATTATTATGGCAATAGTGAGTTTATGACAGGCCTAGGAGTTATTTATACAGAATTTACTGGTCAGCGTGCAAGTCGACAAATTAACGTTTTGAATGGGCACTCTTATGCTTCCTCTTGCCTACAGGATTATGTTCCAGAAGTAGGGTTTCTACTCTATGATGGTCGAAAAGATGAGTTGGATCTATCAGACTCCATCAAGATTAGTCAAGAGGAATTTGAACGAATTTGGGCTCAGGCTGTCGCTAGCGGTCAGAATGATACGTAATCGTCAGTTGAAAATAGCCAAATATAATCCCAAAAATGTGAGAGGAGTCTAATAATGATGTTCAATTTGTTGAAGGAATTTGTAGAAGTCTATCATAGAAACAAGGGCTTAGGAGAGCTTGTATTTACTAGTAACTGTCTCCATGTCGAAAAGCCAGATTTGTCTGGTCAATTGAAAGAGTTCTACCAACATTTGAGCTTTGAGGAAGAAGCTTATTTTAGAGGAGCTCCCTATGATCTTGCTCTAATTCCTCTCCCTCTATGTGAAGCTGCATCAGAAGGATGGCAGGATACTAGCTGGAAAGAGAGTTATGTGATTTGCCCACATGATGGGGGATGAGCCAATTTTTTGTGATCTAACTAGCGAGCTTAGTCCTGTATTTGGCAAGATTCCTGGAAATTCTAAGCTCTATTGCTTAAGCCCCTCTTTATCTACTTTCTTGTCTACTTATAGTCAGATGAAAAAGCTAGAAATCACCAAGTTTGAGAATGACATCTACATTGATGAGGACTTGTCGGACTATAAAGAAGGTTTTTTAACAGGAATCATGGCTATTATCGAGGAGCAACTTCCTGAAGCCTATCGAAAAGACTTTATTGAATTTATGCTTGGCTAAAGCCAAAAATGGAGAGATGAGAAGCAAATGGAAATGAAGAATTTTTTAAAATGTTGTGAGGATCTTATTATACAAGAAAGTGGGGCCTCAGCTCTTGAACTAGAAAAACTCAAAGCCAGACAGTTTCCTCAAGCTCACCTGGATTTGCTCTCCATGACCAATGGCTTGGAGTTTTATGGTGGCTATTATCGCTTGTTTGGGACGGATTCTACTCAAGCTATTACGCTAGATTCCTGGAATTCTGATGAGCTATGGAAAGATGTCTGGAGAGATTATGTATCAGACTACTATTTTTTTGGTATGTCTGCTATTGGAGATCAATTCGCTTATAGATTGAAGGATGGGAACATTCAAAGTCATCAAGTTTATTATTTAGATGGGATTACGATGGATGTCATCGAGATCTATGACAGTTTTGAAGCATTTTTTGAGAGGGAATTTGTTCTGAAAGCCCAAGGTGGGATGGAATCTATTTTTGTTTCTGCTAGGGAACGATTTGGAAATCTAGACCTCTCCACAAGCTGTATTTATTCCCCTTCCTTAATGATGGTGAATGATCCAAGCGTTGAGAATCTCATGCTTTTACCGACAAAGGATGTCATGACCATCAATGGGGATTTGTTAGTTCAATTGTCTGATTCAGAGGAGTCTATTACGAAACTAGAGCAATATCTAGACGCTTCGGGTAGAGCCAGAGTCAAGGTCATTTTTGATCGAGATTGAGCAAGCAGGATAAAGTTTATATAGAAAAGAGTACTCTTGAGATTCATGATTTTAACCTTTTGGCGACAAGCGATGATTTAGTCTTCTAGTCAGGGTGTCATTGTAAAATGATTTAGGTTGAAAATAGAAAACGAAGCATTTTATTCATGAAAAGAGGTGAATAATGACCAGTTTAGATAAATATTTAGAGATCATTAAAAAAGGATTTTCCGAAAGAGAGAATCTAATGGCAATGGAGCCTCTGCATTCTATTGAAGAGATTGCACCATTATTGGATGAAAAATTGACTTATAATGAATTCATCGATATCAATCGCTTATTAAGACAAAAGTACATTGTCGAAAACCCAGAGGATATGCTGAAAGATGTAGATTTTAACCAGCTTTCTTTACCTAGCAATACGAGGGTGATTTACTTGATGGGAAGTAAATCTGATGTGCTAGACTTTTCAAAATATGAACAAGTAGAAAAGATTTTAATAGTTGGGGCTAGAAAAGTAAGAAAGATCATCTTACCCCAGAATGATTGTGTGAAAGCTCTAGGGATATCTTCCATGACAAATTTGGAAACGATAGAGAACATTTCTTTTCATAAAGGCATGCGTTATCTGCACTTTGATTATGGTGTAAAGTTGCCCAACTTAAATTTTATTAGAGATTTAAATCAGTTACTCTATCTTTCATTTACGGCAAATAAAAAATTACCAGAATTGGATTTTATCCAGTCCTCTAGTGAGCTTCGTTTTTTGGATTTTGTCGATACGTCTATTTTTAACTACGCAACAACAGTTAGCTACCTGAAGGGTCTGAAACATCTCCGATTTTTAACAACGGGAAGAACAAATCAAAAGCAAAGGGAACTTCTTAGAAGAGAGTTACCACATGTTTGCATGCGTGAGGGGTAAAAAATGCTTACAATACGAATTTTTGTAATGTATAAACAAGCAACAATCTAACTATCGTCCCATTGTTTAAGCAGGAGGAAATATGAGCCATACGAATCTAGCAAAAGAAACCTTCCTCCAGTTTATGCAGGCCATGTATTCTTGGGAGAGAAAAGCCACTAGGAGCCTAAGAAATCAAGCCGATAAAGAGATGTTGAAGGACGAATTAGCTGCTATATTTGATCAGTTTTGTAGATCTAAAAAAACACTAAGAGCAAGGGAAGTATCTTTATCTGTTCGATTTCCATTTGAGTATAAATTAGAAATGCATCCCATCGTCGATGAAGAGCATGACGGGAATCAAACTTATTTTTATATCAAGGAGAATCGTTCTGGTTTAGAAACTCTCTATCGTTTTCGAATGGTGTTTCAAGAAGGACGATGGTGGATTGATAAGAAAGAATGGCTTGATAATGAGAAGTGGATCAATTCTTCCTTGTGATATACTGGATAGTATAGGAAGTTGGGAAGAGAAGTACTTCAAAATACAGTAGTAGTTGGATTAAGCAATGACAAGTGTAAGTAATGAAATGTTAGAGGTCAATATGAATAAAACACTTTCAAATCAAAAAAGAAAATTAACAACCATTAGAAATCAAGTACTAAAGGCGAGAGATTTTGATCTTGAAAAAGCACAGCTTTTTACTACTAAAGCAATTTTAGAAGCATTAAAAGCAGGCAAAAAAAGCCTTGAGATCAATTGGGAGGAAAACGGGAAAACAGAAACCTACTCCTATAAACATGTACGGATGGTTCATGCTATTCAACCATATACTTTGGTTTCTGAGTTCATTGAAAACAAGACATCTGAAACCTATCAATCTTTGCTAAATGGCTGTTTTTGTTCTGTAATGGCAGATATGGCTTCTGCTAAATACTTGGCTAAAGGGGGCTCAAATTTTGATACAGATATTTGTTTAAATATCTTATTTGCCCTTGCCTATCTAGATGATACTTATGTAGAGTTTTTAATTGATAAATTAGCCTATTTTAAAGAAGCCCAAGTTGAAAAAGGGAAAAAAGTTATTTTCTTTTCAGCCAAGAGTTTATTGCCTTTAGTCGTTTTTCTTTATGGAAATGGTAAGGGTGATCGACTTGCTAACCTACTGGAGAATGCTTGTGATGCCAAATATCAACCCTTGGACAAGAATCCTTATCAGAATGTGAATGATACCTATAAACAGGTTATGGAAACTATTTTTTCAGAGGACGATGATGTTTTTAGAGAAACAATTTTATCCATGTGTGATTATCATTTAGCAAATACCAGAGATAGTCATTTAGTAGATTTCAATACCTTACTCTGGCAATATTTCCCAATTGAAATCTTGGTTTTATTAAAAGAACGTCAGAAAAAAGGTCTCTCAATAGATGGAATTAGGCATCCTTTGCTTGATGACTTTTTACCCTATTTCATGGATGAATTTGAGATATCTGAGCAAAATAAGATGATTCTAGGAACGATCTTAGACTAGTTGTGTAGAATGGATGGAAATCGTCAATAACCCATGCAATCGCAAGGAATTATAGGAATCACCTATATCCATATAGATTTCTAGGAAAATGCAATGAGGAACTCTCCACATTCTTTTAGAAATAGAGGTAAAGAAATGAAAGAGGCCAAAGAACTCTTCCTAAAAAATGGCTTTTCGCGACTAAAGCGAACCCATAACTATTATAAAATTGATCATGATTTTTATACGGTCATCTATTTTCAACGAAAATCAGATGGTAGTGCCTATTTTGTGAATGTTGGCCTTCACCCCCTCTTTCTGGACGCGGGACTGTTAGAAGAAGTGGATTGTGCTTTACGGACGCGATTAGGTTCTATCGATTATAGAAATGGCATGGATCAAGCTGAATTGGAAAAGGCTGTCCAAGAGGCTATTGATTTTACTGCTCAGTATGCGTCGTATCCTACCGTATTTTCGAGCATAGATCCCGAGAAGGATCTTGAGAAGGATTGGTTGTTAAAACAATTCTCTATCACCAAAGTGAACTTATGCAGATTGTATGTTGAGTATTATGATTCAATCGATTCTAAGAAGTTGGCTTTTAGATTTTTACAAACTATGGCTTATCCATTACGCCTAAGATTGCCTCTGTTCCTAAAAACTTCTTTAAAACCTATATTCGTTCGGGAGAAATAATTAAAACTACTTATTAGGGCGGAGTGAAAGTGCGGATTTACTGGTCAATATCCTGACGAAAGAAACCGGTAGGAGAAAAGAAATGAAAGTGAAAGAACTAATCGAAGAGATTGAAAATGATGCTGAGTTCGTCTCGTATTTAAACCAGGTTCCCAAAAAGAATAAGAAAACCCAAGCTAGCTATCTCGAATCGCTGAATCATCTGGCCTATTTACTTTATCTGGATGGTCAAGAGGAAATGGCTAAGAAATTATTAGATAGGATCATACAAGTTCCATTTGAAGGGAATTATAACACTTGGACCTTTGTTGATAGCTCTCTGGTTTTATTGGCCTATCTGGAAAGAGAAAAAGAAAATCAGGTACTCGTCTATAAAAAACTCCTTTTGTCTCCGTTAGAACAAGGGGAGGAATCCACTCAAAACATAAGAAGGAGAGTTCATCAGAGATTTTTGAATGGTGATAGCTTGGAGCAAAAGCTTGTAAAAATCGAGCAAGCTTCAAGTCCTGAATCGGAAATGGAACGCCGTCTGCTATTCTTAACAGATCTACTGAAAATTTACCTCTTTATCACTGAGTCAACTTGTGAAGAGACAAATATTCAGGCAAAAATTGAAGAGAATATGGAGATACTGAAGAAGTATATCAAGGAACATGAAATCTATAGCCTCTTTCCTTTTAAGGGATAAGATGAGCTGACAATCTTTGACTTTTAGAAAAGAGTAGAATATGGAAATCAAAAATCACTTTGGCGTCTATGGAGTCTGTCTTCAAGAGGGGAAACTGCTCTGCATTGAAAAAACAAGAGGCCCTTATCAGCATCGTTTTGATCTACCGGGTGGTAGCCAGGAACTAGGAGAAGGGCTGACTGAAACCCTCAAGCGAGAAGTTCTGGAAGAGACGGGCTATACGATTAGCAGATACGCTAATCCTAGGATGTATGACGTGCTGGTTCAAGAAGAGGGGAAAGATTTTGCTGTACATCATATCATGGCCTTTTATGATGTAGTACTTGATTTAGAACGCTCTCAAAAATCCCTTCCACATGAGGTTCTTGATGGAAGTAATGATTCAGCAAAGGCAATTTGGTTGAATTGGGAAGAAATTACCGAAGAAAATGCCTCACCCTTAGTATTAAAGGTAAAGGCAGAGTTAGGAGGATTTCCAGAATTGGACATGACAAGCTATAGAAATTGGAAGGTAAAATAGAGGGAGAATGGAACTATTTAAAACATGGAAGAAATATATGGTTCTCTATGGTCTTAAATCTCAAATTGGAACTGTTTATCGAAACAGTGATAGGACAACGAGCTTTTATGATATTGGGAATTTTCTATATCTAGCAGGGAAATTAAATTCTAGATTTTGGGAAGACTTTGTTAGGCAATATGGTTTAGATTATAAGATTATTATTTCAGAAGACACTAAGTGGCAAGATTTTCTGCATCAGCAAGTGGGGTTAATTTCTTTTACTCGCTATTCTTTTAAGGATAAGGCAAATTTTCAAGTTGAATTTCTAAATGATATAGTTACTCATTTAGAGGAAGGTTACAATATTGTACCTATTGATAATCGTATTTATAACTATCTTTCTGAGGAAGAATGGTCACAAGATTTACAGGGGGATTTTGAGTCCTACCAGGATTTTACTTTAAAAGGTGGATTTGGCTTTGTTATTCTTAAAAATAATGAACTGATTGCTGGGATTTCCTCAGGTTTAGTTTACCATGGAGCAGTTGAAGTGGAAGTTGCAACTAGACCAAACGAACAAGGAAATGGATTTGCTAAAAAGCTTGGTGCTGCAATGATTCTAGAAAGTTTAAATAGAGATATGTTTCCACTTTGGGATGCTCATAACGAGGTTTCCAAAAAAGTAGCAGAATTTTTAGGATACGAGTTAGTTGAACCTTATGAAGCTTTTGAACTAGAGGAAAGTATCATATAATGATATCTGATATTGTATCTTTTAAGACGAGGTGAATGAAAATGCAAAATCAACTAGGTCTTAGTGGCGAAAAAATTGTTGAAAAAGTTTATCCCCATTTATTGCACCACGTCGGCTTGATTCGTGGGGAGTACTTGTTGAGAGAACTAAACCAAAACATACTATTACCAAATTGTCAGCAATTTGTGAAAGATTATCTAGACACTATTTGTCATTTGTACTCAGATGAAGAAGTCTGGTATCGCTTTTCAGAGTTAACAAATGCAGAAGCAAATATTCTAGACGGGACTAAAGAGTATTTTGACGAACGCCACCCCTTATTTGGATACAGAGGTATCAGGCGTTTGTTGGCGTGTCCAGATGAATTTCAGGCTGAGATAAATGTTGTTACCGAAGTTTTTCAAACCAATCCCAATCTGTCTGTTATTTTTCCTTTTGTCAATGATGCCGAACAATTAAAACAAGCTATTACAGTATTGCGTCAGTATGGTTTTACCGGGAAAGTTGGCACGATGATTGAATTACCATCAGCTTATTTCGACTTGGACAGGATACTGGAAACTGGTATTTCAAAGATTGTAGTTGGAATGAATGATTTAACTTCTTTTATTTTTGCGACTGTGAGAAACAGTCAATGGCATGATATGGAAAGTCCAATTATGTTAGATATGTTGAGACAGATGCAGGATAAAGCAAGGGAAAACAAGATTGATTTTGTAGCGACTATCTGAATACTTCTTTCATACAAAAATAGATCAGATGGGTATCGAATGTATTCTCCATTGACTCTATTCAGAGATTTTGATTTAGAAATTGACCATCCAGACCATCTTAAACATATATAAAAGAAAGTAAAAATTACAAAGGAGGCCGCGGCCTCAAAGAAATGTGGAATGTACCAAACCGTCAACCCTCTATCAGATTGAGATGAACGCCTGGGCTTTTGGAGGAACCAGACCTTTGTGAACTGGTCTTTAAAGGCGAAAAAAACGTAGCAACCTCTCAACACGACCTCTGCATTAGAAGGACAGGCCTTCTGAAGGACTTTTGATGTCATTTAGACCAGTCAAAGATCAGGCTGTCTACATTGTTGAGAGACACAAAGGTTTCTGTTCAGCCTTTCAAACGAGTTTCAGCTGACCATACCTACAAGGAAGGTGAGACAAATCTCTGACTTATGGCGTCAGGTTCATGAAGACTTTTTCACAGACTGTTTAGGAGAAGCAGGACTAACACACACCTGATAGCAAAATTGTTTTAGAAAATTTCATGAATTTATCCATTATAGATACGCTCTCCATTTAGAGGTCACATTGAAAGACAAAATTAATTTGAAAACTTTCCTTAGGTAGTGCGGACGTCGGCGAACTTTGCTCAGTTCCATGACTTAGTTTGAGCCTAAGGTCTCAAAACTCGAGTGCTTGAAATGATCATGTTTCAAGCACTTTTCTGTGGAAAGTTTTAGTATATTTTTGATTAATTTTTAAATTAAAACTATTATTACTTATTTGTTTGAGTAGCATTACTTATCTTACTAAAAAATAGTTTGTCTACATTCGAGCTTCCCTTATAGGAGAGTTTTTTGGTTTGGGTCTTATTTTCCAAAAGGGCTAAAAAATGGTATAATGTAAGCGATATTGTACAGAAAAGAGAAATGTTATGCCAAATTATGCCATTATTTAGCAGCGGGGAAAGGTACCCGTATGAAATCAGATCTGCCTAAGGTTCTTCACAAGGTTGCTGGGATCTCTATGTTGGAACATGTTTTCCGTAGTGTTGGAGCCATCTCACCTGAGAAGACTGTAACGGTTGTGGGCCACAAGGCGGAATTGGTGGAGCAAGTATTAGCTGGACAAACAGAATTTGTTAAGCAAACAGAGCAATTAGGAACTGGTCATGCGGTAATGATGGCAGAGCCAGTCTTGGAAGGTCTTGAAGGGCATACTCTCGTCATTGCAGGTGATACTCCTTTGATTACGGGTGAAAGCCTCAAACACTTGATCGACTTCCATATCAACCACAAGAATGTGGCAACGATTTTGACAGCCGAAGCAGCTAATCCATTTGGCTATGGTCGGATTGTCCGTAATGACAATGCGGAAGTGCTTCGCATCGTCGAGCAAAAAGATGCGACAGATTTTGAAAAACAAATCAAAGAAATCAATACAGGGACTTATGTCTTTGACAATGCACGCCTCTTTGAAGCTTTGAAAAATATCAATACCAACAATGCCCAAGGTGAATACTATATCACAGATGTGATTGGAATTTTCCGTGAAGCTGGTGAAAAAGTCGGAGCCTATACGCTCAAAGATTTTGATGAAAGTCTCGGGGTTAACGACCGCGTGGCCCTTGCGACAGCAGAAGGCATCATGCGTCGTCGCATTAACCAAGCCCACATGGTCAATGGGGTGAGCTTTGTCAATCCGGATGCGGCCTATATCGATGTCGATGTTGAGATCGCACCAGAAGTGCAAATCGAAGCCAATGTTACCCTCAAAGGCCACACAAAAATTGGGGCTGAGACAGTTTTAACCAATGGAACCTATATCGTTGACAGTGAAATTGGGGCAGGTGCTGTCATCACTAACTCTATGATTGAAGAGAGCACGGTAGCCGATGGCGTAACGGTAGGACCATATGCTCATATTCGCCCAGGTTCTAGCCTCGCCAAAGATGTCCATATTGGAAACTTTGTCGAAGTCAAAGGTTCGTCTATTGGCGAAAATACCAAAGCTGGTCATTTGACCTATATTGGAAACTGTGAAGTTGGTAGCAACGTCAACTTTGGTGCAGGAACCATCACGGTGAATTATGATGGCCAACACAAGTTTAAAACGACGATTGGAAACAATGTCTTTGTCGGATCTAATTCGACGATTATTGCGCCAGTTGAATTAGGCGACAATTCCTTAGTCGGTGCTGGATCAACCATTACCAAGGATGTCCCAGCTGATGCGATTGCGATTGGTCGTGGCCGTCAAGTGAATAAAGAAGAATATGCCCTTCGCTTGCCACACCATCCTAAAAATAAATAGGAGATTCTCATGCAATTTGAAGAAAAAACCATTGAGCGCAAGGAGATTTATCAGGGGCCAATTTTCCAAGTGGTCACTGATCAAGTAGAACTACCCGCTGGAAAAGGCCAAGCGCAGCGTGATTTAATCTTCCATAACGGAGCAGTAGCGGTTTTGCCGATCACAGAAGATGGGAAAACGATCTTGGTCAAGCAGTACCGCAAGGCGATTGAAAGGACCTCGGTGGAGATTCCAGCAGGGAAGTTAGAAAAGGGAGAAAATGCAGATCCTAAAGCAGCTGCTCTGCGCGAATTGGAAGAAGAAATTGGCTACACGGCGGATCTAGAGTTGTTGTATGATTTTTATTCTGCCATTGGCTTTTGTAATGAGCGAATCAAACTTTATGGTGCGACCAACTTGAAAAAGGTGGAAAATCCACGTCCACAAGATGCGGATGAGACCTTAGAGTTATTAGAAGTGACCTTGAAGGAAGCCAAAGATTTGATCCAAACTGGTGAAATTTGTGATGCCAAGACCATCATGGCGATCCAATATTGGGACTTAATCAATAAATAGAGGAGGATCCGATGGGAAAACCTTTATTAACCGATGAAATGATTGAACGAGCAAGGCGAGGTGAGGACATCACTGGTCCTAATATGGTCGATGCGGAAGAGACGAAAATTATTCGGACAGACCACAGAGGATTTGGCTATGAACGTCCTATGAGAGAGAGTCGTATGGAGCGTCCGCAAGAGCGTTATTCTCAGGATACTGTGCAGATCCAAGTGGAGCCCACAGTGACCAAGAGTCGTCGCATTGAAGAGCGCAAACAAAGTGTGGTCCAATCCAAACTCAATAAGATTTTGTTCTGGATCATTGTGCTCCTCATTGCCTTGATCATTGCTATTTGGCGTCTATAAGGTCGTCACAAGGAGAGAAATGACATGAAAATTGGAATTATTGCAGCCATGCCCCAGGAGTTGAAGATCTTGGTTGAAGCCCTTGAAAATGGGGAAAAGCATCTGCGTCTTGGAAAAGTCTACTATACAGGATCTATTGGACGCCATGAGGTCGTTTTTGGTTGAAAGTGGTATCGGAAAAAGTCATGTCTGCTATGAGTGTAGCAGTCTTGGCCAATGATTTTCAAAGTGGAAGCCATTATCAATACGGGTTCTGCAGGTGCCGTTGCACCGGGAATGGCTGTTGGGGATATCGTCCTTGCGGACAAATTGGCCTATCATGATGTGGATGTGACAGCCTTTGGCTATAAGTATGGTCAAATGGCAGGTCAACCACTTTACTTTGAATCCAGTCGCTATTTTGTATCAGAAATGAAAAAAGTTCTGGAAGAAGAAGCTGCAACCACACATGTGGGCTTGATTACAACAGGAGATAGCTTTATCGCGAGTGAAGAAAAAGTCGCAGCGATTCGGGAGCATTTCCCAGAAGTCTTGGCAGTTGAAATGGAAGGGGCAGCTATTGCCCAAGCCGCTCATGCAGCTGGACGTCCCTTCATGGTCATTCGAGCTATGAGTGATACGGCAGATCACGCAGCCAATATCTCTTTTGATGAATTTATCGTAGAGGCTGGCGAACGCTCTGCTCAAACCCTGATTACTTTCTTGAAGAGATTGGTGTAGAAAAAATATAGGGAAATTGAACATGTATCGTGAATCGTATTTTGATGGAGGCCTATTTTCATATATTGGCCATGTTTTATTAGCAACCTTCATTACAGTATTTACTTTTTGGGATTTGTGCTCCTTGGGGCGTGTGCATTATGTATAACTGGAAGGTCAAGCATACCGTGATTGATGGTCGTCGTCAGTACTTTTGACGGCACGGCTATGCAGTTATTTGGAAATTGGATCAAATGGTGGTTCTTTACCATCATTACATTTGGGATCTATGTGTTCTGGTTAAATATCAAGGTCACTCAATGGATTACCAAGCATACTCATTTTTATAGACTAATTGAAAAGGACTCGTCTACGGACTAGTCCTTTTTTGAAGCCGATTCTTTCAGAAATAGGGAACTTTCATGCTATAATAAAGACTAGTAATGTAAAGGAGAGAATATGGTTTTATCAAAAAAACGGGCACGTCATGTGATCGAAGAAATTATCGCCCTTTTTCCAGATGCCAAGCCAAGTCTGGATTTTCGTAATCATTTTGAATTACTAGTGGCAGTTATGCTCTCAGCTCAGACGACAGATGCGGCTGTTAACAAAGCGACACCAGGTTTGTTTGCGGCTTTTCCAACCCCGCAAGCCATGGCAGCAGCCAGTGAAGCCGATATCGCCAAGCATATTTCTAAATTAGGCCTCTATCGAAATAAGGCCAAATTTCTCAAAAAATGTGCCCAACAATTGCTGGATAACTTTGATGGGCAAGTGCCTCAGACTCGTGAAGAGTTAGAAAGTTTAGCAGGAGTAGGACGCAAGACAGCCAATGTGGTCATGAGTGTAGGTTTTGGGATTCCAGCCTTTGCTGTCGATACCCATGTGGAGCGGATCTGCAAGCACCATGATATCGTCAAGAAATCAGCGACGCCATTGGAAGTTGAAAAGCGGGTCATGGATGTTCTGCCAAAGAGCGAATGGCTGGCGGCTCATCAAGCCATGATTTATTTTGGACGGGCCATCTGCCATCCTAAAAATCCTGAATGTGACCAGTATCCACAACTCTATCATTTTGATTAGGAATCAGTTCCTCTGCTCGAAAGAGCAGAGGTTCTTTTTTTGTAATGAAACGTATATTTATTAAAAGGATTGAAAGGTGATATCTTTGTTGGATCTGGTGGTAGGTGCCTAGACTCCCCTATCCGGCTTCTTTGAGATCGATTTCAAGATGCTTTTTCTTTATATCTTATTATATTCATTCAGAAAAAAACGAACTTTTTTTAAAATAAATTTGGTTTTTTTAAGAAATAGTGTATAATGGTAGAAAATCTAACATAAGGAGATAGTGATGAAAGCAAAAAAACTGTTAGCTCTTGCAGGAGTTTCTGTTGCAGGTGCCTTTTTCTTAGCAGCATGTGGCGGTGGTAGTAGCAATCAAGCAACTTACTCATTCGTCTATTCAGCAGATCCAAATACCTTGGATTACATCGCTGCAACTCGTACAACAACTTCAGATGTCACAAGTAACCTTGTAGATGGTCTTCTTGAAAACGACCGATACGGAAACTTTGTGCCAAGTCTAGCAGAAGATTGGACTGTCTCTGAAGATGGATTAACCTATACTTACAAACTTCGTAAGGATGCCAAATGGTATACGAGTGAAGGAGAAGAATATGGTGCTGTAACGGCTCAAGACTTTGTTACAGGGATCAAACACGCGGTTGAGTCTAAATCAGAAGGTCTCTTCTTGATTCAAAATTCGATCAAAGGTTTGGATGCCTACGTAAAAGGGGAAACCAAAGACTTTAACACAGTTGGAGTCAAAGCCTTAGACGACCACACCATCCAATATACTTTGGTTCGTCCAGAAAGCTTCTGGAACTCAAAAACAACCTCAGGTGTTCTTTTCCCAGTCAATGCGGATTTCTTGAAATCTCAAGGAAAAAGATTTTTGGTTCGTTTGAAACCTAGCAGCATCTTATACAATGGTCCATATTACTTGAAATCATTGACTTCAAAATCTGAGATTGAATTGGTCAAGAACAAAGACTATTACGATGCGAAAAATGTTCATATCGACAATGTCAAATTGACCTTTAACGATGGATCAAACCCAGATTCTATCATTAAGAACTTTGAAAAAGGTCAATATTCCTTTGCATCTGTTATGCCAAACAGCTCGACTTATAAGAGTGTCAAGAAAAAAACTTTAGCGACAACATTGTCTACGGTTTGCAATTGGGAACATCCTACTATCTTGGATTCAACTTGGACCGTCAAAAATATGACCACACAGCCAAAACAACGGATGAACAAAAAGCTTCTACCAAGAAAGCAATCTTGAACAAGGACTTCCGTCAAGCGGTGAACTTTGGCTTTGACCGCAAATCATATGCGGCACAAGTATCTGGATCTGATGCGGCTGAAAATACCCTTCGTAGCACTTTGGTACCACCAACTTATGTCCAAGTCAATGGAGAAGATTTTGGTAAGGTCGTTGAAAAACAATTGGTTACCTATGGGGATCAATGGAAGGGTGTGAGCCTGGACGATGGTCAAACGAGCCTTTACAGCCCAGAAAAAGCCAAGGCTTCATTTGCGAAAGCTAAAGCTGAATTGCAAAAACAAGGCGTTCAATTCCCAATTCATTTGGACTACATTGTTAGCCAAGTGGACAACAGCATGGTCCAACAAGCTAGCTCCTTCAAACAATCTGTAGAGTCAGCGCTTGGTGCAGACAATGTCGTTGTGGACCTTCAAAAGGTATCGGATGATGATTTCCAAAATATCACCTACTTCAGCGATACAGCGGCTGCGAGAGATTACGATATCTCAGGCGGTGGTTGGGCTCCTGACTACCAAGACCCATCGACTTACCTCGAAAGTATCAGCCCAGTAAATGGTTCTGTCTTCTACTATCTTGGTATTGATGCAGGTTCAAACAACCCAGCCATTGCAACAGTTGGTTTGGATCAATACGCTAACATGTTGAAAGACGCCGATGCTGAATTGTTGGATCAAGCGAAAACGCTATGAAAAATATGCAGCAGCGCAAGCATGGTTGACAGATAGCTCGATTACGCTTCCAACTGTTTCAAATGGTGGTGCTCCAATGCTTCAACGGACCGTACCATACAGCCGTGCTGCTTCATGGGTTGGTACAAAAGGAACAGGAACATTCTACAAATACCTTGAAATGTCTAAAGATGTTGTCACAACAAAAGACTTTAACAAGGCCAAAGAAGAATGGTTGAAGAAAAAAGCAGAATCCAATAAAAAAGCTCAAGAAGATCTCAAAGATCACATTGAGAAGAAAAAATAAAAAAATCAATCATTGTTCCATCAATGAGGATAAAAAAAGTCGGAACCTTCATGTGAGGGTTCCGGTTTTTTAGGTATCGAATGTTAGTCCATCTCGTTCTTTTAGATGAAAGATAGATCAACCACTGCATCTTGCTCGGCAATCCAAAAACAGTTAAGAGGCTAGGACTTTTGGCCCAGCCTCTTAACTATAGACGGGTGATCATCATTCTATTCACTAAATCTTAAAAAATAGCCATCTGGATCTAAAACTGCAAATTCATGAGGATAGATATACTGTTCACCAACACGAAATTTTCTTTTGTTATACCCTATGCTTTTTTAGTGAAAAGCGTTTCCTATTTAAATAAACTCTAAAAAAATGATAAAATATTTGTAAGTCAACCACTTTAAGGAGGTTAAGCATTGATGAAAAACAAAAATCTTATTAGGTTCTATGACGCTCCTATCTGCATTTATACTAGCAGCATGCGGAAATAGAGAAAAGAAAACAAACGAAACTACAGCAGCACCAACAACTGAAGTCACTAAAGAAACTACGGATGCACCAACGACAACAACTCAAACAACAACTCCTGGGTCTTCTTCTGGGGCAAAAGAAATATCCCTTGCAGATACTCAACGTATCGGAAATGAAAAATTTGGTTATATCAATATCCCTAAAAGATTGGGTCGTATGCACTGACAAAACTCAAAGTAGCCAAACGCTCAAATATTCATCACCAGACAAACACAATGCGTTAATAATGGGCTCAAACACTAAAGATACTGTTGAACTTGGCCCCAACGAAACCTTTGACGCAGAGTTATTTGCGAACCGTTTATATAGCTCATTCGGAAAAACACAAAAAAATCGAACTAGTATAGAAGGTGTAAAAGCTATATTTGCCGGTGGGGACGCTTTCTTAATAAAAAGTAACAGTTAAAGATGGGAGTACTTTATACGTATGGGTATTCCAAAAAAAGGAGATAAAGTATACACAATCATAATCCAAGGTTCAGAAGATATGATTAAATCCTTAAGACCTGTTCTCGAGCAATCTTGGGGCCTAGATCCGAATACTCGGGGAAATAATCCTTAAAAAAACTAAAAAGAGACTAATCAATGTGATTAGTCTCTTTCTTTTTGTTTCTTTTTTCTACTCTAGTGATCTATTTTTCTTATTCACTAAATCTTAAAAAAAATAGCCATCTGGATCCAGAAACTGCAAAATTCATGAGGATAGATATAATGGTCACCAACACGAAATTTCTCTTTTTGGTCAATGGGCGATGAATAGGGATAGTTAGACTTCTAGCAATTTTTGATAGAGTCTAGGGACATCTTTTATGCCGAAGGAGATATTAACTCCACGACCAAAGGGGTAGGTCAGTTCAGCTAGTTCCTCCTTACTTCCCTCCTCTATCATTAGCTGGCACTCTTCAAGAGAAAGAAAGAGGAAGTTCTCTTCTGGTCGCCCGTATTCGATGGTAAAACCCAGTAAATCACAGTAGAAGGAACGGGACTGCTCTATATTCGATACAATAAACTCAGGAATCACTGCATTGAAATTCATAAAGAACATCCTTACAAATCAATTTCTAATACAATTGGTGTGTGGTCTTGGCGAGCGCCTGAGTCGATCATATCTGACTTGGTAACTTTGTCTGCCACACGGTTACTTGTGAGCCAATAGTCGATTCTCCAGCCTGTATTGTTGATTTTTGAGGTTTTACTTCGTTGTGCCCACCAAGTGTAGCGTTCTGGGACATCACCATGGACATGGCGGAAGGTATCTGTAAATCCTTTGGCCAAAAGATTTGTAAATCCTTCGCGTTCTTCGTCTGTGAAACCTGGTGAACGACGGTTGCTGGCAGGGTTGGCAAGGTCGATTTCCTTGTGAGCCACGTTGTAGTCACCTGTAGCAAGGACAGGTTTTTGCTTGTCTAGTTCAGTCAAGTATTCCGCATATTTGACATCCCATACTTGACGTTCTTCTAGACGTTTGAGGCCATCACCAGCGTTAGGTGTGTAGACCTGTGTAACGAAAAATTTATCAAATTCCAAGGTAATGATCCGACCTTCCAAGTCCATGGTCGAAGGAGCTCCGATCTCTGGGAAAGTCACAACTGGTGTGAGCTCTTTTTTATAGAGGAACATGGTTCCAGCGTAGCCTTTACGAGCCGGTTCTTGAGAAGAGCGCCAGGTGTTTTCATATTGAGGGAAGAGTTCCTCAAGGATTTCGAGGTGTTTTTTAGTAGGTCCTTTGGCGGATAACTTGGTTTCTTGAATGGCAATGATATCCGCATCCTCAGCAACCAAGGTTTGGAGGACTTCTTGAGAGAGTTTAGCGCGTGCTGAATCACTGGTTAATGCAGCATTAAGCGAGTCGATATTCCATGAAATGAGTTTCATTGTATTTCCTTTTCTTGACATGATGGATAATTTTATTATAACAAAAATTTTAATGATTTTTTTCTGATTAGAATGCCTTGAATTCTCTCCTGAAATACATTATAATAGCTTGAATTCATTTGGAGAAAAGGGAGTTCATTATGAAATTTTTACTCTTATGACTATGTATTGAGTCAGATTAGTCAGCAAAAATTGGGTGACTATTGGGATCTCTGGTTTGCTCATTCTACTGACTGGTTTTTTTTTGCGGTAAAAGCCTATCGGGATAAGCGCGATAGCAAATTCCGTGAATTATCCATTATCTCGATTTTGACTCTGGTTGCAGTGGTCTTGATCGGCATCAGCAGTTTCCAAAATAGCCAAAGTAATAATGACCAATTTCAACGGTCTCTGCATTTTATTGAGGTCATCTCAAAGGAGTTGGATGTCAAAAAAGAAGATGTCTATGTCAATACTTCAGCAGCCACAGATGGGGCGATCCTGAAGGTTGGAGAGGTTTATTACCGAGCTATCGCAGGCTCTGACCCAGATAGCTACCTATTAGAAAAGATGGATCTGTATAAAACAGACGTGGAACTTGTGGAGGTGAACAAATGACAGTAGATTTTTTAGCCATTTTGATTAAATTAGCTCTCGGCTTGATTTCCTTGGTATTTGTAATCAATGTGACCGGGAAAGGAAACTTAGCACCAAGTTCTGCAGTAGACCAGATACAGAACTTTGTTCTTGGGGGCATTATTGGTGGGGTCATCTACAATAGCTCCATTACCATTCTTCAATACATTGTGATTCTCTTGATGTGGACTATTTTGATCTTACTCTTAAAATGGCTCAATACCAATGTCCGTTTTATGAAGCACTTGATCGATGGCAAACCAACTCTCATTATCAAAAATGGGAAGCTTGATCCGGAAGCTTGTCGATCCAAGGGACTTTCTGCTTCAGACGTTGCCTTGAAATTGCGTTCACAAGGAATTTTCCAATTAAAGGGAGTGAAACGAGCTGTCATTGAACAAAACGGTCAAATGATCGTTGTCCGTGCGGGGGATGAAAATCCTAAATACCCAATCATTACGGATGGTGTGGTTCAGCTTGAAATTTTGGAAACAATTGGGAAAAGTGAAGAGTGGTTGCTAGCTGAATTGGAAAAAGAAGGCTATGACAACGTTTTGGATATTTTCATTGCCGAGTATGACAAAGGAAAAATCAATGTTGTGACTTATTAGAAGAAGAGATTGGGCGAGCATGTCCAATCTCAAATTGAAGACAAAATAGTCTTAAAAACTTTCCTTAGGTGAGTACGGACGTCAGCGAACTTCTACGAAGTTCCATGACTTAGTTTTGAACCTAAAGTTTCAAAACTCCCGAGTTCCTGAAACAATTGTGTTTCAGGAACTTTTCTCACGGCGGAAAGTTTCGACATATGCTTGAATAAGCCTAAAAATTAAAAATCAATATTTTTTTCAACCACCTTACCTAGGGTTGTACATGTAAAAAAGTTTGTGTTAATTTCAAGATTGGACGAGCCTGTCCAATCTTTTTTCTTTATAAAATTCCAGGAAAGGGCTCTTCCTTTTCTTGAGATACTCTTGGAAAAATAGTAAAATGGAAGGTAAGTGTTCATTAGAAAAGAAGGATAGAAAATTTCATGAAGAAGAAAATACGGAAGTTTGAGAATCATTCGATTACACGCAGACTCTACCTGCTGTTTAGTTTGATTTGCCTTCTTTTTTTGGTGCTGATTGCCCGACTTGGCTATATGCAGATCACTCACCAAGCCTACTATACGGATAAATTGGCAAAAGCTACGAAAAAGACGGTCAAACAAGGGAGTGTGCGAGGGCAAATCTATGATGCTTCTGGTAAGCCCTTGGTGGAAAATGTGGGAAAACAAGTCCTGACTTTTACGCGCGATCGTAAAATGACGGCCCAAGAAATGCGAGAGACAGCTGGGAAACTCTTACAGTATGTCGACGTAGAAAATCCTCAGGTAACCGAACGGCAAGAAGTGGATTACTATCTAGCCAATACCAAGGTCTACCAAGAGGTCGTGGAACACCTGCCTGAGAAAAAGAAATTTGATACCGATGGCAACCGCCTGCCGGAAGCCAAGATTTATCAAGCGGCAGTGGATAGTATCGACCCTTCAAAACTCGGCTATACAGATGATGAGAAAAAGATTATTTATCTCTATAGCCAGATGAATGCGGTGGAGAATTTTGCGACGGGAATCATTACGACGCAGGCACTAGGAGCTGAGCAGATTGCGACCATCGCTGCGGACAGTCAGGACCTTCCGGGAATTGCCATCACGACTAGCTGGGACCGCAAGGTTTTGGACACTCCTTTAGCTTCTATTATTGGAAATGTATCGACCGAGCAGGCGGGGACTTCCAGCAGAAGAGGTTGAGGACTATGTCAAAAAAGGCTATGCTCTCAATGACCGGGTTGGTACCTCTTATCTCGAGAAAAGAATACGAAAATGTCCTTCAAGGAAAACGCAGTGAAAAAGAAATTCTCCTAGATAAAAATGGCAACATGGAGAAAGTGGTCGATGTTTCAAAAGGGGCCAAAGGAGAAAACCTCAAGCTCTCGATTGATTTGGATTTCCAAAAAGGAGTGGAAGATATCCTTCGCTCCGCCTTTAGCGCAGAGTTGCAAGCTGGAAATGCGACCTACTCCGAAGGTGTCTATGCCGTAGCTCTGGAGCCCGATACAGGGAAGGTCCTTGCCATGGCAGGGATTAAACACCAGGCTGGTAGTCAAGATCTATCAGCAGATGCTTTGGGAACAGTGACCAACGTCTTCGTTCCAGGATCCGTGGTCAAAGGAGCGACCTTGACTTCTGGATGGGAAAATGGAGCCATTTCTGGGAATCAGGTTCTGACTGATCAGCCGATTGTTTTTGCAGGATCAGCTCCTATCAATTCTTGGTTTACCCAATACGGTAGTCGTTCCATCAATGCGGTAGAAGCATTGGAATACTCTTCTAATACCTATATGGTCCAAATTGCCCTTAAGATGATGGGGCAACCCTACACTCCAAACATGACCTTACAAGTGGATCAGGTTGAACCGGCTATGAAAAAACTGCGCTCTAGTTTTGCGGAATATGGTCTTGGAACATCAACGGGGATTGACCTTCCCAATGAATCGACCGGTTTTATTCCAAAAGACTACACAGTCGGCAATTATTTGACCAATGCCTTTGGTCAGTTTGATAACTATACACCGATGCAATTGGCCCAGTATGCGGCAACGGTAGCGAATGATGGGAAGAGGGTGAGTCCTCATGTTGTTGAAGGCATCTATGACAATAATGATCAAGGGGGCCTTGGTCAGTTGAAAAAAGCGATCGAAACCAAGGAGCTCAATCAGGTCCATATCTCAGCGGAGGACATGGCTTTGATCAAGCAAGGGTTCTACCAAGTTGCAAATGGTACGAGTGGGTTAACGACAGGAAAGACTGTGGGTCGAGGTGCTAGTGTGCCCATTAGTGCAAAGACCGGTACAGCTGAAACCACAGTCGATGGAGGCAAACAAGCCATTAATACCAATGTGGTGGCTTATGCACCGTCAAACAATCCAAAGATTGCGGTAGCAGTGGTTTTCCACATAATACCAATCTACAAGCGACGGTCAGTCATTCCATTACGCGTGACATTATTAATTTATACAATCAGAAACACCCCATGAATTAGAAAGGAAACTATGCTTTATCCAGCACCTATTGCAAAATTAATTGACAGCTATTCGAAGTTGCCAGGAATTGGGATCAAAACAGCGACTCGTCTGGCTTTTTACACCATTGGTATGTCAGATGATGATGTCAATGAATTTGCCAAAAACTTACTGAATGCCAAGCGTGAGCTAGGGTATTGCAGTATTTGTGGCAATTTAACCGATGAAGAAACCTGCGAGATTTGTCGAGATGAAACGCGGGATCCATCCCTCATTCTGGTTGTAGAAGATAGCAGGGATGTATCTGCTATGGAAAATATCCAGGAATACCATGGTCGTTACCATGTCTTACATGGCTTGATCTCGCCCATGAATGGTGTGGGACCTGATGACATCAATCTCAAAAGTTTGATCAGTCGCTTGATGGATGGAACAGTCACTGAGGTCATTGTTGCGACCAATGCGACGGCAGACGGGGAAGCGACTTCTATGTATATCTCACGTGTGCTCAAACCTGCAGGGATCAAAGTAACCCGTTTGGCACGGGGATTAGCAGTTGGAGCCGATATCGAGTATGCGGACGAAGTGACCTTGCTTCGCGCGATTGAAAATCGGACAGAATTATAAGAGAAGTTCTTTCGAAAGGGCTATCATTGTGGTATACTATCAAGTAAGAAATCAAGGGAACAATTAGGGAGAAACTATGAGTAAACAAGACTTAATCCTGTTGTATGGTGGACGTAGTGCAGAACGTGAAGTATCTGTTCTTTCAGCAGAAAGCGTGATGCGTGCGATTGATTACCAAGCATTTTCGGTTCAAACCTACTTTATTACGCAGTCAGGAGACTTCATCCAGACGCAAGCTTTTGAAGAGAAACCAGTGGATGATGAGAAATTGATGACCAATGAGACAGTGGACTGGTCTAAAAAAGTGGCTCCATCTGCGATTTACAAGGAAGGAGCAGTAGTCTTTCCAGTTCTTCATGGACCAATGGGAGAAGATGGTTCCATTCAAGGCTTCTTAGAAGTCTTGAAGATGCCTTATGTTGGCTGTGGCATCCTAGCTTCCAGTGTTGCGATGGACAAGATCACGACCAAACGGGTCTTGGAGTCTGCAGGGAATTCCTCAAGTTCCTTATGTAGCTGTAGTGGAAGGCGATGACGTGGATGAGAAAATTGCTGCAATTGAAGCGATCTCTCTTATCCTGTCTTTACCAAACCATCCAATATGGGTTCTAGTGTAGGGATTTCAAAATCTGAAAACCAAACAGAGCTTCGGACTGCTCTCGAATTGGCCTTCAAATACGATAGCCGTGTCTTAGTAGAGCAAGGAGTCAATGCGCGTGAGATCGAAGTTGGACTGCTTGGAAACTATGATGTGAAGAGCACCTTGCCAGGTGAAGTTGTGAAAGATGTGGCCTTCTATGATTATGATGCCAAATACATCGACAACAAAAATTACCATGGCGATTCCAGCTCAATTGGACCCTGAGGTTGTGAAAACCATGCGGACCAACGCAGAAAAAAAGCCTTTTCGTGCGATCGGTGGTCTAGGGCTTTAGCGCGTTGTGATTTCTTCTATACCGATAAAGGAGAGATCTTCTTAAACGAACTCAATACCATGCCAGGATTTTACCCAATGGTCTATGTATCCCTTGCTTTGGGACAATATGGGACTCAACTATACAGATTTGATTACCAAGTTAGTAGAGCTTGGAAAAGAAGTCTTCCAAAAACACGAAGCGCATTTGTTGTAAGAAAAGAGAGAGTGGGACAGAAATCGGTAATTCGTTAGAATTCGATTTCGTCGTCCCACCTCCGCACAGTTGAGTAGGGCTGTAAAAGCTGATGAAATCAGCGTAGTAGAGCCCACTCAACCACTGCGTCTTGCTCGACAATCCAAAAAAACAATCAAGAGGCTAGGACTTCTGTCCCAGCCACTTTTTTTGTGGTCTAGAATATGGTATAATGAGAAGAATTTGATAGGAGCGTCCAAATCTTTGAGGACGCTACGGAGAACTGAGGAGTCGGATATGAATCTCACATTACATGAAGTTGCTCATCTAGTACATGCAAAAAATGATATCAGCCAATTTGAAGATGTGGCCCTCGTCAAGCCGGAATTTGACAGCCGTTTGATTGGGCCTGGAGACCTGTTTGTTCCTTTAAAGGGAGCGCGTGATGGTCATGACTTTATTGAGACTGCTTTTTGAAAAATGGAGCCGTAGCCACTTTTTTTCAGAGAAAGTGGTCGAAAGGCCACCCTTATATTTTTGGTGGAAGATGTGCTGAGCGCTTTTTCAAACACTAGCTGCAGCCTATCTTCAAAAAGACAAAAAGTGGATGTTTTTTTGCAGTGACAGGGGTCAAATGGTAAAAACCACCACAAAAGATATGTTGGCACAGCTTTTGTCCACCACCTACCTGACCTATAAAACACAAGGAAACTATAATAACGAAATTGGTCTTCCTTATACGGTTTTGCATATGCCAGAAGGGACAGACAAACTGGTCCTTGAAATGGGGCAAGACCATCTAGGAGATATCCATCTCTTGTCAGAACTGGCGCATCCAAAAGCTGCTATTGTCACCTTGATTGGGGAAGCCCATTTGGAATTCTTTCAAAGATCGAAGTGAGATCGCAAAAGGAAAACTCCAGATTGCGGACGGGATGCCAGAAGGTGGCCTTCTGGTAGTTCCAGCTGATCCGATCGTGAATGCCTACCTCCCTGAAAAGCAAACAGTCGTCCGCTTTGGTCCAGACGAGGAGATTTTTATTACCGAGTTAATCGAGCGAAAGGATAGCTTAACTTTCCGAGCTAATTTCTTAGAAGAAGCGATTGATCTTCCAGTAACAGGAAAATACAATGCGACCAATGCCATGATTGCAGCTTATGTTGCCCTGCAAGAAGGAGTGAGCGAAGCTGCGATTCGTGATAGTTTTGAAACCTTGCAATTGACGCGCAACCGGACAGAATGGAAGAAGGCCAGTAACGGAGCAGATATCTTATCCGATGTCTACAATGCTAATCCGACGGCTATGCGTTTGATTTTAGAAACCTTCTCGACTATTCCTGCGAATCCAAATGGTCGAAAATTAGCCGTCCTGGCAGATATGAAAGAACTAGGGGAGCAATCTGTAGATCTGCACAACCAAATGATTCTCAGCCTCTCGCCAGATGTCTTGGATACGGTTATTTTCTACGGTCAAGACATTGCGGGCTTAGCCCAATTAGCGAGTCAGATGTTCCCACTCGGACATGTCTATTATTTCAAAAAGACCGTTGAGGAAGATCAATTTGAGGACCTGGTCAAACAAGTCAAGGAAAGCTTAAAAGAGCAGGACCAAATCCTCATCAAGGGAAGCAATTCCATGAATCTAGCCAAATTGGTAGAGGAATTGGAGAATGGTAAGTAATAATGTACTGAAGGACATTCAGCGCTTGATTTCAATCACCAATACAGGCTTAGCCTTCTCAAAAGATCCATTTGATCAAGAGCGCTACCAGGATATTCGTGAAATTTTACAGGATCTTGTGAGAGAAACGACTGATCTGAATTCACAAGAATTATCGGATTTGTTTCGACCGACAAACTATTATGACACCCCCTTAATTGATGTTAGGGCTTGGATTGTCAAAGATAGAAAACTTTGTCTGGTGAAAGGTCAGGGAGAAGAGACCTGGGCTTTGCCGGGTGGTTTTGGTGAGGTTGGCTATTCTCCTAAAGAAAATATTTTAAAGGAAATCCAAGAAGAAACGGGCTATGTAGCACGTGTCAATCGCTTGTTGGCAGTATTTGATACCAATCGCTACCAATTGCAAAGCCGCCAATATGTGAAATTGGTATTTGAATGTGAATTGCTGGATGGAAGTTTTCAACAGAATCAGGAAATTTCCGATCTTGCATTTTTTGTGAGAGAGAAAATGCCTGCTCTTTCTACCAAGCGCAATACAGAAGAACAATTGAATTTCCTTTGGGAGGTTTATGATGGGAAACGAGATTTGTATTGTGATTAAAAACGATCTATAAATTAAAGGGATATAAAAATGACACTTTGGGATTTATTGTTTACGAACCAAAAATCAGCCCCGCCTGAGTTTGGACTCTGGTATTTTTTCCTACCAGTTTCCTTGTTGGTGGTTGGCTACTTTTCTATCAAATATGCGCAGTCAAAAAGCTACCAACGCTTTTGGTATTGGGCACAATTGATTCAAGTCTTGACCATCAATGCTTGGTATATTCTAGCCCACATGCCTTTGACAGATAATTTGCCTTTTTTTATCATTGTCGCTTGGCCATGCTTGCGATCCTCTTTGCTCCCGAGAGGGACCTATATCAAGCAATATTTTTGCCTTGTTGGGAGTTCTAGGATCCATTGCGGCCTTTGGTTTATCCGGCCTTTGATCCCCTTCCCATTCCCTCATATCACTGTACTCAATCTGATTTTTTTAGTCACTGGGCCTTGTTTGCCAATAGTTTGATTTACCTGCAGGATTTTTTTATCAGTCGGAAAAACAAGACAGCCTACGAATTGTTAAGATCACCTTTTGGCATGAATGCAGTCATCTTTTTTGGTCAACCTCTTTGACCAGAGGAGATTACGGCTTCTTAAAGCGTCCACCAATCATTGGAGACCACGGTGCTCTCTTGAACTACCTCTTGGTCAGCATCGTGATGGTGGCTGGTATTTGCTTGGTCAACCAACGCTATAAATACAAATACAAGATGGTCGAAGAGAATATAGTTTCGCGTTCAGAATAAAAAGAGCAGATAAAGGGAAAGAAATCATGACACTTTGGGACTTATTTTTTTCACCAGTCAACCAACGACCCCTCCTCAATTGGGGGTCTGGTATTTCTTATTGCCGACTTCATTGGTGGTAGTGGGAGTTCTGTCCATTCGATTTGCTCACTCTAAAGGCTACCAAAACTTTTGGTATTGGGGGCAGTTGATCCAGTTGCTCATCATCAACTCTTGGTATCTAGCTGCTCGCTTGCCTCTTTCAGAGAGTCTTCCCTTCTATCATAGCCGGATGGCCATGTGGATTATTCTCTTAGCTCCTAAGGGCAGCTTCAAACAATATTTTGCTCTCGTGGGAGTCTTTGGCTCCATTATGGCCTTGGTTCATCCTGTTTTTTATCCCTACCCTTTTCCTCACGTTTCCTCGATCAACAATGTCTTTGGTCACTGGGCTCTCTTGGCCAACTGTTTGATCTATCTGGTTCAATCCTACCAGGTGGAAGAAGGGGCTGTTTGGAAAATCTGTCAGATGACTGTTGGGGTCAATGCCATTATTCAGCTTGCCAATCTCGCAACAGGTGGAAACTACGGCTTTATGCGTCGCCCTCCTGTGATCGGTGACCATGGCCTTGTGCTCAACTATTTGATCGTGACAGTCCTCATGACGGGGACACTGATCCTCATCAATACGATCGTTCAGTACAGTAAGAAAAGAAGAATACCTAAATCTGTTTAAATAAGGAGACTTTTATGCATCATTTTTTCACTACAGAATCAACAGCACCACCAGCAATCTCAGCACTTTGGTATAGTGTGATGGTCTTGTTCGTTGTGACAGCGATTATGATGTCACTTCGCTATTATCAGAATGAGCAATTTCGCAAATGCTTTCAATACTTACAAGGCTTCCAGTTAATTTGCTTGTATCTTTGGTATTTTGCCTACCACATTCCTTGGTCCAATAGCTTACCATTTTATCATTGCCGCTTGGCCATGTTTGCGGTCTTGTTTTTACCAGACCGCTGGAAAAGCAAACAGTTCTTTGCCTTGATGGGAGTGAGTGGAGCCATCTTTGCTTTGGGCTATCCAGTCTTTGATCCCTACACTTTCCCTCATATTACGAGCTTTTCTTTCCTCCTCGGACATTACTGTCTCCTGATCAATTCCTTGATTTATCTCTTGAGATGGTATGATCGAAACCTCTTAAAAAATAGTCAGATTGTTCTCTATACCTTTGCCTTAGATTTATTCCTGGTTGGAGTCAATCAATTGACGGGAGGAAATTATGGCTTGATGGCCCGCCCTCCGATTATGAGAGGGGATAAGGTGTGGCTCAACTATCTGGTTGTATCCAGTATTTTAGCCCTTGCTTTATTACTCTTTAATCAGTTCTTCAGTCGCAGAAGTGAGCGGGTGAAAGTGAGAAAATAAATATGATTGAATTAGACTAGAATCGACGGATTTTTAGTCTTTCT
>BNJU01005432.1_pt1 | contig 176921 bp, 207 predicted proteins | sample 8539281 | NCBI WGS metagenome assembly BNJU01 (sample SAMD00202456, study PRJDB9452) | human saliva metagenome | isolation source: human saliva | place: Japan
GAGAGGAAGAAGGCATTGATATCAGAACGTTTAATAATTAGCGATATTAGCACGAAAATATATTTACTTTTATCTGTAGAAAAATCATTCTTCAAAATATATTGTCCAAGTATTTGTGACCTATAGTTGAATAGAATATGTTTTTCCGGCAGGAATAGGAGTTCATTAATAACATCATTATCGAAAACAACACGAGGTGAAATATTAAGAAGAGAATCTAAGTAAAAATGATTTTTACCGTTTTTATCAACATAAGCACGTCTTTTAAAAGTAACCTCCAAATAAAGCGTGATGATAGTTCGATAATAGAGTACCTTTAGGGTAGTATAGTGCCTTTCGCTGAGGCGAGTTGAAGTAATCCTCATCTAATTTTTCAAGAGTGAGGATGATTGTATGTTAAAGTCATAACAACTTTATTAGAATTGATAGTAAAATCAGATAAAGATATTAGAATTTGTATATCTTAGATTTCATTTACATATGTGTTGATGGAAGATAAGATATCCTCTGAAAAATAAAGTATTTTTCTATGTTTTTGATAAAGATTTGTGTTATAATGTTCATATGAATAAATTCCTTTCTGTAGTTTCGTAATTTATAGTTTAAAGGAATTTATTCTCTACCCTTTCCATTAATTTTACTATATCTTTTCTAGACATTATTTCAAATTTGTACTATAATTATAATATCAATATTGGAGTTGACTCCAAAAATGAAAAACTTCATACCAAATTATCTTACCTTATGTAATATATTTTGTGGATTCATGTCTATTCTGACTACATCACACGGATATCTTCATTTGAAGACTGTCTTTTTATTATATTAGCTACATGCTTGCAGATAGATACGATGGTATCGTTGCAAGAAAAACTTGAGTGTTGTTTCTAGATTGGTCACGATTTAGATTCATTATGCGTGACGTAGTTAGTTTTGAGTTGCATTCAGCTATGCTTGTTTTTGTGAAATATTTGTCGCTGCTGAAAAACCGTCAGCTATTCTAACAACAATAGTTGCAATAGTTGTGGAGTATACGTATGTTGCGGGGCTTATCGTTTAGCCAGATTCAACGTTACAAAAAATGAAAAATGGATACTACAAGGTGTTCCTATCACAACTTGTGGAACAATTCTTGCGATTATCGCACCTATAAAATTACCAAGTATCGCTACGTTAATTTTAGTAATAATAGTTCTTATCTAATGGTAAGTAATATAAAAATCAAAAATATAAAGGTTGTATATTGCAATATATATCAGAAATCCGATTATATATTTACTAATATATAACCTTTTTATCTTATTTATACTACTCTTACTTCAAATCCACTACCAGCTAAAACTATTATAAACAACTACTAATTACCTCTACTAGTTCTCTCGGATTCTCCTGAGCCATCGAGTGTCCAACATTTTTACTACTTTACAGTTGCATGTTATGTTTGAGTAATTCTTCAAAATCCATGCTAGGTAGTGTCTTTTCTCCGAAAATAGTATCTAAAGTACATTATAACTATACAATAAACTACGCCAAGAATTTCTCTTACTACTACCGCATCGCGAAATCTGATAAGCTGCCTCTGGTAACCAATTTTTCAATGTTATGCCCACATAGCTATTTTTCCCGCTTTCGCATATATTAATCTTGTTATACTTTTTATAGTTTTCTTCAGTGTATTGAGCTACAGGCCCAGCTAGTGCGCCTTTTGTCGCTGGGATCGAGATTAGGTTCAGTTAATATCAATCTTTCAATTCTTTTCCTCACATAACGAACACAATTCTATACTATCGCACTTTCCTCTAAACTATGTCCGAAAACTATAACATTTCCAAGCCCTAAATCTTCTAAAATTCCGATATAAATATTTAGCGTGATTTTTCACTTCATAAAATAAAATCAAGTGGTTTATCACTATCCTGCTACCTAGTAAATCCACTAAAATTCTTCTATGTCCAAAAATTCTTTCTTATTAGCTATTTCTACCATAATCAAATGAACTAAGCACCCCAAAGCCATGAATAAATACTATTGGTAATCCTTCACTGCAGAAATCGATTATACCTTATTTTATAGTTAGTACTGCTTATTGTATACTCTCTTGCACAATTATTCCCCTAAAAATAGTTTCTTTACTTGAATTCATCATTAGCTCCTAAGTTGAAAGTCAAATTATTACAGAAAATAAATTCCAAAAATCAAATTACGATGAAAAATTGAACAGTCGGCGGCAAAATTAAGCAACGATTTTGAGGGATATGTCAAGAGAAGACGAAACGACTCTTGACATATCCTCTATTATTAAAAACTACACCGACGAAAACAGTTTTTCAGAGCCTGCGAAGCGACTAGCTACCAGTATGTTGAGATTCACTTCAGTATCTTTATACCTATCATCTAAGATGAGAAATCTAGATTTTAGCAAAATTATTGATAGTTTGGTTACTGTTCATAAGTTTTATAAATACTTGTTTATCATCAGGAAAACTATTCAAATATAACGCACGTAAGGATAGTCTTTTTCGCCAATATGAGCTTACTAAATCCTGGGTCGAGATGTGAATATATTAGCTAATGAATGGAATACAGCCTTCCATAGAACAACTAGCGTGTATCCTTTAATAATCGTTGCAGCCGCCCAATTATTTAAAATATTACTCCTCAGTGATTTCTTCTCTATCTGGAATTTTTAGAAAATCCTTAATCCATTGTTTAAATGCTTTGAACGATTATCGGCTTCAATAAACTCGCTTTAGCTTTTCATATTCATCCATATTATGTAGTATGTAGGTACGCTGTAGAGCTTGCATAGCATGGAATTTATCAAGTGCACTAATGAGTTTTTAGTAGTATCGAATATACTACGAGTAGCCTTAATCCAGTGCTCATCACAAGAATATAGATATTTTCAACGAAAGAAGATGCTAAGATATTTGACGAAATAAACTGTGATACAGAAAATAGAATAAACTTTGAAATTCGTGACATCATACTTTAAATCACTAAAAATAATATTGGTGATGAAAGCATTATCTTTTCTTACATTGATTTGCGATCGATTTATAGAAACTACTACAAACACGATAGCTACTCTTGAAAAAGAACGTGATGACTTAAAAGAAAAACCAGAAACAGTAAAATTAACGCTAAAAAGGCAACAAATCGTCTAAAAGAATTTGATGAAAATATTGGAATTTTGGTAGTAAAAAAATTGGAAAAATAAAAGAACTAAAATCAGAAAATGGAAATATTATAAATCTATCATGTGCAAGTTTCATCGAATCAGGACAGATTTGTATATACTTCACTAGTGGAGCAATCAGTAAGTTTCACCGTTATGAAGGACCATGCAATATTATTCCATATGATGAAATATGCAATAAATAATAACTTTAAATATTTCAATTTCTTCAGTACTTCAAAAGATTTCACTTCTGAAAACAGCAAACGACATGGTGTTCTTCAATTTTAACGTAATTTCAATGGTAATATGAATACTTCATGGATAATACGAGTTTCATGTAACCTATTGGAAAAATTGGAAAATAAAAGGAATCGGGTTCCATGCCCAATTCCTTTTTCTCACGTAATCTTCTTTAGCAACTTTTTCGTAGCTTTTTGGTTTTTCTGTGGTTTATTGTTTTCTGGATGACATTAGCTTATCAACTAATCCATATTCACGACTTCATTTCCGTAGTTAAATAATTATCGCGTTCCTGTATCACGTTCAATAGCTTTAATTGTTTTGTCCGGTTCTGTCCGCTAAAATTTTGTTTAATTTTTCACGTGTTCTTAGTATGTGTCTTTGCTGCTATTTCAATTTCAGTTGCTTGACCTTGTGCTCCACCTAATGGTTGGTGAATCATTACCTCAGCGTTTGGTAATGCATAACGTTTACCGATAGTTCCAGCTGCAGTAGAATGTGCTCCCCATACTCGCTTTGCCATTCCCATACAGAGATAGTTTGCAACATCACATTTATTATGCTTTGCATAGTATCATAAATTGCAAACTCAGCTGTTACACTACCACCTGGTGAATTTATGTAAAAGTAGATATCCTTTTTCACTATCTTGTGCTTCTAAAAATAAAAAGTTGACTTGTTATTGAATTAGCTACTTGATCATTAACATCTGATCCTAAAATAATGATTCTATCTTTATAATCTTGAATAAATATCATAAGCTCTCTCTCCTGAGAAGTTTGCTCAATTACTGTAGGAATTAAATTCATTTCTTACCTCTAATTTTCTTTTCACTTGTTATTATATATCAAATATGGTCAATTATCAACTTATTTTCCCTTTTTAAAACTTCCTTTTATTATGAGGGTTGCCCCCAAATGACAAAGTTTATATGAAAACTCATAGACGCAGTGATTTATTGATATCTAAATTCGCTTTATAAAAAGCTTTTTAGATATCTAATAAACTAATACGGGGAGTGACTCGACAAAATCGATTTCTACGAAATGATGTGTACCCAAAATTCTGGCACATATATATTTAGTTTAGACAAGTGGATGTATCTGTATTGCTGCAGGTGACATCCATTTTGTTTTTGATTGGATTTCTCTTGTTGTTGTAATAATCTATATACTCATCTACAGCTTTACTAAATTCTTCAAATGACATAATTCTTTTCATAACCATAATATATCTCCATCTTCATTCTTCAAAAATGATTCCATGATACTATTATCATAACAATTTCCCTTTCTAGACATGGATTGAATGATTCCGTGTTTTTAACTCACTTCTATAGTGTGAATGTTGATATTGCCATCCTTGATCAGATGCATAATTAATCCTTCTGTTTTTGAAATTATAATGCTTTTTCTAACATCCTTTTTATCTGATTTAAATTTGGATGTAACGATAAATCATATGATATAATTTCATTTGTATGCATATCTAGAATCGCTGAAAATAGCACTTTCCATGAAAAATTGAATTGTGATACATCTGTAGTCCATTTCTTGTAATGGGGCGGTTGTACTAAAATCTCGATTTATTATATTATTAGCGACTTTTCCTATTGTTCCTCATATGAATGATATCTTTCTTTAGGTTGTTTCCTTTCAATCCTTCTTTATGCATAAGACTTTGTACACGTTTATGATTTACTTTAAAACCTCTATTAATTAACTCATTGTGAACCCTACGGACACCATATAGTCCTTTATTTTCGTTAAAAATAATTTTAATTTCTTTTAACACTGGCTCATTACGAATCAGCCACAACATCTACTTCTTCTTTATTTACTAAATAATAATATGTTGATCTCAACCATTCCTATTGCTTGTAAAAAGACATTTTAATTGATATCCTTTTTCTCAAGTTCTTTGATAATCGCTGTTCTTTTCGCCTTGAGTTGCGCAGCCCATTTTCCAGTCTCAAGGCTATTAATTTTTATTATTTCTGTTTCGCTTTAATATTTTTCGTTTTCCGTTTTTATAGATTGATTTTTCTTCACGTAATCTAATTAATTCTTCTCTCTCTGACTCTTTTTAATGGTCTAGGACTTCTTTTTGTTTCATGATAGGTACCTTTCTTGGTCTTCCTTTCTCTCATCTACAAGTCCATTATAACCTTTTTCCTTATATTTTTGAGACCCAATTATATAATATCCCATAGTTAATTCTATTCTCTAGTGCAAGAATTATATGAATAACCAGCTAAAATTTTGAAACTAATACTAGTTTTTCTTCTGGATTCACTTCTTATTTTTCGTTTTATGTTGTGAAAGACGCCTACGCCTAATGAATCAGCCATTCTTTTCCATTTCCCTAATAGTATCTCTAAATTTTCTAGTGGTTATTCCATTAGGTGTATCTGGATATTCTCCTCTTTCATACATCTCAACACATTTCACTTTAAATTCATAACTATAACGCATAAAAATACCCCTTTCACTGGTTGTCCAGTAAAGGGTACATATCAAAAATCACGATTTTTGAGTCACTCCCATAAATACGACTCGAAACCTGTGCTTTTCAAGTCATGCCACTTGCTGTTATTATAGTCATATGAGATGTTCTTTAAAGTACCTACAATAGTATTAACCGCAGTTACTGTAATAAGTCTTCTGGACAATTTTTGCTACTAATTGTCTTAAAGATGCATCTCATTTTGTTGAATAACTACTATAATCATTCTTTTTCTTGTGAGAATATCCACCCTCTCACATCCATTATTGTAGAACCTCTATGTGATATTATTAATAAGTTCATTGTTTCCGGATTACTAATTATTGTACATTGTATATATGCTGAAAAGAATTTTTGAACACCTTTCATGGTTTGATTACGTACAAAACTCATTACAATGTGCATACATTACATATTTAATATCAAAAATATCCACACTTGTATATATTGTTATATCTTGTATTAAAAACTGTTGGTAAATTATATTTGAACTGCTTAGTAATAAACACCTGTTATATCTGTTCCACCAGTTGAAGCTCCAGCAACCAATAGACAACACATGGCTAACGGAAATAATTCCACAGAAGATTGCTGCTACAGAGAGATCTCCAAGATTAACAGGAGTTATTATCTTAGGCAAATTAGTTAATTAAAAATGATGAAATACTAATCACTAATCCTATTAGTATTACAAATTTTCTTCCTATATATTTATAACCTATATAAAATAATGGAACATTTAAAACAAATTGAGCTGTCCTATTTTTATTCCAGTTATTTTATTAATTACTAAACTCAATCCTAATCACCACCTGCTCCAATATTATTAACAGAGTATAATAATCCAGCATAAATTGAGAATAAAACTATTCCTAGTATTATTAGAAATATATCTTTGATTGTTTATGTTGATCGATCGTATAAATCGTAGTCGATAATTTCATATTATCCTTATCCTTTATATCCACTATATATTTAATACAAATTAAATTTTAAAACAATTAAAAATCAACTATCTATAATGATTAATAAATAATTCATTTTATCAACATTTGTGTTAAAAATTTAAGTAATAGATTTTTCTAATTATTAAAAATTGAGAATTTTGAGAGTACATCACTACATATTTGCCCTCAATTAAAAGGAGCTAGTTTATGATTCACTCTATAATACATTGACAAAACAAAAGAAATTTTAAAACAATAGAAGAAAATAAAGTACGAATGTATGTTTGTGGACCAACCGATACAATTATATTCATATCGGTAATGCACGTCCTATTATCGTCTTTGATGTTGTATCGAAAATATTTAGAACATAGTGGGTGAAAAGTGACTTCATCTAACTTTACTGACGTTGATGACAGATCAAAGCAAGTAATGAAGAAGGATTTCTGCTAGTGAACTTACAGATAGAGTACATCAATGCTTTCTTTAGGGATTATGATGCCTAGGATGTAAAGGCAACAAAATCCTCGAGTTACAGAATATATGCAGAAATAATCAAATTTATAGCTAAATTAGTTGAAGAAGGTTATGCCTATAAAGCAGACAGTGATGTTGTTTCAGAACTCGTAAAAAGAGGACTACGGAAAATTAGTAAACAATCTATCGATGATTTAATTAGTGGTGCTCATGTCGAAGTTGGAGAACACAAGGAAGATCCACTAGATTTTTGCACTATGGAAAAAGCTAAACCAGGGTGAGTAAAATGGGATAGTCCATTTGAGAAGGACGTCCTGGTTGGCATATCGAGATGTTCAGTAATGGCTAAAGAAAACACTGGGCGAAACAATCGATATCCACGCTGGTGGACAAGACTGAACATTCCCTCATCACGAAAAATGAAATTGCACAATCTGAGTGTCATAACCATGCACCATTTAGTAGATTATTGATGCACAATGCATTTATAAATATTGATAATGTTAAAATGAGTAAAAGTTTGAAACTTCCGTTTAGTAAAAGTATATTGCTGAAATTGACCCTATGGGTACTGCGTTTATTCATGTTGACAGTTCACTATAGAACACCTATTAACTACACATTAGAAAATATTGAATTAGCAAAAACAAACTTCGAAAATTAAAACTTCATATCAAAAATCTACAATTCAGATTAAATAATGAAATGACTGAAGAAAAATTAGATACGAAGTCGTAGCATTGAGTTACAGAAGACTAAATAAATTTGAAGAATATATGCAAGATGATTTCAATACAGCAAAATGCACTTTCTTCATGGTATGCATTGTAGAATTTCAAACTCATATACAGCAAAAGAAGCTGTCAACAAAAGAAACATTAGACACTAATCAATGCCATTCAGAAACGTATAGTTCAATTCTGGAATAAATGTAGAAGACAACACTCTTGATGAGTGAGACATATCGAAAGCTTAATAGCTGAACGTGAAGCCGCTCGTAAAACCGTGTGATTTCGCTTTGGCTGATAAAATCGAGATGACTTAAAGAACAAAGAGATCATCCTAGAAGATGCATAAGCAAAGTGCACGATGGATATAACATTTAAAATTTACTGAAAAAACTCGTTAATCCAAACCAAATAGCTTTAACCTGTGCCTATATTGGAGATAGTGTGTGTGATATTAGTGAGTAGAATATGTTATGAAAAATCATTTAGGAAAAATAAATGATCTTTCATAAAACAGTTTCTACAATCGTATCTGCTATAAAGCTCAAGCAAGTTTTATGGAAAACACTAAACAACAATATTTTAACAGATCGAGAAGATTTATAACCGTGCAAAAATCATAACTCTAAAGCAAAAATGCTAGTATTATGGAATATAAACTAGCTAGCTGGTTTTAGAGAGGCTGTATTCAGTTGTTATGTATTAAACTTTGAAAGATTGGAGGAAATGTTTAACTCACATAATAAAATTATATGAAGAAAAACAATAAACACTATAAGAAATTAAGACTAAAAAACAAAGAACAAAAACCTCAAGTTCAAACTGCAGAAGTTGATTTGGATAAAGAAAGTAATGTGCAGGTCATGCGCTATGCTTGAAGCTATCAAATCAGGACGTGAAATTAATAAAATTCTATTCAAGAGGGATTGAAAAGAAGATTAAAATCTATTTTACTGTGCTAATGAGATCTTTTTGCCAAAGTTCCAAAACGTAAACTAGACAATTCTACTGAACGTCACCAAGGAGTTGTCGCCTATGTTGCGCCATACTCTTACTTTGAACTGATGAAGTATAAATAACTTAGAAATTAATAAGGACATAACCTTACTAATTCTAGATCGTATTGAGGATCAGCATAATCTTGGAGCTATAATTAGAACTGCTAGCAAGTGGTTAAAGGCAATAATCATTCCTAAACGTCGTGCCGCTGTGGTTAGCCAAACTGCAGTTAAAGCTTCTGCAGAGCAATTGAACACATGCCTGTTATCCGTGTATCAAACCTAACTGATGCTATTAAAAATTAAAGAAAAAGGGTTCTGGATTGCTGGAACAGCACTGTAGAGCGTTCTAGAAGATTACACAAAAATTGCAAAAGATGTACCTTTAGCTATCGTAATCGGTAGCGAAGGCGAAGTGTATGAGTAAAGTTATTGCTAACGAGTGATGTTCTTGCATCACCTACCAATGTTAGGGAAAAATCCAAAGCTGCAAGCGCTTCTGCTAGCTGGTATAATAATGTGCGAAAAGAATTAAATCTAATGATTAAAGATATGAAACTAAAGAAGGAAGCTTAACCTTGGTTTTTGCTCTTCGTATTAAAAGTATTCGTCGAAGAACAAAAGTTCCAATGGAACTTGAACTTGATAGAAAAAGATAGTAGTGAAAATACGATTCATATTGGATATTTTAATGATGATAAACTTATTGAGTTGCACGACTTATAGATGTGATAAGACGTTATCCACATTGGACGCTGTTATTGATAAAAATACTGCGGTCAAGGATGAACGTGAACTTATGTATGGGTGAAAACATCGCACAGCAAAATTTAAAAGAAAAATAATTATCGAACTGAGTGCTCAAATACAAGCTGAAAACTTCATAAATCATTGAGGTTATAATAGAGTTAACGACACTATATTTAGATGCAGGTATTGAGCATGTAGATATGATGAAAGAAATTAATTAAATTATCAAGGAGGACTTTTGTGAGAAAGCAATGTTTATGTTGTTGATGGTTATAACTTTTTCGTATGAAAGAATATGACTTAATAAAAGCTCTGCCTTCCTACAGAACGAGATATTCTAATTGATATATTGAGTGAGTATGCAGGTGCAATAACTATATCGTTTACTGCGTATTCGACGCTTATCAACACGTTCAAAAGAATGCAGTAAAAGAAGCCACCTATCACTGTTGTTTATACAAAAACTGGTGAAAAGAGCTGCCAATGGATAGAAAGAAAAGACTCAAGAATCATCAGCTTTATAGACATTATGGTAGTAAGACGACCATGATGAACGTGACACCACTCGGCTGCAGGGACATTTTGCGAGATTGTCACATGTTTATAAAAAGAAATTAAAAGATAGAAAACAAAAGTGTTTCTAAAATAACAAAAATCATAATTCTCGTGAATTAAAAATAGACATATCACATGAGTGATAGGATGAGAAAACTAGAAAATTTCATGAAAAATGGGAAAATTTTAAATACAGCAGCAGAAAGAGTGGGAGTGACTCAAAAATCGTGATTTCGTAGAAATCGATTTTGTGTCGAGTCACTCACATATTATTAGATATCTAAAGCTCAGCGTATTTAGATATCAATAAACCACTGCGTCTATAGTGCCCATATGAACTTTTGTTAAAATTTCACGATCTGAGTCACTCCCTATTTTGAAAATTTTTCTATAATCTAAATAAAGCTAATTTTCAATTTTTCCTTTATCTGAAACTGCTATTTGTTTATCTTTAGAGTCATCTGTGTTTTACTATAATTAATTTGATAATCTTGTTTATTTCCTTTAACAATTTTGAAAATATCTCCAGATTCTGTTATGCACTATTCATAGAATTTTACTTTGTTTGGTCTACTATACTTTGTATTATTTTTAGTTTCAATAACGCTCATAGTATCCTTCTGTAATCTGTACCTTTTTATTATCAGTAGTGATTTTAGAATTACTACTCAGCTGCATCGTCTACCATCCATCATTACTACTAATGATTAAATTTACATGTTACATCAAAATATTTTTGAAGTTGAATCTTTGTTCTCTCTACAGTGTACTTTTATACATAGGAAGATATCGGTAGATCGTTGTCTCCTGACTCTCTGCAGCAGTAATATTTAATAAATTATTATCTGTAAAAATATTTGTAATTTCCTTTAAAATTCCTTTTATTATAAATCGTTTCATTGTCGTGATAATAAATTTTAGCATTATCTTTCACGCATTAATTTTAATGCCATCTATATTCTTTTCTCCAATCCACTCTTTAAAGACTTTATTAGGAAGATTCTTTTAGAGCATTAGTTTCTTTATCCTCTTTTTGCTGAACCTTGCAGCCTGTAGCAACTGACTACAGTGAATATTACAACAATTGTATGTTTAATCAGTAATCCCTCCTATATTCAGAATACTACTATAAAAATCAATTGTCAGAGGAGGATGTAGTAAAATTATTGGAAAAGGTAGAGGCCAAAATTCCTTTAAACTATAAATTGCGACACTTACAGAAAGGAATTTGTCATATGAACATTATAACATAAAGCTTTATTATAACATGAGACTTTAAAAATGTTTTTCAGAATATTTTATCTTCATAAAACACATATATAAACAAGTTTAAGACATACAAACTCTAGACATCTTATCCGACTTGCTATCAATCTAATAAAGTCGGTATGGATTCTATCATAAAAACATCATCCCTTACTGGGTGGAATAAAACTCTGTAAATTCTTTATATTACCAAAATTTACGTAGTTTATAATATTCCTTTTTCTGAATGGGCGACATTATTCAGGGGATGAAAAGTGGCTCAGCTATATCTTCGATGAATCATGCACCATGCCCATATAGTGCCTATCGCAGGTAATTCTTATCGACTAAAGATTATTGTTTTTGAATAATTGTACATTTTTATATTGTCACTTTTGTACATTTTTATATTGATATTTAACAAGCTCTTCCAATTTGAACAGGAGTGGGACGAATTACCAGTAGAGAGAGATATCAAACGACAAAAGAAATGACAATATGGATGAATTTTTGAGATTGGTGTCGTGAGCATTCAGTACTACCAGGTAGTAAATTAGGCAGCTACAGACTATAGTTTGAAATATGAAACAACATTTCGAATGATATTGGAAGATGAGGATCTTGTTCTCGAATAATTTGTGAAGAACGTGATAAAAATCGTGGTAATAGGAAGGTGTTATTCTCCCCAAAGTTTTGAAGGTGCGCAATCTAGTGCCATCTGTGCGACTTCTCAGAAACTGCCAAAACGAAATAGATTCGAAAAATACATCAACTGTTATTAACGAATTGACCAAATGAAGACACTTTAGATGAGATTCTGGAGGCTTATTTGCCATGGAATAAAATATTAAAACTTAGATAACATGAGCTCTCCGCACTAAAGCGAAAGGCTCTATTCAACATCCCTCGTTATTGGACGCTTTACTTTTATTTTTCATCCATTCCTTCTTTCATGTTTTTATTATAAAGGAAGTTATGTTCGAAGATAGATACACTCGTTATTGGACGCCACGATTAAAACGAAAAAACAGGAAAAAGCTATACTATTATATAGCATGTTCCTCTAACTCTTAATTAACTGAATTTGACAAAGAGACCGATTAAATCGAATCCGTTATTTTTTAGTTATTTCTAATTTGATAATCTATAAAGTTTTTATAGATTATTCTTCGTCTTTACGTCTTCTTATCACTAACGCAATACCTAGCTAGCAACGTTCGAAATCCAGCTAACATACCGCTTGTAGACTCTTCACCTGTGTTTGGTATACTGGTTTGGTGGTTTAACAGTATTGGTGGTGTTGTTGCAGTGTTGGTGTTGTTGGCGGCGTTGGTGGTGTTGATGGTAGGTGTTGTCGGTGTTGGTGAATTGGTGGTGTTGGTGGAATGGTGGTATAACCTTGTTGATTGAATTCAGTATCTTCTGGTAATTGAGAAGTTGCTGTTAAGACTTTACCTTCTTTAGTAACTGTTACTGTTACTGTAGCTACCATCTTATCGTATTCAACTCCTGCTTCAGTACCTTTAACCTCTTCCACTGTGTAAGTGTAAGTTCCTTCTTCTCCACGTTTGAACTCAAGTGCAGAGAACTTGATGTTTCCTGCTGCATCGTTCTTAACTGTTTCAATTACGTTTCCATCTTTATCTTTAAGTACGAAGCTAAATTCACCTTCTTTTAGCTGACGTCCTTCAAGTTTCTTAGTGAAGTTAAATTCAACTTTAGTTGGGATGTTAACTACACGTTTTTCTGTTGGTTTTTCTGGTTTTTCAACAGATTTCTTAGTTGGATCGTATTGGTGTACAGTTTGTGAAGCAGTGTTTTCGATATCTACACCATCTTTAGCTGTTGCTTTGATAGTTGCAGGAATATCAAATTTGTAGTAACGTCCAAATTCAAATTTAGTTGTGTCGATAACTTGAGTATTTTCTGCATCTCCTAGAGACTTAGTGAATCCAGCTTTAAGAGTTGCTGTAATTACTCCGTTATTAACTGTGATATCAAATTTATTTGTTACGTCAGCTCCTGTTACAGAGTCGTAAGCTTTAATATCAGCAGCATCAACATCAACTTTAGTTTCATCGTAGTCATCTGAGATTCCTACAGTTTGGATGTGTCTTTGTTGTTTGCATCAAATTTAGTTGTATCTAACCATACTTGGTAAACTAGTTTTTGACCTGGTTTAACTGATTTAGTGTTAATGTTTTGAGCTTCATTGTTATCAGCTTTATCAGCATATGGGTTTGCATTTGTATCTGCATACTTGTCTGCTAATTCTTTATCATCATCTAATAACTTTAGTTCCAGTTAAAGTCAAATTCTTTTTCGTTTAGAACGTATTTCTCTGGGTTGAATTCTGGAGTTTCTGGAGGTCTTACTGTGTTGTTGAACTCTTTGTCAGCGATGTCTCCTACAGTAGCTACAAGAACTTTAGCTGTTCCGTCGTGTGATACTGTTACAGTTACATTTGCTTTCATTGTGTCGTAAGTTACAGTAGCGTCAGTTCCTTTAACCTCTTCAACTGTGTAGTTGTGAACTCCTGCTTGTTCTTTCTTGAATTCGATAGCTGAGAACTTAACGTTTCCAGATGCATCGTTGCTTACAGTTTCAACAACTTTACCTGTTGAATCTTTAAGTACGAAGCTGAATTCGTTAGCTTTAAGTTCACGACCTTCTAATCTCTTAGTGAAGTTGAATTCTACTTGTACTGGTACGCTGTTTACACGTTTTTGAGTAGGTTTGTTTGGAGTTTTCAACTTTCTTAGTTGTTGGGTTGTAGTAGTTTACTACTTGAGCTGCAGTATTTTTCGATATCTACACCAGCTTTCAACTGTTTGCTTTAACTGTTGTTGAATATCAAATTTGTAGTAACGTCCAAATGCAAATTTAGTTGTGTCGATAACTTGAGTATTTTCTGCATCTCCTAGAGACTTAGTGAATCCAGCTTTTAAGAGTTGCTGTGATTACTCCGTTATTAACTGTGATATCAAATTTATCTGTTACGTCATGCTCCTGTTACTGAATCGTAAGCTTTTGATCTTAGTTGCATCAAGATCTCAACTTTAGTTTCATCGTAGTCATCTGAGATTCCTACAGATTGGATATTTTCTTTGTTGTTTGCATCAGAATTTAGTTGTATCTAACCATACTTGGTAAACTAATTTATCTCCGCGTTTAACAGTCTTAGTATTTAAGTTTTGTTTTTCGTTGTTAGATGCATCATCAGCATATGGGTTTGCATTTGTATCTGCATACTTGTCTGCTAATTCTTTATCATCATCAACTAGTTTGTCACCAGTAATATCAAATTTCTCTTCAGAAACAACATATTTTTCTGGTTGGAATTTAGGTTCTTCCGGTGGTGTTACACGGTTGTTGAACTCTTTGTCAGCGATGTCTCCTACAGTAGCTACAAGAACTTTAGCTGTTCCGTCGTGTGATACTGTTACAGTTACATTTGCTTTCATTGTGTCGTAAGTTACAGTAGCGTCTGTTCCTTTAACCTCTTCAACTGTGTAGTTGTGAACTCCTGCTTGTTCTTTCTTGAATTCGATAGCTGAGAACTTAACGTTTCCTGATGCGTCGTTGCTTACAGTTTCAACTACTTTACCTGCTGAATCTTTAAGCACGAAGCTGAATTCGTTAGCTTTAAGTTCACGACCTTCTAATCTCTTAGTGAAGTTGAACTCTACTTGTACTGGTACGCTGTTTACACGTTTTTGAGTAGGTTTGTTTGGAGTTTCAACTTTCTTAGTTGTTGGGTTGTAGTAGTTTACTACTTGAGCCGCAGTATTTTCGATATCTACACCAGCTTTAACTGTTTGTTTAACTGTTGTTGGAATATCAAATTTGTAGTAACGTCCAAATGCAAATTTAGTTGTATCGATAACTTGAGTATTATCTGCATCTCCTAGAGACTTAGTGAATCCAGCTTTTAAGAGTTGCTGTGATTACTCCGTTATTAACTGTGATATCAAATTTATCTGTTACATCATGCTCCTGTTACTGAATCGTAAGCTTTGATCTTAGTTGCATCAAGATCTAACTTTAGCTTTCATCGTAGTCATCTGAGATTCCTACAGATTGGATAGTTATCTTTGTTGTTTGCATCAAATTTAGTTGTATCTAACCATACTTGGTAAACTAGTTTGTCACCACGTTTAACAGTCTTAGTATTTAAGTTTTGCTGCTTTCGTTGTTAGATGCATCATCAGCATATGGGTTTGCATTTGTATCTGCATACTTGTCTGCTAATTCTTTATCATCATCAACTAGTTTGTCACCAGTAATGTCAAATTTCTCTTCAGAAACAACATATTTTTCTGGTTGGAATTTAGGCTCTTCTGGAGGTGTTACACGGTTGTTGAACTCTTTGTCAGCGATGTCTCCAACAGTAGCTACAAGAACTTTAGTTGTTCCATCTTGTGATACTGTTACAGTTACATTTGCTTTCATTGTGTCGTAAGTTACAGTAGCGTCTGTTCCTTTAACCTCTTCAACTGTGTAGTTGTGAACTCCTTCTTGACCTTTCTTGAATTCTGATAGCTGAGAACTTAACGTTTCCTGCTGCATCGTTGCTTACAGTTTCAAGACTTTACCTGTTGAATCTTTAAGCACGAAGCTGAATTCGTTAGCTTTAAGTTCACGACCTTCTAATCTCTTAGTGAAGTTGAACTCTACTTGTACTGGTACGTTGTTTACACGTTTTTGAGTAGGTTTGTTTGGAGTTTCAACTTTCTTAGTTGTTGGGTTGTAGTAGTTTACTACTTGTGCCGCAGTATTTTCGATATCTACACCAGCTGCAACATCAGCTTTAACTGTTGTTGGAATATCAAATTTGTAGTAACGTCCAAATGCAAATTTAGTTGTATCGATAACTTGAGTATTATCTGCATCTCCTAGAGACTTAGTGAATCCAGCTTTAAGAGTAGCTGTAATTACTCCGTTATTAACTGTGATATCAAATTTATTTGTTACGTCATCTCCTGTTACTGAATCGTAAGCTTTGATCTTAGTTGCATCAAGATCTAACTTAGTTTCATCGTAGTCATCTGAGATTCCTACAGATTGAACATTTTCTTTATTGTTAGTTGAGAATTTAGTTGTATCTAACCATACTTGGTAAACTAATTTATCTCCGCGTTTAACAGTCTTAGTATTTGATGTTTTCTGCTTTCGTTGTTGTTAGTTTGATCAGCATATGGGTTCGCATTTGTATCTGCATACTTGTCTGCTAATTCTTTATCATCATCAACTAGTTTGTCACCAGTAATGTCATATTTCTCTTCAGAAACAACATATTTTTCTGGTTGGAACTTAGGTTCAGTTGGAGGTGTTACTACGTTGTTGAACTCTTTGTCAGCGATGTCTCCTACAGTAGCTACAAGAACTTTAGCTGTTCCGTCGTGTGATACTGTTACAGTTACATTTGCTTTCATTGTGTCGTAAGTTACAGTAGTGTCTGTTCCTGCAACCTCTTCAACTGTGTAGTTGTGAACTCCTTCTTGTTCCTTTCTTGAATTCTGATACTGAGAACTTAACGTTTCCTGCTGCATCGTTGCTTACAGTTTCAAGAACTTTACCAGTTGAATCTTTAAGTACGAAGCTGAATTCGTTAGCTTTAAGTTCACGACCTTCTAATTTCTTAGTGAAGTTGAATTCTACTGGTACTGGTACGTTGTTAACACGTTTTTGAGTTGGTTTGTTTGGAGTTTCTACAGTTTTGCTTACTGGGTTGTAGTAGTTTACTACTTGTGCCGCAGTATTTTCGATATCTACTCCAGCTGCAACATCAGCTTTAACTGTTGTTGGAATATCAAATTTGTAGTAACGTCCAAATGCAAATTTAGTTGTATCGATAACTTGAGTATTATCTGCATCTCCTAGAGACTTAGTGAATCCAGCTTTAAGAGTAGCTGTAATTACTCCGTTATTAACTGTGATATCAAATTTGTTTGTTACGTCATCTCCTGTTACTGAATCGTAAGCTTTGATCTTAGTTGCATCAAGTTCTAACTTAGTTTCATCGTAGTCATCTGAGATTCCTACAGATTTGAACATTTTTCTTTGTTAGTTTGCTGAGAATTTAGTTGTATCTAACCATACTTGGTAAACTAATTTTATCTCCGCGGTTAACAGTCTTAGTATTGATGTTTTCTGCTTCATTGTTGTTTGTTTTATCAACATATGGATTAGTATTTGTTTCAGCGTATTTATCTGTTAATTCACTATCATCATCTAACTAATTTGTTATCAGTGATTGAGTATTTTCTGTATTTAAACACATATTTTTTTCTGGTTGGAACTTAGGTTCAGTTGGAGGTGTTACTGTGTTGTTGAACTCTTTGTCAGCGATGTCTCCTACAGTAGCTACAAGAACTTTAGCTGTTCCGTCATGTGATACTGTTACAGTTACATTTGCTTTCATTGTGTCGTAAGTTACAGTAGTGTCTGTTCCTGCAACCTCTTCAACTGTGTAGTTGTGAACTCCTTCTTGTTCTTTCTTGAATTCGATAGCTGAGAACTTAACTTTTCCGTCAGCATCGTTCTTAACAGTTTCAACAACTTTACCTGTTGAATCTTTAAGTACGAAGCTGAATTCGTTAGCTTTAAGTTCACGACCTTCTAATTTCTTAGTGAAGTTGAATTCTACTTGTACTGGTACGCTGTTTACACGTTTTTCAGTTGGTTTGTTTGGTTTTTCAACTTTCTTAGTTACTGGGTTGTAGTAGTTTACTACTTGTGCCGCAGTATTTTCGATATCTACTCCACCTGCAACATCAGCTTTAACTGTTGCTGGGATATCAAATTTGTAGTAACGTCCAAATGCAAATTTAGTTGTGTCAATGATTTGAGTATTTTCAGTATCTCCTAGAGACTTAGTGAATCCAGCTTTAAGTGTTGCTGTCATTACTCCATTTTCAACTTTAATGTCAAATTTGTTTGTTACGTCATCACCAGTTACTGAATCGTATGCTTTGATCTTAGTTGCATCAACGTCAACTTTAGTTTCATCAAAGTCATCAGTGATTCCTACAGTTTGAACATTTTCTTTGTTAGTTGCTGAGAATTTAGTTGTATCTAACCATACTTGATAGTAGATTTTATCTCCGCGGTTAACAGTCTTAGTATTGATGTTTTCTGCTTCGTTGTTGTTAGTTTGATCAGCATATGGATTAGTATTTGTATCTGCATACTTGTCTGCTAATTCTTTATCATCGTCAACTAGTTTGTCACCAGTAATATCGTATTTAGGTGTATTTAATACATATTTTTCTGGTTGGAACTTAGGTTCTGTTGGAGGAGTTACTGTGTTGTTGAACTCTTTGTCAGCTGGTTCAGTTACGTTAGCAACTAATGCTTTAGCTGTTCCATCGTGAGATACTGTTACAGTTACTTCTGCTTTCATAGTATCGTATGTTACAGTTGTGTCTGTTCCTGCAACCTCTTCAACAGTATATTTGTGAGCTCCTTCTTGACCTTTTTTGAATTTAAGTGCTGAGAACTTAACTTTTCCTGCTGCATCGTTACTTACAGTTTCAACTACTTCACCAGCTGAATTTTTAAGTACGAAGCTGAATTCGTTAGCTTTAAGTACACGACCTTCTAATCTCTTAGTGAAGTTAAATTCTACAGTGATAGGTACACTGTTAACACGTTTTTTTGAGTTGGTTTTTTTCTGGAGTTTTCTACAGATTTGCTTACTGGGTTGTAAACGTGAACGATTTGGTTCGCTTTGTTTTCGATGTCTACTCCACCTGGAACATCAGCTTTAACTGTAGCTGGAATATCAAATTTGTAGTAACGTCCAAATGCAAATTTAGTAGTATCAATAACTTGAGTATTTTCTGCATCACCCTAAAGATTTGTTCATAGAAGCTTTTAGATGTAGCTGTGATTACTCCGTTAGCTACTGTAATATCAAATTTAGATGTTACATCAACTCCTGTTACGCTATCGTATGCTTTAATATCAGCAGCGTTAACAGTTAATTTATCTGCATCGTAAGTATCAGAGATACCAACAGATTGAATGTTGTTTTCTGTCAGTGAAGTTCTTTAGTATCTAACCATACTTGGTATACTAATTTATCTCCACGTTCAACAGTTTTAGTATTGATGTTTTCTGCTTCGTTGTTGTTAGTTTGATCAGCATATGGGATTAGCATTTGTTTCAGTGTATTCATCTTGTAATTCATTATCATCGTCCATTAATTTTGTACCTGTTAGGTCAAATTTTTCTTTGTTAAGAACGAATTTTTCTGGTTGGAATACAGGTGTTTCTGGAGGAGTTATTTTGTTGTTGAACTCTTTATCCGCTGTTCCATCAGTTGCTTTACCATTAGCGTCTACCCCACCAGCAGAAACTACGTTAGTTACTGTTGTTAATGTGTGACCATTTTTAGCAACTTCTACAGTAATAGTAGCTTTCATAGTATCATATACCATTCCAGCTTCTTTAGCTGCAGGGATAACTTCTTCTACAGTATAAGTGTGAGTACCAACTTTAGAGTTGTCGAATGATAATTCTGAGAATGTTACAGTTCCATCTGCTTTGTTAGTTACAGTTTCAACTTCTTGTCCGTTTGCATCTTTAAGAACGAATTTGAATTCTCCGTCTTTAAGCTCACGTCCAGCTAATTTCTTAGTGAAGTCGAATTTAGTTTTTAACTAGGTGCTACAACGTAGTTGTTGAAGATTTTATCATCAGCACTTGATTTGAATCCACCTTCAGCACTGTATTTAACTGTAGCTTGTAAATCACCTTGAGCGTTTTCAGTTACATTAACAGTCATAGTAACTGTCATTGCATCGTATTCAACGTTTGCATCTGAACCTGGAGTCTCAGTGATTGTGTAAGTGTAAGTACCAACTTTTGTTAAATGTTAATTTACTGAATGTAGCTTTACCGTCAGCTTTGTTAGTTACAGTTTCTTCATGTGCTGGAATTGATTTATTAGGTTGTACCTCTTTAAGTTTAAATGTAAACTCACCGTTTGCTAATACACGTCCTTCAAGTTCTTTTTTAACTTCTGGAGTTACTTCAACTGGCTCTTGTTTTACATAGTAGTAAACAGGTTGTTTATATGGTGTTAACGTGTTTATTAAGTCAACGTTTGTACCGATACCTCCTACTCCACGTTCTAATTGAGCGTTAGCTGAAACCGTGATCCAATTCCATCTCCCTAAGAATGGTACGAATACAGTTTTGATATGGTGCATATCCAGAAGCTTTTTTTGGAAAGTCAAATGGAACTTCTTTACCGTTTGGATAGTTAGTTTTTGCTCCAGTTTTTGGATCAGTAACAGTATGTGCAATAGTTTTAAGAGGTGTTTTCTTAACAACTAATTCTTGAGTATTGCATTCACCTGGTTTAATAGGCTTAGTTTCCGCTAGCAACATGTAACCATCTGTACTCAATGTACCATCAGAACGTTTACTTTGTTGTTTTGGATCTCAGTAAGTAAACACGAACTACTACTGAACCGTCTTCTCCAACTACTTTCTTTAATACGTTTAATACCATAACGGTCCGCATCCATGAATTTAGTACCAACTAGTGTAAGGACGACTTACATAACCTGATGTTATCATCTGCAGCAGCTGTTTGATAAAGTTTGTATCCCATCAAATTGACGCACACCAGATGCTGTGAAAGCTTTTGACCCTTCCATAGCTTTTTAGTTGAATATCTAGCTAAATCTACTTTCATTACCATTTTTCTTTTATAATCTTGAACTGTTTACATCAGTTTTTATTAGCGTTGAAAATGTAGGGATTGTTTTTATCAACTACTTTATAGTAAGTTGTTTTTATTAATTGCTTCTGGTATTTTTAGCATTTGAATCAGTAATTGTACGACCATTATAAGTTGGGCTCAACAACGTTTATAATATCTGTTGTAGTACGAGCGTTATAAACTGCAGTATAAAAGTGCTTTGTTCTGCTGGTGTAGTTGGTGTCCCAGCAGCTACTAAATCTGTTATACTGTTTTTCCAACTTCAAAACCATTTTGAATAAATGGTTGAGTTACTTTTACCTTTTTCACTAGTACCTGCTTTATAATCCACTTGAAAAGTTAATTCACTATTAGATGCAGCTGTAGTAGTAGTGAATTTTTGAATACCACTAGATGCAGTAACAGTTCTAGTTTCTAGTACATTACCAGTAGTTTTTATCTAGTAATTCAACTGTTGTATCTGTAGATTCATCAAATCTCTTATACGCACGTGCAGTAATAATTTCTATTATAACGTTTGTTGAAATTCAGTTAAGATCTCAGATAGCGTATGTATACCAATCTCCTTCTTTTTCTTGCGTATCCAGCTGGTACTGGTTGAGAGCTAACAGTTGCACCGTTAGCATCTGTGATTTCTGGAGTTACTTTTTCCCCATCTTTTAAGTAAGTACTTACCGCTACTGGGTTAGAGTTGTGGTCTCCAGATACAGCTTCGTTTGTAACAGCACGACGACTACGTACTCTTGGTTTGTTTGATTCATCTGTTGCTGGTTTTGCTTCAGCTGCTGGTTTTGCTTCTTCTGCTTTTTCTTCTTTTTTAGCTTCTCCTTCAGCAACTTCTGGTTTAGCAGCTTTCTTCAATTTTAGCAGTTTCTTCTGCAACTGGTTTTGCTTCAGTTGCCGCTGGTTTAGCTTCTTCTGCTTTTGCTGGTGTAGCTGCTGGAGTCTCAGTTGCTGCAGCTTCCGCTTTAGGTGCTGCTGTCGTTGCCGAGGCTTCAGGTTTTGCTGTTGACTCAGTCTTAGGTGTTGCAGTTTCCGCATTAGTTTCAGCCGCTTGCGCTTCTCCACTACCTGCTAATACAAAACTAAGTCCAAATCCTAAGAAAACAGACGCTACGCCAACTTTATATTTTCTTAAAGAAAATCGTTGATGTTCTCTTCTTATCATTTGATAATTTCTCCTTTTTAAATAATATTTTTTAAAGAGTATACAATTATATATGTATATCTTTGTTTCATAATATATGTATAAACATCGTATTACTAACCCCGTTATTATAACATAACAAATTCTTCACTACAAGCAAAAACCATCTAAAAATACTAATATTTTATAGAGTTCAAAAAGTATTCACAAAAATAGCGTTTTCATTAGCGTTATCAAGAGTTCATTAGCATGATTTTTATTTTCTTACTTTGAAACTCCCATAAATAGTATCGTTTCCAGAAGTTATGTCTACCATATATTATAGATATCAAAATAAAAATGTTCCGTTGACGAAAAATATGTTAAAAAGTCTACTATATAAAAATTATTTTTATTTGAATTTTTCAAAGATATTTTTCTATTCTTTTCAAAACTGTCAAAGTCAGGATAAAAACCTAGATATTCTAAAGAAGAGCGTCAAGTTATTATCACTAAAAAGAAAGAAATAAGATTAAAATGAAAAACAGGAAAAAGCTATACTACTTAATATAGCACAGCTTCCTCCTAATTTTCATAATCAACCGAATTTGACAAAGAATCACTTTTTCGTTATTTTTAATTGATAATTTAGAACATGTTCTTTTGCTTGACAATAAAATAAGTGTAAATATAAAATGTACAATTATTCAAAACTAACATGATTTTTAGTCGATAAGAATTACCTATAATAGTTACTACATGAACATGATAAAGTAACCTGTCTAGTATAGCTAAAACCACTTTGTCATTACTAAATAATGTCTCCCATTCAGAAGAAGGAATATTAGATGTGCTTATTATACTCTTCTTTTCATAACGACTTTTTAACATATTTTATCAAGAGTAGGGCATTGCCATCTTCGAACTCTTGATAAAATACTAAAAAATTTGATTAAACTCTAAGGAATAAAACCTAGAAAAATCATAAATAGATAATTTTATTTAAAATAGGAATTTATTTTTCACAAAAACTTGATACTACCTGAACTCTCTACTTATTTTTATCAAGAAAGGATGATTTTTGAATTTTTAAACCTTTATCTTGCACCCACATAGGTGATATTTCGGAGACTTCTCCTCCTCAACTGGCTAAAAGCCTTTAATAAGATTAATTTCCAAAAAAATCAAAAATTTTAAGATTTTTCCTGCTTCTATTTTTATAAAATTATCTCATTGTTATGAATTCTTCTGAACCAGTTGGGTGAATCGCTACTGTGTTATCAAAATCACGTTTTGTTGCTCCCATTTTAATAGCAACAGCAAAATCCTTGAATCATTTCATCAACACCATATCCAATTCCGTGTAATCCTACAACTTTCTCTTCTTCACCAAGAGTTACTAGTTTCATAAAACATGGTTGCTCTGTAGCTAGTTATTGCAGAATACATAGGTGTGAATGAAGATTTGTAAACTTTAATACTATCTTCACCAAACTCTTTAATAGCCTGTTCTTCTGTGTATCCAATAGAACCAATCGCTGGGTGTGAGAATACAACTGTAGCAACATTAGTATAATCTAAATGTTCTTCTGGTTTATTATTAAATAGTCTTTCTGATAATCTACGTCCCTGCCGCAACAGCAACTGGAGTTAAGGCAAGGCGTCCTGTTACATCACCTACTGCATAGATACCTTCTACATTAGTATTTTGATATTTATCTGTTGGAATAAATCCACGTTCATCTACTTCCACACCTGCTGCTTCTAAGTTAAGATTTTCAGATAATGGTTTTCTACCGATTGCCCAAATTAATAAGTCAACTGTAGTTTCACGTCCATCTTCAAGTACTAAAGTAACACTGTCATCACCATTCTTCACAACTTTTTAGGAATAGCATTTGTGTGAAGAGTTGGACCTTCTTCATTTATAACTTTTACTAAAGTATCTACTATATCTCTGTCAAAAGTTCTCAAAGGACGATCACGTCGTACAAATAAGTGAGTATCAACACCAAGACCGTGGAACACTCCAGCAAGTTCAACCGCAATATATCCGGCACCCACTACTGCAATACGTTTTGGTAATTGTTTTAATGCAAAAACTTCATTAGATGTAACACCATACTCTGCTCCCTCAACATTAGGTATAGTTGGTTGTCCTCCAGTTGCTATTAAAATATGATCAGCAGTATACTGTTCTCCATTTACTTCAACTGTATTTTTGTTAACGAACTTAGCATATCCCTTTACTAAATCAACTTTATTGTTATTTAAATCCACGTTCATAAGAACCATGAATTCTATCAATATATGCAGAGCGATTACCTACTAATTTTGAAAAATCAAATTCTAAATTTTCAAAACTAAATCCGTACGTCATTAGCATATGATTTTAAACTCAGATATTTGTGACGCATGCCACATAACTTTTTAGGAACACATCCAACATTTACACATGTTCCACCTAATTCATTTCCTTCTATTAATCAATCCTTTTACACTGTACATTGCAGCTCGATTAATTGAAGCTATTCCTCCGCTTCCTCCACCAATCGCAATATAATCATAATGTTTTGCCATGTTTTCACCTCTATAATATTTGTATAGCTTTTTATCAATTAAAGTTTAGTATTTATATAAATAATTATATCACATAAATCCAATCTCTATATCACATATTATGCAACATTTAACAATTAAATTCAATATATGCTTACATTTGTAATCAAAATTGAAAAATGAAAACATAAACTGAAAATTAGAAACTAAGCATTCTCCATGCTAACAATTAATTTTTGTGATATAATCTAGTCACAAATGAGGTGATTATATGTTTAATTATATAGAAAAATTAAATTTATAGAACAATTCAAAAGTATTAAAAGAAGAAAATGAAAAAGATTGTCTTTGTATTTTCTGCAAACGTGGTGTCCAGATTGTATCATGTTAGACCGTTACTTAGAAGAAACGATGAACAAGTTTCCTGAAATAAAATTCATCTACGTTAACTCGTGATGATTATCCAGAAATAGCTCAGGCTCTGATATTTTTGGTATTCCTTCTTTTGCAGGTTATAAAATAATGTAGAAATTAGTCGATCTGTATCAAGACTAGCTAAAACTCAAAAAGAAGTAGAAGAATTTTTTAGAAAAAATTTAGTTCAAAATAAATAAGGCTTTAGCGCATTTACGCTAAGCTCTCATTTTTTATTACCTTAAACAATACAATGGTCCTAAAAATTTTTCTAATATTTTCTATGATTCAAATTTTATATTCAATGCATCATCAACAGTTTTTATTTTATTATTTTCATCATCTCTTCAAGGGAAGATGGAACTACGCTTAATTTAAATATCGGGTGTGATTTTGAAATCAGATGTAGGTACAACATTATATAAATCATTTTCTTGAATTTCCTGACCAGCAAATATTTCTCTAGTCCCTTTATCCATATTTACTTTCACAGTTTTATTAGCAATAAAGTGAGATAATGAATAACTGCTCTAGGAATTACTAGTATTTTTATTATTTTTGTAGCATCATATACTATTAAACTCATCTACTACGTAGTATATTAGAAGAATCTTTTGAAAAATTGATACTCACCAGCAAAAGTATTTTCGAATTCAACATTGAAATAATTTTTCATAAACAGCATTAAATTCAATATTTTTCCTTTTTCAGGCTAACAACTGCACCTAATTCATTAGTTTGTAGAAGTTTATTTTTAGATACTCTAATTTTTCTCAGAATTTTCTCCAGCATACTAAATAATCACTATTAGCCTGCCAACCTAGAAATTCTTGATCCGTTACTCCTGTAGCTGTAGGTAAAGTTAGCCATACTATCTATTCTAGATCCCACTAGTACATCTTGACCATCTGATAAAAACTTTATCTATTCCTCTACCTACAAACTTCACATTAACCCATTCACTTTCTACTTTTTTTAAAAGTAAATTTCTAGAACAGTTTCAGAAGTAATATATTCATCATCATTTATAACTTTTTATTTGATCTAAATAGTACTTTCATATCCTGTACTAGGTTTAATACGAAGTTCAGATAATAGTTCTCCAATGTTTCAGCCACTCTATATCCTTATCTTTTATACTATCATCAACTTTTCCAAAACGCTTGTTGTAATCATCTTGACGAATTTTTAATAGTATTGACATTTTCTTTGTAATTGAGCTTTTAATTATAACGCTATTGTCAACTTTCTAATTCCGACAAATCTTTCATATTCTTAGTCTTTGAACCATCACTAGCATCAACAACAGTATAACTCTTCCACATGATATTTTTTTCTTTACTAAAGAACCTTGCATCTATTTCACTTAATTTTTGACCAGTTAACAAAGTTACTGAACTTCCATTATCTAATACTACCTTAGTATTATATTTAGCTGGATTTTTTATATTATTTCCTAATACTTGTGAATTCCTAACTCTTTATCATCAAGATAGAAACCAGAAAATTCATACTTATCATCTTTAGGTTTAATTTCCTGATATCATTTTTCTTTTAACAAAATTTAAAAAGTAGTTCCCTGCTTAATTAGATACTCATTGTTATCTTTTTCAATTCAGAAGGATACTCTATAGATCACCTTGTTCCAGTATTCTTTATCTTGAGCTAATTTCACTTCAATTTTTTTAGCTAGGTATGGAACTTCAATATTTTCTGAATTCAATTTTTCCATCTATCAAAAATACTAGATTTCTTATAACTATAATATTTATCGGGAGTATAATACTGTTCTAACTCATAAGGATAAACTAAAAACTTTATCATCTTGAGGAATATTTCTAAGTTCAATATTCTATTTTACTACTTCTTTGTTGCCTTCACTTACAACATAGATTAATGTTCTTTCTTAGTAAAATATACTTTACTAGATTTTGAATATTCTAAGTTTTTTTAATATTTCCATTATTATCAATATCATAACTCATTACATTCATTATAATTTAGTATTTGGAGCAAAAAGTTTAAGTAAACTTTTATCCACTATTTTTTCCGTTACCACTCTTTTTCAACTGTATTCTAAACATCTCTTTGGAATATTGTTATCATCTAATGAATAAAAATTAAATAATTGTATGAATTCTTTTTATAACTAAGTAACTCAGCATTATATTCAAGTTCTTCCATACTACTCTGTATTACACTATTTTTTGATTACAGTAAAGAGAATAGTTTCTATTGTTATTGAATATATCAAAATTAAATATACTTTCTCAAAAAACGGTATCTGTTACTGTTGTATTGTAATCTGTAAAGTAATCAGCTTTTTATTTTAGAATCACCAATAGTTGCAAAACCTAAACATAATAAACCTGAAGCTATCAATTTACAATATTTCAATATTTCTCCTTTTCACCTTTTTACTCTTACTTATTATATCATATTCTTTAATAACTATTATATAAAAATTGTTTAAATAAAACTAAATACATTTATATTCAACTATAAATCATTCGTATTCAGTTTAATTATTTCAAGCAAACTAGAATTTCAAAATGAATAATATTTATAAAATTGACCCATAAGTGAAAAACACTTATAGGTCAACTTTTGTTTTCAAAATGTAATATTAAGCTTCGCTTATATTTTCTAACATTATTTGATCATTAGATATACTAACTTCATCATATTCGTAATCTTGCAAAATCGTACGAATACTCCTTGTATAGGAACATCTCATTAGGAGTAATCTAAAAATTCCTCTTCAGGAACAGAAAACCTCACCTCATTATAGCTCCCATCAGCATAGTCTGATGAAAAATTTCATCTTCATAGTCTATTTCAGTATTGAAGTCCTGGGAATATTCATCATCTTGCCCATACCTGGGATCCGAGTGACTCAAACTAGATAAGTTCATTGTATACATAATCAATCTCCTTAAATATCTTTTTATTATTAATATTATACAAAAATAGTATATCATTTTACAAGTAAAAACTATAATTTTTTCAAAAATATTTCTTCTAACTCTTCATAGGGCCTCTACACTTGTTCTATAGCGAATTAGCTCTCATTCCAGTGAATAAACACTCTTTAACACTAATATCACCTTGAGCACAAATACCTATATAAACCAGACCTCACTGGTTTGCCACTACCATCACTATTAGGGACCTGCTATCCTTGTTGTTGCTACTGCAAAATCAGCTCCTGCTGTTTTGCTACTCCTAATACCATTTCTTTAGCTACATCTTCACTAACTGCACCAAATTTTTCTAAAGTTTCTTCTAACTCCTAAAGTATTTATCTTCGATTTATTAGAATAAAAACTACACCTTCAAGCAATGCTTCTGAAATCTCCACTTTTTCTACTAACATTGAAAGAAATTTTTTCCACCTGTCAATGATTCTGCTATTGATATAGTAAACTTATTTTTCAATCAAAAAGATTGGCTACAGTATTCATTTCAGTTTGAGTACTCAGATATATCTTCATCTCCCACAAGATATAGTGACTCTCCTACCTTTTTCTCAATCTCATCTAATTGCTTCCCTGATAAAGATCTTCACACTCTGCTTTATCATCACTACTAACTGTTATATCGAAGCAATACTCTCCAGTTTTAGCATAAAGTGCTAAAGTCGGATTAGTTTGATTATCCATTATATCTTTAATCTTTTGTCTCTAACAAAGATTCTCCATCACCATAAATCTTCATATTTAGAAACAAAATTGCTTTGCTGCTAAACTTTTTCAAAATAAGGCTTCACACTCTTTTCAAACATATCGTGCATCTCTCGAGGTGGGCCAGTGTAGTAAAAATGATTCTTTTATTATTTTTCCTCATTATTATCCCTGGCGCTGTTCCACAACACTTTTCTACTATTGCAACTTCAGGAATCATAGCTTGTTTTTATTGTTTTCGTTATTATATTTTCACCTGATCTAGTAAGCTCTCTAGTATTTTTACCCATGAATATTCATGACTAAAACTCTACCAAAGTATTCTGCTGCACATTCTTTAGTAATACTCATCATCAGTCGGTCCTAAGCCCCTCAGTAATAATAACCGTATCATTTTCTAAAAATGCACTCTCTAAAGTTTTAATTAATCTCTCTCGATATCACCCACAGTTGTTTGTCTAAAAACTCCAAACCCAAGAGCCGCCAACTCTTTTGATAGATAAGCTGTATTTGTATTTACTATATCACCTAATAATAATTCAGTTCCAACTGACACTAATTCAACTCTCATAATATTCGCCTCCTCAATATTTTTCTTTCAATTATATTCTACATCAAATTTATTAAAAATAAATTATATAATCTCTTCTTATTAATTTCTAGAATAAAAAGAGTTGATTATAAGCACTTTAAAAATTTTTTATAATCAACTCTTTAATTATTATTCTCTATTTGTATATGATTGATGAAGTTCTAATTGGTCTCCATAAGTTCATCAACAGTTACCATTTCAAATCCTTGTTCAGTTAAGTACTGTAATATCAATGGTAATGCATCAATCGTTGTTTGATGAATATCATGCATTAAGATAATTGAACCAGGTTGAGCTTTTTCTAACTTCTTTCATTATAGAAGCTGTATTACGGTTTTTCCAATCTAGTGTATCAATATCCCATAAAAATAAATGATTGATCAACAGCAGCTTGAATTGCACCATTTAGTGCTCCATATGGAGGTCTCATAACGTGAACATCTTGTCCACTTGCTTTTTTCAGTGCTTCTGTTGTATCATTAATTTGTTTCTTCGCTTTTTCTAAACTTAATTTTGTTAATACCGGATGATTCCAAGAGTGGTTACCAATTTGATGTCCTTCTGCAACTACTTGTTTAATAAGATCTTCATTTCCTGCGACAGAACGACCAACCATAAAAGAATGTACCTTTTAGCTTTATATTTCTTCAATAATTCTAATGCTACAGGAGTAGTCTGTGGATTTGGTCCATCATCAAAAATGTTAATGCTACAGCTTTTTCTATCTCTTTTCTTAACATATTCTTTATATTTTTCCAAGTCTTCACCTTTTAGATAGCTCTCCGTTATATACTTGTGTAAGTCAGCCATAGGAACTTCTACTGAACTAACTTCTCCGACTTTAGGATCAATATTTATGTTAAATTTAGATTCACCATAAGTGAATTTCCAGTCAGCCATATCTTGATCTTGAAGTTTAACAATAGCATCTTTTCCTTCTGCTTCAGATACTCCACGAACTTCTAATTGTTTTTTGTATTTTAAATAAAAACTTTTTCTTAGCATCATCTGGAGAAGCTAAATAAACTAGATAAAGTAAATTGGTTTTCCTTCATTTGTTAAGAAAATACTAGATAAATTAGATTCTGTTGCAGCTCCCTACATTCTTATCAGATATTTTATGAGTAACTTTTCTCAACACTTAATTCTGATACATTAGCAAAAATTACTCTTTTTCTTTACTTCCATAGAAAACAATTTCTTTAATATTTTTGTTAAAGTCTCAGCTCCCCTTCAACTAATCCTTTTGTTTCTCATCTAAACGAGATTTTATTTCATCTGCATTAGAAGAGTTTTGAGTTTGGATAATAAACTTTTACAAATTTATCACCCAACCAACCAGTTTTTGAACTGCTATCTTTTGCGAAAATCTGATTTTATCAGCAGCTTCACCGTATCTTTAACCTGCTGATTTAAAAATTGTACTCTTTGCCATTTTTGGTAAGCTGGTTCACCGTAGAATAATAAGAATGTACAAATAGCTATAAATAAAATACCTAAAAAGACACCTAATTTCTTCATTATTCTTATTCCTTCTTTAAATTATTTTATTACATTTTTAAAAGATATAGGGAATTCATCTATTAAAATAAAGTTCACTATATCCTTATAAACTAATAAAAATTATACACTACTATTATACATTAAACCACAGAATTTCTCCAGTATATTTAATAAAAATTACATTAATAATACTATAGTTATAAAAGAAAGGCATTAGCTACAGACCAACACCTTTCTCTATGTATTTGTTCTGCATTCTACGACCTTTTTGTCGAAGAATTTCTTATCTGTTCCCCCTACGTTCATTACGATTTTTCTTATCTCTATTTTTCGAACGTCGACGTCTATCATTACCTCTATTTGAACGTTCACCTCGTTCTTGTTTTCTAGGTAACGGTTTTTCAAATGATAATTCTACATCTACTTTTTTATCATTGATTAATTTACTTAGTAAAATTGTAATTACTTTTTCCGCATTTGTTTCAGCTAACAGTTTATTAGCTAAGCTGTTAAACTCGACATGGTTATTATCCATTTCCGAAACAACTTCGTCAAATAATCTGTTATGACGAGCTTTCTTCACTTCATCTTGGGAATATGACGTAACATTTTCATTCTTTCACTACGAGAATTTCTCAATATCTTTCAGATAAGGCATCTCAACTGGATTTAAGAATGTAATTGCCACTCCAGACTTACCTGCTCGACCTGTTCTTCCAATTCTATGAGTATAACTTTCTACATCTTGTGGGATATCAAAAGTTATATACATGAGTCACATCACTAATATCAATACCACGAGCTGCAACATCCGTTGCAACAAGGATTTGTAGTGAGTTATTTTTAAATTTACGCAAAATTTCTAAACGCTTAGATTGAGTGATATCTCCATGTAATCCTTCAGCTAAGTATCCTTTAGCAATCAATGCACTCGCTAATTCATCAACACGACGTTTAGTTCTACCGAAAACAATAGCTAAATTAGGATTTTGAACATCTAAAAATCCAATTAGCGTCTCTAGTTTTTCATTTTCTCTAGCGATTGTGGCATATTCTGTAATATCTGGTTTAAGATCTTCATCACTATAGCTTTTTAATAAGTTTATAATCTCTCATGAAGTCTTTTGAAAGTTCCATTATTGTTTTAGGCATTGTCGCAGAGAACAATAATGTTTGATGTCTGCAGTTATTTTTAGATAAAATAAATCTTACATCTTCTATGAATCCCATATTTAGCATTTCATCAGCTTCATCTAATACTAGATGTGTTAATGAATCTACTTTAATTGTTTCTTTCTGTTAATATGATCTGATAACACGACCTGGTGTTCCTACTATAATTTGAGGACGTCAAATCTTGAATTTGTCTTTCAATACTTGTTCCACCAAATACAATACTTACTTTTAATCCTTTAGCTCTTGACATTAAACGAAGTTGCTCTCCAACTTGCTGAGCTAACTCTCTTGTTGGAGCAAGGATTAATGATTGTAATTGATCATTACGCCTTACTGTATCTACTAACGGTATTCCAAAAGCACCTGTTTTTCCTGATCCTGTTTGTGTTACAGGCTAAAATATCAATTCCCGATAATACGTATGGAATTGTCTCTGTTTGAATACCAGTTGGAGATATGAAATTCATGTTGGTTAGTGACTGAACTGTCTCTTGACTAACCCCTAATTCTTCAAATGTTGTCATTTATTTCTCCTTAATTTATCCAATTTTATATACTGTCTTATTTATATAACCTGTTAATTATAGCATGAAAAATAAAAATTAATAAAGGGATATGAGTACTCCTAATATCTAGATTGTTCATTTACCTCCACAAATTTACTAATTGATAGTTTGTTTAAAATAAAAATCAGATAGGTCTCTGTATTTCCTATCTAATTCTTTTTACTACATATTATTATTTGTAATTTCATCAATTTTTCTTTTAGAAATATCTTTATGGTTTGTTTTGACTTATTTAATTTATTAGTATAAATTAATAGCATATAATCTTTATCACCAAATACTAATTGCAGTTTCCATGATAATTAGCATCCAAAAGTCTGCTACTTACTAGCATATTTTTATTTGGGATTCTTCTTTTATTACTTCTCCAGCTCCGAATCTTCTAGATACTTAATTAATTTTGAATACTTATCTCGTTTCATTTATATAGTTTTGTCCAAACAACCTCCATCATTTGCTGGTGTTATCCTATTCTTTTTGAGCTTCTTCCATCGATAAATTCTACACCCAAGTTATCAAAAATATTTTATCAATAGATCAGCTGCAGTAACACTATCTCCTCACCAACATATGTTTGTAGCTGTATTATCATGAATACTGTATCATATTTTGAATCACATAGTCTAATTTGTAACTATATTATTATTAGTAATTTGTCCATTACCTTCTTCTAAATGATTCGGGATTATAGTATATATCGGCATCTTCTGATACTTCACCATTTCTTATGCGATCATATATTCTCACTATGTACACTACTTTTATTGTACTTTGCAGTAGTAAAGCAATTATTTTCCTCTGTGAATACTTTCATATCCTGTCGAAAAATTCTTATAACGATACCTATTTCATTATCTCCCCTTTGTATTGCTCTCATTATATTATCGAAGGTTTCATTGTTCTAGTCTCGCTAAGTTTCTGTATTTTCAGATGTTGATTCTTCTTGTTGATTATCTTTATTTTGCGCCTGTTGTTGAGCTCAATTCTGCCGTTTAATTGCGTCCTTCTTTTAGCTTTTAAGATGTCCTCCAGCAGAAAACACTCCATATATAACCAAAAATAACAGCTATTGATTCAATAATAAACTTTCAAAAATCTTTAAATTTTTCTTCACTACAATAATCACATCCTTTTCCAACATATTTTCTACATCTCATCTTCTAGTTTACTACATATTAATTATTTTCTCAACACGAAACATAGAACTTCAATATCTCTATCCTTTATTAAAAAGATACGACTCAAATAACCCAATTCTGGAGGAAATCTCGATTTATGAGCCGCTCACTCTTTTTATTAATTATATTTTTGATTTCAAATAGAAATCTTGTTCTGAAATTTTTATAAAGTCAATATTTTTCATACATATATTTAGGAGTATCGTTAGCATCAACTACTAAAAAGAACATTATCTTTATCGTTCACTGTTTCATAGCATGAGTAATGATATGCTTAGCTATCCCAAGATTTCTGTACTAGGTGCTATATATAAATTATCTATTTCAAAGAAGCTACCTTAACTATTATATATAGCTGATCCCCACTATTTTTTCTCATCTTTAGCTGCACGTTGTTTAATATTTTCTGATCTAATATCTTCACAATAACAAGGTTTGATTGTGTTCAGCCCACCTTCATTGCTAGCCTCTACATCTATTTTATACTGAAACTCAAATATCTATTTAAATCAACCTTTTGAAGATATTCTACTTGAAATTCACTTAATTTGGTTCTACGAAATCTTGATATTTAAGAAACATAAAAGCAAATTAATTTCACTAAATCCTCTCTTTCTTTAAATATCTTTAAGCTTCCAAGATAATTTTACATTTTCTAATGCAGCTCAAATGAATAAAATTAACACCTTTATCTCTAAAAAGTTTCTACAAGATGCAATATAGTATTCAAGTTCATTCATAGAAGTTGGTTCTTTTTCATTAATAAGTAATCTCCACTAAAGTATAATTTTGACTTTAAGGTTTGATAGATTACATAACCGTCAGTTTCAACTACCGATTTTGCTCTAGTATATATATCTTTAAACTATAATCCATAACCAACACCTCCTATCTCTAACTCTTTCTTGATACTACGATGATGACCATGTGGTCCATGGTGATGTTCAAAATGATTAATTATATCTCGTACCTCGCACTTCCTGTTAAGTCATAAACATTTCTTAAAGTTTCTACATATGTTGGTTCGTCATGTAAAAACTTCAAAATAAGTAACAACTTCTTCTTCAACAAAAATCAATATAATCCTCTTCTTCAGATAAAGCATTTAAGGCAGCACCCAGAAGGATTGGATCATCTTTATTAATGAGTTTTCATTATATAAGTCACAGATTTTTCATACTCAAATAGTGATTTAAGAGCATTTATAGTGAGTAAACAGTGTTTGCTCAGAAATTCCCTTTGGAGAAGATAATACTTTTTGCATTAAAGTACGAATATTATCATATTGTTGATCATCTTTATATAAAGAAATTAAATGTAAGCGCACTAATCGCCATACCTTGTAATTCAATATATTTTTCAAGTATCTCTTAGCTTCATCACCTCAGACATATGCCTCTAAATGTAAGTATGCTTCCGTGAAAATCGCAGGATTCAAAGCGATAGTTTTTAATAAAGTGATTTTTGATTTTTCTAAATTTGAATTTGATTATAGGCAAATGCTAACGAGAACAATATACTTGCATCCCTTACAATCCTCTACCATTTTGGTTATAAAATGTCAATAGCTCCTTTCCAAATAAAACCTAAAGCAAATAAATTATCAAAACGCTGTTTGGAATTTTCTAAAGATGGCTCTTCATAGAAAATTCTTTTCACTTAAATGTTTCTGCCTTTATCTTCTCACCAGTTGCTACAAATCCCTACCAACTCTTTTTATCAATTGCTCGGATAGCCTCATCTAAAATCTGTTCCTGCTCTAGCCGCTAAGAATTTATCCTCAGCACTCTGTATAATTCATCCTCTAAATATATTAAACCTTCTTGATATAAAATTGATGGAGTTTTTTGTGAATTGTATAATACTACCAAAGCATCATCTTTTCATCTAAGATAATAAATTGTGAACATAACCTTCGATAGCTGTATCCTTCTCTGTTTTGTTCATAAATAACTTTAGATAGTTCTAAACACTCATCAAATAATCCATAATCTCAAGTATTGTCAACGAAACTCTCTTGTTGCTCTCATCTAAAGCCGAAAAATCTATTTCTTTTAATTCCTCAAAAATTGCTAGACATCCATTCAATTTTTCTCCTGTAATTTATTCATTATAAAAAATTAATCATTTACAGTAGAACTCGATATTATCAATACTATTTTGAGTTTTTCAATATCGTCTACTACAGTTAATGTCGCAATAAAATTCTCATCATTATTTTTATATAATTTATGATTTTTCCTCACTACTGTCTCTTTGTAAATTACAAAATAGTCTGGATTTTCTTCTCATGCTAAAGTGGGTAATGTAATATCACCATCTCATTAAATCCTGACTCACTCTCTTTCCCAAGATTTTGTAATTCCTCCCACAAAATCTAAGTAATCATCAATTATTTGATAACTCATTCCTAAATAAACACCCATACGAAAAGCACTCTCAATATCTTCATCTAGTAGCAGTACATACACTCTCGCCACGCAAGCAAAGCTATTAATATTGCAGTTTTTCTTAATCTTTTAAACAATCAAGCTTTCCTAGTTTTAACACTCATATAGTCCATCTCTTGAATAAGTTCTCCCATACAAAGCTCTTAAGCGTCTGGGATAAATATAAATGTATCATTATCAAACTCTAGCCTACTTCTTTAAAAACTACAGAAAATAACAATCCTCATGCAAGAGCAAACTCATTGCTATACATTTTATTCATCGTAACACTATCCTCGTCTAGTACTCAGCATTATCAATGATATCATCAAGAATTCAAAACGCAGCATGAATTATTTCAACTATACTAGCTATTCTTATAATGTCTTTTTATTAAGTTCAGTACTCCTAATTTAGCACACATAAGTAAAAAGAAGTGCACTTTAACCTCTACCACTATTTATACTGTTTCACAACCTCATCTAATTGTTTGTCATTACTTCTAGTAATCTTCAAAAATATCTTTCTAATACCTCATGTACCAGCGTATCATACTGTTTTAACATTTTTATTCTCCATTAACTTAAACAAAGGTTACCATTCTACTACTAGACTTTGAAATTAACTATTGATAAAAACAAAAACCAAGCTTATCACTATCTTATATAAAATTCATCTTCACTAATTGGAAATTAGCTGTATGTAACCTGTCTGCATAGTTTCCATCATAAAATAGCTAATTTGTTCAACCACTCTACCAACAAAACTATAGTACTCAAAACTAAAACACCTCCTAGCAAAAAGAGCTTTTGATTCAATACTATTACCTTCACCTTATGACTATAAATTGAACTAAGTGCACAAAAATTGCTGCATTATATAATTCATTATCAAAAATTATATTTTTCTATAAAAGACTTAATATTTGATTTTTCTATTAATCTTCATTATAATTATATTTTTCATAGTAAACTCTTCATTTTTATCTTATAAATTATACCACAATATCGTCGATTAATTAAAATTTGATTAACTAAATTCCAGATAAAAATTTTATATATTAGTTATTCATTACGATAACAAGAATCTTGTCACGTCTCAAAGTATATGAAAAATTACTTCAAGAAACTAGACAGTGTTTTTTCTGCTTACTTCATTAAGATGATATCAACATAATGTATCACTAGCTACAATATCAATTTTAATTATTTCTTTATCAGCGAAATCGTAAAGCACCCATTCCATTTCTCATGGAGCTCTCAGTATGATCGCATTAGATTTTCACTTTTTATGAATGGTCAACGTTTAATGGCATACATTTGTTTTCTCCATTCCTTCTTTTTATAGTGCTATTATAGACCTGTTATGTGTTCAGAAGATAGCTACCTCGTTATTGAATGCTTACTTTTTGATGAGTCAGATACCTGCTATTAGATGCTTACATTGGACGCCACTACAGTTATTGTACACTATTGTAGGTAGCCTCGAAAATATCGAGGGTTTTCTATCATATTTGAAAGATCTTTTCTAAACTTTAAATTAGTTTTTGTCGTTTTTACGACGCCTCACATGCTGCAAGTAATCCAACGAGATCCCTAATCCTAAATCCCGCCAATCCAGTGTTAGTTTCAGTTGTACCCGTGTTAGCTAAACGTTTAGTTTCTTTCTTAATTTCGTAGTTTTTCAGTTTTTCCTGTATTATTTCCAGCTCTACTTGTTCAGTTGTTGGTACATCTGTGTCATTTTTCCTGTGCTACCTTAGCTGGAGTTTCTACTGGAACTTCTACAGCTGGTTTACCTGGTTCTGTAATCTACTCTGTTCCTGGTACTTACCGCCCTGGCACCACTGTTTGTACTCTTTCCTTTCACTGTTTTCACCGATTGTTACTGTGATTGCTTCATCTTACCTGGGATTTACCTTTAGTTCCTGGTGAATGTTGATCCATCTGGTTTCTTAGGTGTTACTGTAAACATCACCTCGTCTTATGATCTTGTTCAACCTCTATGTTGGTGTCTTACGAGCTGGTGTTGTTACATCTACTGTTCTGATGGTTTCTTGTTAGCGTTCTGTTACTGTTCCCGTACCTGGTACATCTTTTTTAGGAAGGTTGTCGTTTGGTACTTCTCCTGAACCATTGGTTCCAATTGTTACTGTGATTGTGTTCCATTTTCTCCTGGAATTTCACCTTAGTTCCTGGTGGTATGTCGATCCATCTGGCTTCTAGGGTGTTACAACCGCTTCCATTTGGCTTACGAGTACTTAATCTTATCTGGTTGTTCAGTTACTGTGTATCTGGTGCCCTTTCAGCTGGTGTTTCTACTGAACTTCTACAGCTGGTTCACCTGGTTCTGTAATCTTACCTGTCCTGGTACTTTCACCTGTCTGGTAATTCACTGCTCAGCACCTCTTTCCCTTACCATTTTCACCGATTGTCTACTGTGATTGCCTCCATCTTACCTGATTTCTACCTTAGTCCCTGGGCTTTGTATGTCGATCCATCTGGTTTCTTCGGTGTTACTGTAACGTCACCCTGTATTAGTATCTTGTCTCAACATCCAGTGTTGGTGTTCACGAGCTGGTGTTGTTACGCTACTGGTTTCGATGGTTTCTTGTTAGGTTCTCGTTACTGTTCCCGTACCTGGGACATCTTTTCTTAGGAAGGTTGTCATTTGGTACTTCTCTGAACCATTGTTCCAATTGTTACTCGTGATTGGTGTTCCATTTTCACCTGAAATTTGCTACCTTAGTTCCTGGTGTATGTCGATCCATCTGGTTTCTGTATGTTACAATCGCACTTCCATTTGGTTGTTGAGTAAATTTCAATCTTATTCTGGTTGTTCAGTTACCGGTATCGTGTTACCTTAGCTGGTGTTTCTACTGAACTCTACAGCTGCTGACCTGGTTCTGATCCACCTGTTCCTGGAACTTTACCGTCTGGTAATTCACTGCTTGTACTTACCTTACCATCTTCACCGATTGTCTCTGTGATCAGTGGTCTTTATCTTACTCTGGGATTTCTACCCTTAGTTCCTGGTGGGAATGTCGATCCATCTGGCTCTTTAGGTGTCACTGTAACATCCCTGTCTTGAGGATCTGTTCAACCTCTAGTGTTGGTGTCTTACGAGCTGCGTGTTGTTACATCTACTGGATTTCGATGGTTTTCTTTGTTAGGTTCTATTACCGTTCCTTCCTGGGTACATTTGTCTTAGGAAGGTTGTCGTCTGGGTACTTCTCCCGAACCATTATCTTCAATTGTTACTGTGGATTGTAGTTGGATTACCATTCTTTATCTTTACTTGGGATTTCTACCTTAGTTCCTGGTTTGTATGTCTGATCCATCTGGTTTCTTAGGCGTTACACAGCATCTCCATTTGGTTTTACGATTAATTTTAATCACAACTGGTTTTTTCAGTTTCTGTGTTTCTGGTGTTACCTTACTGGAGCTGTTACAGGAACTTCCTCAGCTGGTTTCCTGGTCTCCAATCCACCTGTTCCTGGCAATTTCTTTACCTCTGGGTAATTCACCTGTTTGGGTCACTTACCTCACCATCTTCACTGATTGTTACCGGATTGGGTGGTCTCTATCTCTACCCTGATTTCTACCCTAGTTCCTGGCTTTGACGTCGATCCATCTGCTCTTTCTTCGGTGTTACTGCACGTCACCTGTATTATGATCTTGTCTCACATCCAGTGTTGGTGTCTTCACGAGCGGTGTTGTTACTGCCCTACTGGTTTGATGGTTTCTTTGTTAGGTTCTGTTACTGTTCCTGTACCCTGGGACATCTTTCTTAGGAAGGTTGTCATTTGGTACTTCTCCTGAACCATTGTTCCAATTGTTACTGTGATTGATGTTCCATTTTCACCTGAATTTCACCTTAGTTCCTGGTGTGTATGTCGATCCATCTGGTTTCTTAGGCGTTACAATCGCATTTCCCATTTGGTTGTTGAGCACTCTCAATCTTACCTGGCTTGTTCAGCCACCGGTGTATCTGGTGTGACCTTAGCTGGTGCTCTTGCTACTGGAACTTCTACAGCTGGTTTTACCTGGTTCTGGTAATCTTTGCCTGTTCCTGGAACTTTACCGTCTGGTAATCCACTGTTTGGCACTTTACCTTTACCATCTTCACCGATTGTTACCGTGACTGGGTGGGCTTTATCTTTACCTGGGATTTCTACTCAGTTCCTGGCCTGTATGTCGATCCATCTGGTTTTTCGGTGTTACTGTAACCTCCTGTCTTAGGATCTTGTTCAACATCCAGTTGGTGTGCTCCATGAGCTGGTATGTTGTTACATCTACTGGCTCGATGGTTTTTGTTAGGTTCTGTTACTGTTCCTTTTCCTGGTACATTTGTCTTAGGAAGGCTGTCGCTCAGTACCTCTCCCGAACCATTATCTTCAATTGTTACTGTGATTGTAGTTGGATTACCATCTTTATCTTTCACTTTGGAATTTCTACCTTTAGTTCCTGGCTTTGGTATGTCGATCCATCTTGGTTTCTTTAGGCGTTACACTAGCATTCTCATTTGGTTTATCTGATTAATTTCAATCACAACTGGTTTTTCAGTTTCTGTGTTAGCTCAGCTGGAGTTGGTTACAGAACTTCCTCAGCTGGTTTCCCTGGTTCTGTGCAATCTCACCTCGTTCCTGGTACCTTACCTTCTGGTAATTCACTGTTTGGTACTTTACCTTTACCATCTTCTCACCGATTGTTACTGTGATTGGGGTGGTCTTTATCTCTGTACCTGGGATTTCACCTTTAGTTCCTGGTGTGAATTGCCGATCCATCTGGTTTCCTTTTCCTCGGTGTCACTGCAACCCTCAGCTCCAGGGATCTTGTTCAACATTCAGTGTTGGTGCCTTTACGAGCCGGTGGTGTTACATCTACTGGTTTTGGATGGTTTCTGTTAGGTCTCTATTACTGTTCCTTTCTCCTGGTACATTTGTCTTAGGGAAGGTTGTCGTTTGGTACTTTCTCCTGAACCATTGCTTCAATTGTTACTGTGATTGTAGTCTGACTACCATCTTTATCTCACCTAGATTTCTACCTAGTTCCTGGTTTTGCATGTCGATCCATCTGGCTCTAGGGCGTTACAATCGCATTCTACTCTGGCTTACTAGCAATTTCAATCTACCTGGTTGTCTGCAGTTACTGGTGTTTGGGTTACCCAGCTGGAGCTGTTACAGAAACTCCTCAGCTGGGTTTCACCTGGTTCCGGTAATCCACCTGTTCCTGGCACTTACCTCCTGGTAATCACTGTTTGGCACTTTCACTCACCATCCTCACCGATTGTTACTGTGATCAGTGGTCTTTATCTTCACCTGATTTCATCTAGTCCTGGCGTGAATGTCGATCCATCCTGGTTTCTCTCGGTGTCTACTGTAACCCTCCCTGTCTTAGGACCCTGTCTCAACATCTAGTGTTGGTGTCTTGACGAGCTGGTGTTGTTACATCTACTGGTTTCGATGGTTTCTGTTAGGTTCTGCTACTGTCTTCCTGTACATTTGTCTAGGGAAGGTTATCGTTTGGCACCTCTCCTGGAACCATTGTTCAATTGTTACTGTGATTGTAGTTGGATTACCATCTTTATCTTTTACCGGAATTTCTACCGTAGTTCCTGGTGGTATGTCGATCCATCTGGTTTTTAGGCGTTGGCAACCGCATTCCATTTGGTTTACGATTAATTTCAATCACAACTGGTTTTTCAGTTTCTGCGTTTCTGTTGGAGCAACAGGATTACTTTATCAGAAGTTACCGTTCCATTATTATGTAATCACTGTTTCAGCTTTACTAGGATTTTGGCAAGCTCCCGTAACTGTAACTGTTGCAGTCTCCATTAGTTGTTCCAGTTCCCTATAACCGTATCACCATCGTAAAGCTTAACTGTCGAACCATTTGGCACTCCACTCCAACATTAACAGTAATTTGTTGATCTTTGTTGCTCTTTTTGTTCTTCACTTGTTGTAATCGTCGCTGTTTGCTGCTTTAACGTTTAATCGTAACTGTTCCATCTGAACCAGAATTCAGCATCAGTTGATTTAGAACCGTCTTTTATAAGTCGCAATAGAAGTATACTTGAATACTCCAGCTTGTGCTGTACTTGGTGAATTATTATCTTTTCCAAGTCCAGTTCATACCTGCAGGGAATGATTTATCATTTTATGTTTCACATAACCCCGAAGATACTGATTCACTTTGATCCCAGCGTTATCCCCTACTGTTTTTGTAACTGTCAAAACCTGAATTGGGTCCACTGGTGCTCGGATTTGCTTGTAAACTTGTTCCTCGTTGCCCCATAATATAAGAAGACTGATTAGTTCTTCCGTATGTCACTGAGGCTGCATAGACATCGACCATGTTGAGCCGCTTCTTCAGCAGTCACATCATCTTTAATCTAGTTCCTGGCTGCATGTGCATTGCATAATCGGAACTGGCTTGTCCAGTCTTCCAACCCAAGATAATATGAGTGCACCTGGATACTTACCTTCTTTATTTTTAGTAAGGCTATTAAAACAGGGTCTCTGTTGTGGAAGACAGCTCATCGTTGGTTATCACGAGTCACCCTCTGAATATGGATCGTAGATTGTTCGTTTATCACCATTAAAGATTATAATTTGTTCCCATCTACTTTAGATATTAGGTCAGTATTTCCCATTTGCAGCCTTGAAACCATCAGAAAAGTCTTTATCACTCATTTTCATCATCAAGACCATAACGTGAAACTTAAATCTTTTTACTGTATTAGACGAGTGCATAATATTGAAAAGGAGTTGGAAATACTATTCTGCTGATATGAAGCCTTTTGTCATCCTTTTTCCATCATTATTGAAGAAAACATCTAGACTCATCCATTTACCTTCGCTCATCTTGGTACATAGGTTGCCTTTAATATCAGTCTTTATTTTAGCTAATTCTGATTATCATTTATTGTTTTTCTTCCACTGTTATCTTCGGGTCAACAGAAGCAAAATATTTAATATTAGTTAAAAGCTCCTTGATTATTAATTTCACCATTTGCTCTAAATTGTGTTCTTCTCCCATGCTTTTGACTGTTATGTGAGTTCTTCGAGATCCCTGAATTAGCGATTGTATTCGCTCCTTCTTCACTTTTTCCTTTATTAGCTACTGCATAGAAGACACAATTTGTGTTTGTTGTCTTAACTTTTTAACTAATGCATCTACTTCTCTTGACTAGCATTTGGTGTTTTCTAGATATACTTTAGCGTTGATAAGATCAACATTTACTGCAGATAAAGTCGAAGTTGGTGCTTTTATCTTTATTTACCGTAGCAAGTAGTTCTTCTAATTTTGTTATACTAGTTTCTAGAAGACTTTTTATCAACTACTTTTTTCTCTACTTCTACTCTTTAGTGCTTTCTTTCTTTTACACTGCTTGGTTTATTTGCTGAAGCAACGCTTTCTTTTTCAACACTTACTGTATTTATCTTTCTCAGGTACCTCATCAACGTCTCTCGATGTAGCATTAGTGTCATTAACTTTCTGAACTATCACTAGATGCAGCTGATTTCATCTGCGCTAGCTACCCCAGTGCACCATACTAGCTCCTATTACTATAGATGCAGCACTGAACTTAAACTTTTTAATTGAGAGCTTTCAACTTTGACACCCTTTGTTTGAGCTCTCTAAGTTTCTTATTATTTTTCCCTATCACAACAACTTCCTCCTTATAAACTTATTAGTTATTTCTAAATATAATTAAATAAATTAACATTACCTTTGTTAATTTATATAAAGGTTCCAAGGCAGAATATTATTACTAATATTTTTATCATATTTACTTAAAAATACTTAAAATTCATATATAGATTACACTTATTTTAGTATATTTTTTAAAAACTTAATTATAATTTCTATGTTAAAGAAATAAAAATTTAGATTTCATGCCATCTCATTATAATACTAAAAGTTTTTTCCTGTCATTTCATAAATAAATTAATAATTATAACTAAATATTTTCCTTAATTTGTTCTATTTATATATTAACGTTTATATCTAAGTGTAGTCTGATCAACAGAATATCTACTTTATATTTAATACAAATTATAGATAAAAAGTTAATACTTCTAATTTTCAAAAATTAAATATTTACTAAAAATCCTATATTTTAAAAACTAATTTTCATAAAAATTATAATCTAACTAAGAATATTATAATCATACAATTCTAATTATTAGATGTTTTAATCATTTATTCAAAATCCCTCTATCTGCTTTCTTAAATTAATTTTCTATAAAACCTTCAATATAGAATTATATATAATCCTCGATTTAAAAATGAACCTGTAGCTAGATCTCAGCAGTATTATAAAAATGAGATACTTTCTCCTTACAATTAAGATGCCCTACTTTTAAAAACTCAGCTGTATACTTAAAATAACGCTTTATATGTAGAAATTGTCACAAATACTTTTGCACCCTAAAACCACTGCAGTTAGAAAGCATTCTAATAACTATAAAAATTAAGAATCTCTATTGTTAAGAAGTTCTTGGGAGAAAAACTATAAAAGAATGGCTAAAGCTTGAACTGTCCCAACTAGAGTCTGAACAAAAAGTCCCGAAAACCTGACAAAGTTCATATAAGAACTCATAGAGCAGGGGATATCTAAAATTCACTTTTTATAAAAACTTTGAGGTGTCTTTGATAAAAATCAATTTTTAAAAATATTTTATATAATGAGGATGAAGTAAAGTCCTAAATTTAAAAAGTGTAGATTATAATTCATAGACACAGTGATTTATTGATATCTAAATTCGATTTTTAAAAACTTTTTAGATACCTAATAAATCTATTGATGAGAAGTGACTCACCAAAAATCTTGTTTCAAAAACTCACGATTTTGTCGAGTCACTCCCTCAGATAGCTATATCTTTTCTACAACTATTCTGTATCATTATTTTTAATATTTTTATCGTATCTTAATTCACTTATTAATATTAAAACATTATTAATGTGAGAATTGCTTTTAGTAGAGATATTATCCGTATTATTGCTAATCATCTCCTAGAAAATACATAACAAATTATACTATTATGCTAATTAGATTTTTCATATACTTTGAATTCATAAAATATATATACACACTATATAAACCTATTAATATCTGACAAAACAATAAAATATACCTAACATAGTATTCTCCTTCTTTACATTTTATCCTATAGATAATTAACTGTTTCTTGATATTCCTCAGTTCTTTCTTTTTCTAACAAATAGCATAATGCACATGATGAAGTAGAATAGATATACAGGTACTATTAATCCTATTGTACCAACAGCTAATACGATTGCTACAATAAGAATAGTATTCCAGATAATATACGTGTTTTTCATTAAGAACGTCGCTATAACTGCCACTCACAACCAATACGATTAATACAACTGAATACATCTTTAAACCTTGAATTGTAATCAAGTATTTGTTCAGCTGATAAGTTAACCCCATTAGATCTAGTTCCTGACTTAAATAAATTTAAAAACTCAGGATTATCTTTTTAAAACTGAAATCTTAAAGAATGAGCTACATGCTAAAAACTCCCGTTAAAACTATTAAAATGACATTATGTCAATCCATGCTAAAACTTTTTCTACTGTTCTTTAAATGGTTTCATAATAAAACCTCTCTTTATAAAACTCAAGGTTTTTCCCTCAACTAATTATATAACATAAAACGTCTACATAATATATAATAAATTACCTAAATTAGCAAAATTTTATGCCCTGAAATGATGTCTTTTAAGCACACTGATTAGAGATTTTATTATCCATACTTTTATCTTATGGACTGATCCCAAAAAGAGATTAGAAATAGATAGATAAAAACTTCAAAACAACTAGAAACAAGTTAACTTTTAAAGTGTCATAAAAGTTGCTTTAAATACACATTGCTTTTATAATCACCAGTAAAAACTCTATTTCATTAGTCGATCTTCTCATCTTCTACCTTTGTTCTTCTACAGAAAATACTGATGTACTAAAAACAATCTAATCAACGCAACAAAAGATACAAAAGGCACAAGAGACTGTATCTTAGCTATCTCGACTAGTTGTACAATAGTATAATAATTAATTCTAGCACAAATAAGAGGCATTGAAGAATTTTCGAAGAAATATCATTTCATTAAATATTTATGTATTTCCTCCAGTTGGCTTTTAATATAGTCGAACAGATCTAAAAATAAAATTTATTAAACTCTCCATAAATATTCCTCCTAGAAAATTCTACTATACTCAAGGTTGATCTCAAAAACCCTAAACTTTGATTTACATAGTAATTTATTGCGTAGTGGCTTTTGATATCTCATTAAAATCTTATGGGAGTAACTCGACAGAACCTGTTTATCCCAAAAGTCACAATCTTGAGTCACCTCATTGCTTTCAATTACATGTCTTTCATCAAGCGTAAACGCATTTCATATTGAAGATTCCATCTTCCAGTGCATATGCTCGAATGATTTTTCAGTGTTTTTCTGCTATAAGTCTGCGCCATAGATAATCTCTATACCATAACCTTTTACTCGTATTATTTTCTAGATTCATCTAATCTATAGAAACGATCAAAAACTTCACTTAAATTACCTTTCTGAACATTAGCCTTATTAGAAACTTTCTCAAAATAGCATATTTTTCTATTTTTATTAAGTTTTCACTGATATATCACTATCTTTCTAGCGCATATTTAATTGCATTTTCTAACAGTATATCTACTAACTGAATTATAGAATCCTTTTCTCCATAATAATTAAGATTAGGAGTCAACATCTGCTACAATATTCTTTTTTGAAAGTTAGCTAATTCCATCAAAAATCTTTAATTTTGATTTTACCATCTCGGTTAAATCGAAATGTGTTCGCTCTACAGTATCTTTTTCTTCCATACGACTCAAATACTACTAAGCTGTTTACTAAACTAGTCAGTCCATCTACTTGATTATGTATATTTTGAACCCACTTCGAATCACCATTTTCCATTTCTAGTACATCAGCATTAGAACTAATAATAGCCAATGGTGTTTTCTTTTAACTCATGACTAGCACCTGTTATGAATTGTTTTGTTTTATATATGTTTCCTGTATCGAGTGCTATAACTCTTTAGATACTAGTACTAATTATAACAAGTACTGATATTATTACTCCAATAGAAATTAAAATACTATTTTGTACAAAAAGATTCATAAGAATCTAATTCTCGTTGACAATTTAAAAATAATATTAAATTCCTACACTTGTTTTCCAACTTTTTATAAATCTATAACTGTCTATAAACCTGCTAGTTTTTCCTTTTTCTAATGCCTCAATCACTTTGCTTTGAAGAGCATTTTGATTCGGTATGAAGAATCATCTCTATAAGCCTTAATTATTCTACACACTGTTATCAATCAGCAATCGAAAAACCGTTATACTCTGTAGAACTTGATGAATTTTTGTTATTACTAAATCATCACCTCTTCTGAAAAGATTTTTACCAATGCTTGTGATTTTGAAGCATCTAATAATGTTGTGTCTATTCTTTTCTAATTTATAAAAATTTATGAAGTTTAATGCTATAGCAAGTATTGCTATTACTACAGCTACACTACCCTACAGCAGTGGCTATAAATTTTTCCTTAGACTTTTAAACATCTGACATCTCCAATGTATATCCGACATTTCTGTAGCTTTTAATGTGTACATTAGCGTTCTAACGCTTTTTAATTTCTTTCTTAAATACGAAATATTAACCCACACTACATTAATTTCTGAATCACTGTCATAACCCCAGATTCTTTCTAAAAATTGCTCAGTTTGAATTACATTTCCCTGGATTTCTCATTAACATTTCCATCATTTGATATTCTTTATTAGATAATCTTACTTTATCTTTTTCTGTAACTAACTCAAATGTATGTTTACTTAAACTTACATTTCCTAATTCTAGTACATTACTTGTAAATGTGGCTTGTCTTCTTGTCATAGAACGTACTTGCTACACAACCTCTCGTTACAAAAGGTTTAGTCATATAATCATCTGCTCCCACTATCTAGAAACCATACACTTTATCTTCAATCTCTAGATTTTAGCTGTAAGTAGTAATACTGGTGTGCTTTTTATTTTCTCTCAATTTTCTTACAACTGTTACTCCATCCATTTGTGGCATCATAACATCTAAAATTGCTCCATCATAATCATCTCAACATAAGATAATCTAATGCATCTTGTCCATTGTTTACTACATCAACTGAGTAATTATTATGTTTTAACATTGCTTCAAGAGCATCTGCTAAATCTTTTTCATCCTCGGCTAATAATAACTCTCATTGACCTTCACTCCTTACTATCTTCTTTCTATTATTTTTCCTATATAAATTTATTATATATAAACTAACTAAAATCTAGTTTAAACAAAGATTTAAATTTTTATATTATATTTTAATCCATTTAAATTATTCGAGTAAATACTCTATTCTTTCCCCTTTTTCGAACTTAATTTTTCAAAATTTATTTTATATAATATATTATAGCAAAATTTATTGTTTTCATACCCATACATTTATAATAATGATTTTTATAATATATTTATTACTAATATTGTACTTCATTTTGACTAGTCGTGTCATTGGCTAACGATATAGCGAAAAGAGTGTGCGGAAAGGGTGAAAAAGAGATAAATTCCTGGAGGCATAAATTCAAGCGTAAACCACAGGAAAAGGAATTTATTCATATGAGCATTATACTCAAATCTTTACTCAAAAACATAGAAAATACTTTAAAAATTTTTCAGAGGATATCTTATCTTCCATCAACACATATGTAAAATGAAAATCTAAGATATACAAATTCTAAAATATCTTTATCTGATTTACTATCAATTCCTAATAAAGTTGTTATGGATTCTATCATAAAAACGTCATCCTTACTCTTGAAAAATTAGATGAGGATTACTTCAACCTCGCCTCAGCGAAAGGCACTATACTACCCTAAAGGTGCTTATTATCGAACTATCATCACTTTATTTGAGAGGTTACTTTTTAAAAGACATGCTTATGTTGATAAAAACGGTAAAAATCATTTTTACTACTTAGATCTTCTCTAATATTTCACCTCGATGTTGTTTCGATAATGATGTTATTAATGAACTCCCTATTCCTTGCCGGAAAACATACTTCTTATTCAACTATAGGTCAAATACTTGGACAATATATTTTGAAGAATGATTTTTCTACAGATAAAAGTAAATATATTTCTCGTGCTACTATCGCTAATTATATTAAACGTTCTGATGTCAATGCCTCTCCCTCTCAAACAAAAATAAGGTTAAAGACATTTTTATCGAACCGATGAACATTATGTGTCTATTCAAAAGCTCAGAAGTCTCCTTATCCTGTTAAAAACAAATGGTTAGAGTTGCTAAAATCTGTCTTGTCGTATAAAAAATGGATATACAGATAGTTATCATTCTTGATGAGTTAGAGAGTGTTTCTAAATTTAGAGATAGGATAGTGAATATGTATATCATGCGTATGATACTGATTATGTTGAAAATATCTATATTCTTGGTGATGGAGATAATTGGATTAAGGCTACTAGTGATATATCTCGATACTACTAAAAACTCATTGCACCTGATAAATTCCATGCTATGCAAGCTCTACAGCGTATTACTACATACTCTAATATGGATGAATATGAAAAAGCTAAAGAGTTTATTGAAGCCGATAATCGTTCAACATTTAAACAATGGATTAAGGATTTTCTAAAAATCTCTGAGATAGAGAAGAAATCATTGAGGAAAAAGTAAATATATTTTAAACAATTGGGTGGCTTTACAACGATTATTAAAGGCTAACGCTAGTTGTTCTATGGAAGGCTGTCATCTCCCATTCATGTAGCTAATATATTCACATCTCGACCTAAAGGATTTAGTAAGCCTATATTGGCGAAAAAGACTATCCTTACGTGCGTTATATTTGAATGAGTTTTGATGATAAACAAATATTTGTAAAACTTATGGACAGTAGCCAACTATCAATAATTTTACAAACCTAGATTTCTCTATCTTAGATGAGAGTATAAAGGCGATACTTATAAAGTGAATCTTAACACAAATTTCGCAGTTTAGTCGCTTTTGCGGAGCCTCTGAAAAACTCGTTTCGTCGGCTTTTGTGTTTTTAACAAATTAAAGAATATGTCAGAGTCGTTCCATTCTTCTCTTGACTTATATCCTTAAAATTTGTTACTTAATTCTTGCACGACAGAAAAACTAATTTTTCATCGTAATTTGATTTTGGAATTTAGTTTTCCGTAATAATTTGACTTTTAACTCTGGCTAACGCTCCTCACTAGCTGCCTCTGTCAAAATTGCTACTCTTCCAATAGACAGCCCCACTTTGGTATGTAATCTTTCCTACCTTTTCCAGGCGCATCCCCATCTGCACTCTACCTGTTACATCCAGAACTTTAGTAATTTGGAACTTATTGAATCCTCTGCTTTTTAATAATATCTACACATCTCTTCTTTCCCAAAAGACACCCGCCACTCCAAGTGCAGTGCATCTGTTGGAATTTTTCCACTCTAGTGGTAGTTCCTTTTTCAAGATAATATCTGATATTACAAACATTCCGTCTTCTTTTTAAAAATACGATATATTTCATCATACACTTTTGTTTATCTGCTCTAAATTTATAACACAGTTACTAATAACTCTGTCGACCGATTGGTCTTCTAATCGGAATATTTATTAGTTTCTCCTTTAATAAATTCAATATTATCAAATTTCTTGTTATCCCTAACTTTCTTAGCTTTTTCTAACATTGTTCAATCTAATCTATCTAAGCCATATAGTCCCTACTTTTGGATTTTTCATCTTTGTGTGTGAAAATATCCATTCCTTGCTCCACATCCCAAAATCAATTAATGACTGTCCTTCTCTTGTCTTTCAAATGGTTAATCGAGTTCCCAAGACAGCCCCATGTTTTATTTCATCAGGAAATTCATTTATTATTTTTCATCATATCCTAACGATTTACTTAGTTGTTTTGAATCAATTTTGTTTTTGTTTATTTTTAGAAATATTATCATAAAAGTTATCAACTGATAATCTTATTTTTATATTATTATTCATTTTTATCACCATCCTTTATATTAAATAGTTGCTTGAATCAACTAGGTTAAGCAACTCTCACTATTCTTTATTCTATCATAGAAGTTTATCTATAATTAAAGTTTAACTATTTCTCTATATCTAAATGCTGGTTTGGACGTCCAGGAATTAATGCATTTAAAGTTTCTTCTTTATATCCTACTACCCCAACACGCGTTCAACTCTTCTTTTTACGATCATCAACTAGTTTATCTGGGTGAACTTCTACACGTGCGTTGACTGTAAGCATCTTTATCACTCAGCATTGTCTAATCTTGCAGTGCGTTGCAGTTTCTTTCTTACCTACAATATTTCCTACCAAACCTTTTCTCTTTACCTTGTAGAAGGAAATTTGACGTGACCTACATTTAGATTTAATAAATCAAATCTTTCACCTAAGTTAGCTAAAAATGCTGTAGCTAATGTTTCAAATGATTCTTCTTTTCACTAGCATAAGTTCCATTTAACCATCCGAATAGTGCCTCTTCCATCAGCATACGTATGTGATCCACTTCTGCAATTCTTCTTCCTACTTCTTTTTCACTGTTGATATATGTAATCGAACCACTCATCTAAACCTTCTCCAGTTTTAACACTTGCAGTTAGAACATTTTTCGTTATTAAATTCTTTTTGTAGTTTTTCTACTAAATCAGTTAATTCTTCTTTGATAATAATTCAACTTTGTTAATTAAGATAACATCCGCTTCTTCGAATTGTTTATAAATAATATAATCTCCAGGATTTGAATGATAACTTTAATACTGCTTTTAAGCGAGTTGGATCAGCTAAAACTGTAAGTTGTCTTTAAGTTAACTTGCTCGTTGTATCTTTTAAAGGGTTGCATAATAGTCGCTGATAAGTCAGTGACAACTTCTACTGGTTCAGCTAAAAATAATATCACTGTTATTTGCTTCTTGTAGATGAGCACAGTACATTAGCAAATCCACAAAGTTACAACGAAACAACTTCCACTTACTTCCTCAACGATGTCATTATTAGTTTCTAAAAATGAGTATCAACTAATTCACTTGCTTGGTCGTTTGTAATTAATCCTACTTTTACGTCCTTTTTCATTTAAACGTTTCGCAACTTCCCATAGAAGACTCGTCTTACCTGCTCCTAAAAATCCACCTACTAAAAATTAAAGTCTGTTTTATTTGTCATAATTCTTTTTCTCCTCTAACTTTATTACTATTATTTATTTAATTCATTTTGTCTTTTTAATGCTGGTTCTAACACCCTTTAGTAAACAAGTACCCAGCTAATACTCCCCAACTATTGGTCCAAGTATATAAACCCAGAAGAAGCCAACGCTAGAATCTGGAAATGCTGCTGATCACAACCAAATGCCCACGCTACTAAACGAGGTGCAAAATCACGTGTTGGGTTCATACTCTGCTTGAGTAATTGTCGCTAATAAACATAGTAATGATCCCACAGTTAAACCTATTTGTGCAGGAGCCATGTTATCATTTGGTCTTCTACATTAGCACCTTTCTAGTAAATAAGAATATAATTAAACTAATAAAAACGTCCCTGAGTGTTTCTGCAGCTATTACTACTGGCATAGAAATGTTATAGCCACCAGGTTGATTATAGTACTCACCGAACATTTTTCGCCAGCCACTGGTTCAAAATGTTCCACGTATTATGTTTTGCCTCAAACTGTGCTATCGATGAGCTATAAATTCCGTACATTACTAATGATCCTAATAATGCTCCTATAAAATTGTCCTGCGATATAAGTCGGCAATCTTTTACACCTCATTCTCCTGTCAGCTACCATTGCTACTCGACACCAGCTGGATTAAAAATGTGCATTACTTAAATTTTCTAGTCATATATATGCAAAAAGCTACACAGACGCCACATAACATACCAATTTGGAACAAACTTGATGTGCATCGTATAATACCGCTGCTGCTACAGAGCCTGTCCCAAAAAGAACTAATATAAATGAACCAACAACTTCAGAAGTCGATTTTCTAATGAATATTTCTCATGAATATCTCCTTTAATTTATTTCTATAAACATATTATATCAGAATTAAAACTATATTTTAATAATTATTTTTAAAACAATATGCATATACAGACTATCCCAACATATACTATTATTATGTTCTAAAACATAATATCTATATAAATATTCACACAACTGTATATGTAATCCTATAATATTATTACATAATTCCCAGGTAAAATATTCTCATATAATTTTCTATAAATTCTAATACAAAAGCTTCGAGCATACTAAGCCCTAATTAGGACTTATTTTTAAATTATATTAAAACTATTGTACTCTTCTTCAGTTAAGTAACTTGAAATTGCACCTGTTTTTGTAGTTGTTAAACTAGCGTAGTTTGTCCGCAAATTTTGCCATTTGGGCTAATTCTTCTTCTGAAATGTTATTAAGATCTTCATGATTTAATAATTTTGATAAGAATGATCCAGCAAAAGCACTGCCCCTGTGGTGTCAATTGCTTAACATTTGGAATTTCTGTTACAGCTATCTTGATATATACTTCTGCTCCGTGTTTCTCCTTTAGTATAAAGAACCACTTTCATGTGACTAAAATCTTTTTCAACGCTTCTTCGATATTATTAGTTCCAGTTGAATTAACTCGTTATCAGCAACTTTTTATTACATCAACATAAAATAAGAATTCTTTAATAGTTTCAAGATATACTGTGATGTATACCCAAAGATTAAATCTTAGTTAACATCGAAACAAACTAGAACTCCAGCTTCTGCTTTGCTTTTTAGTAAAAGATGGTGGCTATCTTTAATTCTTCTTGAATAGCAATACTAGCGAAACATGTATTCTCTATTTCAGATACATCGACTTTTCTACATCTTCTTTACTAATTTTTAAAGCCAAGAACCTTTGAAGTAAAACTAAATGAACGGTCTCCTGTTTCATCTAAAGAAACAAATGCTAATGGTGTAAAACTATCTGCTTTGCGACTCACATATCTACAGTCTACATTCTCTTTTAAAAGTATTTTCTAGGAAATCTCCAAGCCATCTTCTCCTAACGATGTTAATAAATAACTTTTATGCCCCTAACTTTAGAGTGACACATGCAACGTTAGCTCACATCCCCCAACTATCTAAAAAGATTTAACAGTGTCGATTTTACCTACACCTTCTCCAATAAAGTCAATTAGCATTTCTCCTATACATAAAACTCGCCATTTTAGTTCTCCTCTGATTTCGATTGCTCCAGTGCTACATAATTAGTAGCTGAAATTTTTACATCGTGATTTTCTGGATAGAATCTTGTCGAAATCGTAAATAAGTCACCGATTAGCGAATAATTCAATTGATGAACTATCAAATACTATTTCTACATCTTCTAAATCCAATTTATATTTTCTATCATTTCTTCCATAACCACTAGTGCCACTTTTAATTCTTTATTTTGCATAGCTAACTTTAAAATCAGCGCACTAATTTCAAAACTTTCTCCATGTTCTTGCTTATAGTACCATGATTTATATTAAAATCATTAGTTTTTAATGTCATTTCCCTAATAAATCTTTTTACCGATTTATGGTAACGTTCTAACTTTTTCCATCTTTGTAATTTACCACGCGAACACAGTTAGACAGTTTTGATAACCAAACTTCGTAGTTGGATTAGTATGCTACTATCGGTACATACATCCAACCGATTAATACACGATTATTATCCTCGTCTAAAAATGTTTGTGATGCATAAAAACTCATGCCCGTAATCCTAATAGTGTAAAAGTTATCTAATTTATCTACATTTTCAATTCCTTCTTCTACAACAGAATATCAATTTGATACATATTTTCATAATGTGGATACATTCTTGTAATACCTTGAGGTGGAACATAAATATTTCTTTCCCATCTATTCTTCAAAATAATCAGGGCATTCCCACATGAATCAAGATGTGTAAATAGTTTTATATGGTTTAAGAGCATCTTTTATCGTATACTAATAAACATCCACAATCATTACCATCTCTAGCATCCCTAGCACTAGATATTTTTCCATTTTTCAAATATCTTCGGATCTCTAACATGATTTGACATATTAGGGTAATCATCTATTGTTAACAGACATTTTTCTCAGTAAAAGTTAATTCCATCTTCCGTTCTCAAAAGATGTGCTATTATGACCACCTTAGCACATGAACGTAGTCATAATCTCCTTTATATCTACATTTCCTGTGTACTAGAAAACTAATTTTCCATCTTCTATATTGGCACTTCCTGAACTACACCATGTGTCTCTTCTTTCAATAGTCGGTGTTGAAAAACGCTCACGATCTTCCATAATTTTTAGATCACTACTAGTATAGTAATACCATAGTTTGAGTCCACCATTTTACTCCATATGAATACTGTGAAAAATATGATACTTACCATTGAAATAAGCTAATCCGTTAGGATCATTCAACCAACCTTTAGTAGGTTCTAAATGAAGATTTTGTTTCAATTATTAGCTAGCATTTACAAGTTCCTTCTTAGTTTTAAAGAAATATGCTGTTACCGGAATGCTACAACGAAGTGATAATACTAAACCAATAGCAAATGTTGACCCAATGATTTTGCAGGAATTGATATAATCCTGAATACCTGCTGCACTAATGCTGATGCAAAATACTTTCTATGAACCAATCCATGCACTTCCGACCGCACTTCCTGCAGATTGCTCCGTAGAATGGATATTTAAGCCTTAGTTAACCCCAAACATCGCAGGTTCTGCTAATACCTAGTAGCGCAGAAATACCTGATGCTGAAGAAATTGATTTCATTTTGTATTTTAGAGAATACTAATACTGCAGAACAGCCGCCCCTTGCGCTACGTTTGACATAGACGCTGCTGGGAAAATAAATGTAAGTCCTGTTGCTGCTAAGTAATTGTGTTTTCGATAGCTGCGAAACTTTTGATGAAGACCAGTAATAACGATTGGTGCGCATAATAGACCAAAAATACCAGCTCCTACAAAACCACCGTTGGTGTATAACCATTGTAATCCTTCTCCAAGAAGAGTACCTGCTTCACGAAGTACAGGTCCCATCAAGCGAATATTTACAGTCTGTTACAAATAGCGATACTAATGGTGTGGTCAGTTAAGTTATCTAACCATGATGGAGTAACACGACGTAAGAATTTTTCAACTGTTGCTAATCAAATGCGGCTGCAGGGATTGGTAATGATTTCGCGGTACCCTACTTTAGCACAATCTTGAATCCAAAACATCCCAATATTGTAAAGCAGTTACTCTGTAATCCATCTACTGTGACCACTTTTGATTCAACGATATCTAATGCTGGTGCAAGAAGTTGGTTTGTAGCTGGATCAATTTACCCGGCAAATACATAGAAATTATTACACCTGGGTGAACCATTAACATCGTAAGTGCTGCTCCTAGATATGGATTACCACCAAAACGTTTAGATTGCAGAAAACCTATTAATACTGGGTAAGAATACAAACGGTGCATTGGCAAATACGTTAACCATATCTGCAAGGCCTGCAATACCAGGATTGAGCTTCAATAACTGAGTTTTTCCAGCATAGAATAAATCTTTTGTTGTAAGAACATTGTTAATACCCATTAAAGATCACCAGCAACGATTGCTGAATAATAGAGAACGAAGATATCATAACATTTTCATGTTGAGAGGGTTTCCTTTACGTTTTTCTTGCTTGTAGTTTTTCTCCTTCATCTTCACTTGAGCTCCACCTTAAAACCCCTCGTTATACTTAGCTAAAAACTTGTTGAACAAGACCACTTCAAGATTAATTGAAGTTGTCCGTTATTAAAGAATACACCTTTAACTCCTTCAATATCTTCAAGTTTTTCCTTGTTATATTTATTCTCGTCGTTTAATTCCAAAGCGAAGACGAGGTTGCACAGTGAACAACAGAGCTAATATTTCTTCACCACCGCTATGTTCAACAACTTCAGTTATAACTTTTAAATCCATAGTCATTTTCTCCTTTTTATATTTATATATAATGACGCTAACACAGTACAAACAAGAATGGTAACGTTACTTTTATATTCTACATCATTGTCGAAAAGCTTTGCCAGGAGAAAAAGTAACGTTACCATATTTATAAACTAGTAGCTTCCTTGCTTCAAAGAATTACTTTTTGTTATAATCTAATAACTATAAAATAGGAGGCTTATATGGATTTTTCAATTGAAAATCTATTCACTAATGTTTCTAGCAAACGTTAATCGATATAAATTCACATACATCCTCAATAGCATGCTATAATTCAACTAATTCTTGTGTGTGGCTTATGGCTAATCGCTCGAGAATTTTCCCAACTAGCTCTTACCCTTGCTGGTGAAAGACATCTTGATAAAAATAATATTGTTCACATATTAACTAATCCCTATAGTTTTATAATAATCTTTTTAAATCCTTTATAGTGGCATTTTATGTTTATAAATTTTCTATACTAACATTTACGATATATGGACAACTAACAGATAAGAAATATTCATATCGAAGCATTTTAAAAATGCATGGAATAAAACAAAAATTTAGCAGGTTTCAAACTCTCATTTTTATAATTTATTTCATAATTACTACCTGCTACAGCTAACTTGGTGTAAAATCTGGTTTTTAGCAAAAAACTTATTTATCCCTAAGTTTATAAGAGTGAAATAATGAAAACTAACAGTGGTTTTATTTGGGGCTCGATTATGATAGTTTTGCTATATAAACCTTAGATTAATTTTTACACTTCCACTTACAGCTGTTGGAGATGAAAATATATCGAAATGTATTAAAAGGAGTTTGAGAACTTACAAAAACTGGTAAAGGAAAACTTATATTTCACTATTTTTATTTGAAATATACATCGCTATTACTGTAATTTTAGTCAGTATCACCCTCTTATGTATTTATGTTGATAAAAATGGTAATAATCCTATTGTTCAAACACTTTATTTCTCTGCTATTAGCGCAATTATATTTTTCTTGGGTAATTTCAAAAGTAACGGTCATAACTTCATTAGTAACTGTATTAATGGTCGAGAGCAAATATCAGATGAACTGGTTAATAACCTTAACGAAAAACAAGATCGAGATTAGGAACCCTTTTACTACAATAATAATTGTTTTGCGCTATTATTAATGGTTTTATATTTATGAAACAGAGTCAACAAAAATATTGAGACAATTGCTCACAGAGGTATGTATATAAAGTGCGTAGAAAAAGTCCATCGAAACACTTGAGAGGTGCCGCTGAAGTTGGAGCTTTAACTATGTAGAATTAGATATATTGCTAACTTTCAAAGACAATAAATTCGTTGTAATGCACGACTATAACCTGTAAAAGACTTGCTGGCGTTAATAAACGAGTTCAAGATATGAGCTACGATGAAGTTGTTGGTCTGCAATAAAACAAGGGGATTGTACTAGTAAAATACCTCTTTAGAAGAATTTGTAAATAAAGCTAGAGTTTAAATATGAAGCTAGTAATCGAACTAAAAGCCTCATGGTGGGAACCAAATAACTACGTCGATATTCTTATTGAAGAAATATTAAAACTTGAAAATTATAAATTATGTCACTTAATTCTAAAAGTTATGGAAGAACTTGAAACAAAAAGCACAAACTTAGAAACTGGTTATGCGTCCACTTCAATTTGGAAATTTTCACCAAACTAACGTCGACTTTCGTAATGAAGACTTCTCATATAGAGATCGTCTAGTGGAACAAGCTAGAAAACAAAATAAAAAATATTCGTCTGGACAATAAATGATCAGCGTTGATTACTAAATAGTTTACAAAAGCCCTGCAGATGCTATTATTACCGATGAACGAACTTGTAAAAGAAGATGATTTTAGAAAATGATTATACTTGATTATGATAAAATACTAGACTTATTATATATAAAAATATCGATCAGAACTTTTATGTCCCGAGCCCTGTGAGAGTCTGTAAAATAGCCCTTCCTATGTTAAAACTGAGAGTAGCTCAGGGAGGTATGACAAGAAGAAAAAGAGATCCAAAACAAAATTAATAAAACAATTAGTATCAGAATACGGAGTAGAAAGCATAGCCGATATACAAAAATGCCTTAAAAAGATTTACTAGGAGGTCGATGAGAAGAACTACTACAAAGCGAAATAAATAATCACTTAGGGGTATGAGAAGTATGGACGTGGTGACAAAAAGAAAACTATAGAAAACGGATATAAAAGAGTTCAAAGTAATTATGGCGACCTAGAAACATGTGTTCCATAAGATGAAAATTCTACATTTGAACCAATGATAGTTCCAAAGAAAAGATATCTCAGAGATAGAAAACAAAATAATAGGTCTATATGCCTAGGAATGACCACAAGGATATTGCACAAGAGATAAAAGAACTGTATGGATGTGAGATATCAGAAGAGTTAGTATCAGACATTACCGATAAAATAATTCCAAAAATAGAAGAATGGAAAACAAGAACGCTAGATGAAGTCCATACAGTAGTTTATATAGATGCAGTACACTTTAGTGTGAAAGAAAAATGGAATCGTAGGCAGCTGTCTATATCGCATTAGGGTGAACCAAGAAGGTAAGAAAGACATATTATCGATATAGGAACAAATGAAAGTGCAAAACATGGTTATCTCTGATGAATGACCTTAAAAATCGAGGGTAAAAGACATACTAGTAATGTGTGCAGATGGATTAACAGGGATAAAGAAGCCATATCAGCAGCCTTTTCAAAACAAGAATACCAAAAGATGTATGGTACATATGATAAGAAAGTACAAAGCAAAGTTTTGTAGCGACAAAAAGACTATAAGAGCTGTGTGCAGACTTAAAACAATATACAATGCACCAACAGAAGAACAAGCTAAAAACAACCTAGATATAGTAGCGGATAAGTGGAAAGTAAATATCCAAAACTAATGGGTAGCTGAGTATTCAGAATGGGATGCAATAACACCTATATTTAAATTTAGTGTAAAAAGTAAGAACAGTAATATATACAACAAATGCAGTGGAAAGTGTAAATTCAAGATTAAGAAGCATGAATAAGAGACGTCGAGTTTTTCCGAATAAAGTATCATTAGAAAAGCATTATACCTAGCTATAGAAAAGAATTGTAAAAATGGACAGGAGCTATATAGAGAAAGTTGGGGAATATATGGAGAGTTAAGAATAATGTATGAGGATAGGATATAAATAAAAATAAGACAGCTTTAATTCTCTTGGAGAGTCTAGACTTTTACGTCTTTACTTGTCAAGGACAAGGCTTCGCCTTATAAAATCCTTGACAAGCAAGCCTTTAAAAATCTAAAATAGACTCTAGAGAATGAAAGCCATAAAAAGTAATTAAATCTATAAAATTAAATATTATAAACTAGTAAATTTTGGTTAACATAGAATTTACAGAGTTTTATTCACACTCCCTGTCCGGTCGATATTTCCTTATATTATCCTAAAATTTTCTTAACGACAGTTTCTAATACTGTAACTTGTTCTTTTTAATTGCTCTTTAGTTGCATCTTCATTCAACAGCTTAGTAGCAAATGCTCTTGCTTGTCTATATTCCTTTTAATTCTGGACTGGCTTGAATATACATTTTCTTTCTTAATAAATTATTATCTACCAATGTTTCTGTAACTTAGACTTTTAACAGTTCAGCCTGATTCTGTAATATTTCCTTCTGTGAAGTTTCTTTACCCTTCTTTATTATTTAAAGTTATCTATTTCTGATATCAATACCCTTTAGAGTTCTACTGTTGTTGCTCTTTAATTCTCTCAGTATTTTTCTTATCTTGAATGAATTCTAATTCAACACCTTTCTCTAGCTTCTTTCTTTTTCTAATTCTTCTGTTGAAGAATCTGAACTATTTTTGGAGTATGTTTACTCTAGAAGTAACATTATTTCCTTGTGAATTTGCATCTTTTAATAATTCTAAAGCTTTCTCAAGTTTTCCAATTTGTTCTTCTAATGAAGTACTGTGGCATCTGATGATTGAAGAAGAAATTGCGCTTTTGCTCTTTGATTTTTCCAAGCTTTTCTTGTGGTGTATCTCTAAATTTGTAATCAGCAACTGTTGTAGGATGCTTGATCACTAAAGCTTTTTAATTTTGCTTTCAGTGTTTCTAAATTATTTGTAGAGATCTTCTGATGTTGTTGGCGTTGCTTCAGTTTTCCCTCCCAAGTTAGACGCCCTCTTCTCTAGGATTTGATGTTTCAATGCACTGTTATAGCTTTTTCTAAGGCCTTTGTGATGATTATCTACTTCTTCTTTACTTTTGATTTTCATTCAGTGCTTTATTCTGCCTGCGCTCGAGTTAATCTCCAATGTAAATCTTCACTGCTTTCTTATAACTATCTTCTTGTTTTAAACTCTTGCTGCTAATTTTTGTTAACTTGCTTTGCAAAGTATCTAATGACTCTTCTTTAGGGGCTGGTTGAACTGGTACAGAGGTTGAGTTACTTCCTTATTGGTGTAAAGTAATTATTTTCTTTCTTGATCTTTATCTCCAAATTTCCCTGCCAATACTTTTGTTATCTTTAACAATTACATTTTTATATCCATCTATCGATATCTTCTCAATACTGTAATCAAACCATGAATATCCAGCCAATGTTTTACTTTCCTTCAAGTCTTTTCCATTCTCATCTTGATATTTCACCGTTATTGTTCGCTTATCTACTGATTTTGCATTAGTTGTTTTTCTCACAACTGCAGTTACTTTATGTTTCTCGTCGAAATTAATTCCATCTGGTGCGAATATATAAGTGAACGTCATATCTTTATCCAATACATTAGGTAAAACTATTTCAGCTTCTTGATAAGTACCGTTTCCTGAAATTCCATTTCCTAATTTCCCAATAACCATCATAGGATAAATCGATGTTTCAATAGTACTTCCTGTCGTATGAATTGGCCATTCAACGCCATTTTGGTCTATAATCTTAACTTTTTGTTACATTAACTTTTAAATTACTTCCATACAAATGAGCTACAGTTTTTCTGCTCACATTTCCTTTATCCGTAGTCGTAGTTAGTTTAAATCTGTGCTTTGATGAGCTTGATACGAGCTTATTGTTACAAAAACTTAACACTGCATCTTCCTTAGTTTTTCCAGTTGGTAATACCAGTTATAACTTCTTCCGTTCTCACCACGTTCTTCTGTATATGTGAGTAGTTGCTTTTGTACCTAAATCATTAGTAAATACTAAATTATACGATTTTGAATCCTTTGTTGTGTTAGCTGGAATATTTGAGTGTTGCTACTACATCGTCTCCTACTTTTTATAATAGTTGCATTCGATAACTCTCTCATTTTTCTGCTGTGAAAGAGTTTAAAATTTTTATTTTAACATTTTCTGTTAAATTTTACCTTTTTATAGTAACATTCACTAAACCAACTCCAAATTCTACTATCTTATTATCAAATTCATACTTCTCTATTACTGGTTTAACGCACTACTGGTGGGGTTACAGGCTCAGTAGTGCTTGGGCTTTCTATTTTTCGATTCATCTCCTGAAGTGTTCGGCTTACTTTTCTCCAGGTTTTTCTGGTTTTGTTTCGTATTGTTTTCGTTAGGAGGCGTTACCTTCCCTCCTACTTTCCAGCAATAGCATTAACTTCTTCAAGAGTTTTTGCAGCATTTAATTCAGCTCGTAATTTTAATTTGGCTTCATTATCTTTATTTGAAGAAACAATTAGTTTTTACTTTTGTTTTTCACTCCAACTCTAGCTGCATTAGTTTTTCTGTTAAATTTAAAATAGCTTCTTCAATTGTTCTTTAGTAGCATTTTGGATTTTAAAGTACTTTTTCTGCTTCTGTTTTAGCTACTATCCACGCATTATTTGCTGGCTGATTGCCTCTTATTAGCATACACTTTTTCAGTTCTAAGTTCTCTATTTACTAATTTTTCCAAGCTCAGAATGTATTTTACTTAAATCCTCTTTAGAATCTTCTTCTTTTAACTCACTTAAATCTATAGAGATCATAGAATTCATCAGTTCCTACTTTGTAAGGTACAAAGTTCCCATCTTCTTCCTTAATTTCTAAACTACCAGGTAATACTTGATTATCTTTTTCCTTTTACTTTAATAACGTACTCTGCAGCAACAGTTAGTTCTATATTAGTTAAACTTCCGTTACTACTATTACCTCAACTTTATCTGTAGAATCATTTTTATTTACAAACTCAAAAAGTAATCTCACGTAATTCTGGCTCTCTACCATTTCTAACAAGAATCTCAGAATTTCACCTTTTTGACTGTTTTTATCAACTTTTTGATTCTTTAAAGTTTATTTAGTACAGTTGTTAAGTTGTCTATATACCCTTTAACATAAATTGGTAAGTTTCTGATTTTTGCTAATTCTTCTTTGCAGAATTAACAATGGTAGTTAGTTCTTTATTAGGAGTTTTTCCTAATTCTACTTCCGCTTCTTTTTGTCTATTGATTAAATCTGTTTTCAAATAGTTCAAATTAACTCTTTTCACAACAAATGCAGGAATTTTAGTTCGATTATAATCTGTAAGAGTATATTTTTCCATTTGCTATCACTATATGTTATAACTCCATTTTTCTGATACATTTAAGTTAACTGGAGTCTGGTTTGAATTCCAAATTAAATTGAGCATTTTTAGAAACATTTATAATATAATCTACCCCATTTACTTTTTGGCTTCTACATCTAGTTCAACTATTCCATCTTTATTAGAACGAGCATTTTTCAATGTTGTAATTTTAGTTCTAATACCATTAACAGACAATTCAACATTTTCTACAGGATTTCCATTTTCGTCTACTACTTTTGTAGTACGATTTAACAGTTTTAATTTCACTATCATCTTTCTTCTTTAAATTCGATTATTCCTGTAGTTTCTGACGTTATAATTTTATTATCGATACTTCACTATATCTTTATCTTCATTCGTTTGGAATATTACACTTTCTCTATTGAATGCAGTATCTCTCTCTATTCTTAATTCATATTTTTATTAGGTTTAAGTTGATTTGATTTGAACGTTAATGTTCCATCTTCACCTGTTTTTGTCTTGTCTTACTATATTCGGAATTCCTCCATCAAATTCAAACAATCTAAATGGAGCATTACTTATTGGTTTTCCTGCTCTATCTAGCACTTTTTGCAGTAATTCATCTATTGCCTCTATATCTTCTTCAGAGTTTTCTTTTTCAACTTCCTCACTTCTATATTTTGAATCATTTCATTTGTCTTAGCGTTAAATAATACAGTATATCCTTCTTCTTCACGCGCTACAACGTCAATTTCATCCATTTTATATTTTTCATTGTCATTTAGGTAACTGTATAAACTTCATCTTTAGTAAGTTCTACTCCACTAATCATTCCTAAATTAGTATCTTTTTGGATTACTTCATTTTTATTATTTTTATTAATAAATGTAAATGTTAACTCTAGGTAACACAGGTTTATTTTTTGTTTGTTGCAATGATACCCTCTACAATTCAGTTTTTAGGTTTAACAACCTTTTTCTTTTATATTTAATTTTATATTATTTACGTCAATGTTAGTTTCTTCAGATTTATAATCTCTTTTATCTACATATAAAACTTTTAAATTAACTAAGAGTTTTTATTAGCAGATTCTTTCATAACATCATCAGTTACACTAAAAGTAACTTTTATTTGTCTTTTCATCATACTTGCTTTTTACTTTATCATTGTCTGAAGTTACTTTTGATTGTTCCTTCTTTGCATGTGATTTCAATCCTACAATAGGCATATCCATTTCAACAGAATTACTTAGCTAATGTATATTCTCTGTTTAAATCAATATTTTGTTTGAAAGATTGACATATTTTTAATGATGTTAGTTTTTCTAATGAAGAATAATCACTAATTTTATTACCTTGCACATTTACATCTGATAACTTAGTTAATTTACTAAAATCAATTTCAGAAATATTATTATGTACGAGCACAATTCTGTAAGTTTCTACTAAATCTTTTCACTACTGAAACATCTGTATTTTATTTTTATCTAGATAAAGAATTTTTAGATTTTTGCATTTTTCAACACAGATATATCTTCAATTTTACTATCATTTGCCATGAATGTTTCCTAAGTTCACAAGATTTTTAAGACTGAAATGTCTGAATGTCTAGCATCAGATAACCCTAGCAATTTAAGTTTAGATCAAATTGGCAATAGCTGAAATATCACTTATTCTTTCTTCACTAATATTTCTAGCAAAAATCTAACGATTCAAATTCGTTAAATTCTTAACTGCATCAATATTTTTATTTGGTTATGTGATAAGAACAAATGTTTCAACTTGGTCAATCCTTCAACTGGTGAAATATCAATAATATCATTATGTGATAATCTCAACAGTTCCAGATTCTTCAAGCCTCTTAGTGGAGATATGTCTCTAAAGTGCTCCTCAGGGAATCATCTGGATTTCCTGAAATAGTTAATTGTTTTAAATTAACTGCTTTCTCTAGTCCAACTATACTCTTAATTTGTTGAGCACCTACAAATGATTCAAAAGTTTCTTCATCAAACCCTCTTATAGCAAAAAGATTCCAACTGTTCCATATCTTTTTCATATATTTCTGAATCATTTTTATCTTTTCTATAAGATTTATCTTTAATTTTCAATGCTATATTCACCTGCTAAGCCATCATCTTCTTTCATCTACACCATTATAGTCTTTTTAATTTTAGAAGTATTCTTTTTAGATTAGCATCTTCGAATTTTACTACTTTATTTTCTTCCTTCTTCTCAGGTTTATTTTTGCTCGTTAGTTTTTCTGGTTTTACTTCTGGTCTCGGTTGCTCCGGTTGCTCCTCTGGTTTTTAGTTGCTCTCGGTTTCAGTTGTTCCGGTTTTCCTCCTCTGGTTTTGGTTGTCCGATTTTACCTCTGGTTTTGGTTGCTCTGGTTTTTACCTCTGGTTTTCGTTGCTCCGGTTTTACTTCTGGTTTCAGTTGTTCGGTCTCTCCTCTGGTTTCGGTTGCTCCGGTTTTACTTCTGGTCTCAGTTGTTCTGGTTTTACTTCTGGTTTCAGTTGCTCCGGTTTCACTTCTGGCTTTCAGTTGCTCTGGTTTTACCTCTGGTTTTAGTTGTTCCGGCTTTTTACTTCTGGTTTCAGTTGCTCTGGTTTTACCTCTGGTTTTCAGTTGCTCTGGTTTTTACCTCTGGTTTCTCGGCTGCTCTGGTTTTCACCTCCTGGTTTCGAGTTGCTCCGTTTTACTTCTGCTTTGGCTGTTCGGTTTCTCCTCTGGTTTTGGTTGTCTCGGTTTTTACTTCTGGTACTAAATTATCTTCATGATACTTAACATCTACCCATAAACTATTACCTGCAATATTAATTGTTTTGTGAAACACTTCTTTCCACTATTGTCTGTATTAGGTAAAGTTTTTGTCCATTCGATATTAGTTTTTAATTGTTTCTAGCTGTTCTTTTGTTACTTTTCTTTTCTATTTTTGTCCAGCTTTTATACTTGCAGTGATATGCAACTACTCTATTACCATTTAACATTTGACATTTACATCTACATCTACTAGTCTTTAGTTGCACCTAGCTCAATTATTGCACCTCCATCTCTTTCTAATACACGTATATTAATATCTTTTATTAACCTGCACTTCTATATTTCTTTTGCTTTCACAATTGTACATCGGCTTGAGATGAAACCGTTAAACTTGCAGCTATCATTACCGAAGCCACACCCATACTAAATTTTCTTATTGAAAACACTTCTTTTCTAAATATGTTTTTCATACTCTTTTCTCCATAATTATAAATTTATTTTTATATTTTTGTTACATTACACCTTTTATAATATAGTATATAACTGCTTTTTTCAACACCTCTTCCATCTATATTGATAAGTTTAAATAGAGTAATTTTCTTATTTTAATTACCTTTTTCTTTGTATAATACAATCGGAAACTAAAAAATATTATATTATCATTATATTCAGAAAAATAATAATACTAAATAACTAAGTAAATAATAATGAAATCAAAAAGGCTAGAAACCTTTTAGATTCCTAGCTTTATAATTTTTATTCTATACTAATTTTACAAAATATCTCAATGTTCTTATTAGTTGTGCAGTGTATGACATTTCGTTATCATACCAAGAAACAACCTTAACCATTTGATTTTTATCTTGTCCAATAACTTTTGTTTGTGTGGCATCAAATAATGAACCATAACTCATTCCTATTATATCGAAGATACTATAGGATCTTCTGTATATCCATATGATTCATTAGCTGCTTTTTCATAACTTCATTTATTTCTTCTACTGTAGCATTCTTTTCAATAGTTACAAATAATTCTGTTAACGAACCAGTTGGAACGGGTACCCTTTGAGCCGCTCCATCTAAACGTCCATTTAGCTCTGGGATAACTAATCCTATAGCTTTGGCAGCACCTGTAGTATTAGGAACTATATTTTCTGCTGCTGCTCTTCCACGTCTAAAATCTCCCTTATTATGAGATCCATCTAAAGTATGTTGATCTCCTGTATATCCATGGATAGTAGTCATTAAACCATGTACAATACCGAAATTATCATTCATAGCTTTTGCCATTGGAGCAAGACAGTTCGTAGTACATGATGCACCCGAGATTACAGTTTCTTCTCCAGTTAGTGTTTCATGATTAACATTATATACAATAGTTTTTGACATCTGAGCCTCCTGGTGCAGAAAGCAATACTTTTCTAGCTCCCTGCTCTATATGCGCTTCAGCTTTGTCCTCACTGTTAAAACGTCCGCTACATTCTAGAACAATATCTACACCTAACTCTTTCCATGGTAAATTCTCTGGATCTGGCTCTCCAAAAACTTTAATTTCTTTACCATTCACGATAAACGCACCGTCTCCTTCTTCCACAGTCCCTGGAAAAGACCCTTGCGTTGTATCATATTTTAACAGATAAACTATTTGATTTATCGGTCTCATTCTGATCTCATTGACAGCTATCTACCTCAATATCATCTGCATGCTGAGCCTGAATCTCGTCTTTAAGACCAAATCTCCCAATACGACTAAAAACCATTAATAGCAACTTTTATTGTCATGTGTTTTTCCCCCGTTAATTATTTTACTCCCATAAGATAAACTCATATGCTCATCCCTTTTACGACTTGAATTTCCTTTTAAGTAAAATTATATGACAAACTAAACTTTTTAATTCATTATTTAATTGTGATTACCTATAAAAAAATCTTATAGCAAGCGTTTCAAAACACCCTAATTTCAGTATAGCATATTAAATTCTCTATTTCAACAAACAAAATCCATATTCTAACTAATATAATACTAATTTTATTTAATTATTATTTTATAAACCGTTTCTTCTCTATTTTTATATTCCATAAAAATATTTAATTTATAAATTTTTAAAAATAATTTTATATTGAAATTTCATAATTTATAAACTATACTAGTACTTGTGAGACAATAAAAAGGAGCTAAATTTATTATGAAAATAAAAATTTGTTATGACTATTTCATCAGTTTTAGCTACTGTTGTTCTTGCAACAGGATGTGCACAAAACTGAAGAGAAGAAAAATAAGAGTGAGACAACAAGATAACTCTTACTATGATCAACTCGTAGATTCTAGAGAAAATACAATGGGTGCTTTTATGGTATCAAAATGCGACTGAAGTAGATGCTTTATACCAACAAGGTTATAATGTTGCAACTGCTAAGTTAAAAGAACTATTAAAACAGCTCTACTGATAAACCATATTCTATCGTCCCTAGATATTGATGAAACAGTATTAGCAACATACCATTCCAAGTAAAAATGGTTAAAGATGGAACTGCATTTAATCCAAAATTATGGGATGAGTGGGTTCAAAAAGCAGAAGCTACACCAGTCGCTGGAGCTAAAGAATTCTTACAATTTGCTGACAAAATAAAGTTCAAATTTATTACATTTCTGACAGAACTGACTCACAAATAGATGCTACTATCAAAAATCTTGAAGCACAAGGTCTTCCAGTTCAAGGACGAGATCACTTAATGTTCAAAAAAGAAGGTGACAAGTCTAAAGAGGACGTCGTCAAGATGTTATTAAACATACTAACCTAGTTATGTTATTTGGGGATAACTTAGTTGACTTTTGCTGAATTTTTCTACTAAATCTGAAGCAGACAGAGATAAAATGTTCGAACAATTAAAAAGCTGAATTTGGTGATAAATTCATCATCTTCCCTAACCCTATGTACGGATCGTGAGGAATCTGCAGTATACAAAGGTGAGAAAAAGACGGTAAAGGACAGTCTGAAGCTCGTCTAAACGCACTTAAAAGGATACTAATCCTATATAAAATTAGCAATTTTAAAGTGTCTTAATATTATCTAATAATAGATAATATTAAGACACTTCAGGCTGTTGACAAATGCAAAAATGCATGAGTCAACAGCCCTATTTTTAATGAGAAAAATGCTAAAAATGTTATAATATAAGTATATAGAGGGGGTTTTTATTATGTTTAATAAAGAAGAAAATATCAAAGATGAAATAATACTAATGACATTATCAGAAATAGTTCCTAAAGATCATTTTTGAAAAAGTAGCTGAAGCAATTGATTTTTAAATTTATTTATGATTTAACAGAAAAATACTATAGTCACACATCAGGTAGAAATAGTTTAGACCCTGTTGTGTTATTCAAATTAGTATTTTTAAAAAGATTTTTACGGAATAAAATCCATGAGAGAAACAATAAAAAGAATAGAAACAGATGCTGCATTTAGATGGTTTTTAGGGATACCATTCTCTAAACCAGTTCCACACTACTCTACATTTTCACAAAACTATATTCGACGATCTCCAAGGAACTGACGTATTCGAACAAATATTTATAAATATAGTGAACCAAGCAATTGATAAAAATTAGTTGGTGGTACTGAGTTTTTTACTGATTCAACATATATAAAAGCTAACGCAAATAAAAGAAAATTTAACATAGAAGTAACTACAAAAGTAAAAAGAAAGAAAATTAGACTTAGAAAAAGAAATAAACGAAGAGAGAGAAAAATAGGAAAAAGCCTTTTGAATATAAAGAAAAAGAAGAACTAAAAAGACAACGAGTTAACACTACTGATCCGGATAGTGGATATTATCAGAGATCATAAAGAAGAAGGCTTTTATGTATTTAGACCATAGAACAGTGGATGGAAAAAAATAATATAATAATGGATTGTCACATAACCTGGGGAATGTTCATGATAGTGGTCCATATATAGATAGATTAAATCAGATAGAAAAAAATTTCGGATTAACACCCAGGAAAAGTTGCGTTAGATAGTGGGATATTATTCTCTAGACATACTAAAACAGTTAGATAAAAATATATTTTTCAGTAATAGGATATAGAAGATTCTCAAAATCAAAAAGATAAAAATATTTCAAAATACTTACCAGAAAAAGATATATTTGTAGATAAGAGAACAGGAGAAATATTTAGATACAGAAATATCGATAGAAATGGATATAAAGCAATATAAAAGCGATGATAAAAATGAGAAAAATAATAAGACGTCATATAAATGCAAATTATTATGATGAAGCCAGAACAAGACGTTTATCTAAAGAAGGAAAGATACTGTATAAAAAGAAGAAAAGAAACAGTTGAGCGTAGTTTTGCAGATTCAAAACAAAATCATGGATATAGATATGCACAATATAGAGGGAAAGCCAAAAGTACAGTCGTACGCTTGGTTGTCTTAGTTGATGTTCAAAATATGAAAACAATAGCACTAAGAGAGGTATAATCCTCCTTAATACTACTGATACCTGGCCATATGGCTGAAAAAGACCAAAACATCAATATTTAGATTGATATTTTTGGCCGTTTTGTCAACAATCTGAAGTGTCTTAATATTATCTAATAATAGATAATATTAAGACACTTATATCTTTTTCTATTTTTAATTCTATATCCTTGATTGATAGCGAATATCAGAGTATAATTAAGTAGCAAAGCATATAACAGCTTACTTATTATTCATTAAAATTAGGAGTCAAAAATGAAAAAGAAAAATTTAAAATACGTTCTTATACCAGCGTTTGCAGCTACTACACTATTTCCTGTCTTGGCAACAATAACCAAAGCTCATGCTGAAGCGAAAATAGTGATACAGTAACTGCTCCAGTTAATAATACAGCAAATCACAACGCTACTTCAAGCAGCGATAACCTACCTTCTAACACTACTACTAATTCATCTTCAACTACAGATGTAACACCTAATGTAGCTAGTAATAACAATGAAGTTTCTGCTACTAATTCTGAAGAAAATATAACTTCTAAACCCTACAATCCATTTACTGTTGCAGAATACAAACAAAAAGTGCTCTTGAACTCGCTAAATTAATTCGTGAGAAAAAGTAACAAGTACTGAGTTGAGTTGATTTAGCATATAAAGTTGTTGCAGATAAAAATCCTAAATTAAACGCAGTATTAACTACTGAAAACGGGAAAATACCTAATGCTATAGTTGAAGAAGCATACAGAACTGCTAAAGATATTGACGAAAAAGAATAAGCAGGCAATCTTGCGCTAATCCTATAAATTGGGAAGAACAACCATTCTTAGGAGTTCCACATTAATCAAAGGATTAGATTTACTAAAAGATGGAGACTCTTCTAATGGTGTCTATTTTTAATAAAGGTAAAGTATCTAAAGTTGGTGGAGCTGTCGCAAAAGGAATTCGCAAAACTCGGATTTGTAATAGCTTGGACAGACTAACTATCTGAATTAGGTACTAGAAATATTACAAATTCAAAATTATTTGGCCCTGCTGTAACCCTTGGGATCCAGGTCAAATAGCAGGTGGTTCTTCAGGAGGAAGTGCAGGTGCTGTGGCAAGTGGAATGGTATCGATCGCATAGTGGTAGTGATGCTGGTGGATCGATTCGATCCCTGCTTCATGGACAGGGATTAATCGGATTAAAACCAACTGGTCACGTGGTAAAATTCCTCTAGTGAAAACTATTGAGGATGCCCAAAACTTATTTCGAAAAACGCAAATTAGTAAAACCTAAAACACTAGAAAAAGTTCCAACTCAGTTTAAAAATTAAAAATTGCTTATTCACTTGAAAACCCCATTAAAAGATGTGGAATTAAGTGAAGATGGTAAAAAGCTGTTCTAAAAAGCTGTGGATTTTCTAAGAAAACAAAGGCTTCACTGTAGAAGAAATAAATGAATTCCCTATCAATGGTTACAGAAGATCAGAACTTATACAATTGGGGCTATTGGTGGTGGATATATTGCTCCTGCAAAAGTAGCAACAGAGATAACAAACGCGATTTGAGTCCGCTACTTATGCGTTAAGACATCTGCAACTGAGGGAAAAACTCCTAATACTGACACTTCTTCGCCAAACCTGGCTCAGAATATATAAAACCAAATGAGATGAGATTCTGTACAAAAATATGATTTTATTCTTAATGGCAACGAACGTGTTACAGCACCATCTAACGATAAAATAGATCCATATGTTGATCCTGCTGTTGAGAAGAAAAACTTTATAATATTAACAAAATAACAGGAGTAAAGAAAGATTCAATCTACTTGTAAACAATGGGAACCAATGATGGAGAAGAACTACCATTTACGTGGTTGTTTAACTTAACGGAAATCCTGCTATATCTTTACCTGCTTTTATAAGGTGAAAATAATCTTTCCTCTTGGAGTTATGTTTGCTGCAAAAATAATTCAGATCCTTCTTGAAATGGGACAATTATTCCAAGACAATAATCAGTTCATATGCCCAAATATTAGAAATACAGTTGTTTTGAAAAACGGTAATAAAGTAGAGAAAATGAATATGGTACAAAATAGTGAATATATTCAGTTCCTAATGAAGGCCCTTATTACTGATGCTCTTAAACCTTTCACTGGAAAAGTTGATGGACTTTCTGAAAATGGCAATAAAGTAATTATTGATGAAAACGGCAATGTTTTCTCGAATTTAGCAAACCAAAGGAATCACCTAGCGTAGAAAGACTTGCAGAACTAACTATCAATAACGATACTACATCTATAACAATCAAGTCAAATGATGATAAAAATTAGTGTTAAATTAGATTCTGAATACTCCTAAAGATATCAGTTTAAAAACAACAGATATTCACTAATGAAGTAGATTTAGAAGATTTAAAAGCAAAAATAATTAGTGATGAAAAATCAAATTAAAAATAAAATGAGATTTTCTCTATAAGAGTTCTAGACTTAGAGTACAAATTAATAATAAAAAGTAAATCTAAACATCCCTAGAACCGTTCATGTAGCGTTGCCAAAAACGAAAAAGATAAAGAAGTACTTGTATATCACATAAAGAAGATAACACTATTGAGCTAATTCCTTCTAGTATAGAAGAAGGAAACTTGCAATTTACAGTCAACCACTTGAGTAAATTTGCTATTATAACATTAAAACAGCATTAGCTTCTGGTGAAAAAGATATTAATACTTCTGCTGTTCAAGAGAAGAAATTTACGGTTATCAATGCCCAGGGGCAAAATCAACTCCTACAAATCCACCAAGAGCTCTTCCTAAAACTGGAGAAACAAATAATAACATCTTAACTTTGTGGTATTTCATTAATTGCCTTAACTGCATTATTAAAAACGCAGATCGCTAATACACTTTTAACTCTGGGCTGACCCAAGTCATAAAGTTTAACAAAAGTGTATGATGAGAACTCATAGACGCAGTGGTTTTATTGATATCTAAATTTGCTTTATAAAATCTTTTTAGATATCTAATAAACTGTGCAGGGGATGTCTCGACAAAATCGATTTCTTTTTAAATCACGATTTTTGAGTCACTCCCGGTTTTTGCTATCCATAACTATTTTATACTAAAATAAAAAGATATAGTTCAATAAAATGAACTATATCTTTTTATTACTCTCAACTACTTTCAGACGAGCTAATGCTTTAGCTAATGCTAACTCTGCACGTCTAACAGTCAAGACCATCTTCTTTTTCGCAAGACGATCTTTCTGCACGTTGTAACGCTCTTTTAGCACGTTCAACATCAATATCTTTACCTAATTCTGCTGTTTGAACTATAATAGTTACTTCGCCTTTATGTGTTTCCACAAATCCTTCACTTACAGCTAAGAATTCTTCACGTCCATCAGGAAAAATTACTCTTTAATGGACCAACTTTTAATGATGCAACCATTGGAACATGGTTTGCCATTATACCTATTTGTCCACTAGTAGTTCCTAATACTACCATAGAAGCTTCTTTTGCGCTATAAGCTTCTCCATTAGGAGTAACAATGCTTACACTTAAAGTATTCATTTATTTACCTCCTATTTGTATTATACTTCTACTCCTAGTTTACGAGCTTTTTCTAATACATCTTCAATTCCACCAACTAGACGGAATGCATCTTCAGGAATATGGTCATATTTACCATCTAAGATTCCTTTGAATGCTTGTACTGATTCAGATACTGGTACGTATGAACCAGGTTGACCTGTGAATTGTTCAGCTACGTGGAAGTTTTGAGATAAGAAGAATTGAACACGACGTGCTCTATCAACTGTTTTCTTATCCTCATCACTTAACTCATCCATACCTAAGATGGCGATAATATCTTGTAATTCACGATATTTTTGAAGAGTTCTTTGAATTCTAGTCGCAACTTGATAGTGTTCTTCTCCTACGATTTCTGGAGCTAATGCTCTTGATGTAGAAGCTAGTGGGTCAACCGCTGGGTAGATACCCATCTCTGTTAACGCACGCTCAAGGTTTGTTGTCGCATCTAAGTGAGCGAATGTTGTCGCTGGAGCCGGGTCAGTATAGTCATCGGCTGGCACGTAAATCGCTTGAATAGATGTAACTGATCCTTTTTTAGTAGATGTAATACGTTCTTGTAAACGTCCCATCTCTGTAGCAAGTGTTGGTTGGTAACCAACGGCTGATGGCATACGTCCTAATAACGCAGAAACCTCAGAACCTGCTTGTGTAAAACGGAAAATGTTATCGATGAATAGAAGTACGTCTTGTCCTTCTTCATCACGGAAGTATTCCGCCATTGTTAATCCTGTTAATGCTACACGCATACGAGCACCTGGTGGTTCGTTCATTTGTCCGAATGCCATGGCTGTTTTGTTGATAACACCTGAATCTTTCATTTCATAGTACAAGTCGTTACCTTCACGGGTACGCTCACCTACACCAGTGAATACAGAAAGACCACCGTGTTGTTGTGCAACGTTGTTAATAAGTTCTTGGATAAGAACTGTTTTAGCAACTCCCGCACCACCGAAAAGACCAATTTTACCACCTTTAATATATGGTGCAAGTAAATCGATAACTTTAATACCTGTTTCAAGAACCTCAACATGTGTTGATAATTCTTCGAATGTTGGAGCTTCTTTGTGAATTGAATCTTTACGAACTTCTGCTCCTGCTTCTTCACCGTGGTCAACTGCTTCACCTAGTACGTTGAATACACGACCTAATGTGTAGTTACCTACAGGAACCACAATTGGTGCTCCTGTATCTACTACTTCTGCTCCCCTATTTAATCCATCAGTAGATGACATAGCGATTGTTCTTACTACGTTATCACCAATTTCTAGAGAAACTTCAAGAACTAATTTTTCTTTTTTCCCATCGCCTTTTTCTATGTAAACTTCTAGAGCGTTTAATAGATTTGGCATATGCCCTGATTCGAATTTAACATCTACTACAGGTCCCATAACTTGGAGAATATAACCTTTATTCATATGTTGTATGCTAACTTAATAGCTTCTCCTTTCTCATTACTATTTTGTTGCCGCTGCTCCACTTACAATCTCTGTAATTTCTTGTGTAATTGCAGCTTGTCTTGCACGATTGTATTTAATCGTAAGTGTATCAATAATATTTCCTGCATTATCAGTTGAATTTTTCATTGCTGTTTTTCTTGCAGAATGCTCACTAGCTTTACTATCTAATATACTTCCATAAATCATACTTTCAGCATATTGAGGTAGTATTACATCTAGCACAGCTGTTTCACCAGGCTCAAATTCATAAGCTCCAGTAGGTTGTTGTTCTTCAGAATTTGCGAATTTGTCTGTATTGTCAATAGGAAGAACTTTACTTTTAGTTACAACCTGTTGAATCATACTAACAAAGTGGTTATAATGTAAATAAATTTCATCATATTCTTTATCAATAAGTCATCCTACTACTTTATTCGTAATTTGTTTTAACCTGGTGAAACTTGGCTCATCTGGTATATCTCTATAACTATCAACTCACATTATAGCCATTTTTCTAAAGAATTCCGCTCCACTAGTTACCTATAGCAACAATACCATACTCGCTATTAGCATGTCTTTCATTAACAGTATTAACAGAGTTTCTAATAACGTTTGAGTTGGATCCTCCATAAAACCACTATCACTAGTAATTACCACATAAAGAGTTTTCTTAGCTTCTCTTTTTTCTAACATAGGGTGTTTAATACTAGTACTTTTGCAAAAATTGTTCTCATCACTTCTTGCATTTTGCATGTATGGATTAAATTTTGTGTGTTTGATGTAGCTTTTAAAAGCTTAGAGTTGAAACCATCTCCATCGCTTTTGTAATGTGACTAGTTTTCTTAGTAGTGAGTTGTTTTTATATCTCTTAGTGACGCCAATTAGTTCACCACCTTTACTCTACTACTTATCATCTTAAGCAAAAGTTTTTTTGAATGCAGCGATTACTTCATCCATAACTTCTGTTGCTGGTAAGTCTTTTGTTTCAATAATGTGCTTAACTGCTTCATTTTCATGAGCATCTAAGTATGAATATAATTCCTGTTCGAATCTGTGAATATCTTTAACTTCTACATCATCTAAGAATCCGTGAGTTAAAGCATAAAGAATCATAACTTGTTTTTCTACTGGAATTGGTTTGTGTAAGTCTTGTTTTAAAACTTCAACTGTACGTTTACCACGTTCTAGTTTTTCACGAGTTGCTGGATCTAGGTCAGAACCGAATTGAGCAAAGCTTTCTAACTCACGGTAAGATGCTAAGTCAAGACGTAAAGTACCAGATACTTTTTTCATCGCTTTAATTTGTGCAGATCCTCCTACCCTAGATACTGAAAGTCCGGCGTTGATCGCTGGTCTAATACCGGAAGAATAAATCTGATTGTGAAAGATTTGTCCATCTAATCGAAGTACGTTTGTTGGACTATGCAGAGATATCACCTGCTTGAGTTTCTACGAATGGTAGAGCTGTGATACTTCCTCCACCGAAATCTTCATTTACACGAGCAGCACGCTCTAGAAGACGTGAGTGTAAGTAGAATACGTCCCCTGGGTATGCTTCACGACCTGGTGGTCGTTTTAATAATTATGATAACTCACGGTGGCCGCTGCTTGTTTTGATGAAGTCATCATATACGATTACTACATCTTTACCATTAAACATGAATTCTTCTGCCATTGCAACCCCTGCATAAGGTGCGATGTAAAGAAGTGGTGCTGGTTGAGATGCTGATGCTGTTACTACGATAGTGTAGTCTAAAGCGCCATGTTCTTTAAGAGTTTCTACAACACTACGTACTGTAGATTCTTTTTGTCCTATTGCTACATAGATACAAATTACATCTTGTCCTTTTTGAGCTAAGATTGAGTCGATAGCAACTGCAGTTTTACCTGTTTGTCTATCCCCGATAATAAGCTCACGTTGTCCACGTCCGATTGGTACTAATGCGTCAATTGCTTTAATACCAGTTTGGAATGGAACAGATACTGATTTACGTCCCATAACCCCTACTGCTGGAGATTCAATTGGACGACGTTTTGTAGTGTTAACTGGTCACGACCATCAACTGGTTGTCCTAATGGATCAACTACACGTCCAATTAGTTCTTCCCCTACAGGTACGTCCATTACACGTCCAGTACGGCGAACTTCGTCTCCTTCTTTAATATCAGTAGTTGGACCCAAAATTACGATACCAGCATTTGTGTCTTCAGGGTTTGAGCAGTCCATGACCCCTGTTTTTAGTAGAACTCTACTAGCTCACCACTCATTATTTCATTAAGACCGTATACACGACACATGCCGTCCTACTACTATAACTGTACCGACATCTGACGACTTAACTTCGAACTGATAATTTTCTATTTGTGATTTTAGTAATGAACTAATTTCTTCCAGCTTTTAATAGCCATTTATGTCCCTCCTTGTTTTCCAACTTCTTCTAGATTGAAGAAATTTTTGATTTTATAGCATTCAATCTAGCCTTAATAGTAGCGTCGACTGCTTTTATTATTGTAAGTAAGTTTTAAACCACCTAGAAGACTTTCATCTACAAAATTATTAATTTCTACATTTTTCTAGTTGTAACTCATTTTTTAATTTTCTTTTTAGATTTTCTAACTGTTCTTCAGTTAAAGGTGAAGCTGATTCAGCTTTAACAACAATATTTCTTGAATGTTTATTAAACAATTCAGTATATTGTTCTAAAACAGAAATTAATTAATGAGTTTGTAGGTTACCTGCTAGATTTTAACAACATTCACAACATATTTATTTACTCCCTGCAAATGATGCATCAATCAAGTTAATATTTTTCTAAATTAGGTTGTTCATCAATGTAACAAAATCAGAGTTTCCATTAACAACTTTTTGCAACTTCCTTTTAACTCAGAAGCAACTTCTTCTAAAGTGTTATTTTTCTTTTGCAACTTCAAATAATGAATATCCAATTTTTATTAGCTAATACTGACTTACTCATTATTTCACCCCTACCTCTTTAATGACTTTATCAACATATTCACTTTGTGTTGAGCCATCTAATTCTTTTTCTAAAATTTTTCAGGCTACAAGCACTGATAAATCTGCAATTTTGCTTGTTAATTTCTTCAAGTGCTCTTTTCTTCTCGTCCTCAATGTCTCTTTGAGCATTTACTTTTTAATTGTTCTGCTTGTTTACGCGCTTCTTCAAGAATAGCGTTTTTCAACCTTAGATTGTTCACAGGCATCTTCCATCATAACTTTGATTTCTTGTTGCGCATTTTTAATTTTCTTGATTTTCTTCAGTAAAATTAGTGCCTCTTCGATTTTTGCAGCATCATCAAGTTGACCTTCAACTAATTTTTGACGCTCATCTAACATATCAATAAGTTTATCCCTAAGCAAATCAGTAATACTAATAAAGATTAATACAGCTACAATATTATTAGCCATGTTCCTAGATTAAAACCTTGATGAGAAAGAGTGTTCAGTAGCTAAAAATACTAAATTTTTCCATTTGCTAAATGCTCCTATTCTTCATAGTTCTTTGTTTACAGTATTATACTAGTATTTAGCTAAGATAACGAAATGAAATAACGATAGCTAAGATAGGTACTGCTTCTACAAGTGCGAATAATACTAGCATTTGATTTTTAATCTTGACTCTAGTTCTGGTTGGCGAGATACACCTTCGATAAATTTACCGAATAAAAATCCGTTACCGATACCAGCACCAACTGCTGCTAAACCTGCTGCTAAACCTGCTCCAATTAATTCTACCATAATTATATTTTCCTCCTTGGATAATAAATGAATTTTATTAATTATTAGATTTTTGCACTTTTTAGTGCATTTTAAAAATTAATATCGTCACTAATTTTATGTGATAAATAAATAAATGTTAAGACAGTAAAGATGTACGCTTGGATAAACCCAATGAATAGAGAGAATCCTTTCCATACTACTAAACCTGCCATACCAGCTATTGCACCAAAGAATCCTACTGTTGTAAGTGTAGCTAATAGTGCTAATAATATTTCACCTGCATAGATATTACCGAATAAACGCATTGAAAAAGTCATTAAATTTGTGAACTCTTCAATAACCTTGAACGGTGTAATACCTATACCTGAAGAAGTATATGTACCAAAATAGTGTTTAACTCCTTTATACTTAATTCCTGCAAAATGAGTAAAGACAATCACTAATAATGCAAGAGAGAAAGTAAATGTTGGATCCGCAGTTACAGAGTTGACATAGACTACTTCATTGTAACTAACTTCTATTAATACACCTATAGTATTTGCTACTGCAACAAGTGAAATAATTGTTAGAGCTGTTGCCCATAATCCTTTACCATATTTTTTCCAGTTAACATTACCTTTGATGACATTATCACTAACGAAATAAGCAAGTAACTCAGCTGCATTTTGACGTTTACTATCTGGTCTTAATTTAATTCTACTAGTTAGAAACATCACTATAATAAAGGTAAGCAACACTGTTATTAAAGTTGTGATTACACTAGGAATATTAACCGTTATATCATAGCCAAATAATTTGGTAATAAAGATATGTATGTTTTTCCATATATTCCCTCACCTCTTTTCTTAAGTATCTTTTATATTTCTAAATCTGTTGTAATATAAAATTAGAAATACTTAATACATATTATAATATTATTTTTTATAATATTTGCTAGCGATTTCTTAAATTTTATCTAAATTGTTTAAAAATATGTTATTATTTGTTCCGAAGATTCTGTCTCCAGCATCCCCTAGTCCTGGTACGATATACCCACTGATCGTTTAATTTTTCATCTAATCCTGCGATATAGATATCTACATCTGGATGTGCGTCATGTAAAGCTTTTACACCTTCTGGTGCTGCTATTAAACACATAAATTTAATATCGTTAACTCCACGTTGTTTCAATGAGTCGATTGCCGCGATAGCTGAACCACCAGTTGCTAACATTGGATCAACAACGATGAAATGACGTTCTTCTGGATTACTTGGTATTTTAACAAAATACTCATGTGGTTGAAGAGTTTCTGGATCACGATATAAACCTACATGACCTACTCTTGCTGATGGAATTAAATTCATTAAACCATCAACCATTCCTAATCCTGCACGAAGAATTGGAACAAAAACTATCTTTTTACCTGCAAGACGTTTACAAGTTGTAGTTTGGATTGGAGTTTCCACCTCAACGTCCTCAAGTGGAAGATCACGAGTAATCTCATAAGCCATTAAAGAACCTACTTCATTAGTAAGTTGTCTAAAGTCTTTAGAACCCGTTCTCTTATCTCTAATAAAAGATAATTTATGTTGGATCAATGGATGATCGACACATGAACTTTTGACATAATTATAGTTCTCCTTTGTTATATTATATATTTATTTTACTCTAATTATTTCATTTTTAACAAGGGATATCCGAAAATATTTTGTTCACTTCAAAAATATTTTTATTAATTTCTGTTATATTACTAGACTTCTATTATAGAAAAATATTACAATAATAAAAACAAGATAAACGGAGACTTTAGACATGCAAAAGAAAAATATTTTTAGGGATATTTTTTTGACTAGTATTTTTCTACTATATTATCCCACTACTGAAATTCTACAATGGTACTAGTGATAAAGCTGGTTTTCATTTAATATTAGTTTATGGATTCACTTCATTTTGCTATAACATATTAATATCATACTTTATTCAAAAACTATATTTATATCCGTATTAAGTACTATTCTAGCACTTCCTTTATTTTTCATTTTTAATTCGAGTGCTCTAGTTTTAATACTTATTATATTAGTTTTTCATTTATAGCTTATGGTCTATCATCATTATTAAAATAATTAAGGAGAGATATGACAATATTCAAACGTAATTTAATAATAGCAACCGGTATATATTTACTTTTTATCTTACACCTATTTTTGGCTAATCCATTTATGGCATTAAATCTATTAGAAGCAGCTTTAGTTGGAATTTTAATTTTCGGTGGATTTTATTTAAGTTATATATTTATGTACACAAATAAAAGCAGACTCGATGAACGTACCAAAAGTACAATAATTACAACTTTAGTACTATTAATAGCATTACTGATATTTTTAATCCTTTTTAAATTCCCAACAGCATTCAATATTATTATAAATAAATACTTAGCAATTCTAATTCTTTTATTTGTATTAATATTTATAATAATACTGGCGAAAAATGGATAATTCTGTAATTGTAATTTTACTTTTTGCACCGTCAATTATCCAAGGATTATTTATGAGACTTTCATATAAAGCAATGCTTTTCTACGTTGCAACTCTAACTTCAATCTATATTTAATAGCGGCTATTTTCATTGGATATTATATTTATAACAATAGGAAGTAATCAATACAACGAGAAATTGACAACTCTCTTAATATAAGAGTCCGCTTCTATCAAATAATGACCACCCCTGAAAAGGGGTGGTTTCTCTTCAGGTATAACCCTTTGTTACTAATCACGCACCTCAAGGCGCTGGCTTTCACATTCATTCAAGCCCTATTGCATTTTGACGCCCGCTACCCGTTAAACGGGTCTATCTATTTTTCTTATTTCCCAAATGGATTTGTATATTCTTTTTGTTGTCAGTCTATCAATTGCAATGTCATGCGATTCTTGTTCTCTGATATATTTTCTTATTGTACCTTCATTTTAATCCTACAGTACTTACACAGTATCCTTCAGCCTAAAACTTTCTATTTCCGTACCTGTATTTCAAGTTTGAATGCATATCAAATATCATTAACTTTTGAAATTTCTAGGAACAGAACCTGTAACAAGATTACCATCTTTATCATATACAGATAAGGTCACACCATCTTCATATGGTGTAAACTTATCCGTACCATGAAATTTCCGTTACTTCTTCTATTAACCTTTTTCTTAGCCCCGCTTTCAACAACAGTATCACTAACAAAAACGTCCCTATTATAAGTGATCCTATTAATAAAACTATAAACGTTGTGTACCATAAAGTTATTTTTAAATACTTTTCTTGAAGGAAAGAGTGATGAATTCTTAATTTTATTTAACAAAGTATCCTAACCCACTTTTAGTGTAAATAATAGTCTTATCTGTACCGTCATCTAATTTTTTCTTATATTTTTATAATAACATCTACTATATTAGAAGCCCCGTCATAATCATAATCCCAAAACACGATTAAGAATCTGATTACGACTTAGGATACTCTCTTTATTTTTCATAAGATATTCTAATACCTCATATTCCTTACCAGTTAAGCCGATATTTTTGACCATTTCTTACACTTGTTTCTTGGAAATATCCAAAAACAACATCATCGACTTGAATAACATTAGTTGCTAAACCATAGTTTCGTCTCATCAAAACTCTTATTCTAGTTAATAACTCATCAAACTTAAACGACTTATAATCGTCAGCACCACTATCTAAACCAACAATTTTATCCTCTAAAGTATCTTTTTGCCGTTAACATTATAACTGGTGTATTATTTTTACTCTCATGAAGCCGTTCTATAAACTCATAACCATCAACATTTAGCATCATTATATCAGTAATAATCAAATCGTACTCACTATACCTTACAAAAATCTAAAAGCTTCCCCGCCATCAAAAAACAACTATTACACTATAATTATTCTTTTTAATGTTTAGTAATTATTCTATTCAAATCACGTTCATCGTTAACAACAAGTATCTTCATAATAATCTCCTCATGCAAATTTCTTCTATATTTTACTTAATTCACACATAAATATAAAGGGGTGACTCCAAAATCATGATTTTTGGAGAAATCTATTTTTGCAGAGTCACCACCTTTATAATTTAATTTACTATACATTCTAAAACATGAATTTAAAATGAAAAACGACCTAAAATAGTAATTTATAAAATCACATATCTAAGTCGCTTTCGTTACTTTTTATTCACTTTCTTCTAAATTATAAAGTAATTCATATAATGCTTTTTGCATCTAGTTTTTCTTTTTCTTCTTTACTAATGTCTCGAACTAACTCTCCACGGTGAAGAACTATTATTCTATTACCATATTTCACCGCATCTTGAATATTGTGAGTTATCATTAATGCAGTTAAGTTTTTCTCTTCAATCTTTTGTCGAGTAAGTTCCATTATTTTTTTCTGTGTTTTTGGATCTAATGCTGCCGTATGTTCATCAAGAAGTAAAAGTTTTGGAGTAGTCATAGTTGCCATTAAAAGTGCAATAGCTTGGCGTTGACCTCCTGATAATAGCCCCATCTCACTATCTAATCTATCTTCAAGTCCTAAGTCTAAAGTTACTAATAACTCTTTAAAAAGCTTTCTATCTTCTTTTGTCGTACCTACTTTAAAACCTCTAGTTTTCCCACGACGAAGTGCTAAAGACATATTTTGTGCTACAGTCATACGAGGAGCTGTTCCGTCTAACGGATTTTGAAATACTCTACTAATAAATCCAGCTCTTTTATGTTCTACTATATTACTTACATCTTTTCCTTCAATTAAAATCTCTCCACCATCTAGTGAAAATGAACCTGCTAGTGCATTAAGAAAAGTTGATTTCCCTGCTCCATTCCCTCAAGGATAGTAATGAAATCACCATCTTTTATTTCAAAGGCTAACATTTTTAATGCATGTTGTTCTCTAATCGTACCTGGAAAGAACGTTTTATCTATTTTTATTAATTTTTTTATAAATGACATGATCTATACATCCTTTCTCTTAGCTTTTTAGTTTTAATTGAGGTAATGTTAAGAATAAAGCTATTACTAATGCTGAAACTAATTTGAAATCATTAGCACCTATAATATTTAGTTTTAACACTCCTACTAATAATAATCTATAAATTATCGCACCACAAATTACACATATTAATCTTGTTGTAAAAAGTTACATCCTTAAAAGATTACTTCACCTATAATGATTGCTGCTAAAGCTACTACTTTACCCCAATACCACTATTAACATCTGAATAACCATTATTTTTGAGCTAAAATAGCACCAGCTAAAGAAATAATTCCATTAGTAGCATTAATCCTAAAATTGTCATTGTTTTAGTAGAAATACCTAGAGCAGTTGCCATCTTTTCATTATCACCTGTTGCAATTAGACTCTGACCCAATTCTGTTGAAAAGAATAAAGACATAGCAATAATAATTAATCCAGAAAGAATAATTCCAACAAGCACAGTATCATAATGAGTCGGTAAGTCTAATCCTTGAATTTTTACTAAAAATCGTATCTTTATTAATTAAACTTAAATTTGGTCTTCCCATAATTCTAAGATTTACCGATAATAATGCAGTCATTGTTAAAATCCCTGCAAGTAAACTTGGTATTTTACAAACAGTAATTAAGAACCCTGTCACAAGTCCCGCTAACATTCCTGCTACTATAGAAATTAATGTAGCAATAATAGGATTAATCCCGATATGTATACAGATTACGCATACCATGCAGCTCCTAAAGGATACGCACCTTCAGTAGTCATATCCGCAATATTTAATACTCTAAAACTTATAAACAATCCAAGCGATAATATTCCCCACAACATTCCTGTGAAATCGCCGAAAATAAATAAATCCATTTTGCACCTCTTTTATTTTATATTTTGCTCTAATTAGGGTTTATATAACTTAGAGCGACTCATGAACAATTATTTTTATCGATTTAATGAGTCGCTCCTTTAACTGTTACTACCTACTAATGGGGCTGACCCAAAAGTTCTAAAATTTTAACAAAATTTATATGATAATTCATAAACGCAGTGGTTTATTGATATCTAAATTCGCTTTATAAAAGCTTTTTAGATATCTAATAAACTTTGCAGGGGTGATTCGACAAAAATCGATTTCTCCGAAATCACGATTTTTGAGTCACTCCCATTATTTTTATCTACTACTTTTGCTTTATCTTTAATTTCTTTTTGGAATTTCAATTCCTAATTGTTTTGCTTTTTGCTTCATTTAGGTAAATTACACCCTCATTAGCTAAGCACGATTGGCATATCTTTTTGTATCAACACCTTTTTAGTACTTTAGCGACAACTTTTGCTGTTTCAACACCGATTTGATATTGATCAACACCTAATCCTAAAGTCCTCCATCAGCTACCATTGTATCTGCAGATGGGAATACTGGAATTTTCTTAGCGTCTGTTACTTTTACTACTGTTGCCATTGCACTAGCGATTGTATTATCGATTGGAACAAAGATTGCATCTGTTTGAGAAGCAAGACTTTCTGTTACTTGTTGAATATCATTCGTATTTGCTACTGTTGATACCTTAACTTCTAATCCTAATTCTTTAGCTAATTTTTCAGCTTCTTGAGCTTGTTTTACAGCGTTATCTTCACTTGCTGTGTAAAGAATTCCAACTTTCTTCATGTTAGGTAATACTTTTTCATGATTTCAAGTTGTTGTTTAATTGGCGTTCTATCACTAACACCAGTAATGTTGTTTCCTGGTTTATCTTCAGCTTTAATTAATCCTGCTTCAACTGGATAAGTAATACCACCCATGATAATTGGTTTATCTTTAGTTGCGTTTGATAGAGATAAAGTAGCTGGTGTTGTAATACCTACTAAAATATCGTTGTTATCTGTAACTAATTTCTGACCCATACTTGCTAAGTTACTTTGATCACCTTGGGCATTTTGAAGATCAATTTTTAAATTCTTACCAACTTCATATCCTTCTTTTTAAGTCCATCTTCTAAACCTTTATAGATTTGGTCAAGAGCTGGGATGACTAAGTAATTGTAGGACTCCTACTTTCCTTCTTTATTATCAACTTTTTTTAGTATCTTCACCTTTTTACTTGAGAGAACCCATAACCTAATACACAAACTAATAATACCGCAAATGCTACAAAAATTTTATTTACTTTCATTTTAATAATCTCCTTTTTACTTTAATAGTATTTTTGTAATCAAAATTTTCAGAAGCGTATCTATATAAAAGACCACTAGCACAATATCCAGTGGTCCCTCACAATATATTTTTTCATATATAAAAAACCACCTAGATATTTCTATGTGGTCTTGATTTTTCATCACAAATAATCCACTAGATACTTACTTCTCGCTTGAGAGCTGATATCTATGTTAAAAAAACAAGATCGACTCAGTATCTGAGTGGCTTTTGCCAACGAATATTTAATTGTAGCGTGTCAACTTGATACAGTTTCATAAATCTTTTCTCCTTCTACGTTTAATTCTTGTTTACATTATAGCAACAGTTTTTATTGTCAATACATTTTTCAAAAAAATAAATAAAAATTCTGACAATTACATTAAACTATATATACTATTACAAAAAGCTTAATTTATCAAGGCAAATCAAAAATAATCTTTTTCAAAAATATTAAAAAGATATTAATGGTATTTTATACATTACTTCTGTACTAAAAAAATCTATTGAATTATAAAAGTATTTTTTGAAACTTATGAAAATAATTCGTTTCCATAGCCATCACATTTTAAAAATAATACACTTTTTTGACTTGAAAATACTGTTATACCAACTTTATTTTAAAATTTCAATAAATTGAATTTTTCATGAAAATAAAATTGAAAATATATCATTTTCATGAAAAATTTACACTTGAAAATATATTTCCATAGGAGTATGATAGGTATATGTTATTAAAAATAAGTTAGGAGAATTTTTATGGATAGCCAGATAGCTATAGAAGAAAAGACAAATTATTTAATAAAGGATTTATAACAATAACTACGATTAATTTTATCGTATTTTTAATTTATTACTGTTTCGTAGTTATTACAGCTAAATATGCAACTTCTCAATTAGGTGCGACTGCTGCTCAAGCAGGATTTGCCGTAGGTATTTATATTATCGGTACACTTGTTGCCAGACTTTATATTGGTAAAAATTAGAAATTGTTGGACGTAAACAAATTTTACGTTTTGGAGCCTTAATCTATTTAATCACAACAGCAGCTTACCTAATTTCATCTAACATTGTTATTTTAGATACTGTTCGTTTCTTAAATGGATTTGCTTATGGAACTATCTCAACTGCAGCAAATGCAATAGTTACAACTTACATTCCTAAATCTCGTAACGGTGAAGGTATTAACTACTACGGATTAAGTACAAGTTTAGCTGCTGCAATTGGACCATTTATCGGTATGTTATTACTTCCTATCACAGGATTTAATGCAGTTATTATTTTAGCAATCGTATTATCTGTTGCTGTTACAATTGCTTGTTTCTTATTCCCAGTTCAAAATATCGAATTAGACGAAAAACAAACATTATTAAACAGTTGGTCTTTAAATACATTTATCGAATACAAAGTATTATTCATTTCTACTGTAGCATTCCTAGTTGGTTTAGCTTACTCTAGTGTATTAGGATTCTTATCTATCTACGCTGATAGCCTAAACTTATCTACTGCAGGAGCATTCTTCTTTGTAGTTTATGCTCTTATCGTTACAGTTACTCGTCCATTCGCAGGACGCATATTTGATGCACGTGGTGAAAATGCAGTTATGTATCCAAGTTTTTGTATTCTTAACATTAGGATTATTAATGTTAAGTTTCACAAACGGTAACTTCATGTTGTTATCTCTGGTGCTTTAATCGGTTTAGGATATGGAACATTCATGTCAAATGGACAAGCAGTTTGTTTAAAACTTGTTGATTCTACTAAAGTAGGTATTGCATTATCTACATACTTCATCGGATTAGACCTTGGTCTTGGATTTGGCCCATATGCACTAGGTACTAGTTCAAGGAATCTTATCATACAGAGGAATTTACATCCTTTGTGCAATAGTAACAATTGAGTAACTGTTCTTTTACGCTATGTTCTACAAAGGTAAAGAAGTACCAGTGCTAAAAACTAAAACTAGTCGATAGTAATATTAAAAAAACTTAAAAAGTAGTCCCTAATTAAGGGCTATTTTTATAGATATTTATTATTGATAACAAAAGAGGGTGATATTATACCACTCGGAGTGTGAATAAAACTCTGTAAAAATTCTTTATGTTAACCAAAATTTACTAGTTTATAATATTTAATTTTATAGATTTAATTACTTTTAAGTGGCTTTCATTCTCTAGAGTCTATTTTGTAGATTTTTCAAGGCTTGCTTGTCAAGGATTTTATATATGAGCCTTGTCCCGTGACAAGTAAAGACGTAAAATCTAGACTCTCCAAGAGAATTAAAGCTTGCTTTATTTTATTTATATCTATCCTCATACATTATTCTTAATCTCCATATATTCCCTCAATCTCTTATAGCTCCTGTCCATTTTTACAATTCTTTCTATAGCTAGGTATAATGCTTTTTCTAATGATACTTTTATTCGGAAAAACTGATCGTCTCTTATTCATGCTTCTTAATCTTGAATTTACACTTTCCACTGCATTTGTTGTATATATTACTGTTCTTACTTTTTACACTAAATTTAAATATAGGTGTTATTGCATCCCATTCTGAATACCAGCTACTCATTAGTTTTGGATATTTATTTCCCACTTATCCGCTACTATATCTAGGTTGTTTTAGCTTGTTCTTCTGTTGGTGCATTGTATATTGTTTTTAAGTCTGCACACAGCTCTTTATAGTCTTTTTGTCGCTACAAACTTTTGTTGTATTCTTATCATATGTACTATACATCTTTGTATTCTGTTTTTGGAAAGGCTGCTGATATGGCTTCTTTTATCCCTGTTAATCCATCTGCACACATTACTAGTATGTCTTTTACTCCTCGATTTTTAAGGTCGTTAAATAGAGATAACCATGTTTTGGCACTTTCATTTGTTCCTATATACATCGATAATATGTCTTTCTTACCTTCTTGGTTCTACTCCTAATGCGATATAGACAGCTTTTGCCTACAATTCCATTTTTCTTTCACACTAAAGTGTACTGCATCTATAAACTACTGCATAGACTTCATCTAGCTGTTCTTGTTTTTCCATTCTTCTATTTTTGGAATTATTTTTATCGGTAATGTCTGATACTAATCCTTCTGATATCTCACATCCATACAGTTCTTTTTATCTCTTGTGCAATATCCCTCTGTGGTCATTCCTAAGGCATATAGACCTATTATTTTGTTTTCTATTTCTGAGATATCTTTTTCTCTTTTTGGAACTATCATTGGTTCAAATATGAAATTTCTATCTTGTGGAACAGCTATTTCTAGGTCGCCATAATTACTTTGAACTCTTTATGTCCGTTTCTATAGTTTTCTTTGTCACCATGTCCATACTTCTCATACCCTAAGTGATTATTTATTTCTGCTTGTAGTAGTTCTTCTATCGTACCTCCTAGTAAATCTTTTAAGGCATTTTGTATATCGGCTATGCTTTCTACTCCGTATTCTGATACTAATTGTTTTTATTAATTCTTGTTTTTGATTCTTTTCTTCTTGTGTACCCTCCTCAGTTAATTTCAGTTTAACATAGGAAGGGTTATTTTTACTGAGACTCACAGGCTCTACCACTCCTCTTTTAATTTTTATTTTTCTGGATAACGCCTTGGACTTCAATCAACTTTTTCTTTTTATTATCTTTTATGGGATCTTCATTAAGATGATAACACATTGCAAGAGCATAAATTTAGTACGTCTGCCAGTTCATCTTTTATCTCTTGTATATCATCTCCTTCTTCGCTCCATTGAAAATGTTCTAGTAATTCTGCCGCTTCAATGAGATACTTAGAAAATCTTTCTAAATTATCGTACTCTCCCTAACCTCTTTTTCTCTAAACTCAGTTATTATAGTTTTTAATTCTTCCATCTTTTTACCTTTAAATTAAGCTGTTATTTGTTAAATTATTATATAAATTGTAAAATTCCGCTAAACTTAGAGTTTCACTTCGTCTTCCAGGTTCAATATCGCTATCTCACAAGCATTTTGTAAGTCTTGTTTTTATCTTTACCATAACTTGAAATCAAATTATTTAATAACGTTTTCTACGCTGTACGAAACATGAACGTATCGAATTTAAAGAATTTGGTATCAGTTTCAAATTCTCGAGTTTCTTTTGTCATAATTTTCACAACCGCACTTTTCTACATTCGTTGCAGGTACGAATACTTTTTTCGGTACAGTAACATACTACTCAACATCTGTATAGTAATTTAATAAAATTGTTAGTGAGTTATAATCTTTGTTCCTACTTTAGCATTCAGTCTATTAGCAACTTCTTTTTGCATCATAACTACTATAACCATCAATTTTTCAGTATTCTCAATTAAATGAGTTAAAATGGTGTAGTAATGTAGTACTGTAAAGTTAGCTACTACCATAATTTTTCTACAATCTCGACATCTTTTTCAGCGATTATTTTATCAACATCGACTTTTTAAGATATCATTATTAATAATCTCAACATTCGAATAATCAGCAAGCGTCTCTGATAAAATTGGTAAGGAGTCTACCGTCAATTTCAAATGAAATCACTTTTTGCTTTTTAGCTAATGCTTCTGTAAGAGAACCCTATCCCAGGCCCGATTTCTATTACTCCTACATTTTCCATTTACTCCAGCTCCATCAACGATTCTATTTAAGATATTCGCATCTATCAAGAAGTTTTGTCCTAAACTCTTCTTAAATGTGAATCCATGTTTTTAGTATTTCAAAAAGTTTTTCTTAGGTGTTCCTATCATTATTTCAACTTTACTTATTTTTCCATCTCATCTAATAAACGTTCTTTAGAAATATTATACATATTAAGTTTATTTAGTAGTTGTTTTGCATTAGTGTAACTAATATTTAATCTTTCACAAAGTTCTTCTCTTAGACTTTTGACGTAGTTCCTCCTACCACCTAACTCTATCAATATTTCATTACTTATATCATTTTTCACCCTCATCCATCGGTGTATAATGATTTTTAATAGCAGCTATAATATCTTCCTTGCTCGCAGCTTCTATTCCAATTTTCCCTTTACTATCAACAGCCTTTTTATTTGATATATATGCATGTTTTGCTGTAGGGATATTTTTTCTATTATACTTCTAATTCTTTTTCCCTGCATAATCAGGATCTGTTAGAACTATTAATCCTCTTGTCTAAAAAGATTAATCGTTCTATCTTAGTAAGGGCAGAGCCATTAGTTTCAAACTGTATCGCAACTATTGCTTGCTCTAACCCTATTGGTATCATCTCTTCCTCTACTACTATTATTTCTTTTAATTTTCATTTTTATTATCCTTTAAAAATTTATCGTCTATTATAACATATTTAGATCAAATTTTGCTCATGCTAGCATGAATATTTTCAAACTAGTTGTATAGTTCGATGTGTAATCATGGTGAACTATGTACTTATAGCCTCCGCAAAGAAATTTCTTTTTAATTTCGAATTTCTCTGCTTAATTTTTCTAGTGCTTTTCCTTTTTACACACTAGTATTTCCCAATGTTTTTCAAACTTAACTAAGTAGCAATCATAAGTCGTATCTTTCCATATTCTCCCCAAAAATATAGAAACTAACAAGGTCAAATAGTATATGCCACCATTTTACTGTTTTTCTTCTTTCTAACAAATAAATCTCTTCACTCTTCATAGATAATTATATAATTCTTCCATAATTCCCACCTCTTTATAGTCATTATAACATAAAAATCCTCTGCAGAAAATTCTGCAAAAGGAAAGTTTATTAGTGTATATCCTTTTTTCTTAAAGTTAGCTCCACTTACTTCACTAACTGTTCCAATCAGATAGAAAGGCATTTTATCATTTCTAAATACAATAGTTTTTGATTCTTCAATACGAGTTATTACACAAAATATAATTCCCGAGTTTATCACTGGGAAGAAAAATAATAGACAAAAACCAGAAATACCAAGGTGAAAGTCTATTATTTTTATTGTATTGTTGTAAACGGTTATCTGTGATATAATATAGATATGGCATTTATAAAAGTAACAAAAACAGAGAAGGCAAACAACACGTATATTTGGTAGAAGGATATCGAGAAGGAGATAAAGTAAAACAACGAACAATTCATACTTATGGAAGGCTAGATAAACTTGAACAAGAAGAATCGGAATTTTAGAAAGATTAAAAAGAAGCTAAAGAGGAAAATTTAACAAAAGATAGTCATATTGAAATAACATACGATTTTAAATGCTCCTATGAACGAACCAGACAAAATATATGGTTGGAAAATAATAGATTCTATATTCAAAGAACTTAAGATCGATAAATTTTTAGAAAAGTATAGAAGACAAAAAGAAGTGACAAAAATATCAGATATCCCAAGACTACTAACTATACAAAAGAATACTAAAACCAAACAGTAAAAATCTCAACCTATAAAGCTCAAGAAGAACTTTACGGTAATTGGGATATTAGCTTAAATAGTATACAGAAGTTTAGATAAATTAGATAAAATAAAAGAAGACTTACAAATTCACCTTCATAAAGAAATCTCAAAAATAACTAATAGAACTGCAAACTTAGTATTTTATGATGTAACGAACTACTACTTTGAAACAGACAGTATAGAAAAATTACAGCACAAAGCTAAATACGATGAATTGTCACAAGAAAAAGCTAGAAAAAGAAATGAGACGAAAAGGACCAAGTAAAGAACATCGTCAGAACCAATTATACAGCTGGGGTTATTTATGGATCAAACGGAATACCGATAAGTTATAAATTATTCAAAGGAAATCAAACAGATCCAATAACTACCTACCAGCGATAGAAACAATACAATTCGGAATAGAAAGATTAATAGTGGTGGCGGATAAAGCTATGAATAGTTCAAAAAAATGTGTTATATGTCCGAAGGAAATGACGGATGGGTATTTTCACAAAAAACATAGAGGAAAAAGAGGAGCACCTAAAGATATACAAAAACTTCATATTAGAAGATGAAGACTGGGAAGTGAATGAAGAAATGACATTCGCTAAGAAATCATTCATAAGAGAAAGAAAAATAGAAGGTAAGAAAGTAAAAGAAAAAGTATTAGTTACTTGAATAAGAAATACGCTCAAAGAGAGCAAGCAAGACGAGAAGGCGCACTAGATTACGCAAGAAAAATTAACACAACCCCAACTTTATAGAATGACAAGTAAAAAGGTGGAAAGAAATATTTAGAAGTAAGATTAGTGATCCAAAAACAGGAGAGATTCTACCTACAAACCAACAATAACATTAGATGAAGACCAAATCACTTTGATGCACAATTCGACGGGATAAATGTAATAGTGACAAGTGAATTAACAATGTCAGATGAAGAGATAATATCAGCTTACGGAGAGCTATCAGAAATGAAGATTGTTTCAGAGTGACAAAAAGCCAATTAGAAACAAGACCGGATATGTAAGAACTCAGATGCATATACAAGGACATTTTCTAACATGTTTTTAGCATTATACATGTTGATTATTACAGTATAAAACAAATAAACAAATGAGTTCAGAGCGAATAATAAATGCGTTGAAAACAGCAAAGGTAACTAAAAATTAAATCAAGGATATTGCTAGATTACAAGAGAGTGAAGATATGAAATTATTAAACAAGTTACTAGGAATAAAAATGGGAAAAAGGATAGTAAAACACGAAGAATTAAATCAGTATCCTTTATAATTCGTGTACAACAAATTTCCTCGAGGAAAAGCAACCGCTATAAACACTATTGCACCAAGTGTTCATAGCGGTTTTATGTGTTTCTAAGTGATAAACTCGGGATTATAACATAAAATCTCTGCAGAAAATTCTGCAAAAGGAAAGTTTATTAGTGTATATCCTTTTCTCTAAAAGTTAGCTCCACTTACTTCACTAACTGTTCCAATCGATAGAAAGGCATTTTTATCATTTCTAAATACAATTTTTTAGTTTTGATTCTTCATTGACGAGTTATTACACATATAATTTTTGTTTCATGTCCTGAATAACCACCTTCACCATGTAATAAAGTCACACCACGACCTAGTCGATCTTGAATTTCTTGACTTATCACTTGATAATTACTTGTAATAACCATAACAGATTTAGAGATCATTTAGTCCCTCAATAACGATATCCATAACTTTAGATGCTATAAAATAACTTATCATAGAATATAATGCTGCTTCCAGCAAAACAAATCCAGATGCGACAAAGATAACAACATTTATTCCAAGAACCATTTTCACCTACAGAAATCGGTGATTTTTAGTAGACAATTGACATCTCACTTCCATCTAATGTTCCACCATTTCTAATAACTAATCCAACCCCTATTCCTAATATTATCCCACCAAGATACATCGCTAAAAATGGATCACGTAACTAGTGGCGGAAAACTGTGAAAATATGACGTTGCTATAGACAGGGATAGCAATACCAAAACACTGATGCAATCGAAAACTCTTTTACCAATCTGTTTATACCCCAAGTATAAAAAGGAATGTTAAAAATTAATATGAAAATAACATAGTGGTAATCTTAAATAATGACGAAACCAATTGATACCCCAATCACTCCTCCATCTAATATATTATTAGGGATTATCTAATCCTTGCAAAAATTAATCGATATAATTATACTTATATACTTCTCATTCTATTTTACTCATTGATTCTCCTTTATTTTATGGACAAATGGGACAAAAATGATAAACGCTGAGCTTTTCATGTCTACATCATGACTAACAGACAAACTTTCTTTCCATAAATCTGATGATAAATTTTGCATGTTTCCTCTCCACCATCAGCATGAACATAATCCAGAGGTGCCCTCTCGCATCTCGCTAGATCACCCAAACCTCAACTAATTCTTTTAAATAAACTTTCCTTTTTCTTTTTAGAAAGTTCATTTGCTCTTGGCAATGTATTTGTTTTCGACGATATAACACTTCACAATCATAAATGTTACCACATCCACCAAAATACATTTCCTTCAGAAGAAGAGCCTTTATCGACTGATCATATATTTATTTTCATCTAATTTATCTGAAAATATTTTTGCAGTTTTATCAAACGGCTCTGGTCAAGATTTACAAGGTTTAAATTTACTAACATCTTCTATGTACCTTAGTTCTCCGAATCTTCTTATATCACTGTAGACTAGTTTTTCTCAGTAGATAGTTCAAAATTACATGTTGATGTTTGAAGTAGTTTTTATTAGTAATTTCTGATATATCTTTACTATATGTCATTCCAAAAATGTGATAATATCCTTCATTTAATGTAAAATATAAATATTTCCCTCTTCTAAATAATTTCTCTATAGTTTTACCTTTTACGTTTTCTGACATGCCTCATATCTTTGTTTTAACTATAGCCATTTTATTTTGATTTTATGACTTTTTCCTTTACTACATTCGGAATATTTTATATCTAAATTTGTTTATTTATTACTACTTCTTCAAGACTGAACTTTTATATTCTCAACCTCTGGTAATTCTGCACAATGTACTCCTATTTTTATACTTACATTTTATTTTAATATCGTATCTGAAAAGTATCTGCACTTCCCACTCTGCTTTTCTAATTTTCAATATTTATCTCCAATTTTCGACCTTGTGCTGGCAACAAATTGAAATTTGTGTATAATAAAGTTATAATGTATAGAAGATTATATTAAATGAAAGAAAAAGAATATCTCAGGAAAGAGATAAATGGTTCTCAATCTGTAAAAAGATAAACAATCCCTAGGGATTCAAAAATAATGTTACAATTATTGCACTATTGTTTTTAGGAACTGGAGCTATTGCATATACATTCTTCAACTTCTACAATTCAACTCACAAAGGATATAAAAATGTTGAGTATTTAAAAGAAGTTGATCCTTAACTTCCAAGAAATTTTCAGTACTAATTTTAGGATTGATATGAATGGATGACCGCAAGGCTCGAGGGCAAACGTACGAGCAGATGAGTAGGACAGACTCTCCATGATTTTAGCTAACCGTTAACAAAGATAAAAACGTATGGATATGGGTTAGTATTCCTCGTGATTCCCTTGCTTTAATAGCGAAAAAGATGATGAGAATAATAATAGTGCATGTTCTGCCGATAAAAATTACACATACGTCAGTAGCTTATAATGATGTAAAGTGAACAACAAACGCAGTAGAAAACTTATTAAACTACACTCATAAACTACGCGTTAATAAACTTCAAGCTGGAAACAAAACGGTCGATGCATTTGGTGGAATCGATTTGTGATACTGTTCCATCTCGATATGGATGAACAAAACGCTAATGGTGAAGAAAACACTATTAAATTGAAAAGGATGGCATACCCCAGCGGTGAACAACAAGCTCTTTGCCTTTTGCTCGGTGGTAGATATTACGATAGTGATATCGAACGTGGTCAACGTCAACTTCAAGTTATTCACGCTCTTATCGATAAAAGCAAAAGTTTCGATCGCTAACTAAAATCAATGATGTAATTAATATTGCAGGTGATGTGTATAGAACACAACCCATCAACGACAGAAATCTCTTCAGCGATAAAATATGTTCTTTATTGATGATATTCAAATTCTGTTTCACACAGAATCGATGGACATGATGTATTACTACAACGGTGCATATGCTACTATCCTCGTCCACTATCTCTATTATACGCGTCATCAGCATTAAGAGATAATTGGATTTACTCATAAGCCAAAAGCTTAACAGACTTATTAAAACATTTACTATCAAGGCCATATAAATATAGGATTAAAGAATATAGAATAAATGATTTGTCACTCAAAAACTATATATCCTCGTCGGTCAAGTCTTACAGTAATGTCACATGAAGAGTTTGCCTAATCAATCTCTCGAGGTCACTTTCTAAAGAAGATCACGAGATATTGCATAGTAAGCAACGAAAATAGACCTGATGAAAATGGTAATGCTGAAAACAATACTAACAATAGCAATGAACGGTAAATACTGCAACTGGTATCGGTACTACAAATACCCATCAAAATACTGGAGTTATTAATAATCAAGCATTATTAATATCCCATCAAAAACTGTGCGATGGATATTAATTCCTTTATTTGATTTGGCATTTACAGTTCCAGTTTTTGAAGATGTAAATAATTGTTCTATTTGAGCTATTTGTAAAATTTGATTCTTTCTCATCACTTAATTCAGCTATAATATCACTCTTCTGTTGGACTTATTAGTGATGATTACTTTGCAGCAAGATTACTACATACTATCACCAGTAGTTGTTTTTAAGTTAATATTATTGAACTTTCACTAGGAAGTTACTTTACTAATATTTCCTAGTTCATTAGTTATATTAATATCTTTTATTGTTGATGATGACAAATCTGTATCTCCTGTTTTAGTATCAACACTAATATCTTTTAAATCATGTATTATTTAATTTAACTATTTCCTGTAGCAACATTAATTTTTAGAGAATCATTTTACTATTTTAAGTTATCTATATTTTAAATTTCCAGTTGCTAATTTAATATCATCTGAGCTGAAAACATAGTTACATATACATCACCTAGTTTACTATTAATTATAAGAGATTTAATATTCAGATTCTTGATAAAAATAATCTCTATTTTATTAACTGAATTGATATCGATATTAGAAAATTTAGGTATTTTTATAATAAGTCAGTAAAGAAATTAAAATTAATACCCACAATATTTTTATTTTCTTTTTATAGATAACTTATTTTCCTATGTGCTCTATATTAACTTTACGTTCTAGAGCAGCATAGTATTCTATTTCCATATTTTTAAAGCAGTATTCTTCTATGGTTACATCAGAATCAATAATATCTAAATCTAAATTTTTAACATCATTAATTGAGACAGTATAATTCTTTTCTCGAAATTAGAAGAAAAATCTAGGTATATGACCATTATTTAAGTAAGTTGCTAATCCTATCATTACTAGTCAAAAATTATAAAACTACAGAAATTTTTATAAATTTATTCATTTATATACACCTCTTGAAAATCTTCACAAAAATTGTTCTGATGTTTATACCATTTTGACGTGATTTTTATATATTTTTATCAACCAGTAAATACCAATTAAACCAGCCCTGAAATAACAAACCAAATCCTAAAGTATCTAAGAAACACGAAATATTTTCTTTCGTAAATCAAAGATAAAATGGGGATTTCAATATTAATAAGATCCTCACTCAATGAAAATAGCTATAATAGAAAGTACAATACCAACATTATAGATAGAATAACTATAAAGACTAGCGACTAGAGAAAAATATAGTTATCCAAGCAGGAAATAATATCGGTAATAATAGAAAGCCGAGCTTCAGAGATTTTTCGTGGTATAAACCCATACTAGTTTTGTCCCAATATTATGTTCATCTAAAAATTTGATCAACAATGATATTAATATCCTAATTATGATACAGCTTCTTCTTCACTTAAGCCTCTCATCACTTATCATCAATCATTTCTTCGAAAAATTGAGTGTTTTATATATCTCTTTTGGCAGATAAATATGGTCTAATTTATTTCCCAAAAGAGCGCAAACTGTGTCTTATTCATGTTTTTCATCTCCTAATATATATTTATGTGCATTACTTATTACTTTTCCAGTCGATAAGAAATTCCTGAATGTTGAGACCAACATCTGTAATTTTATAATATTTTCTTGTTCTATCATTATGTTCTACTGAATATGAGGTAACACAATCGTTTGCTTCCAAGCGTTTTAAGATTGGATATAACGTTGATCTCTGATATAGGAACTACATTTGAAACATCTTTTTATAATTTTATACCCATATGATTCAGAATTACGTAAGTAGCAAGAACACATATTTCAATAAACCTCTTTTAATTGAGCTTCCATACGCATATCTCCTTTCACTAATACTATACATTGCATCAGTATAATTTGTCAAGTAGTATAATGAGAAAATATTCTAATTATTGACATTTTATTTATAATACATCATAATTAATATAGTAAATTCACAAATTATAAAATTAAAAGGAGTAATGTATGGCGAAAAAATTTTATTACAATCAAAGAAGATTCATACGATGAATTTATAGAGAAAAATCTACATCATTACTCATCTTATAAGAATTAGTAGCGAAGAAAGAAGCTCGAGAGTTTGTCATAAAATGAAGAAAACACTACGATGCTGCACATGTTTGCTCATGTTTAGTGTATACGGTGATAATCGAAATAACTCGTGCCACGATGATGGAGAACCTAGTGGAACTGCTGGCGCTCCGATGTTAGACGTACTAGTACGAAATCAAAAATGTCTGTGCCACAGTTATTAGATACTACGGTGGAACTAAGCTTAGAACTGGTGGTTTAGTCCGTCATAGGTGGTGGTGTAATTACGCTCAAAAATGCAACATTAGTAGAAAAGAAAAGATGCTTTTTGAAGTTGAGACTAGAATTAGATCTAGTTCAAACGGAAAATAGAATATGTAGTGGAAAAACTAATTTCATCGTGAATAACTTAGAATACACTGACAAAAATCGTTTATACAATTTACGTAATGCAAGAAGACTATGATAATTTTGGTACCGATCTCTAAACTCAACTAACGGTCAATTCAAAATTTTGTCTTCAAAAGAAAAACAACTTAATTTGATATTAAATAGAAATAAGAAGGTATAAGAAACCATATTTCACGGTCTCTTATACCTTCATTATTTATTTCTACTAGAAAATTCTTCCATCCATGCTAAATCAACTATACCCCCTGTTTTACATTCGTTCTTTATTATTAAATGCTAAATCCAGACCCTCTACTCTTATAATTTAACTTTGTCTATTCCTAGGATGCTAAATACCTCGTACATATTGAACTGCAAAGTCTAAATTAGTATTGGATATGCTTATCAAATTCTCCACCACTAGTTATGATGAAGGTTATTTGTTTATTAGAATCGTCTAACCCTATCAAAAGACTCTACCTCACATTTAAAAGTTTCATTTTACTATCATGATATTATCAATATAATCTTTGAATTTGATACTACATTAAAATTGTGAGGGCATATAAATAAACACTGCTTCAGCCCTCTCCATTGTTCTAGTAATTCTTTTGTCTAATTTTATCCTGTTGCTCTTTTCTGTTAATTGTACTCCCTCATAATTGAACATAAACCTATCCATCATCGGAATATGAGTGCTTTGGATCGTATAAATTTATCTTTCGATATCTTTTGAAGCCTTCTTCTATTAATTTTCTTCACCAATTTTTGCTAAAATATTAGAAATTCTATGTCTCCATCAAAATCTGATGACACATAATCTGTAAAATTTTCTTTAATTTCACCTCATAAAATATTATAAAATAGGGAGTGACTCTAAAAATCGTGATTTCGAAGAAATCGATTTTGTCGAGTCACTTACTAGGTTATTAGATATCTAAAAGCTTTTATAAAGCGAATTTTAGATATCAATAAAACCACTGCGTCTATGAATTTTCATATAAACCTTGTTAAAATTTAGGACTCTTGAGTCAGCACCATTTATATTATTTAAATTCTGAATAAATAGTGTTTATAGTTTTCCATAATCGTTGTTATGAACACCGACGATAATATTAATCTCATCATTTGTTTTGTGAAAATTAGTGCAATGTTTACCCCAGCTTCTCCTAAAAGCTTTGAATAATCTGCCAGATAACCCTTTTGTATTTTTCTATCTCCAACTGTAGCAATTAGAGAAATCTCATGAGTTATGATTTACCTCATCCGCATCTAAAACAGCTTTAATTTAGCTACTAACCCATGAATAAAATGGTCTAACATACCTGTTTCAATAACCACAGAGAATGAGTCAATTCCACTTGGAATGTGCTCTGATACTCATATAAAGTCTTCAAAATTTTCAGAGCTTTTACCAATTAATCAACTTCATTTTGCCATGTGACGTAATAGTAATATTAGAGAAATCTTTTTCCTGCAATACCAGTAACTATTTGTTTCGTATCTAGATGTTTTATTATCTGAGATAAATAGTTCCTTCTACTTTTTGGGATCATTTTAGCATACGAATTTGATTGAATATCTTTATCGCGAACTGGGGAAAAATTGCTTTCTTCATGAAGAACACTTGCACCCATATATGAAAGTTCACGGTTCTGTATAATCTACTTTAATTTCAGTGGATTTTCACCAATACGAGTGATCCGCCATTAAGATTCCTGATACGTCAGTCCAGTTTTCATAAACACTGGCATTTGCAATATTAGCAACAATCGCCCACCACATCTCCTCCAACGAGTCATAATTTTAATTTCCCCATTTGGTCTACTTCCATAGAACCCTGAATCAGAAGACTTATCGTACTTTTTCAATAGCATCAAAGGCTACTTGGAGTTTTTCAAAATCAATCTCACCTTGGTAGTTGGTAAAAGATTAAGTCTTTAGCATCTACAAATGATATCCTAAATACTCTGCCATTAATAAAGCTGTTAAATATTCACCACGGCTTACTAAATCATCTTTCATCAATACCTTTACTAATTTCAGATTTTAATTTAGCAAGTTCACCTTCAATATCAAATTTCAAGTTTAATTCATTTTTATATAGCAATAAATTTATCTTCTATCATTTTTAAAGATATTATCAAAAATTTATATTGTATTTAGTGTGTGCGTAGCATAAACATAGTAAATTGTAACCTATTATCTTTCTTTAGTAGCTTTTCCCTGCACTGTACTTACTTTCACAACAAAAACGATCGAGCATCGTCTCAATTCTACAATATTTTTACTTTTTAAATTGTTCAGCACTCGCCACCGAACTTCCTCCAAATTTTGATACTCTAACCATCTTAACTCCTTTTTCTAATTCATGTTATTTGTATTTTTATTACTAATATATATTATATAACTATTCTGTAGAAAAATCAATAAATTTTTCTGAAAATCTAACATTTATTTTCAATAATCACTTTCTATTACTTATTTTTAATTATTTATGAAACTTAGCAACTACAAATTTACTATCTTTCTCTTTACTCATCAACTAAAGAACTTAATTGTTTTAATGAAATTTCTTTTGTTCTTACATAGTAGTTTTCTCTGAACTGTTCAACACTCTCAACTAATTCATGAGATAATTCAACTGATGAACGTACTAGTAATTTCTTCTAGTTATTTTCTGAACAGATGTTACTCTTAATTACTAAATCAACACGAGTTGAACCTTCATTAATATCAACTATATCTTGAACAATAGCATTTCTGTTGGAAGTCTCTCTCCTGTCCATAAAACTTAAGTTCTCCGATGAAAGAACCATCTAAAAGTAATGATATTATTATTTAAAGAACAGCTTCTTGAGATTCTTTTCAAATATAGAAAGCATTACAGAAGTCTCATACTCCCCATTTTCTACATTTGTTTCTCCAATATATTTAACAGCTAGGTCACAATTGTTTCAAAATAGTCTGAATCATGTAATGTTTCTCATAGAGTATGTAGGGAAATTCAGGTTTAACGTGAATATCGAAAGCAAGTGCATTACTTAAGATTATTTTGTTACAACATCCCCACCGTCCACATCAGCACTCGCGATCAGCTTCAGCATATCCTAAATCCTGAGCAGTTTTTAAAGTAGAATCAAATTCTCGATCATTTTGTACATGTTATTCAAGATATAGTTACTTGTTCCATTAAAAATACCATATACTCGTTTTACTCATCAACACGTCTAGTTCTTTTCTAAGTTTACAAGCCATGGAATTCTCCAAATACTAGCCTCAAAAACAAACTTAACATTATTCTTCTCAGCTAACTCAATAAATTCGCCTAGATATTTTCGTTGCAACAGCTTTATTCGCAGTAATAACATGCTTTCCGCTCTAAAGATATAAATTCATACGTAGGATTTAATCCACCTAAGCACTCAACTACAATCGAAATTTCTTCATCATTTAAAATTTCATTAATATCATCTGTAGCTAAATGCATCTTGTCACGACTTCTTTATGAAAACACTTTTACTCAATTTTTATCTAATTCTTCAGTTTTACCGTTAGTAATAATATCATATACCCCACTACCAACAGTTCCATATCCTAAAATTCGCAATCATAATTATTTTTCCTAAGTTCATTATTTATTTTCAATTATATAGTTTAAAGTTTATCGATATTTTATTTATGTCAAATAAATCAATTTGAAAATTTTCAAAAATTTCAATTTTTCGATTATTTTGACTGTTTTTATAACTTATTTTAGTGTAAAATTATAATTATAAAATTAATTAAGTTCTTTTTGTAAAAACACTTGTATTTTTATAGAGAACATTGTATCATATATACAACGATAAAGCAAGGAGATTTTAAATGATTTTACGAAAGCACAAGAGATATTAATAGAAAATTAAAACTCCAAGTGAAGCTATTCTTCAGGTTTCAGTGAAGAAGGTGGACTTTTCGTTTTAAGAGATTTAGAAAAATAAATTAGATTTAGAAAATTAATCGGAAAAAGCTACTATGAAGTAGTTGAAGCTGTGCTACGTCTTTTTCGTAGACTTTACGTGATGAAGAAATTATGCAGAAGAAGCACTAGAGGTAAAATTTCTCTCATGAAAACATTACTCTCTGGTAGGATTAAAAGATAGCTATGTTTCTTGAATTATTCAACGGACCAACTAGCGTATTTAGAAGACGTAGTCTTTCACTTCTTCCACAACTTACAAAAACGGCACTTTACAAAAGTAGAAGACAAAAATGATATTCTTATCTTAACAGCGACTAGTGGAGATACAGGTAAAAGCTGCACTAGTAGGTTTTAAAGATGTAGATAGAATACAGTATGGTTTTCTACCCTAACGATGGTGTAAGCACAGCACAAAACACACAATGCAAACTCAAGAAGGTAAGAATACAAAAAGTTTGTGTGATTCTATGGAAAACTTTGACGATGCTCAAAGGGATTAAAGAACTATTCGTTGATGAAGAATTCAAAAGAATTACTTTCAAAAAATATTGGGTTATCAAGTGCAACTCAATCAATATCGAGCGTCTTATCCCTCAAGTAGTTTACTATGTTATTTCTTACTTAGACTTAGTAAATACAAACAAATTAAATTAAACGATAAAGTAAACCCTGGTACGCCCACTGGTAACTTCGGTATTCTAGCTGGTTACTATGCTGAACAAATCAGTTTACCTGTAAATAAACTAGTTTGTGCAAGTAATAACATAATGTAATTTTTATGATTTCTTAACAACTGGTGTTATGATAAAAACAGAGACTTCTTGAAAACAGTACTCAAGTATGGATATCTTAATTTCTAGTAACTTAGAGCGTCTACTTTACTACATTAGCGGTTGCGATAATGCATATATTGCTAAACCTATGAAAGACTTAAAAGAAACTGGTCGTTTTGAAGTTACTGGTAAGTATTGATAAGATAAAAGACAAGTTCCAAGCTGATTTGTTGATGATGAACAAACTCAAAAGAAACTACAAAGCTATCTATGAAAAGATAACCACTATTAGATACTCATACTCTGCGGTAGCTTATAAAAGTTCTTCTAGATAATTTAGATAATGAGCATGCTAGTATCGTATTATCAACAGCGTCTCCATACAAATTTACTGAAAGTGTCTACTCTTCTCTATTCGAAACTCATGGAGAAGATGAGTTTACTCTTATGAATAAACTATGAACAAACAAAATTGTTATCCCTGAGAATTTAAGAGATTCATAAACCAAAAGAAATTAGACATAAAAGATGTAATTAATAAGAAGATATGAAGAAACACATCTTAGAGAAACTAGGTGATTTATAATGGTATGTGTTCGTGTACCTGCCACTTCTGCAAATGTTTGGATGTATTTGATAGCCTTTGGTGTTGTTTTTAACACTTTACACTACTTTTTGAAATTCGAAAATTAACAACGGTCTAGAATTCGTCGGATTTGAAGAACGTTTTTCAAATGAAAATAACCTAGTTTATCAAAAACATTACTAACTACACCATTAAACAAAGAAATTTAGGTGTTAGAATATCAATTGATAATGATGCACCGATTAGCCGTGGTTTAGGTAGTAGCTCTACTTGTGTAGTCGCTGAACATACGGTGCATTACTAACCGATACACCTATTGATAAACAAGAAATCTTTACAATAGCTAACGAAATCGAAGGATCCTGATCATGTTTCTCCAGCTATTTTCGGAAGTCTGTTCATCTTGTACTACTGATAGTGAAAGCGGTAACTGTAAAATATGAGTCGATGAAAGATTTAATTTCCTGGCATTAATTCCAAACTCGAAACTTCTACTGAAAAAGCTAGAAAAAGTAATGCCGAAAAAGAAATTAAACCTCGAGATCGCACCCATCATTATACGTATCGGATCGGTTATTAAGGCATTTTGAAACTTATAACTTAGAACTTTAATAAAGTTATGGGAGATAAAATCCATGAACCTTACAGAAAAGAAATAATACATGAATATCACGAAGTTAAAAGAAATGAGAAAAATTGATAGTTCAGCATTTTTCATTTCTGGAAAGTGGTTCTGATATGAATATCGTTAGTGATACTAACAATATTGAAAAATAAAAACTGATCTTGCTAAATTAAATACAACTGGCAAGCAAATTTTACTAAAAGTTGATAAAAAGAAGGAACAGTAGTTCTAAATTAATATGTTAATAATTTTTGAACTTCTTCTTTATTGCAGAGAGGAAATTATTTTAAAAATAATTTTATACAAATAAAGGAGAGATTTATTATGCAAAATCAAGAGTAGCCGTCAGTAGGGCAACAGGAATGGTAGGACAACGTTTATTAGTATTATTAGAAAATCACCCATACTTTGACGTAGTTAAAATTAGCAGCGTCACCTCGTTCTGCTGGTAAAAATATGGAGAACTTATGGAGCCGTTGGAAATAGACCACGCTATTCCTGAATACACAAAAGAGTTAGTTGTAGAAGACTTGATAAAGAAATTGACGAAATTTCTGAAGCGAATTGATAGGTATTTCTGCGCCATCAACCTTGATAGAAGCTTTAATCAAACTTGAAGAAGATTATGCTAAACGTGAAGTGTTGTTGTTTCTAATCAACTCTGGAAACAGAAACAAAGACGATGTACCGATGATTGTCCCAGAAAGTAACTCTGCTCACCTAGATGTTCTTCCAGCTCAAAGAGAACGTCTTGGAACTAGGATTTATCGTTACTAAACCTAACTGTTTCTATTCAAAAGTTATGTTCCTATCTTTTGAAGCAATTAAAGAGTACGGTGTTAAAGAAACATCTATCTGTACTTACCAAGCTATCCTGTGTAGCGGAAAACTTAATGAATGGCCTGAAATGATTGAAAACATCATCTTTACATCGGAGGAGAAGAAAGAAAAGTGAAAAAGAAACCACTTAAAAATCTTCGGTAAAAGTAGTTGATGGTAAAATCGTTCCAGATAACTCAATGAAACTATCAGCTCAATGTATTCAAAGTGTTCCAGTTCTTGATGGTCACTTGCTGTGTATCATTCAATTTAGAAATAGATCCAGGATTAGAAACTGTAGTTGAAAATTAAAAACATGTTCCTGAAATTGCTAAATATGATTTCACCATTAGCACCAACACCATTCATTAAATACTATGAAGAAAATGATCGTCCACAACCAGTGCTCGACTGTGACAACGAAAAAGGTATGCAAAGTACTGTGGTCGTTTACGTGAAGATAACCTATTCTGATTACAAATTCGTAGGACTCTCACAATACATTACGTGGAGCAGCTGGTGAGCTGTTTAACTGCAAATTAATTAAAAATTAGATGCTAGATTAATATATAAAACAATACTCAGGAAAACTTCTTGAGTATTGTTATTAGCTTTTATCTTAATTATACTTCCTATGTGTTGCATTTGTTAAACTTTTAATATACAATAAAAATTATATAAGGGAGGTTTTTATATAGCAAGACAGCAAATATCAATCTACGTATCGAACCAGAAACAAAAGCCGAAGCTGAATCTCTTTTCTAGCTTTTGGTATTTCAGTCAACAGACGCGAGTTTAATATATTTTAAATACAGCAATTATGAACGGTGGTTTCTCCAATTGTACAACCTAATTTCAATAAGGAAACAGAAGCTGCCATACAAGAAGCAAAGATATTATGGAAGGTAAAATTGAAGCACAAACATATTCTTAGCAAACTGCTCTTTTTCGATAGTATTGACTCTGAGAATAATCTATGTTAGCATTAATCACCACCACCCAATTTAAAAAGATTTAAAACAAATAAGAAAAAGAGGTTTAGGACTTAAATTCGATTAAAATTTGTTCTTGATACTCTTCAAAAGCAAGAAGCTCTTTCCATTAAAATATAGAGATAATAGCACTTTGTTGGTATCATAGAGCTTTTAGAGAATCTCATATTGAATCAGATTGGTTATTAATTTTACTATATCTAACGAAAAATTAATTTTAACTGCAGCATACTTTGCGATCACATCTCAGATTTATTTTAGAACCCTTTGAATCAACCTCATTTCAATATATATCTTATCCATGAATTTTAGTAGAAAATAAGATGACTTATTAATAATTAATTTTATAAAAACCCTAGGACACCTCCTTAGGGTTTGGTAATATTTAAATTATTTGACGTCTAGAACTTGTCTGCCTTTGTACATACCAGTTTTTTCTATCAACACGGTGACCCATTACGTAGTTACCAGTTGTTGCATCGATAGTAAATTCGATGGCAGATAGTTTTTGAGTTCTTCTTTTCTTTTAGCTGTTTTTGATGTCTCTCTGTAGGAACCGCCATAGTTAATTTCCTCCAATTATTTTAAATAAATCTCTTATTGTTCTTTAAATAGTCCATTAAGAGCTGCAAACGGTGATCTCTTTCGTTTCTTTAACATCGGTACAGTTCTCTTCAGAAACCAACTTTCAGTCATTACCAGAAACCATCTCTAGCCTTCTTCATCCAGAAGTAGTTATTGAATATTTAAAATTATAAGCTCATTCACTAGCTGTTAAAATCAATATACATATCCATTAAATTAACATCGAATACCTCTTCACCTGCAAATACAGATTTATCAACGTATTCTTCTCTCTCTTCGATTTCAAATGGAACAACAACTTTTTAGTGTTTTTCCCGAAATCATTTTCGAAGTTACCTTTAATTAATAGATCGGCATAGATTTTTATCTTGTCCACCCGAGTTAATTTTTCCACTAACAACAACGTCTCTAATATCTTTTGAGAAAGCTATCATAGTGTGCTACTTTTAATATTTATATTTTCTTCAAAAACAAAAAGTATCACTATTATTTTTGAATAACGAAGATCTTAACCATTTCATTAAAATATCACCTCATAAAAACACATTATTTATTAGTATATCTTTTAGTTTAAGATGTCAACAAAAAAAGTTGACTCATTTGTAATTCAAGGTAATTTCCACTTTAATTTCTTACTGGAACTTACTTTGGGAATTTACCTAATTCATTATATATTTCAATATATTCGCTAACGACATTATGAATCCCACAAAAATCGTCAACTTAGCTGTTAACACCATATATGTGCCATTGTTTTATCATTATTTGCACTAAAAACCTTTAATTATTTTTATCGCTAAGAGAATAGTAACAAACACCAGTAGATCTCACTCATGAAGTATATTTAGTAACTATAAATAAAAACATTTAGTAAATATACTACTATAAAGCTAATTGCCATCGTTTTAATCTGCATTATTTCTTCCGACCAATATTGCATAGTGTTCTTCTTCCTGATTCTTTATCATTATCTAAGTCACGGATATTATTCGCCAACAATATAGCTCCTATCATGATAGTAACAACGGCAGTGAAACAATAATAATATCAGCATCACATACAGCCAGTTTGGAAATAGAATGATAAAGCTATTATAATTGTCCCATGAAAAATCCTGAAACAACTCTCCGAATGGAGAATAAGCTATAGGATACTTCGCTCTCCAGTATAAAAATATCCAGTAAGCATACACACTAAACCAACTAATAATACATAGATATTGTAATAGTAAATGTAAAATTAATCCAAGTCCAAATGCCAGTACAGTACAATACCAAAAGCACCTACCATAACCTCTTTTGGACTTAAATTTTCTTTTACTATCGAACCAGAAATTCCTTCTGAATCAATCTGATCTAACCCGTGTTTATAGTCATAATACTCATTAAATAAATTAGTTGCCGCTTGAATTAATAAGCAAGCCAACAGAAATATATAAATTTCTAAAATTGAGAATTTACCTCGTATCCTAATGCATATGTAGCTCCAAATAACACTGGCGCTTATCGATGCTGGATAACTATGTGGTCTTGTACATATAAAAATTCTTTTTAATTTACTATTCACAACATCCTCCTAGTTATCTTCTTACCTTGAATATTATATCATATATTTGGCTTCGATGTTATCAAAAATCTTCCTCATTTTTGAGCCGAACTACTAATTATAATCGTTTTCATCTTTTTATGTTATAATTAAGAAGAATATTAATTATACACGGAGGAATTCATTATGAAAATTGCATGGATTAGAACAGGAGTTATGTGAAAGCTATTGAGCAAATTTATTGATGCAGGTCATGAAACTTTTCGTCTACAACAGAACAAAGAGTAAAACTGACAACTTAGTAAAACGTGGTGCTACACTTCTTAATGAGATTAAAGATGCACCAGAATTTGCCGAAGTAATATTCACTATGGTTGGATATCCTAAAGATGTTGAAGATGTTTATCTAGTGAAAATGGTTTAATGCTAACAGCTAAAAAGGTCAAGTATTTGTGGATATGACTACTTCATCACCCTAGTCTTGTTGAAAAATCAATCAGAATTTCTAAAAGTTGGAGCATATACATTCGATCTTCCAGTTACAGGTGGAGACATTGGAGCAAGAAATGCTACTCTATCAATCATGGCAGGTGGAGATAAAAAGGTATTCGAAGAAGTTGTTCTTCCTCTTGTTGAAAAATTAGGTAAAAATATTACATATTTCGGAGTGGCTGGAAAAAGGTCAATATACGAAACTTGCTAATCGATCGCAATAGCTACAACTATGATTTCAGTTGCAGAAAGCTTCAAATTCGCTAAAGAAGTTGGCCTAGACTTAGACTCGTTCTTCAAAACAGTATCAACAGGTTCTGGTGGAAGCTTCTCAATGACTTCATACGGACCACGTATCCTAGGCGGAGACTTCAAACCAGGATTTTTCACACATCACTTCATTAAAGATATGAAACTAGCATTAGAAGAATGTGAAAAAATGAACATTAAACTTCCTGGACTTGAAACAGCATATAAAAATTTACAACGAATTAGAAGAAGAAGTTCGTACTACAAACGGAACTCTGCTACTCAAAATGGTATAAACTATACTAATAGAAAACGGGTTGACCTAAAGTATAAAGAAAAACCAAGAAAAGATTGAGAAAAATTCTTTTCTTGGCTTTTTGAATAATTTTAAGAAAAATTCTAAAAATGGAAAAATATTTCGAGTGTGAATAAAACTCTGTAAATTCTTTATATAACCAAAATTTACTAGTTTATAATATTTAATTTTATAGATTTAATTACTTTTATGGCTTTTCATTCTCTAGAGTCTATTTTAGATTTTTAAGGCTTGCTTGTCAAGGATTTTATAAGTGCAAGTCCCTTGTCCTTGACAAGTAAAGACGTAAAATCTAGACTTCCAAGAGAATTAAAGGGCTATTATTTTATTTATATCCCATCCTCTACATTATTCTTAACTCTCCATATATTCCTCAATCTTTATAGCTCCTGTCCATTTTTACAATTCTTTCTATAGCTAGGTATATGCTTTTTCTAATGATACTTTATTCGGAAAAACTCATCGTCTCTTTATTCATGCTTCTTAATCTTGAATTTACACTTTCCACTGCATTTGTTGTATATATTACTGTTCTTACTTTTTACACTCAAATTTAAATATAGGTGTTATTGCATCCCATTCTGAATACCAGCTACTCATTAGTTTTGGATATTTACTTTCCCACTTATCCAGCTACTATATCTAGGTTGTTTTTAGCTTGTTCTTCTGTTGGTGCATTGTATATTGTTTTTAAGTCTGCATACAGCTCTTTTATAGTCTTTTGTCGCTACAAACTTTGTTGTATTTTTATCATATGTACTATACATCTTGTATTCTGTTTTTGAAAAGCTGCTGATATGGGCTTCTTTTTATCCCTGTTAATCCATCTGCACACATTACTAGTATGTCTTTTTACTCCCTCGATTTTTAAGGTCGTTAAATAGAGATAAATCCATGTTTTACAATTTCATTTGTTCCTTTATACATCGATAATATGTCTTTCTACCTTCTTGGTTCACTCCTAATGCGATATAGACAGCTTTTGCCTACAATTCCATTTTCTTCACACCAAAGTGTACTGCATCTATATAAACCACTCATAGACTTTCATCTAGCGTTCTTGTTTTCCATTCTTCTATTTTTGGAATTATTTTATCGGTAATGTCTGATACTAATCCTTCTGATATCTCACATCCCATACAGTTCTTTTATCTCTGTGCAATATCCCTTGTGGTCATTCCTAAGGCATATAGACCTATTATTTTGTTTTCTATTTCTGAGATATCTTTTTCTTTTGAACTATCATTGGTTCAAATGTAGAATTTCTATCTTGTGGAACAGCTATTTCTAGGTCGCCATAATTACTTTGAACTTTTTCTTTATATCCGTTTCTATAGTTTTCTTTGTCACCATGTCCATACTTCTCACACCCTAAGTGATTATTTATTTCGCTTGTAGTAGTTCTTCTATCGTACCTCCTAGTAAATCTTTTAGGCATTTTGTATATCGGCTATGCTTTCTACCCGTATTCTGATACTAATTGTTTTGATTAATTCTTGTTTTTTGATCTCTTTTTCTTCTTGTCATACCCCTCCCAGTTAATTTCAGTTTAACATAGGAAGGGTTATTTTTACAGACTTTTTTTCACAGGTTCAATATTTCCAACAAAAATTAGCTAATCCTCTCTGTTTTATCAGGTGTTTTGCTAATTTTATTAAATTATGGGAAATAGCGTGCAGGGCAAATCGACCCTCACATTTTTCAATTTCGAAGGGAAAATCTGTGAACGCCAAGTTCTGTTTTAAATTACCGAAGAAACTTTCGATTTTCTATCTTTCTTTTTGAGTATATAGTTTTTAGTTTCTTCTGTTTCTAAAAAGTAAATATCTTTGTTTCACTTTTAACTCTTCATACGTTGGATTATAGTATTGTTCTATTACCTTTTGCTTTTGTACATAGGTGTTTTTATTGGACAATCACTACAGTCTTCACATTTGTATTGTTTGAAATCTCTTTTATATCCGTATTTATCAGTTCTACTTATATATTTTTCAAAAATCTACATATCTATTATTTGCGCATACGAAACTATCACTAAATACATCATATTTCCAGTTTGATGAGTTTTTATCGTCTTTTTGTATTTGTTCATCTGTTCTTTTCTCATCATATTATATGGTATTAGTGCCTGATAATTATTTTCTTCGCAGTAACATAGTTTTCTTCACTCCTGCATCCCTGCATCAGCTACTATTGTTTTTAGTTCTATTATTCCTTGTTCTTTGATATTTTCTATATGTGATTGTAATGTTCTACATCTGTTGGATTTTATGTATTGTAAAGCCCTAATACATATTGATTGTGTGTGCTCACCTGTATATTATATCCTGCTTTTTAATTGCCCATTTTTTCATATGGTCTTCTTTCATTCTCATGAATGTTGCGTCTTTATCTGTTTTTGAATAACTATTTCTATCTTTAATATTTCTAATGATCTTTCGTATTTTCGTAGCCTTGTAGATAATCTTCTTTTATTTTTCTTGTTATCTTATTGATTACTCGCTTTTCATTTTTGGGGATTTCTTGTATTTCTTGTTCTTCTTTTATTTCTTCTAATACTTCTACTATTTGCTCAACTTCTTGGATCCTAGATTGTCTATATCTGTAGTATTTCTGTGATAACTCTTTTAAGTCTGATAATCCTTTTTACTGTTTCTTCTTGTTTTTAATTCTTCTTCACCCAGTTACTTGCTTCTTCTAGAAATTCTGTTATTTTTCCGTTATTTTTCTTTTGTATCTTTGTGTTGATTTTTTTCCATACAAAGTGTATTTATTCGCATTTGCTTTCTACTTTTGTTCCATCTAGATAGTATATACTAGGTCTATAAGTTCTATGTCTATCAATCTCAGTACTATCGCTTTTAAATACTTCTTCTATTAATTTTTTCTACTCGAAATCTATTTATTGTATGAAAATCTGGTGTTTGTCTCTGCAGCCAACCATATCATTGAAGGTTTTCTGCATAGTTTTTTTCTATTTTTCTTCCGCTTGTCACTTTATTTATATATGCGTAGATTATTATTTTCAACATCATTTTTGGATGATATGAAACATCTGCCTCCACCCTTTATATGATTGTCTTAGTATTTTTTTCATCTATTCCTTCTACTACTTGATTTATTAATTTTGATATGTGATTTTTCTTCATCCAATCAGTTATATCCATTGGCATTTGTAGTTGATTCATGTTATAATTTTTATAGGTAACTTTGTTACTCATTTATATCATCTCCTTTGATTTTTGGTTTTTGGTTATACTATTATTATATCATGGGATGATTTTTGTTTATTATTCTATAAAGAAGTACCGAGTTTTTTTCGTCTATTTTTTATGGTCTTTTGGGTCAGCCCTTATATTTATTCTACCACCCATAGTAACTCATTTAGAATTTATATCATGCCCTACTTCACTTGTCTTAGCTACTGGTAAATCTTTATCTATAAAAATCTTTTACTATACTATAAATATCATTTTTATTATATATTTTTCGATATTAGTAAAAGTTCCAAGTAATAAACCTGAAATTTTATCAAAAACACCCATTTGTTTTTGAATTGAGTTAGATGAGTAATTAATAATTCTACTGTTGTACCTAGTCCTTCTAAAATAATATTCTATTTTTCAAATCTGAAAAATACTGAGGCCTGCTAGTTTAAGAAAAACACCTAATATTTCCACCTGCAACTATCCCACTAATTTTCACCTTGATTCCATGATATATTTTGTTAAATCTGGTTCATTATACATCACTGTTTTCTTAAAACTATCTCTTATATTTTTATTTCAATAATATTCAATACTTGGTATAAATATGTAGATTCTCCTGTTTTAACCGTTATTGCATTTAATACTACACTTAAATCACTATATCCAAAAAAATGGTTTAATATTCTTTTTTAATAATATCATAGTCTAGATAATCTAATATTTCATTAGAAAAGATCTCCACCAGAAATATCAAAAATTGTCTTTATACTTTTTATCACTAAAAATTCATTAGCTCTTCACTACGTATTTCTGCACTAGCACTTCTTCCAAATTTATCTTTATATAAATAGTTACTATAAAACAGGAACTAAGCCTGACTTTAATATTTCTTCTAATTTATCTAATTTAATTTTATCTTCCCTAGCTTTGCTGTTAGAACAAACTACTAAAGCTACTTTTATTATTTACCTCAACATATTAGTTTAGTTCTATACTCTATATAGTATTTAGAGCGAGATTCTCCACCCTTATATTGCTTTGTCGTTTAATCGCAGTATATTTACCTGCAACACTATTTGAAGATGAATTTTTAATTGAACTATTAATCTATCCCCTCTCAGTAGTCCAACTACTTTTCATCAGTTGGAGTAAAATTGAGTTGCACCACCAATTCCTCCCATTCTCGTTATATAAACTTTATCTTTTTAAAGAATACTGTCTCTCCCTAACACAAGAGAATTATTATACTTATCTTCATTACCTGAATAACTATCATCTACTTCTATATTTTATATTTTTCAGTGATGGTACATCTTTATAAACATCTTCTGCACTGTATGTATCCTTGTAAGCTGTATTATAAACATCCGTTAATTCAGCTAATGACATTTTTAGTTACATGATAATCCTTACCACTGACAGTGACATTTTTATCTATATCAACCAAATAACCAAATAATGCTACTGGCTCTAACTTTCTTCCTCCATGAGTTACAAAGAAATATTTTTAAGAATTTCTTTTGTTAGATTTATTATGGTCAGTATTTTTTTAGATTTAAATCAGTCCATTTTTAATTTACTAGAATCTATTTTGATAAAATTTTTAAAGATCTTCACTGACAGGTGTTAATTTCCATCTTTTACATCATACGCACCAATTAGTTCATTTTTCCACAATCTTATTGCTTTGAAATATGTCCACCTTTGTCTTAGGTAGATTTTAGTACCTCCATTGCTGCTATCTCACTGAATAACTAAACTCGTTAGCAAAGTTTTTCAAACTCAGCTATAGTTTTCTGAGATAAATTCAATTCAGATTTTAATGAATCTAAATCTGTAATAGTACGTATTTTCTCTACAACTACTGTAGTTTCCTTTATCTAAATTTTTTCCATCTACACTTCCTAGTTAGCACTATTATTCGTCGAAGCTCCTTCTTGCATTTCTTCATATTTGATAATCCCAAATACGCATATTACAGCCGCAACAAAAACCGCAGCAAAAACCTATATATATTTTTATTCCTTTTGTTCATACTTTCTTCTTTCTATAATTTATTTTAATTATCTTCTATCAAAATGTAGGAACGTGAAATGTCTTCCTCTAAACCAAATAATTTATCACTAAATGTTCCAGGCTCTCATATCTGCTAAGTTTTTTTCTCAAACATCATCATTCTAGCATCTATATTATCGATAAAATGAATAATTCCGCCTCTTTAATCATAGGGGTAGTTTTGGTAAACCAAATTCATACTTACCCATGATGTGCAAGAATCATATGTCTCAGTAAAATAATCTCTTCAGATCCAACCCCTAATTTTTCAGCCATTCGAGCTACTTCATCACTATACAAATAATATGCCCTAATAGCTCACCTTCTAATGTATAAGAAGTTCCTACAGGTCCACTAAGTTCTATAGTTTTCCTAAATCATGTAAAATAATACCACTATAATAAACCTTATTTAATGATGGATAAATTCCTACCAATGCTTTTGCTATTTTTCACATTGTTGTTATATGGTAAATCGTCCTGAATAAAAAATCATGATGCATTGATTTAGCTGCAGGATAACTAATAAATTGTTTTTATATTTATTTAGCAATTCAATTGTTACAGTTCTTAAAGTTCTCATTACTTATTTCTTTTCAAGAAATAATTTAATTCATTTATCATTACATCTTTTGGTACTGGTGCTGTTTGAATATAATCTTGTATATCGATGTTGTCATTTTCAGCCATTGATAGTTTTTAATTTTCAACTGAAGTTTTCCACGATAATCTAAAAATCGTTCCTTCTACATAAACCATCTTACCAGCTTTTAAGTTTTCACCATCTTCGTCTTTAACTTCCCAAAATTTTTCCATCAATGCTGCCAGTTTTATCTTCAGATAATGTTAAATATGGTTTCACTTGTCGCAATTCCACGAATTACATTATCTAATAATAAAAACATACTAATCTCTCGATCAGTCTTAAAATCACTATGAACATTTTCACTCCTTCTTTTATATTTTATATCCATCTTATATTTTACTTTAGTATACAAAAATTCAAATAAATATAGTATAATACTTGATAAATAGAAAAAGCCCAGAAACCTCTGAGCTTTTTTCGTCTTATTAGTCAACATGATCTTTTTGCTTTTTCTACTTACCTTGTCCAGGAAGCTTTCATCTTCTTCTGACTTTTTTCATTATTCAATTTAGCAAGTTCTAGGTATAATTCACGTTCTTTGTTGATAGATTTTTGGGATTTTACTAGATACCACGATATGTGTATCTCCCTGACCATATCCCACAACACTTTTAACCCCTTTACCCTGCAAGACGGAATTTACTGTCCATGTAGTTCCTGCTGGAACATTTAGTTCAATTTCACCTGTTAATGTACGAACATCAACTTTTGTTCCCTAAAAGCAGCCTGTGCTGGAGAAAGCTTTTAATTCAGTGTATATGTCATCATCTTCTATGGAAGTATGAACCTCAGCAACGATTACTTCTATGAATAAATCACCTGCTGACCTCCCATTTTCTCCTGCTCCACCTTTACCACGAAGACGAACACGTTGTCCTGAGCTAATTCCTTCTGGAATTTCTACTTTCATATTCTACTCACGGTTATTGTATCCTTTACCGAAATAGTGAGCACATTATCTTTAATGATTTTTCCATGTCCTTGACATTCAGAACATGTCTCGTTGACTTTGCATACGTCCGAATGGAGTATCTTGAATTACCGCTTCTTGTCCACTACCATTACATCTGTGACATGTATTTACAGATGAAGAATCTTTCGCTCCACTTCCGTGACAGTGATCACATTCTACATCTTTACGGATTTTGATAGTTTTTCGCACCGAATACAGCATCCTCAAAACTTATGCGAATGTGGTGATAAGTCTTCCTTGACGTGGGCATCTCGGATTACGACGCATCCTCTCCACCGAAGAAACTTGAGAAAATATCTCCAAGGTCATCAAAACCACCTGAGAATCCAGAGAAACCTCCACCGAAGCCACCAAATCCTCCTTGACCAGCTCCACCCTTCAAATGCTGCGTGACCAAATCGATCATATTGAGCTTTTTAGTATCGTCACTCAGTACTTCATACGCTTCTGAAATTTCTTTGAACTTATCTTCAGCGCCTGGCTCTTTGTTGATATCTGCGATATTGTTTTGATACTACGATATGCTTTTTAATTTCAGCTGCACTTGCGCTTTTACTTACGCCAAGTACTCATAATAATCTCTTTAGCCATCTTAATTCTCCTATAATTATTTAACAAAGGGAGTGACTCAAAAATCGTGATTTTCGGAGAAACAAGATTTTGTTGAGTCACTCTCGCAAAGTTTATCAGATATCTAAAAGCTGTTACAAAGCAAATTTAGATATCAATAAACCACTTGCTCTATGAGTTCCCATATAAACTTTTTCAGAATTTAGAACCTTTGGGTAACTCCCTTAGACTATTTATTTAATTATTTTTCTCAGTGAAGTCTCACATCAATTGTGTCATCATCGTTATTAGATGAAGTTGTTCCTGCATCTGCACCTTGTGCTCCCTGCTGCAGCATTAGCTTGTTCATAAAGTTTCATAGTCATTTCTTTGAACTGCTTTGTTTAATTCATCTTTAGCAGCTTTAATTTCTTCTAAGTTATTGTTTTTAATAGCTTTTTTAATGTATCGTTTTAGCTTTTAATGTTATCTAATAGTTTTGATCTACTTTATCTTTAGCTTCTTCTAATGCTTTTATCTGCTTGAATGAAAGTTGGTCCGCTTCGTTACGTACATCAGCTTCTTCTTTACTGTTTAGCATCCGCATCAGCATTAGCTTCTGCTTTCTTTAACCATTCTATCGATATCAGCATCAGTTAATGAACCGCTTGATTCAATAGTACTTTTGTTGTTTTTGAGTTCCAAGATCTTTAGCTGTAACATTTACAATACCGTTTTTGTCGATATCAAAATGTAAATTTCTGATTTGAGGTACTCCACGTGGTGCTGGTGGTATATCTGAAAGTTGGAATCTTCCAAGAGTTTTGTTATCAGATGCCATTGGCGTTCACCTTTGTAATACGTGGATATCTCACTGCTGGTTGGTTATCTGCAGCTGTAGAGAATACTTGTGATTTGTAGTTGGGATTGTAGTATTTCTGGAATTAATACTGTCATAACCGATCCCATTGTTTCAATACCTAATGATAATGGAGTTACGTCTAGTAATACTACATCTTTAACATCACCTGTAATTACTCCACCCTTGATAGCAGCACCCATAGCTACTACTTCGTCAGGGTTTACTCCCTTTATGAGGCTCTTTACCCATTTCTTTCTTAACAGCTTCTTGTACTGCTGGATACGTGATCCACCAACTAAAATTACTGATCTGATTTTCACTTGGGTTTAATCCAGCATCTTTAAGAGCTTGACGAGTTGGAATTAATGTTCTTTCTACTAAGCTGTGAGTAAGTTCATCAAATTTAGCACGAGTTAATGTGTTTTTCTAAGTGAACTGGTCCGTTAGCTCCAGCTGAGATGAATGGTAATGAAATTTTGAGTTGAGTTACACCAGATAAGTCTTTTTAGCTTTTTCTGCTGCATCTTTAAGACGTTGCATCGCCATTTTTATCTTGAGATAAGTCGATAGCTTGTTCTTTTTTGAATTCTTCTACAAGATAGTCAATATAGCTCAGTCGAAGTCATCCCCATCTAGTAAATTATCTCCTGATGTAGCTAATACTTCGAATACTCCATCTCCTAATTCTAAGATAGTACGTCGAAAGTCACCACCACCTAAGTCGAATACTAATACTTTTGACTCACATCTGTTTTTTCTAATCCGTATGCCAATGCAGCTGCAGTAGTCTGTTAATAATACGTTCTACTTCTAATCCAGCGATTTTACCAGCATCTTTAGTTGCTTGACGTTGAGCGTCGTTGAAGCAAGCTGGTACTGTAATAACAGCTTTAGTTACTTTTTTTCACCTAGGTAAGCTTCAGCAGTTGCTTTTAAGTTTTGTAAAATCATTGCATGAGATTTCTTGGTGAGTATTTTTACCATTTACATCTACTTTTATAATCTGTACCCATGTGACGCTTGATAGAAATTACTGCGATAGTTAGTGATTGCTTGACGTCTTTGCTACTTCCCACTTGAATTCTCATCACCTTTGAATGCTACTACAGAAGGTGTAGTCTGCTACCTTCTGGGTTAGGGATTACTTTTAGCTTCCCACCTTCTAATACTGATGCACATGAGTTAGTTGTTCCTAAGTCGATACCTATAATTTTTTGGACATATTCTTGTCCTCCTTAAATTTATAATAACTATATTTTTCAAATTTATTTGTTAAAATGATTATTTCACTCTAACAAAGTCTTATATTACTTTTTAAATGCTTTTCAGCTTTACACTGAAAAAATATTCTGCAGTGGCTACTTTCAAATTATTTTGTCACTACGTTCTTAATTTTTAAGTAAGTATTTGCGCAGTGGCTACATACCAATCATTTCTGTTACTACGCTCTTCATTCTTGGTAGTCAAAATGATTTCATTTCCTAACTTTTTCTTCACCTTCTAGGGTTTGAAAAACTAAGGCTCAGTCAATACTTTCAAATCATTCTCGTCTCTGCGTTCTTTATTCTTTGAGTATCTTTGAGAAGCTTTTCCTCGTAACCATTTCTTCGTATTTACAATACTTGAAATGCTAACGATGTAGCCTTTAAGAATTAACCCAACTATTGCTGGTCTGATTACTCTCATCTTTTAGTTTGTAACCTTTTTGGAATGTATCTCAGATTACTCCGCTTTCTTTATCACTCTCTTCCCCTTGCATTACTGCGTGGTGGAAGTTTGGATCGAACTGAGTATTTTCAGTTTCTACTAGTTCAACACCTTCTGATTTAGCTGCTTGTAATCCTTCGTATACCATTTGTACACCTTTTTAGAACTGTTTTGTACTTTTCGTTAGTTGATTCAACTTTGTAAAGTACGTTCTAAGTTATCCAAACTTGTAAGATTTCTGTAATCACTTTTTGACTCTTATAGCATTTATAGTGTCAATTTCTTGATTTTTACGTCGTTTAAAGTTTTCAAACTCTGCATAAAGTCGTAAGTATTTGTCTTCTGACGCTTTACTTCTTCTTGCAGTTTTTCAATTTGTTCTTGTAATAACTCTTCTGCAGTTTTTCAACTACTTCTTCAGAGTCTGTAGTTTCTTCAGTTTCAACAGTTTCTTCTGTTGTTACTTCTTCTGTAGAGTTTCTTTTTGTTCTTCAGTAGCCATCTCTACCTCCTAATTATTCTAAATTATTATTTAAATTATCACGAACACAAGCTATAAGTGTCATGATTTTTGAATAGTCCATTCTCTTTGGTCCAAATACGGCTATTACACCTTGACCTTTAGATGTGTTATAACCACTAGACACTAATGAGAGATCATCTATATTCCCAAGCTTAAGCTCAGTTCCTATTTTAATAGATGGTTTGTCTGTTACTTCATTATTATCTAGAAGCTCGACTATCTTATCATCTTCAAGAGCGATACTACTTTTTAATTTTTCTACATTATCTATATCGGGTTGCTTTAAGTAAATTGTACTTACCCCTAATGCTACAGTCTTTTTAATTTTTATTTTGCAACAGTCTGTTTAAAAGCCACCATACTATCGTAGTTGTTAACTTTATTCTTTAAATATTTTTCTAACTCTCCGTGAATCATTACGTGAGCTGTTGCCATATCCACATCATAGAAGTAACTTTGAAGAAGCTTTATTAATCTCATCTATATCCTCTGCAGTGAAGTCTGCATCCAGTTTATAGTTTTGTTGGAATACCTCTCCTATATTTGTTACTAATATAACGAGAATACTACGACTACTTGGAAGAATAACCTCTATTTTATTAATGCGCCCTATCTGTTTTTGTCGGGGCTAGTATCACCGCCGTACAATCGAGTTAAGTCCGATAGTACTATTGCATTTTCTAGATAATTATTTTCCGAAACTATATCACCACCAGAGAGTTGTTTAAGTTTCTCATTCTCACTATTCGATAGTTCATAATCTTTTTATGCAATCTCATATAATAGCGATAACCTTTTCCGAAGGTACTCACCTGATGAAATATGAGTCTTTTTAATCAATCCTTCTTTTTCTAATTTACTCATATCATTTCTTATCGTTGCTCGAACTGAAATCAATATTTTGAGCAATTTGTTTAGAACCTACAGGTTGATTAGTCGTAATATTTTTCGACTATAGATTGAAGAATGAGTACTTGTCTCATTCATAACATCGTCATCACCTATTTCTCCAATTTTGTGTTTTAGCACCTAAGTATCTGACTGCATAACCACTATATAATAATATCATTAAGGTCAAAAATAAGTCAATAGCTTTTTAAAATGACTGACCTTTATCTTGCTATTCTACTTAACCTTGATACAATCACATTTCTAAGAATAATTTTTAATGAAAAATTCAATTGATTCTTTCGTAGTATTGCATATATTGAAAATAAAATAATAATTTGTAGATGAAGCAACTTATAGCATGAATTTCTAACCCTAATTTCTAAATGTATATTTAATCAAAAAGTATTATAATTTGTTCCTGCCTTCCTTGTATCTTCAGCAAAAATTCTTGTATAATAAGTAAAACGAAAGAAGTTAATAGAGGTCAAAAATTTTGGAACTTATTGAACTTAGAAAAGAACTCGAAGAAATTACAAAAAGAATAACGGAATTTAAAACTTCATTAAAAATAGAAGATAAAACTGAGCGAGTTGCTGAAATTGAAAAATATGATGCTAGAGTCCGATTTTTGGAATAGATATCGAAGCAGCCAGCTCTATTAGTTACAGAATCAAAAATATAAAAAGAACTTGATGAATTTAGTGAAAATGATAGATTATTTAGAACACTCTGAAGAGATGGTTGAATTTCTAAAAGATGAAGATGACGAAGAAATTTATCAAGATTTATTAGAAACAGTAGTCAATCTTAAAGCAAGTGTTGAAGATTTTAGCTTTAGATTATTATTCTCAGAAGAATATGATACAACACTGCTATACTAGAAATACATGCAGGTGCTGGTGGAACTGATGCTACAGATTGGTCTGAGTTAATGTTACGCATGTATGAAGATTTTTCACAAAACAAGGATTAAAATACAGCTACTTAAACTATCAATCTGGTGACATCACTGGAGTTAAATCAGCAACTATAAAAATTGAAGGTGACTTTGCATATGGATTATTAAAAAGGAGAAAAAGGTGTTCACCGAGTTGTTCTGTATCTCACCTTTTGATCCATCTGGAAAAAGACATACATCGTTCGCTTCAATAGATGTAATTCCAGAATTTAATGATGATGAAATTAACATCGAAAATTATAATGAAGATTTAAAAATAGAGCACTTACAGAGCTCAAGGAGCTGGAGGTCAACATATTAACACTACTGACTCAGCAGTTCGCATACCCATCTTCCTACTGGTATCGTCGTTCAATCGCAAAGCAGAACGAAGCCAAATTAAAAATAAAAGATGCATGCGATGAAAAACTTAAAATCAAAACTATATCAACTTGAAATAGAAGAAAAAGAAAAAGAACTAGCAGCAATTGAGGTGAACAAAAGGATATTGGTTGGGAGTTCTCAAATTGTTCTTATGTATTTACCCCATATACAATGGTAAAAAGATCACAGAACAAACTACGAAGTATCTACAGTAGATAAGGTAATGGATGGTGATATAATCGATTTTATCGAGGCTTATCTACATTACAATATGAAAGAAAAAGAAGATATATTCAAATACACGCAAGACATTTTATCTGTCTTACGTGTATTTTTCTATATTAAATTATAATTTTTCGTATTCAGCTGGTACATCAAATGGATTTTTCTTTATTAATATGATCGTAGAACATAACTCCATTTAAATCGATCAATTTCGTGTTGGAAACAAATTGCTGGTAAAATCAGTTAAAGTTAAAGTAACTTTCTCATCATTTTTCATTATAACCAACTACTTTTAATTTTTGAATAACGAGAACATATCCTTAATATCTTTATCTACAGATAAACATCCTTCTCCTCCAGCTAAGTAACATTTTGCAGCTGAGTTTGAGATTATTTTTGATTATACAATGCATAAGAAACTGTATCTTCCGGGAACTCCTCATCCGGAATATGCACTGCATCATTCTTTTTGAAACATTAATTTGAGGTGCCACTAATCCTATCCCTGGTTTTAATCCTAATCTTTCTGCTTTCTCATCATCTTGAGAAGCAATATATATCTAATAATCCACGTAAAACAGCTTTATCTTCGTCTGAGATCGGACTTTTCACTTCTTCAGCACGTGCTCTAAGTGTTGCATGGATCAATAATTATATCTTTAGTTGTAATCAAATTTTTTCTCCTTTATTTCTAAGTTATTCCTCTCGGTCTTATACCCTTATTTTATTATTTCACAAATATCTCAGAATGTCAAAGTTTCTACCCTGACAGTTTTTAAAAATTCTATTTTACAAAACATATTAGTGTAATTTTCAATCTTTGTTTTCAAAAATTTTCTGAATTTTTATTTTTGTATTTTTCTATATTTCATGATATCATAATAGTATTGATAATTTATAAATAAGATTTTTAGGAGGGTGTATTATGACTTTTGAAAAATTACCAATATACTAGACCAGATACCGATCAAATAACAATTTAGAAACATTAATAGAAAAATTAAATTCGGCAAATAGTGTTGAAGAAACTTTAGAAATTTTTAACGAATACAACAAACTTCGTATTAGCGTTGAAACATTAGCTCAATTAGTAGCACTCGTGCAACAATCGACACTACTGATAAATTTTATGAGCTGAAAGAGATTTTTGGGATGACTTCAATCCTGAATTGACTTCTCTCTTAGCAAATCTGACAAAGCAATGTTCGATTCTAAATTCAAAAGAAGAACTTAAAAAGAAATTGAGAACACTACTTTAACCTAATTGAATCTTCTCTTAAAGTATTTAGCGATGAAATTATCGAAGACTTAAAAGAAGAAAAATAAACTTACTTCTGAATATACTAAAACTTACTTCAAGTGCTAAAATTCCATTTGATGGTGGAGTACATAATCTAAGCGGTATGGCTAAATATACTCAAGATGCCAACCGTGAGACTCGTCTATTAGCAAGTCAAGCTGTTGCTAAATTCTTCAAAGAAAAATTTAGAACAATACGATAGCATTTATGACCGTATGGTCAAAGTTCGTACTCGTATTGCGAAAAACTTGGTTTTTGATAACTTCGTAGAAGTTGCTTACCTTCGTCTACGTAGAACTGACTACAATGCAAAAGACGTAGCAAACTACAGAAAACAAATTTTCGAAGAAATCGTTCCTGTAGTTGAAGAACTTAAAAAAGCACAAGCTAATCGTCTAGGACTTAAAAACTTCATTCCACGATGAAGGTGTAACATTCAAATCTGGTAACCCTACTCAAAAGGTAACCGTCCAACACTTGTTGATTACGCTAAATAATGTGTAAAGAATTATCTCCTGAAACAGATGAATTCTTTACATTTATGACTGAAAATAACCTATTGGACTTAGATACAAAACCAGGAAAAGCTGGTGGTGGCTACTGTACATTTATTCCAGATTACAAAGCACCATTTATCTTTGCTAACTTCAACCAAACTCCGCACGATGTTACAGTTTTAACTCATGAAGCTGGACATGCATTCCAAGTTTTCCAAAGTAGAAATCATATGCCAGATTACGTTTGGCCAACATTTGAAGCTTGTGAAATTCACTCAATGAGTATGGAATTTTTAACATGGCCATGGATGAATCTTTTCTTTAAAGAAGATACTGATAAGTTCAAATACTACCACATGACTACAGCTATTAAATTCTTACCTTATGGTGTTACTGTCGATGAATTCAACACGAAGTATATGAAAATCCAGAACTAACACCACAAGAGCGTCGTATGAAATGGTTAGAAGTAGAAAGAAAATACCTGCCATCACGTTACTACGAAGAAATTCCAGAACTTGATGAAGGATTATTCTTCTATAGACAAGGACACTTATTCAGCGTACCATTCTACTATATCGATTATACTCTAGCTCAAGTTTGTGCCTTCCACTCTGGAAAAAGCTAACGAAAAATAGAGAAAAAGCATGGACTGAGTACCTACACCTATGTAAACAAGGTGAACTAAACCATTCTTAGAATTGAGTTAAAAGAAGCAAATCTAGAAAATCCATTCAAAGATGGAACTATTTCTAATATTGTACCAGAGCTAAAAAAATACATTGACTCTGTAGATGCTTCAGGATTTTAAAACTATTACTTAAAGGCAGTGATTCAAAAGACCTAAAATTTAACAAAGTGTATATGAGAACTCATAGACACAGTGAGTTTATTAATATCTAAAATTCGCTTTATAAAAAGCTTTTTAGATATCTAATAAATCATGCGGGAAGTGACTCAAAAATCTTGTTTCTTAAGAAATTACGATTTTTGAGTCACCTTTTAACCCTAATCTAAACATTGATTTTTAGGAGGATAAATATGAAAAAAGATAGCAGCATTTTTGACATTGATGGAACTCTATATAGGATTCTTTAATGACAGAGCACTTTAAAAATTAATTAAAATACGAAGTTGTAGATGAGAGATATTGTAAAATGGTGTTAAAGATCCATACATCAACTGGGATAAACGTTTTGAAGATTATGATAACTATCTATTCGGGGTATCTGAAGCTTTACGTTCAAGCAATCAGGTCTTCATAAAAATATATTGATTTTGCAACAGAGCAAGTAATGAAACTTAAAGCAGATCGTGTTTATAAATTTACTAGAAATATTATGAAAAACATAAAAGAATGGCCATTTAATTATTTTTATCTCAGGTAGTCCAGACTATCTTGTTGAAGCAATGGGTAAAAACATCATGCATTTCTTGCGATTGGTAGTAAATACATCATGGAAAATGATAACTACAGGTGAAGTAATTCCAATGTGGGATGCTGATAGTAAAAATAATATGATTGATAAATGGTTGAAGAATATATATATCGATCTTTCTGAATCATTTGCATATGGTGATACAAATGGTGATTACAACATGCTAAGACGTGTAGGTAATCCAGTAGCTATAGAATCCAAGTCGAGCTACTTAGTAAAAATTAAAGAAAACAAAGAACTATCAGAAAAAGCTACTATACTAATCGAACGAAAAGATGTTATTTATAAAACACGAGCAAATATTGATATTGTTGAATAGAAAATAAAAACAAGAGTCGACCAATCGTCAGACTCTTTGTTTTTATTCTATTCTACTATTTCTTTCAGACTATTCCTCAGAAATCTTTCCACAATGTAGTGCTCCAACACTGTTGATAATGTAGAAGATGTACTACCAACATTAGCGAAGTTCCTTGAACTATTGCTTTTGTAAGTTGAACAAAATTACATAATAAACCAGAACGGCCATTGTGTCGTTAACTTAAATGTATTTAATCCATTCTCCATTAATGAAAATGCAAACGCGATTGTAGTGATGTATGCAAGAGTGCTCATCTTACATGTGATATCCAATGTAATTTTGTTGCATAAGAAAATACAAATGAAAGAATCGCAATTGTTGTTAATACTGTATACAGTTTGACTTTAGACATTGTATTTGGTTGTCTGTAGACTTATTCCATAGCATGATTGCGCCTAAATAGATTAAAAAAATGTCACTGGATATGTAATGATTGCCGCTCTTATTTCCTGAAAAATATAATCAATCACCCTGATAACACTGTATTATTAATACCAAATAGTTTCCAAGTTTACTTAATTTCCCTGTGAATCTTGTCGATAACATTGAAATAGCTAACATTGATAACAGAAATAAATCCAAATGGAACAAGTGCAGTCCACGGTCCCCAATCAACAAATTCTATCCAATCTCAGCTAAATATCCAGATGCGATAGCTATACTAATTACTAAAGCAACCCTAATAAATCAAACCATTTTGATGTTGCAAATATTTTTTAAACTTTTGTTTCATAAAGCATGTTATTCCTTTTTAATTATTACATTTTGTAATGTAATAGTAATTTTTAGGTTTTTAGTAGCTTTTTATATCACTTACTAAAAATCTACTTTCATTATACATCAAACATTTTCAACTTCAATATAATCATTTTTACGCTTTCAGTACAGTTATATAACAAAAATAATTTCTAAAATATAATTACTACATTTACTTTTATTAAAGTTTTCAATCTGATACATAAAAATTATTCAACTCTTTACTTCTTTAGAAATATTTTATATATATAAACTTTTTATAAAAATTTTCTTTCTAATTACTTTACTTTTCTAATTGATAATGATTATAATTTATAATAGAACAAATATTAATTATGAAAAGTGAGTTTAAAATTAATGATAAATTATTTTTAGCCCTAATGGCTGGAACTATCGTAATCAGCGGATGTGCTACTAAATCTGATAAAAAGAAGAGAATAAACTCAGCACAAGTTGATACATCAAAAGGAAACAAAAAGAACAACTTAAAACAAGCTACTGAACTTTACAAAAATTCGAGAAAATCAAGTAGATACACTACTTAAAGATACAGAAAAATTTGCTAGAAACTATTAAAGTTGGAAATTTTGAAGAAGCTAAAAACAATACCTGTCATTCGTAAGGGTATATGAACGTTCGAACCAATTGCAGAAAGCTTCGAGAATTAGATGTAAATATCGACTCTCGTCTTGGTTGACTACTTAGAAGAAAACAAAACTGAAGACGGATGGCATGGATTCCATAGGAATAGAAAAATCATGTGGGATACTACCAAAGGTACTGAAGAATATGTGGATCAATTAGTAAAAGACATTAGAAGAACCAGTAGTTACACTGTAGAAGTACCCTGACTTAATGGTAACTGGAGCTGTTGACTTACTTTAACGAAGTTGCAACACATTACAGGTGAAGAAGAAATCTCTCTCACACTGACCTTTATGACTTGAAAGCTAACATCGAAGGTGCTGAAGAAATCTTCAAAATCTTTAAACCTTTAACTGAAAAAGATAGTAAATTAGCAAGTGATTTAGTAGAAAAATTCTGCAACAATTAACAGCTTATTAGATAAATACAAACTGATGACAAACACCATAAACTATATACTGACTTAACTAAAGAAAATACGAAAGAACTTTCTGAAGCAGTAACTAAATTAGGTGAACCACTTTCACAAATGGGTGTAATTTTAGACGAAGAGCTAAGTAAATATGGAAAAATCTGGAAAAATGGATTGATAAAAATAACAAGACGTGATTTCTAAAAAGTAGGAATGACTGGAGCTGGAGCCGTTGTTGGAGTCTCTGCTTGGAGTGATTTTTCTGCAAACAAAGCCGAAAATAATAGAGTTATTGATAGATTATGATGAAAAATTAGTTTCTACGGCAAACATCAAGCTGGAATTACTACTCTAATGCAAAAATGCGCTTATTTAGTAGTATTAGATTTACACTCTACTAAGCGTGATGATGTCATTAACATGTTTAAAGAATGGACTAAATATAGGAAAAATTAATGAACGGTGAATTAGTTGAACCTGCTCTTAAAAACCATTATTTACCTCAAAAGATACTGGAGAAACGGTAGGATTAAACCCCTACCGCTTAACTCTAACTTTTTGGGATTAGTCCAAGTTTTCTAAAAATGAACTTAGAAAAACAAAAACCTTGAAGAATTTAAAGATTCACCACCATTTGCTAGAGAACAGCTTAAAGAAAAATATACAGGTGGAGATATTTGTATCCAAGCATGTGCAGATGATGAACAAGTATGCTTCCATGCAATACGTAATTTAGTTAGAAAAGCTCGTTCTACAGTAACTATGAAATGGAGCCAATCAGGTTTCGCTGCAATCGGTAATCGTGTTGAAACACCACGTAACCTTTTTGGTTTTAAAGATGGTACTGCTAATGCCACTAAAGAGGAGCAATTTGACAAAATCGTATGGTGCGACAAAAACAACTGGATGAAAGATGGAAGCTATATGGCGTCAGACGTATTCAAATGCAACTTGAAACATGGGATAGAACCAATTTAAATGAACAAGAAAATACTTTTGGAAGATATAAAGAAAGTGGTGCCCCATTTGGTGAAACTGATGAATTTGCACCAATAGACCTTGATAAAAAAGGTCCAGATGGCAAACCTTTAATACCTGTAACTTCACATGTCCATTTAGCACACAAACCGGGTGTTGAATTACTTAGACGATCGTATTCTTATTCAGACGGCATAAATGAAACTACAGGACAGTTTGACTCAGGGTCTACTATTTATTTCTTCCAAAAGGATCCAAAACAATTTATTACAATTCAAAAATAGTTTAGGACTGAAGATAAAAATGAATGAATACATTACTCTATAGGTAGTGGACTATTCGCATGTTTTGGAGGAATCAAGGAGGGTGAATATATTGGCCAAAAACTTTTGACTAAGATTTTTTAGTTTTATCGTACTTTTAGCTTTTAGTTCCCTTATTTAAAAACTATTGTAGCTAAAGAGTCATACAGTAATCTTTTTATTAAAATTACTGATGCAAATACAGCGATAAAAATAACGAGCAGGATAAAGCTAAAAATTAATAGAAGAATTTGAAAACAGAATTTGAATCTACAAAAATCTAGATCTCTGAAGCTGGAAAAAGTTACAAAACTTTAAAATCAAATGATATCAATGAAGAGCAACTCAAGAGAGCTATCAACTGCCCTACTTGCTTTTTGAAAAACGACCAAACCCTCTAGATGTAGAAGCAGAAAAGAAAGCTTTAAACACAAAACTCTTCCCTGCTTTTTGATAAACTAGAAAAAGCTGTTGATACTAAAAAGTGAAACTATGAAAGCAGAGATGTAAAAATACAATGCTTCTTGGGTTAGAAATGAAGGTATTGTAAGAACGCTCGAACCTGCCTACTATGGTAAAATCGAGACAACAATGTCATTTCTTCGCAGTTCAATGGAAGTTGAGCCTTACGACTATCAAACTACAAAAATGTATTTAACAGATTTAAAAACTACCTTGATGACTTTTTAGCAGGAAAATACTAGAACACTTCAGATGTAAAAACACTTGAACAAGGTATAAAACTTCTTGGAAGAAAGTTACTCAGCATTCAAAGATGGCAACACATCCTACTGATCCCATGAAGAAATTTATTGAAGCCATTTCTATAATCGAAGGTGAGAAGTTCTGTGCACGTAACGCTTCGTTATATACTAAGGTAGAGAGTGATACTCCTATTATTATGGTTAAAAGGTGAGCGAATACAAAAATACCAAAATCAACTTAAAAACTTGATTTTCAGAGCTTTCTAAAATCGATACGAAGTCTCAACTATACTGCATTGATTCCATGCTGATTTTACTTCGTGTGAAGGTGTAGAGCATCATTTATTATCGTTCTTTTCTTTAGCCAGCGCACTAAAAGCAGCAAACAAAGAAAAGGACCATTTGGATACGCTAGGGGCACTGCTGGAATTCTTTCTAGTATACTCAGCTGATGTAGTCTTAAAACACTCATATCTGCCCATCATCTGGGTACTAAACTGGGAAATCTCGAAGGTGTTGTTGGTATCTTCGCAGTAATAATGATGATAGGTATCGGAATTGCTGCATGGCAAGAGTTCAGTTAAAAGCATGGAAAAATATATGAATACTAAACCAAATCTAGTACTTTCAACTGGAAGTTTTATATCTATGTTCACTCCTAGCTTCCTAGCTGTACTTTAGAGAAGAAACTATACTATTCTACGCTGGTATAATGCGCATTGACTCAACAGCTAACCTGATTAATCGGAATCAGTTCTTTGCTGTTGCTACTGATTATTATCGGTATAATTATGGTAAAAGTCATTTGCAAAAACTTCCTATCAGCAAAGTATCTCTCGGTACTACTTGATTGAATCTATATTCTAGGATTCAAGATGCTTGGAGTAAGTACATGCTTTACAAATCACTGATATTGTTTCAAATCATATTATAGACTACTCTACCTACCATATCGAAATCTTAGGAATTTATCCTAGTTAGAGTAGTAATCCGTCAACTAATTTTATATCGTGGTTGTGGCAATTAGTATATTTTATGAAAATCTAAAATAAATAGGTACGAATGATGAAATATGGAGTAAATTCTCACCGATCATTCAATCTGAACTAAGAAAAGAGACCAATACTAAGCCTTTGTGTATTGTCTCTTTCATAGATAGTTTATTGTGGTCAGCGGATATTTATAAATTTTAACTAGTACTTTTAATAATAAAATTGATTGTTCTTGGACCTAATGATATACTATGGATATATCTCACACTCATCAGTGCATTTGCGCCTTTTACCTTTTCGATACCATTTATCTGTTATCAAATTTGGGGTATTTATAAAACCTGCTTTTAGAAGAAAAAGAAGCATTGCTTTACTTTGCTTATATACCAGCAGTATTCATTTGCTCTCACAGTAGGTTTAATCTTCGGGTTCTTTCTAGTAACCCCCTGCTATTTTAAAATGTACTTTCTTCTATTGGTGATAACTTGTTCAACTACACAATTAACAGCTCAAAATTACCTATCGTTTGTTATTAATACAACAATACCGATAGCTATACTTTTTGAATTTCCTGTTGTTGTAGCTTTTTAACATCACTAGGTATTCTAACACCACTCAGCTCTTTTTAACACGTAATAGAAGATATGCATATTTTTATACTAATAGTAATAGCTGTTGTTATTAAGCCTGCTGACTTTATCAGTGATATCGTTATGTCAATACCATTAATTTTAATTTATGAAATTAGTATCGTTATTAGCAAGTATATTTACAACAAAAGAGGTGAAAAATATGCGGATTTTTTTACGTGATATCGGGGCTCCTGGAGTTATAGTTCTTATTATAGCTGCTCTAATTATCTATCCCAAACGTCTACCTGAACTTGGAGAATCAATGAAAAATGTTCACATCATTTAAAAATCAATTTCAGGTCTAACTGAAGAAGAAAATTCAACAAAACAAGACGATAAAAAGACATTCAAAATAGACTTTTCATATCATGTTTAAAGCATATCTGTAAAGTCTATTATTTTTCTATCTATTTTGATAATTCAGTTAGATCATATGGTGTTTGTTGACAACTTGGTTTAACCAGTTATGATAAAACAAATAAGCCACACCTCCATCTATTTTTAGGAGTCTTAGTATCATCATTTCCTGCACTAATTCACTGGAACTTCATAGGTAAGTTATTATTTTTATCACGAAACATACTCATTGTGAAGTGTATCAGCATCATATTCAATATGCCCTGTCAAAATATTTTTCTAAATCTTTTAGTCGCAATAAGAAGCGTTCCAACATCTTCTGATTTAGCAAGAATATCTAATTCAGAAACAGTAGAAGTTTCTCCTCTCTATTTTGTGCGTCTGAATGCGGCGCTACAAGTATCTCTCGCAAATCCACGTGTTAATGTGATGATTTTCAATTAATACATCATGTTCAAAACTCCAAATATCTTATCATTAACTTGCTCTACACCATAATGATAATATAAGCTAGCCTATGCAGCCCAACAGATATTTAATGTTGAAAAATACATGAGTTTTACTCCATCTCAAAAATTTCGACTTTAACCTCCCCCAATAGCTTACCCTTCAAATCCTAAATGTTCAATTGGTGCTCCTGTACAACTAGTCCGTGCATAATAGTTGTCTTCATCTTCATCAAATGTTTTGTAGAATTTTTCTAAGTACGATTGTGCTGTATTTTTCGCCATCATGACTAGTCGTATGTAAAATTCAAACAGTTATTTGAAGTGGAGAATTTGCAGCCTCAATAATTGGCGTTCAGTTCTTCTTTCTTCAGTACAATTAAATGAATCAATATTCTTAACGGTCTAATATCTTGATTTTTCGCCCATTCTCCTGCATTACTACCACCCTCTTCCAGAAGTTTATTTTTACTAGTAATTCATTTTGTATGACATATTGGCATTGTTCGTCTCCTTCAACTACTCTCTCTAAATAAACTCGTCCCCTATTACAAACTTATGAATAGGGACTGAGTCTATCGTGTTACCACCCATGTTCGTGAGCCATGATACATCACCTTTATCGATACGTGTCTATTTCGTTATGCTATATCGTGCACCTACGTAATTACCTATTAGATAATTACTACCTGAGACCATTTTCAATTATATCTTTCTCTTACTTTCTTCCACCAACCGAAAGCTCTCTGTTTTTGAAATCTAATCTATAATCCATTATCTCTTCAATGTGTTTCATATTAGTTTTACTTTAACATTATAAAGAATTTAACACTATTTGTCAATAGAGCGCCTTAAAAATCTTAGAATCAAAGACATCTATATTTCCATAGTTTTCTATAAATTATTTGACTAAAACTCCATAAGGTTCAAACTCTCTCCATCACAGTCGAGAAATCGACAAGTATTTACTATTACCCTCGTCCCACCTCTTAATACCTTTTTGAGTTAAGAAAGAACGAATTAATCCACCATGGACATACTGCCACATAGTTTTGTCTGGGTGTTCCTCATATTTTTCTCTAAAGAATACTTCTACCTAATCTGCCGCATCTGAATCTAATTCCATACCTCTTGTTTCTCCTAGCCTTAAGACCAGCCTCGTACTCTGCAAAAGACACACTTCGTATTCCTATATGATTTTCTATTAATCTTTATCTTTATTACAGATAAAATTTCTTATTCTTCACTATTTGAATCACATGTATCTAGCAGTATCAAATGCTCTCTAAAAAGTGCTACCATAAGTACATCAGTATATCCTTCTATCCTGCAGCAATACCTTGACGAATTCTTCTTCATTTAAAGGAATATCAGCATGCCCTTGAACCATTTATTCTTAGTTTAATCTGTCTCTCCGTGTCTCACAAAATTGACGCATATTCCCATCTCCTTTTAAAAATAAAGGGAACAACTAAATAAATCAATTCCTAAAAATCACGATTTTTCAGTCGTTCTCCCTACTATATTTATATATTAAACTTTCTAATATAAATTCTTGTCCATCATAGTGTACTACATTTAATGCAGTATTATTAATTAACATATTAGATTCAGATATAATCCTAAAGTATGCTAAAAATATACGAATAAATGCACCGACAAACAACTAAAATTGTTTTCATCTCTCTGATTTAAATATTTTTCATTGAAGAATGAACTTGCCTTTATAAACGACTTCATCTTCTTTCTATAGACTCGTAAACGACTTTTGAGCTTCTAATGCAGAAAAATATTCTTCAAAAGTATTTCTTCGAAATCACCAAGAATTTCTCTATTAAACGAGCATCTTCAGTAATTTCTTATTAACATTGAACCTCATTGTTAGAATTATCAAGCATAAGTCTGGCTGTCTCTACAGCACGTTTTAATCGGACTACTAAAGGCAAAATCAATATCATATCTCGTTAACTTTTGCCCTGCAAATCTTGTCGATTTCTTCCAGTTTCATCTCAATCTAATATCACTATGACCTTGAATTAATTTATTTTTGTTGTAGTCTGTTTCGCCATGTCTTACTAATAGTATTTTCATATCATTTACCTATTCAAAATGAAATCTCTCATCTTCAATTGATTCAACATTCATACTTACAACATATCCATCACTTTTAACACTGAAGAAGTCATGGTGTTTTAATAGTTAGTATTCATTGCATTTTCAATGATTGATTAATTTCTTTTATCTTCGAAGTATCCAGGGTATCCTAAGGCATCAAAAGCACGGTTAGCATTACACTCACGTAGTCTTCTAACATCTTCATATAGACCAATCTCGTCGTAAATATCTTTTGTATATTTTAATTCATTTTCATATAAATCTAATAATACTTATACATTTCTTTTTCGTCACGCTCTTGCTCTTCTGGAGTTAAAGTTTTGAATAATTCTTGACATCAAATCCCAGTGAAACTCCCGTGATAGTCTCATCTAACAAAATCTACGGATGATTTCTCCAGAAGTCGTTACTTTACCTTGTCCAGCTAAATATAATGGATAGAAGAATCCACTATGAAAATATAACTTTCTAAGAATACTGAGCTACACGAGCCATATATAGTCGTAAGTCGGAACTTCTGGTTTAAATAACTCATGTAATAATCTTCAATTAATTTCGCTTTAAATTGAAGCTCTGGATTACTGGAACCCATTCGTCTAACAAGTAATCTGTTTTTGTGAAGGATTAATGATGCAGATTGTTGAGTAACTTTTCGCGTGAATTTGCTCCATCATTCCCATAAAGCTGTACAGCTTGTTTTTCTCTATCTTCAGTATGTAGAGATAAGAGGCATACCTTTATCACCTTGTTGAGTATCAAGACCAGTTAAACCAGCTAATACTTTTTGTAAGCTTCACGTTCTTTATCATTTAAATCTTTCGTTCCAACTTCTAATATCTTTTTGATACTTTAAACTCAGTATCAACCCAAAAATTGAGCAATATTTTGACGCCAATACATAAATGTTAAATCATCTTGTTTATTCCAGTTTACAGCTTTCATAATTAGTAATTTTTCCTCTTTTCTATATAGCACATGAAGTACATTCTTCTACAGAAAGTAATTTATTTCTTGTGTAATATAGTGATTTCAATCCTTTGTGATGAGCATAAATATAATATCTAGCAAAGTTCTCTTGTTGTGATATCAGAATTTACGAACAAAATCACAGAAATACTCTGGTCTACGTGTTCTGAATAACTGCCATTAAATCAATAAGTCTTCTATTCGATCAATAGTAAATGCAGATTTATAGAACCATTGAGTTTTTGGACCTAAGATGGCATTGATAGAATGTTTCAGCATTTGCATAACTTCTACGTTCAATTTTATCAAATAGGTAATACACTTGATGTTGAGTTTTGAACATAAGAAATACTTTGTGTTGGTGCAATCGCCATTCTATATGCGTGATATAGTCCATTTTCTTTACTCTATTTTTAGACTCTTCCAGTCTTCTTGTTGGAATGTGAATCTTCGAATAACTCTTTACTTTTATCAGTCACTGGTAAGTAGTCATTTTCAATATATTTAGTGAAGTATCTACCATTGTAGTAATCTGATTTCTCAAAGTCTTTCATGTCTCATTACGTTTTTAGCAATTTGCATTGAACGTTCTAATGTGTAGTAGTTCATCATCATGAAGAATACATTTTGCAAAATCTTTCGCTTCTTCACCTCATAAGCGATTAAATTTTAGCTAAGTATCCATTGAGTTCATTGCTCTAATCCAACAGAGTGGAACTCATCATTAGCTTTACTACACCAGGTGCATTCTTAATCTTAGTAGAATTACTTACGAATGTTAATGCATCCATACCAGAGTAAATAGATTCTTTGATTTTTACTTTCCATTACATTTACAATATTTAATGAAGCCAAGTTACAAGAAATATCACGTTTAATAATATCATCTTCACCGTAGTCTTTAATTATTGAAGTTTTCTGTAATTGGAAAAATCTCAGTACATAAGTTACTCATTTTAACTTGTCCACTCTCACGAAGTACTGATCTTTATTCGCGTTATCTTTAAACATTAAGTATGGGTATCCTGATTGTAATTGAGTTTGTGCGATTGGTTAGCATATCACGAGCATCAAATTTACGTTTCATGATGTTTTTTCATTCGCTACAAATCGATCATAATATTTAGCAATATCAATATCATCAAGAACTAATCCATACTCTTCATAAATAGAGTGCGGTCCAAACATATAGAAATCTTTATTCTCACGAGCTAAATCGAAGAATAATGATGGTACGATAATACCTCTAGAAATCGTTGAAGATCGTATCTTCATCAGCATTAACTTTTTAGTATCTAAAAATTCTAATACGTCAGATGGAAAATGTTCAAATACAGCTCCAGCCCCAGGACGTTGTCCAAGTTGATCAGCATATGCAAAACCTTGTTCTAAAGATTTAGCTACAGAATAACACCTTTAGCAACCCTTTAATTCCTTTTGATACTCTCACCACGTGCATCAAGTTTTGATAAGTTAATTGCAACCCTCCACCAATTTTTGAAAGTTGTTAGCTGCTGAATCGATGGAATTGATTGAGTTAAGTGAATCTCTACTTCAATAAGAAACATGATACTAACTCACCACGACGACTTCTTCCAGAGTTCAGGAAAGTGGTGCGCTGGTTGTAATCTTTTGCTCAAGCACTGAAATCATAAGCTCTTTTAGCTAAAGCAACATCTCCATCAGCTAAATACATAGCAACGATGAATACGTGTTGGTTAAAAGTTTTCTAAATATTGTTTCTTATCATTTGTTTTTAATGCATAATCTTCATAGAATTTACTTGCTGCCATGTAACTTTTGAATTCAAATTTAAAGTTTGCAGCTAATTCTAAACATTCTAGAATTTCATCTTCAATATATTTATCAAAAGATATTATAGTAGATTCTCTTCTACTAGATATCTAAGTCTTTTTCTATTTCTGAACCAAATTTTACAGTCTGAAAGTCTCACTCACGAAGAAATTCTTCAATAGCCTCAATGTCTTTTTCTAATTTGAAAAATCCATTGTCACCTCTTTTTGTTACTTCATTATTTAGTCTCAATATGGTTAAATTTCTCCATTCTTTACACCTCCAAATATATATTAAATTTTATTAAGTCTTTTGTATTTGCAGTAATTCTATTTTCATAAGTAATGGTACGTTATACTTCTCGACTAATCGTTTCTGAAGCTTTAGTCAAAATCTCATTACCCCAGTTTTTATTTCCACTACCTACTACCCCTTTTAAGTGCTTATGACACTTCTAAAAACTCATACACCTTCAGGGACTTGTCCAAAACCTATCGTTGAGTTATTAAAATATAATCGAAAACCAACTTCATAATCGATATCAAATAGGTCAATAACATCCTCTTCGGGATTTTACACATGTCTACAAATCTCTTGCAATTTCCAGTTAATGAAAATACAATTATCTTCATTTTTCTCACACTCTCTGTAAAAATATTTCCGAGAATATTTCCCGGAAATTTAAGAACTTATATCAATTATACATCTTTATTTTATTATTTTTCAATGATTATTTTTCTATGAAAAGGCTTTCAATTCTTTTTGAAATTTCATACTTATTTAATATTTTAGAAATCTGTTCCCTTACTTAGTCATCTATAAACTAAAAATATTATTGTATTTTTTACCTTTTCATTTTTATAATATTAGAGATAAAAACTTCTAAAACCAAATTACTCTGTTTAAAGTTTTCTTCTATAATCATATTAATTTATTCTATCGCTTTTTCTTCTCAAAATCAGAGAAATAGAATTTATCGACTCTCATGACGACTCTCTGTATAATGTAGGAAATCTGTTCCTTCTGTATACACATCACTGTAATACTGCAATATGTTTATGACCATTTAAATCAATATATGTAGTATCTTCTTCATTAATAGGTTCGATTTTTAAAATCTTTATTCCCATAAGAGATTTTTAATTCTAAATCTTTTTCTAAATATTCATATAATGATTCTCTACACGATTTGTAGGTAGGTCCCTATTGTACTTTTTCTAATATAATCTTTTATCTAGGATTACTGCTTCCATCCACTATTCTTTGCGTACTAAGTAGATTAACTTTTTCATCTGGTTTAACAAGACCAAGTCTCACTAAAAATCTGGAGCATCCACTTTTTATTCATTCAACACTTAGTAGTTGCATCTACATCTTGAAATTGGCGACGTTCTTAAAACTTAAAAATTCCTGTTACAGGTAATCTAACATCTGTGAACATCTAACACTATGTATCCTTTCCCTTGTATTTTGTGAATATAACCATTTTCTAACAATAGTAGTAATGCTTTTTCTTATAGTTTCCTAGAAACATTATATTCTCTTGCGAGTCTCATTTTCACTTGGTAAGAGAGAGTTAGACCTATATTGCCTATTCTCTCATTTTTCTCTTAACTCTAAATAGATCTTAAAAACTTATTCATGATTTCCCAAAATAAATAACTATATGTGTATATTTTACCATAATTTACATAAATATTAAATATTTTTACTCAAAAGCTTTTTATAAATCCTTATATTTTTGTTAATTTGTGTAAATATGTAAACCAAATTTAAAGCAAACCTCATTTCTACAACTATGTTTATGTGTTATAATGTTTATTGAGTGCAATAATGAGAAAATATATTATACAGTTCCTTATTGTTATAGAAAAATTTTTCACTATTTATTAGTGGAATACTAGCCATAATATTTTTACAATTGTTTTAATTTAAATTTTTATAAAAATTTCTATCAAAAAGAAAAATTTAGCTCCTAAAATTGGAAACCACATATGACTGATCTAATACAAAACACTACTAATTTACTTGATTATCTCAATCATAAAACAACGTTAAATCTTGATTGGTATTCAGATAAAGACATACTCATATGCAAGATGTAAGAACACTATACAATGTAAGTTACAAAACTATGGTATTCTTCTTTGTATTATTCATTATTTCAACCATATTATTAGTATTTTCTGCAAGAAAAAATACTTTTTATATCTCAAGAACATTTAACAGTACTACTATCGTTTATTATAGTAATTGGCATTTTATCATGTATTTATTTCATAATTTCACATCATTTTGGATAAAATTTCACCAACTTCTATTTCTAAACGATCTTTGGTTGTTAAGTCCTGATGAATCAAATTTAATACAAATGGTTCCTGAAGAATTTTTCATAGTCTAATTACTACAATAATCATACACATATTTATATTATTTATTACATTATTTGTTCAAATACTCTAGTAAGAAAAAGGTTTAAAAATAATTAGTCTTAAAGATGATATTTGAAAAATTTAATTTATTATAATTATGTGATATAATAAATTCTAGTTTCAAACAAATAAATTATGAAAGGATATAATATGGCTCAAAATGATAAAAATATTGTTACTGAAGATAAAGTAACATTTAGATTATGTGATGATTGCCTTGGTGTTAATCTTAAAAACTTTAATCCCAAAATTAGAAAGCTCCAAATGCTGAATTTATCATAGGATGTCAATCTTATTGGACCTGGAAGAACTCAGACGTTTACACTTTGTTAATAGCAGAATTTGTATTGTTGATACTGAAGTTGAGCTAATGCCTTTAGTTGATGAAAAACTTTAGAGATCGAATGAGTGCAGAAGATGAAGAAAAATACAGAAAACGTCTTGAACGTCGACTTGAACGTACTTTCTACTTTCATTATCCCTGAAAATGCAACAATAAAAGTTGGCGAAGAAGTAGATACTAACAAAGATGGAGTAATTGCTCGTAAAGCAGGGAAATCTTATTTAGACGATCTTATTATCGAAGGTGAAGTTGATAACACTAAACCCTGAACTTATGAATTAACATATACAGAGTAACTATAGATAATAGAACACAAACGAAAAAGATCATTACTGTTATTGATGAAAAACGTATAATCAATATCTCATACAAATATCAAAACATAAACCCTAGGAGTTAAAAGCTGTATATACCGCTACCTGTAGGTTTTTCTCTGTTTTTCATGAAAAATATTTATACTGTGAAAAATAACGTTTACTGTAAATATGATATAATATAAGTAAAGACATAGAAGTCGGAGGTTGCTGATCATGGAAAATAAATATTCTAAAATTTTAGTCGCAGTTGACGGTCCAAAACAAGCTGAATGGGCTTTTTAAAAATGCTGTAGCCATTGCTCAAAGAAACGAGGATGCAGAGTTATACATCGCGTCTGTTATTGATGCGACAACGTAACTCTGGTTTATCGATCCATACATTTTCAACTCATTCTACAAACGTACTAAAGAATTAGTTGATAGCTATGTAGAATCTGCAAAGAAGATGGATTAATCTAGTGTATTCGGTATCGTTGAACAAGGTATCTCAAAATAGTTCTTAGTGAAGATATTGTTGACGAAAAAGGTATCGATCTTGTAGTTTGTGGATCTTTCAGTTTAACTGATTCAAACGTATGCTTTATGGGATCAGTGTCTGAAGGTATCGTTAGATATGCTAAATCTGACGTAATCATCATTAAACAACGTTCTATCCCAGCGGATTTTCGAAGCAAACTATTGCTATTCCAAGAAGAACAAGATAAATAAGTATCTCTCAAAAAGATTTAAGTTAATATACTTAATTTAAATTCATTTAAAATTTTTCCTTTTTGATAGTGAACGACGCATACATCGTATGCGCCGTTTACTTTTTATTAGTATATTTTTCACTTTTAAACTATCATAATTTAAGGCTGCAAGTTGCACAGAATTCGGACCAAAAATACTTGGTATAATCATGAAGTTGTTGCTATCATCATAAATATAAACCCCTATCTCCGATAGACTTTTCTTCATCTATTTCTACTACTAGTGACTCATCATCGTCGAATAAATATTTCTCTTACCATTGATTAAACATATGTTTCCCTTTTAGTCTATCTCTAATATTCCATCACCATAGCTAATATTAATAACTGCTACTTTTTATCAACATCAGCTATATACGAATTAGAATACCTTGTGCACTCACCTTTATTCAAGGTTACTATATTAATTATTTCACCGTATACGGTAATTGGGTTTTAATAACTAAAGTTTTAAGCGTAACTGGATTTTCCTTCACATTATAAGGCATGACTCCATAAAGAATTATCTCAATCTCTGGTGTGTGTTGTTTTTCTCAAAAAGCACCATCACGTAAAATGAAGCACTATTTGTAAGTGAACCACTTTCAAAATCATGATGTTTCTGTGCTTCTCAAGAACTTTAGCACCAATCTTTTCATAAAAACCATCAAACCTCATCAGCAAATGAAAAATGAGACCAAAAATCCTTTTAATTTTAGATTGTTTTCTTTGCAGAAATTTATAATTTCTAGCACTTCTTCCAGATTTCTTGCTCCTGCACGTCTCATACTACCTGTAAATTTAGCTGTAATGTTAAATCTCCACATTATCAAGATTTTTCTTTAAATATTCAAGACTCGCAATATTTATCTCAATATTAAAACTGTCTCAACTAAATCAAAGTCTATAAGTTGGATTTAGAAGAAAAATATTAACTCCATCTCCTAATGTTTTCCTTATTACTTTTACACTCTTCTTCTTTTGTCGTTGCAAAGTAATTTATTCCCTACTTTAGTATAGCTTTACACATTCTTTAAATCTAAATTATACGCACTATTCTTCACTACAGCTATTATATCCTGTGCTTGTTCTTTTAAATTTATTGCATTTTGTCGTATGTTATTGTAATTTAACTCAATTGTTGCCATAAAGATCCTTTTCTTAGATAAAGGGAGGACTCTAAAATCACAATTTCGGAGAAATAGATTTTATCAAGTCATCCCTGCAAAGTCATAGATATCCAAAAACTTTTTATAAAAGGAAATTTAGATATCAATAAACTGCTTCTTCTATGAGTTTTCATATAAACTAAAATTTAAGTCTTTGGGATCATCCCTTTTTATATTACTAAAAATCAACAGTTATTTGTTATAGTGTCTCAATATACCTAGTAATATTTGACCCCTACTTTTAATATTTTTCATCGAAGTTGAAAGTTGTGTAAACCTGAGACATAGTTTTTCTCTTCATTTTTAAACCTAAAAACTATAATTTATTGGAGACAATCTACTAAAGAACGAAAAGTCTTCCCATATAGATAAGCTTCTTCTAACTCATATAGTCATATCACTTTTTCTACAACCTCTTAATTACTTTATAAGGAACTTCATCATTATCCGTTGGATAACCTTCAGCAAAGTCAACACGAATACTTGCTCCAGTAAGATGTTCAAGTCCTATATGCGTATTTTCTCAATTGCAGCTTTAATAGTAACCAAATCCTCCATACTGTATGTTCTAATCGTTCCTTCTAAATATGCATTCTCCATAACGACATTCATCGTCATCTCCACCGTACATTTTACCAATATGAATAATATTAGTGTTACGTGCTTTTAGTGTGCAACGCATTAAGTTTTGAACATCTCCTGGAAGAACATTGTAGCTAAGTTAGAGCATCGATCTCGGTATTTTTAAACCTACATGAGCTGCACGCCCTTTAATATAGATTCTATATTCATTAGCACTAGCCATAATTTCTTTTGCTTTAGAAATTATATGACCCTTCTGATAATCTGGATTCATATGCAGTAGTATAAACTCATAAAATATTAAATGGTGAAAAATCAAAATCATTGATTAATAAATTCCTCCGCCGAAAGTTTCTTCAGCTGGTTGAAATACGAAAAATACTATTCACCTTCGTATCATTATTTTTGTAATAATCTGCCGTTTATAACTATCCTCAAAAAGCATAGTAGTATGTCCATCATGTCCACAAGCATGCATCACACCATCATGTTATTAGATTTAAAATCAACATCATTTTCCTCTGATAGGCAATGCATCAATATCAGCTCTGAATAAAAATCGTATCTTTTAGTCTCTACACTTGCTTTTAGAAGATTACTACCAATCCCTGTCTCAAGAGTTTCTTGATAGTCTATGCCATATTCTTCTAAGACACTAGCGATAAATTCTTTAGTTTTATGCTCTTCCAAAGATAACTCTGGATTTTGGTGTAGGTGTTCACGCCATGATGTTAAATTCTTCAGTAATTACTTTCATCTTCCTTCCTACTTTATTATAAGTTTCTTAATTCTGCGATAATATCTACTTTTTCTCTGCAACTTCACTACGTGTTTTGATTACTCGTGCTGGAACACCCGCTACTACATCTCCACTAGCTACATCTTCGTTACTACACTTCCAGCTGCAACAACAGCATTGTCTCCGATTTGCACACCTTCTAAGATAACAGCATTAGCTCCGATAAGAACATTATTACCTACACGTACTGGTGTAGCATTAGCTGGTTCAATAACACCTGACAACACTGTATCCAGCACCAACGTGAGAGTTTTCTCCAACTTGCACGTCCACCTAAAAATAGCATCTCATATCGATCATAGTATTTTTACCAATTTTGTAGCTCTGATATTAATAACAGCACCCATCGCGATAACCGCATTATCTCCAATACTAACATGTTCACGAATTGAGCATCCTGGTTCGATACGAGCGTTAAACTGAGTTAAATCAATCATCGGCACACCACTATTACGGCGATCATTTTCTACACGGTGATTTACTACCACAGCTTTATTAGCTTCGTAAAATTCCCACCTAATCAGCAAAATCCGCAAAGATAACTCTTGAGCTTTCCTTCACCATAAACTTAAAGTCTGGAAATTTACATCAGCATTAAAAATTAACATAAACTTTAACCGGTGTTTCTTTTTGGATGTTGCTATAAATTTAATAATCTCTTCTGTTGATTTCATTTCTTTTCTCCTATTATCTATATGATTTTTCTATTTTATATCTAATTTTTACATATGTCAAACTAACTTTATTATAGTATTATTTTTAAGTGGTATACCCTGACCACTCTACTTATGAATATTTTTATAAACTACATAGATGACTCAATAAAGCATCTTATAGTATAACCTTGAGTCGCTCTGACATTATTATTCTATACCTAGTACATCTCTTCATAGAATATAATCTAGGTTCATCAACATTGTTAAGCCACTGTGCTGCTGTAACAGCATCCTTTATGAACATTTTTACTTAAAGCTGTATGTTTAATCTCGATTACCCATCTTTCCAGCAAAAATCACTTCATGTTCACCTACTATAGTTCCACCACGAACCGAGTGAATCCCAATCTCTTTTCTTGACGTTTTCATATCTCCATAGTGACCTCATAAACCTATTATAATCTTACATCTTTAACCGCATCTACTAACATTTTTGCAGTTCCACTAGGTCATCGACTTTTTATTGTGATGTTTTTCATCAACTTCTATACTGCATATCCTAGTACAACTCACTCAGCCTTTTTCACTAATTCTACTAAGACATTTACTCCTAGCTGTAATTCTAGCGTAAACTACTCCAACATGAGTCGCTAGTTCATCGATTAATTCTAATTCTTCTGCAGTATGACCAGTTGTCGCTATCAGCCTTCGTTGCTGTACTGTTTAGCATACTCCACTAGTTCAGCAGTCCCAGCATGATGAGAAAAATCATAATCGCATCAGACCTTTTCAAAGATCCATATGGAAGTATAAGTAGGAAATTTTTCTTCTAATCACGACCACGCCTGCAACAATTTCTAAATCAGTACTGTCTTGAATATAGTTTTTAGAACTTGTCCCATAGTTCCATTATAACCACTAATAAAAACTCTCATTTTTACCTCCTTGTAATGAATTAAGTCTTGCAACTCTGCTCTAATGTCGCTAAAGTTGGTGCAACGTGTGTCATAGGTAGACGGCAGTGACAAGTCTGATTTTCCAATTAATTCCACATTTTTAACCGGCATTGGGTCTAGTTCAGCAACAAATAGTGGATGAAGTCTAAATATTTGAGTTGAAGAGATAAGCTTTATCCACTTGTCTTTCTAAAGCATATTTACATTGAAGTGCGTAGCTTTGGATAAACGTTAGCTAAAACAGAAATTGTTCCTTTACCACTAGCCATACAGCACATTGATGTCATCACTCTCTGAGTAAAGTATCAATTTTATCACCTACTAAGTTTTCTAACTGCACAAAGTGAGCTTATGTCCCTCTACAGCATCTTTAGAGTATGCCACAATATTTTTGTGCTGAGATAAGTATCAAAATAGTCTCAGGCGCCATAACTTGCCCAGTTCTTCCCGGTACATTGTAAAGTACGATTGGTAAATCAACATCTATTAGCAATAGCTTCAAAGTGCTCGAATTAAACCTTGTTAGCTAGTTTTGATGTAATATGGTGTTACTACTACTACGCATCTGGTCCTAATCTTTTCAATTTCTGGCTTAATCTAATTGAATGAGCTGTATCGTTAACCCCACTACCTGCAATAACAGGTACACGTCCTGCTACTCTATCAATATGCAATTTGAATTACCTGCTTGCTCATCGTCAAACGCATGATTGAACTCTCACCCAGTTCCCTATCTGATAATCGCATCAGTTCCTCAGCAATTTGAATCTGATTATCTCCAAATGTTTCATAATCACACTCCATCCTCAAAAATGGTGTTACTATTGCTACTCCGCTTCCTATGTTAAATTGTCATAATCTTATCTCCTTGTATCTATGTTTATATTTTTATATATAATAGTTTAGTGTTATTTTTCAATTAAAGTATCTTGTCTAATTAAATCTTCTAAAGTCTCAATTCCCTTTACTACTAGGCGACTAGTTCCATCTTTACAAACACGCTACCGGTACTTGGTAACTCATTGTAATTGCTACTCACACTGTAGTTATAAGCTCCTGTCGATGATACTAATAGTAAGTCACCTTGCTCAGCTTTTAGGTAATTTCGCATCCATTACTAACATGTCTCCAGACTCACAACACTTACCAGCAACTGCATAAGTTGTATCAGCTTGTTCGTTCATCTTGTTAGCTAACATAGCCTCGTATTTAGCTTTATATAATGCATAACGAGGATTATCTGCCATACCTCCATCAACAAACACTATTCACGACCTGCAAAAGTTTTTCTTAACTCCACCAACACTGTATAATGCAAAGCACGTGCGTTACATGTTAAAACTTCTACCTGGCTCAATGACTCACCTTAGTCTAAATCTGTTGAAATCATCACTACGTTCCACTACTTCGATATACTTCAAAAATTCAGCAAGTTCAAAAGGTCTATCTTCTTCAGTATAATAAAACCTCGAACCCTCCACCTAGGTTAAGAACACTTATAGTTAAAGCTAATCTTTCTTGAACTTTTTCGTAAATTCCATCAACCACTTTACAGCTTCGAGATGAAGTTTTCTCAAAATTTGCACGATCCGATGTGCGAATGAAATCCTGCAGTTAGAGATTGCTTTTGATTATTAATATCTGCGATCTAAATCATAAATTGTCACCATATACTGAATAACCAAATTTTCCGAATCATCTTTTGTAGTTTTTGATATATTCGAGTATGAGCATCGATACCAGTATTAATTCTTAACAGCACATCTACTGTATTTCCACTCTCTCTACGATTTCATTAACTCATTTCATATTCATAGTCATTATCTACAACGATAGTCCCCTACTCCAACTTCTAGAGCATATTGCAGTTCCTCACGAGTTTTTATTATTTCCGTGGAAATAAGCTCGTCTCATATCATACCAGCCTTGTATGCTGTATGAATTTCACCAAGTGAAACCACATCTACACCTAATCCTTCTACTCTGCAATTCTTAATACTTCTAAAACAACTAAAAGCTTTCGATGCGTAAAGAACTTGCACTAAACCTTGAACTTTTGAAATTACTATAAAGTTCTACATTGGTTCACTAACATATTTCATCATAAACGTAGCGGTGTGCCATATTGAGCTTTTTAACTCACTCTACTCCCTACTTTCGAAAACACTCAGTTCACCATTTTCACCGTCATACCATCAAATCATCTCATCACTTTCTCCTTCATACACAAGATGAACTACAAGAACAAAAGGTTCTGTAGTCTAGCTATAACCTATCCTATCCTCTTGTCCCTTATTATAAAAAGCTCACCATGAAGAAAATGGGCATTTTCTAATGACGAGTGTATGCTTATTTCGACATAAACCCCAGGTGAAATAAATCACTGGCGATGCATACCTTTAAATTAGGTCATCGCGGCTCTTTTTATAATACTTACTCTATTTACGTTATAAAAATAATATCATGTTTTAAAATTATTGCAATAGTTCAGAAAATTTTTATAATATCCTATTTTTAAGCATTCTAGTGCAAATTCGAGTTCAAATAAAAACTGAATTTAACCTGAAAACTATTTTGTAACTGAACTGTTGACAAAATAATTATGAAAGATATTGTATCTAACTTTATTACGTTATTTTAAATCTCTTTATAATGTTAGTTGATTTTAGTTTTAAAATCTGATTCTATCTTTATGTCTGTAAAATTGTTTTCAGATTGGTGGAGTTTCGTGAGGAAAATGTGGCAGCGCACTTTTCCCCACATTATGAACCACACCATCAGAGGCCCAGTGTCAAAACTACTTTTAATACATCAATCTCTATGTGTATATTATATATATAGACTTTTTCGTTGAATGAAAGGAATCTAATATTATGACAAACTAAAAACAAACACTAACATATACTGTAGGACATTGAAGAAGGAATCAAAGGTAAAACTTTTAGAAGTAGGTATAGAACTTGATAAAGATCTACTACTATTTCTAAAGAAATTAAACGTAATCTGCAATATAAAGATACCGAAGTAGTTACCAAAACTCTGACGGAAAATTAATCAAAGCTAATTATGCTCTTCTAAACAAACCTCCTTATGTTTGTAATAATTGTAGCTTAAAAGAAGAGATTGGTTTTGATAAACGTTTTACTATGCAAGGCTCAACTTAATTATCAAGAAAAATCTTGTCGAACCAAGAAGAGCTGTTGTCTTAGATAAAGAAGAATTTTATAAAATGGATAAATAATTTCTAAAGGTAGTCTCTAAGGGACAATCTTTTCTATCTATGCATAGTAATAACTCAGTTGTTTCTAAATCTTTCTTTGTATCGATATGTGAATAATGATATTTTTCTATTGATCTGTTGATTGTAAACGTATTGTTAAATTAGAAAACGAAATAAAGTTAATAAAGAAGCTATACCTAAACATCTAAAGTCCGGTAGAGCTTTATATACTCTTAGATTTTATGAATGAATCTGCAATGCCTTTTCACTTGAAAATGGATACTGTCATTGCAAACGGGTGGTGAAACTGCTACTTACCTTTAATGTATCTTCTGTAATTTTATGTCTCGCTCTTCTTTTAGATCTCGAATACTTCTAGCGAGGTTTCTTCTAGAACTTTTATAATCTAAAGAAAAAATTTTTATCAGAATAATATACACTTTTTCTGATATTTTTCCTGTTGTTTTGACGAGATAATGGTAGTGAATTTTTCAGTTGAAGAAATCGAATATGATTTTGATAAAAACTTAAAATTATTTTTCTGTAATCCTAATTCTTCTTGGGAAAAAGGTAAGATAGATCACACCACCTTGCGTGAAATACTACCTAAAAGGATCCCTCATTTGACGATCTTGCTACAAAGTGATGTTAATACTATTATATCACATATTAACTCACTCAGAGAAAGTATTTGAACGGAAAATCAGCATGAAGTTTTTCTTTTACTTTTCGGCGAACATATAGCTAACCACTAGGTATTTTTAAAATACCTGCCAATGAGGTACATAGAACCTTTTGCTTGGCTAAACAAATTAAGGATACTAACAACAAATTTAAACTATTTATGAAATAGGCAATATAGTTATTTTTACAACGAAATGTTTTATTGAAAAGTCTCAACTTAACTTCAGCATAACTGAATTAACCTGGAATAGTGATTTGAGATCTATTTGCATGCTTTTTATTTTTGATCCTTTTTGAAAAACTCCAAAGTAAAGCTTCCGTGTTTTTATACTGAGTTACCTTGGGAATATTTTTATTGATTTTTTCCTTTTTCCCAACTCAACTTCCACTTTAATTTCTTTTGCTGGAACTTGACTGGGAATTTATCATCCTATTTTTGAACTATGTATATGCACAATTAATAATAGGAACTTCCCTTTAAAACAACTATAATATACACATATTAAAAGAAGACAGCATACTATACTTCTTCTTATATAAAAATAAAGGATTATAAATATGATTGATTTTACAAAAACGACGACTTAAATAAAAATTAGTGACAATGATATAGCGATTATTCAATACGGAGCAGCTACTTATGCGCATGTCACTCAATAAAATAGAATTACTACGTGGCAAGAGATCACAAAGACATCACAGCATACCACATTTCATTGAAGAAAATATGGAAATTGGTGCTCAACGAGGTACTTTTTCTTCAGCACCAACTGTAGAAGATATATCGAAGGAAGACTATCTCATTCAAAAAGTGGATATTTCAGTCTTGATGAAATTCTAGAAAAGCAAGTACTGTAAGTGAACAGATGAATATAAGAGCTGATTCAAAGTTATTATTTTGAATCGCTCTTATTATTAGTTATTCACTTTTGCCAATATATCTACAGCTTCTTCACCTAATAATGAGTTTTACATCGTTTATATCAACAATTCTAAAATCTTTGATATTTGATCTCCAGTTGTCTTACTGACTTAGTCACCCTCGATGTATCGATAAGTAATATCTTTTCATAGTCAGGTACTTTTCTTCTGCTCTCTTAAGAAATCTCATGACGTGCTCAGGGATGTAAATATGTCTGACTCTTTATATGATTTTATTTCTCATAGCAAAATGACTATATGCTATACAGTTTCTAATCGCTCTGATAAAGCATTTATTTTTAAAAAGTAGTATATTTCGCAACTATTATTTTTGACAATTAGAACAAATATTTTCTCAAAAATCTCCATTCATCTACTTATAACATCCTTTTGAACCTATCCACTTGCATCACGACTTTCATCCATTCCCTATTTGATTCATGACAGGTAAATGAAAATTCATCATATAACTTATCAGAAATCAATTCATTTTTATCTGATTGGTATGAATCAATATTCGGTGTATACTCAGTAATTTTTATTACAGTATTCATTTCTTCTGAAAGTTTAATTGGTCTAGGGCTGTGTGTATTTTATAATTTTTTCACTTCTACTACTGCAAGCATTTCTTAAACATATCCTTCTCCTAAAGTTAGTAAAATTTTGAAAATCAGTTTATATTAATTTTATTACAGTATAGATCATGCACATAAAAAGACACGTATAAGTTATAACATGTTTTTAAAAAGGAATACTAAATTTTATATTATTGATCTCTTTGTATCCTCTTCAGTTTTTGATAGTAATCATAGATGGAGGCAAAGTTAGATTTTTATATTCCACTAAAGATGGCGACTACAACTTTACGGAAGGAGCTGATGCTTGTGCTTCATAAGTATCCAAATCTTGAAGAAAGAGTAGACTTTTTGTCAGTATTTTGAGGCATTGCAGCTAATGATTACACTTTTCTGGACTTATTGTGCATAGTATGCTTTTAGTTGTATCTATAATTGATGTAAAGTCAATAACCATCTTTAGCTTTGACGAGAGAAAGATAGTTATTTAAACAATATTTTTCGAGTCGCCAGTCTTTAAAACTGTGCTCTTTTATATTTTCATTTTAACATAAGAAAAATTTAAAAATCAATTATTTTACTGAGTTGAAATTATACAAACTTCAATAGGTCAATAGGTGTAAATCTTTTCCCGACTTTCTGACAGTTTCCAGATACAAGAAAAACCTGATGAAAGAGGTAGCTATAGCATTTCATCAGGGTGAAATTGGCATAATTTTTCCTCATATCATATATCAGAAACATATCCTACAAGAGGAAATTTTTATTCATCTTTACAGAATTAATTATATCAAGATACTCTTTTGATTCTGCATCCTTTATATAATAATCTCCATTAATGTCTCCAGACATCCTAACGTTGTATTTCTTATTGCTTCTTGTATTTTGGCTGTCGATAAATTTACATTATTATCTTTTTAGAAGTTTCTCAAGATATCTTTCTATTACTAAAGCTAAATAACAGATTAAAAAGTGAGCTCTTATTCTCTTTTTCTCATACTGAATATTGGTCTAGCTTCAAGATTAGTTTTTCAACACTCTAAAACTATCTTCAATTTTCCATAGACTTCATATATTTCTCTTACTTCTCTTCCCTGTGAGCTCTTTTTGTGAATATTCTATGCAGAAGAATCCATCCATCTTTCTGCCTCTCTTCAATTTGTTTGACATCTAATTTCTATATCTAAGTTCCTTAGTTACTTTTTATAAATTCTACACCTTTTTTAACTCTTGCTTCATCATGGATGGTTTATTTAGTAGCTTTGTCAGCTTTATCTAGAAGTCTCTGTCTATCAGCTTTATCTTTTTTAGCTCTTTTTCAGAATATCCTAAAAGTAGATTATCTTGTATTTTCTCGACTTTACCATCAACTCGAATTTCTTTTTCACATGTTCTATAAGTTTATATTTAAACTCTTTTTCTATTGTATATCCATCTTCAAACAGTTTTTTTCTTTTATTTCTTTCTTAGCGCCTTTTTAGCTTATATGCCATGACATAATCTAATCCTAGTTCTTTTTAATAAAAGTAGATTCTTACCAGAATTAAGTCCTCATCTGCGGCTACTATTACTTTTTAATTTATATTTTTCTTTTAAATCTTTTTATGACGGGATATAGTGTACTAAATTCGCTCTGTATTACCTGGATATAGTTCGTAACCAACTGGTATTCCATTATTATCAATTAATAATCCATAACTACTTTGTACTTGATTTACTTTTATTATCTTTAGAAAATCCAAAGCCTTTTTATTTCGTCTTTTTTTAACTGATTCAAGTAGTATGTAGTTACATCGTATAATACATTTAATTCTCTGTTAAATTTTTCTTGAGTGTGCTATTTAAATGTTTTTCTAGTTGTCTTTTTCATCATAAATTATGTCTAAAACTCTATAGTAGTCTTCTAAAATCAAATCATTTTGAAAAATCTACGTAATTTCTCTATGATCATATGCTGATTTCTTTGATGATGGAGTAGTAGTCTTTGAAATACCAGTTGTTTTAGTATTTCTTCAATTTCTATTTTACTGAGTTTTTATATCTTTTTATCCATCTACTTATTCCCAATTCTTGCCACATCTTCCGTATACTAGGTATCCATAGTTTTTACGTATTAAACCTTCTTTTTCAAAATTATTTGTCTCGATATTTTATCTATGGTGCTTTCTTTTAATCTTTTCATTTTTCTTTGATTTCTTTTCCTAATTTTTCTAGGAAGTTTTTACTCTTGTTTTAGTAGTTTCTAGATTTCATAATTTTTATAACTTTCATTTTTGGTTTTATTAGTTTCTGGATCTCGATATGAATGAACTACTCTCACATATTTATTTTCCTCTGTTTGTGTATGCTTGAACTATCATTTTTGTCACCTCATATATGTTATACCACATATACCTGTATATAGGAATAGTAAAAGTAGGAAAAAGTTGATTTTTCGATAAAATCAACTTTTCTTACAATATTTTCTCTCGAAACTGTCAAAAGTGTTGAAAGGATGAGTCAAGAGTCGTTTCACTTCTTCTCTAGCATATCCCAAAAATTTGTTGGCTTAATTTTTCTGCCGACTAATTTCATCGTAATTTGATGAATTTATTTTCCTGTAATAATTTTGACTTTAACCTTATTTCATCTTACTCCATTAGCAAAACCCTACTCGCTAATTTGTAGACTGTGTTTGATTTCTTAGTTTCTAAAATTCCAAGTTTTTAATTCTTCACTTATGAGTTCTGGAAATTTTCTACTTATGTCTCTTTAGTGACATTTCCTACTGATTTTCACATATTCACTAGCATCTTCTTTAATGGTGCTATTCTTTCTGTGCTTCTTGTGGATCTTTTCTTTGAAAATATGGTCTACTGATCCATATTCGTAATCCTTCTGTAGACATGCTCTTCTAGTATTTGGATTATCTAGATCTTAGCCACTCGTCTAGTACAGGGTATTGAATTTTCATAACCTTTATTTTTACATATTCATCAAATGCTTTCGCAAGCACCTCTTGCACTCTCAATTATCATCTTTAGATACTTTATCCTCATAAAAGTGATATCACTATCATCTGATAACATGCAAAGAAACACACCACATTCTAACTGGTATACTTTTGACTTACTAGTATGACAGAAAGCCAATCTTCTTAACATAAGCTCTATCATTATTTTATAATCAGCTAAAGGCTCTTTTTCTCTTCTTTCTTGAACCCACTCTTTATTAGAGAAAAATCCCTTGTTCTAGGCTTTCTAATATATTCGTTCATACTTAGACATACCTCTTTAATTTTCTTCTAATTCCTTTAAAGTCTTTCCATCTTTTTGTTTTTCCAATGCGTTAATCCATTAGCATTAGTCCCTAATACAAATGCTGCCCATAAGATGCACTAGTAAACAATTGATTTTCTTTAGAATTCATCTTTTTATTATTCCAGACGTAACTAATTGATAACGAATTTTTAATTAATTTAGGCATAGTTTTTAAATCGTCTAAAGAAATCATACTTCCTTTTAAAAACTACTAAATCCCTCATTTGTTCTTTTACATTTTGCTTCAATTTGAAGATTACTTTTTCTAATTTTTTCTACTAAAAATAATAGATCTTTATCTTCTGCAACTTCCTCTTCAAGTGCATCTTTGTTTAGAGTTGGAATGAATAATTTATGTCCTAAACGTACCTATTATTATTTCACTATTAGAAAAGAATTTCAATTAACTCAGATTCTTTTTCTTCTGTAACATTTCCTATATTAGGTTCATTTTTGATTTTTCAATATATATCTATCTGCAAATTTAATTTTTCAGCAAATTTATTTTTCAAGATAATTCAACTTCTATGGGCCCAAAGATATTAGTATCCGTCGTTAAAACTATTACCTCATTAAAGAAATCCATCTTTGCATCTTTAGTATGCTCCAATAACCTTAATAAAAAGTGCCTCTCATTTTTCCTATTTCCCAGCTTGACCGACATAAACAAGATTCTTATCCTCTTTATCACTTTTGCCTATTAAAAATATATTCCACTAAACTTTAAATGTTGTCTCTGTTTAATTAATTCTGAGTTGAGTTTGTTCTTGGTATTTGTAAATTACACCTGTCCAATTAGATAGCGTACATTTATTAGAACTCGTTACATCGCCTTCCATCAGAACATATTAATATTTTTCCTCTTGACATATTCTCAACTCCTCTCCTAAATCTATCTTTAAAAAAGCATATAGAGATGTTAGACACTCTATGTGCTTAAGGATGAGTTTTGCTAAAATTAGTTGTTAGCTTTTAAGAAATCAACAGTTTTTGGATTACTAACTCACCACGTAAGTCTTCAACACTAATACGTTGTTTGATTCCTTCTTCAGTCATGTTGTACATAGTAGCAAGTTCTTTAACTTCTGCATCGATATCAGCGTCTGTTACTTCAACTTTTTCTACTTCGCAGATTTCACCTAATACGAATGAAGTTTTGATTTTGTTTTCGCGTCAGATTTCATTTTCTGCTTTAAGTCAGCTTCACCTTTTTCCAGTGAATTGTTGGTATAAATCAAATGATAATCCCTGACGAGATAAGTTTCAGTGAATTGCTCGAAACATAGAATCAACTTCTGTTCTACTAATTTTTCTGGTACAGAAAGTTTTGCATTTTTCTACAGCTGTAGAAATTACTTTATCAGAATAAGATTTTTCTGCAAGTTTTCTTTTTCTAATTTAATTTCTTCTTTTAATTTTTTCTTTGTATTCAGCTACTGTTGAAGCTGCTTCTTTAGAGAAATTCTTTAACGAATTCGTCAGTTAATTCGGTAAAACTTTTTCTTTTTACATCGTGAACTGTAACTTGAATTTAGCTTCTTTACCAGCTAAGTCAGCTACTTGGTAGTTTTTCTGGGAATGTTACGTTAGCTAACTGTGTCAACTGGTGCAACTTTTTCCTTCTAATTGTTCTTCGAAATCCAGGGATGAATGAGCCTGATCCCAATTCTAATTCGTAACCTTTTAGCTTCTCCACCTTCGAAAGCTTCATCTCCGATGAATCTTTAAAGTCGATAACTACGATATCACCTTTTTAGATTCTCCTTCTTTGATTTGCCATTCAGCTTGACGGCTTAATGCTATCTAATCTTTCTTCTACATCAGCATCAGTTACTTCTACTGAGTCTTTTTCTAATCCAGGTTTTGTATTCACCCTAATTCAACGTTTGGTTTAACAGTAACAACTGCTTCGAATTTAACACCTTCTTCTTTGCTGATTTCTTTTTACATCGATATCAGGCATAGCTAATGGTGAAACTTCTAATTCATCGATAGCTTTAGTGTAAGCTCTTGGTACATACAAATCAACTGCATCTTGGTATAATGCTTCTTCACCGTACATTTTTGTTGAATACGGCTCTTGGTAATTTACCTTTTCTGAATCCAGTGCGTTAACACGTTTTAACTCGCACGTTTTGAATGCTTGGTCTAATCCTTTCGCAAATTCTTCTTTTGTTGCTGAAAAAGCGATAACTACTTTTCCATCTTCTTTATTTAAAATTTGTGACATTTATTTTTCCTCCAAAAATACTTTTTAAGTATCATCAAAAATGTTAGTATAAAAATACTAAAAACTCTTGATTAATTATATAGTAAATAGCGTAAAAAGTCAATAATTACACATCTAAATTATTGTTTTTCAAAAGTGATTTACATAGTTTCAAAAATTTCAAACTACAAAAATTTAATACTAAATTTCAAAAAATTGTAATACTTCTAATCCTTTTTCCTATCTACCATTTAATATTTTACTAAATTCTTTTATAACTTTTATCATTTTTCTTATAGTTAGGATAGTATTTCTCTAACAATGCATAGAATCTCGGTGTATGATTGGTTTTCTAATAGATGCGTTAATTCATGAACTATAATATGTTCTAAACATTCAATCGGATACTTTACAAGTTCATAGTTTATCCAGATTCTTTTCGCTTCAATGTTACATGTTCCCCAACGCGTTTTTCATCTTTTTAATTCTAAATTGTTCAGCATGAACACCCATAATTTTTCATGTTTATCAATAAAACTTCAATCCCTATATCATAAAAGAATTTTTCTAAGTTCTCTTGTGACTATTTGTTCTCTGTCTTGATCTTTCATCTTTAATACTTAAGATAAGTTTTATCATCACATAAAAGATATAGAATACCAATCTTTTACTTCTAGCGTATATTCTTTACCAAAAAACAAAGTGTTTTTCTCCCGATGCATAACTTTTCACAGTATGTCCATTCGTTAATATATTGTTTCTTCTTAATTTGATTTCATCAATATTTTTCTTGAATCAATTTCTTTTATAATATAATTAGGTATTCTTGGAGGGGCACTAACTACGACCTCAGCATCGACTTTTAAATAAATGTTTTTCATTTTTCTTCTGTACTTCAATCGTAACGACTAAATCACCTACATTTATTACTCTTTGCATACTACCCCTCCTCATATTTTTATTTTAATTCACAACCTACCAAAGATTCCCAACTCGTATATGAGTTGCACCTTCTTCGATTGCAATTTTATAATCATTACTCATACCCATCGATAAAAATTCACATGGTGCATATGACAATTCAAGTTCTTTTACTTCATCACGAACTTGTCTTAATCTTTCTAAAACAGTTACGTAATACTTCTTCATCATCAACAAAAGGTGCCATTGTCATTAGACCTACAACTTTTAATTTTTGAATATTGTTCTAATGCTTTTATAAAATCTACTGTTTCTTCCACTGTTAATCCATGTTTACTTTCTTCACCAGAAACATTAACTTGTCAGAAACAATTGATTTCTTTTTCTGCACGTTTTTCAATTTCTTTAGCTAAGCTATCTCTATCTAAAGCATGAAGTAGTCAACCTCGTTAATAACATCACGTACTTTTCTAGTTTGCAAGCTTCCTATTAAATGCCAAGTCTTATCAGAATATTTACTTTTTCTCTCAACATAATTCTGAGGACGATTTTCAGCAAAGTCTGTAATCCCCTTCTATCGCTTCTTCAACTCTAGTATCTGTAACATACTTTAGTTACAGCTTAATTTTACTTCATCAGCATTTTCTACCAACTTTTTGCGCAAGTTTCAGCTATTTCTTTTGTTATAATCTCAAAGTTTTTCTAACGTTCTATTTTTCTCTCTATTTATTTTCTATTTTACTGTTTATAGTTTTATTATAACATGATGTTTATTATTTTGTTATTATATTGAAATAAAAACACCTATGAAAAATAGATGTCATAACAAGTAGTCGGACGGATTTGTACCTGCCATCTTCCCTTCTTAATTAAGAAGGACGTCATCCTTTTGAACTACTGCCCTACTTGTTGCTTTTTTATTATATCAACTATCTTTCCATTATTCAAATTATTTAAGTTCATTAAAAGAAAATGACAAAAATTTCCGAAGAAAACTGAATTCCTCGGAAATTATGCTTCACGCTTATATTTTCTGAATTTCTTATTAATCTATTCTTATCCCTAAGAAGTATATTAAACAACTAATAAATAATATACCTAAACTAAAGATTAACAATAAGATACTGTACTACTAAGAATAGAAATGCGACTATGTTGTGGTTTTATACCTAAAAATCACAAATAATAATAGTAAAAATAAAACTATTAAAAAGTGCGAAATATACCCAGCTAGTTGTCCCATCACTTGGAAGATAAAGTGCATATCCTTCGTTGATACGTTAGCACTATCTTGTGTAAGACGTGTTTGTTCACGAATCTGATCAACAATCTTATTTCTTAAATATTCATTTCCTGCATATTCTCAGAAATAGGTTGATCATACTACCAACAAACTCGATATATGCAGTATAAACTACACTAGAGATAAGTAATAATATCTTCTCTAATTTATCAAAAACATTAATTTTCACCTTTATTTTTACAATTAGCGCAAGTTCCATAAAATGATAATGAGTTATCTTGTACTTCAAAAAGAGTACTCTTTTTCATATATTCAATAGTTTATTAAATATAGGATTAGATACTTTTTCTATGTTGAAGTTAGTGCATATTAAATGATGATGAAGTTCATCATCCACAGATTGTCTTAAATGATATTTAGAAACACCATTACTAAATGAAAATTTTCTCTAAAATCTTTGAATTCATAAAAATATCTAGAGTTCTATAAACAGTAGCTATACTCAATATCTGGTGTTTTTCTTTTAAAATAAAAATATAATTCCTCTGCATCTAAGATGTTTATCTTCGTTTCTCAACTAAAATCTCTACAATCTTTTTCCCTTTGAGGTGTTAATCGTATGAGATTTTGAATAATTTTAGTATTTCATCATAAATACTCATATATTATTTTGCGCCTTTCCTATAAGTAAGCTAATGCAAGCATAGTCTTACTGTCAGTTTCATATTATTATCATCTAAAAAGCTTGAACGCTTCTTCGATTTTATATTTTCTTAAATTAATAAATTCATCATCATCTGGATCTATTTCTCCCAGCATATTCTAAATTATCAACATAGTAGATTGTGATTAACTCAGAACTATACCCTAACGCTACGTGAACATCGCATAGTTTTTCTAATCTTTCTTCTACTACATATCCAGTTTCTTCTCGTAATTTCTAATAGCAGATAATTTTTGTTATCTTCACCTGGTTCTAGTTTCCCTGCTAGACTTCAGTTACTGCTTCTATCGCTTTTCTATATTGTTCTACAAGAACGACTTCATCATTTTTGTTAAAGCATATTACAGCACCTCATGATTTATCAGTTCACGTTTTTGAAGTTTCTCCATTTGGCAAAGTAACAGTGTACTTACATCTAAAACTTTCCTTTAAAAAATTTTTCTATTTCAATAGTTTTTCTTCTAAATCTATTTTTCATAATTTCCTCCAAATTTTTATAAACTATATTCTTCTAAATCATGTGCAATCTTCATAGTACATTTATGACATAATGATTCTATAGCCTCTTTTTCAATATTTCATCATACCTAGCACTAATATGTGTTAGAAATAGATTCTCAACCCTTACTTTGATGCTATCATTTTCTCAATATCTAAGATACTCAAGTGATAATCTAGCATGATGTCATCTTCTTTAAGTAAATAAGTGCACTCTAGAAATAATAATGTTACTGTTTTTAATAAACTCCCTAAACCATCAAAAGTATCTAGTATCTGGTATAATCGAAATCTCTTTTCAGGTTTATCTTCAGATAAAAATTCTCTTGAATTATACACTGTTCATTAAATTCAAAAAGTATCTGCTTCTTTTATTTCTCTATAAACTGGCCCTTGCATAATTCCAATTCTTTCAGTTTGTTTTGCATCAAGCTCCCTTTTGTTTTTGAATAAAATTTTATATCCAAAACATTCAATATTATGAGCTAATGGGTAACTAAAAACAGCTACAGTTTTTTATTATCTATTATACACTGTTCACTAGAAATTTCAATATATTCTACCCTATAAGAAAGTGAACAATGTGAACATCATATTGTTTCTATAAATCTTTAATCCCGACTGGTCCATATAGTAACATCCGAAGCATTTGTGTAAAGAAACTTCTAGATGATAAAAATCATTAATCCAAGAACATGATCGCATGAAGATGGCTGATAAAAATTTTAGTTATTTTGTCGGTTTAATATTTGTTCTTAAAATCTGGTGCTGTGTTGCTTCTCCACAATCAAACATCCAACACTCTTTCAATTCTTGTATAAAATTAAAAACAAAACTCTGTGATTTCTAAACTTCGCAGGAAGCCCTGCTCCTGTACCCTAAAAATTGTACTTCCATCATATTCCTCAATTCAATTTTCTAAAAATAATAGTGGCCTAAAAAGAAATACCATTTAAGCCATGTATGTAATTTATAGTTTAACTACAAAAATCTGTGCATCTTGTAGACATGTAATCCATGCTCTACTCCTGCTGAATTTCTAATAGTTCAAATTCATTTACAGGTTCTACTTCTTCTTCAAAAGAAACTGTAATTTTTCCGCTGATGTTTAGTAATAAGATATTTTTATCATTACTGTATGAGTCTGTTTGGTTCCCTGTTTTTCAGATTCATATGAACTATCTTGATATCTCTCATTTTCTAAAACAATTCCACCTAATAATGCATTTTTATCTAATTTTTATTTTTCATAGTTTTATCTTCCTTTACGTTTGTATAACCCTGTCTTCTTCAATCATAATTAACTTTATTCTTGAACAGTCTTCCTACCGCACGTTTAAAAGCTTCCTTTACTCATTCCAAATACTGCTTTAATCTCTTCTGGATCTGATTTATCAGTAAATTCGAAATAACCGTTATTTTCGATATAGTCCATTATTGCCTGACCATCGCTATCCATTCTTTCGTGAGCACGTGGTAAGAATGAACCATTGATTTCTCCGTTATCTTTAACCCTATAACACGTAGTGTCACTTTCTCTCCAAGACGTGGTTCTTTTTCACGTTCGCTTTCATGAACGAAAACTTTATAACCATCTTTTTGTTAGTAAGAATGTTCCTACACGCATTAAACGATAGGATAAGCTTTCAATGTCTTTATTTTTCATACTCTTAGTAGCTTTTGAATATAAAGATGCTACGATAGTTTCTGTCGCTAAACGAGCGAATAATTGCCCACTGAAATCACGACGAAGTGTGATAAATAGCTCGTCTCCTTCTTTTGGCCAAACACTTCTTAACTTAGGTAAGTCTTCTCCCAAAAGTGGAATTTCACGAGAAGCCCAATATCAAGTCCTACTCTATCTTCCTCACTTTTTACAACTTTACTAAATGCATAATCACCATAAGTTACTTCTGGTATGTTTGGTGTAGCGAATAATTTTCCACTACGTGAAGGATATACGAACATTGAATACTCTTCTCCAATTTCGTAATCATCTAAACTTTCAACGTCAGATTCGTTACAGCTTATTTCTTCTTCATTAGGGTCCTTTTAAATACTAACGATGAACTCTTCTTCTCTACTAATTCCAGAAATGAATCTCCCTGTAATAAATTTAATATCTTCTTTTTCCATTAAGTACCTCTTTCTTTTATTTTTATTAAATACTTCATAGTATTATTGTTGAGTATCTTCTCATAAAAAGGCTGATACCTAATATCAACCTTTAAATTAATCGGTAAAAAGTAGTATCAGGGCGTACTTTACTTTGAACCATATTTTTATTTGTTTTAATTGATTTACTCTTATTTTCCTTTGGAAGGAATCTTCTTATTTCATCTTCATTATACCCAACTTGTAATCTCTTTATCATCAACAATGATAGGTCGTCTAACATTCCTGGATTATCTTGAATAACTTTATATAACTCCTGAATAGACATACTTTCCAATATCCAAGTTTAATTTTTGGAACGTTTTTGATCCAAAGGAAATATATCTTCTGTTCCGTGCTCTGTATAGATAAAATATCTTTAATTTCATCTGTTGTTAGAGCTTCTGAAAAAAATATTTCTTTCCACAAAGTCTATATCATTTTCTATAAATAGCTTTTGCTTTTCTACAAGAAGTACAACTAGGGCGATGTAAACAACGTAACTACCACCAGCACTCACACTCCTTTATAAAAATAACATTAATATTTTTATAATTCTATATCTACTATATTATACTACATATATTATCGTTTTACAATATACTATTAAAAATATTTTTAATTTGTCAACTAAAAACACTTATTTTCTACATCTTTCAAATCGACTATCCCTTGTAAACACAAGATTATTGTTGTACCCTTACATTTTTATTTGATTAGTTAAAATTAAATTATATAATAATAAACTCATAAAACACTTCTTTACGTAGTCCTACTATCATGTTATACAATCTAAAACTAAAACATAAATAAAATCTATCAAAAATCCCTATTATTTATCAAAATTATTATCTAGAACCCTACTTTATACCCTTGTACTGAAATTGACAAAGTATTTTATGTGTGTTATCATATACGTATGCCAGCATGGCGGAATTGGCAGACGCACTGGACTCAAAAATCCAGCGATGGCAACATCGTGCCGGTTCGACCCCGGCTGCTGGTATATGATTAAGACAAGGTTTTTAAGCTTTGTCTTTTATTTTACTTTTTCCTACATGAGTTACTAAAAATTGCTTAGTAAATTTTTGATTAAACTATCTCAACGGATAATAATCTAAATAATATATGTATTACGAATATTAACTCAACAATTGGATTAATAAATAATCCCATAATAATCCAGTTTTGGAGCACATGCTGGTAAAATCGCGATAAAGCTCCCCAAAAAGTAAATTAAATTTAAAAATACTGTAACAAATTGAAATCAGTCTATGCTGAGTGATACATAACCTTTAGATTTTTGATCATGTATAACTCTTTCCTTAATGAAGAAGAAAAATTATTGCAATTGCTGATAAAATAAAACCCATAATAACTGTCAGTATTGTAATTATGGATTCAGTTTTTATACACTCCTTGAAAAATAAGATACTAATAAACATACAACTACTACAATCAAAGATACATTTCTATCTTTTTACTTAGTTTTAACATCAATAAGCTCCCCTAATCTCTCTTTGAATATAACATCATCCACATCAACTTTACCTAAATTTTTTCTGCACTAATATTTATTTTTCCTAATAAATTTTCTTGATTATAAATACATTCAAATCCTTTCTCATCTTTACCTCGTATTAACAATCCACTAGAGCATACCTATCTTCTTCCTCCATTAGTTCTCTTTTAATAATTCTATAGGACGAAAATCTATGTGAATTTGTTTTTATATCTAATGTTAAATCTATATCGTCTGTTATTCAGTTAGATCTCTACAGACAGTCTTTTTCCGAATCCGCTGAAAAAGATCGTTTTAGTGTTACAAATTAATTTCCTCAACTGTTTTTAATAATATCTAAAAGGTTGTCTTTTTCCTTATAAATACCTTTCAGTATATAATCATTTCCTGTAATCTCATGTATAATTTAGTTCAAAGTGTTTTCTATATCGTATATCTGATAAATACAATAAATTCGTTTTAAAATCCAAAATACACAAATAATTGTTTTAGCAATTCGATTTCTGTTTTCTTTTTCTAAGTTTTCTCTTTTTCTCTTTTGAGTTTATATCTATAACAAAATCATCTCTAGGTTCTGCACTGCCGATTCAATAGCGAAAACACACCATTCTCTTCTCTTCTTACTAATACGTCCGAATCCTTTTGGTGAATCTAGAATCTTGATCCCCAACTCTTTGAAATCTTCTTTATTTGGATACTCCCATCTTAATCCTGGGTTTTATTTTCTTTCATTAATCTCCAAATAGAAAAAGTAATTGTATGCCATACTTTATTCTCCTTTATTTTTATTATATTATACCATTTCTATAACAGTAAATCATTCAATTCAATAAAAATACAATAGTTTAATATAAATTTTCCCATATATTATCTTCACTTACTTTTATATAATATATATATATATAATTTTTCACAGTACATTTATAATCCCACATACTACTATTTTGCTTTACAAGACACCTTTGATAGGTACTGTTATGTATAACAAGATAGCGTGAATTTTTAACTTTCATATTAACAACTAAAAACGAAGAAAGGAGGTTTCAAAAATGAAATAACACTTCTCAAATACTAAAAAGGTACACTAGAGGCTTGTATGTGCAACTAATAAAAACGAAGACATGTACGGCTACAAAATAACAGAGCAATTATCAAACTATGGATTAAATATGGTTGCTCAAGGTACTATCTATCCTCTACTTTTAAAAATTAGAAAAGGAACATGGTCACTAGTTACTTAAAGGAAGTAACTCTGGACCTCCTAGAAAATATTCAATTACCAAAAATGGTGAAAAGTATATAAACTCATTTAAAAATGTAGTGAAATATAAGTACTACAATAACAAAATGAAAACGAATAAAGTCTAAAGGAGGATTAATTATGAACATTGCTGACCAATAAAACAAAAATAACAAACTTAGATCGCAACTTAATGAAGATAATAAAATATTATGAAGAGACTTTTAGTTGCTTTGTCGGATGAAAAATACTACAAAAAGAGTCAGAACTAGAAATTCAATTGCTAGAAATATTACAAGATTTGATTCTATATCAAAAACAAGGAAAAACTTTACCGATGTTTTTGGAAATGATATAAACAAATTATCTTCATCAATAATTGCAGAACACCAAAGGAAAACAAAATGAAAATATTAAGATTTTCTCTAGTTTATCTTTTAATATTTATTATTAGTTCTCCTAGTGCCTTCTGTATTCACTAGAACTATCGAGCCAATTAAAATAATGTTCTTTATATCATTATCTTTAGGATCAGTGGTTTGCTCATATCTAGTAATCTGTAAAAACTAGAAAAATAAATGGTTTATACATATTTTCTTCGTTAATTATATTGAGATTTCTTTTACTTTGATCCTATTCTAAATGAATTAAAGATGATTCCAGAACACTTTTCTCATAGTATCGAGTATCTACTAACCTTTAGTACTTCTTTGGAATTTTTAGTGCACTTTCGTGCATATACATTTTTAACTATAAAAATACTATTCTAAAAGAGTATAGTAAACTAGCTCGACTATTCTATTTGTCGAGCTAATTTTCATAAAAGTTCACCTGTAGAGAAATAATTTTTAATTTAAAAATAACATTTTTCTGTTGAATAACTAAACCTAGTTTATAATGGTAAAACATTATTTTAGGAGAGAAGCCATGAATAACTCAATTTTTGATAAATTAAAAACATGCTGAACAAGGCGCTAAACTTAGTATTTTATCATATTTGCTACTTACAGTATTAAAGCTTGGTGCTGGTGTATTCTTTAAATCATCAGCTCTTGTTGCCGATGGTATTAACAACGCCACCGATGTAATTTCATCAGTATGTGTTCTTATCGGTTTAAAAATTTCTAGAAAACCAGCAGATGGAAGATCACCCTTTATGAGTCACTTTAGAGCCGAACTTATATCTACATTAATAGCTTCATTTATTATGCTATACGCTGGAATTGAAGTAGTAATGTACGCAATAAAAAAAATCATCTCAGGAACGATTGAACAACCTAGCATACTATCAACAGTTGTAGCATTTATAGCTAGTATAATTATGCTTGCGTGTATTTTCATAATATTCGTCTGAGCTAAAAATCGGAAGCAATCTTAAAGCTGCGGCTCTTGATAATCTTAGCGATGCTTTTTGTTTCTATAGGAACACTATTAGGAATCATCTCACATATATCGGACTTCCAACAGCTGATTCAGTAGTCGCTATAATCGTAGGATTACTTATTATTTACACTGCTGTTAGTAGTTTGAAAGATCTACACGTTCTTACTGACGGCGTTGATACTAAAGTGATGAGATAAGGTTAACGATATTGTAAATGATATTAAAGGTGTAAGCATCAATAGTAGATGAAAAGGTAGAACTCATGGCTTAGCTATACTTTATCGATATGCTGTTACTGTCGAACCATCCTTAAATGTTAAAAGTCACGACATTACTGTGAAAAATCGAAAAAGCATTATCTAAAAATTCTATTATTGTGAAACTGGTGCACTTGGAACCACATGGTATTGCCTGTCATTCACATTAAAATATTCAAGATGAAATTATACTTCTTTTAACTTAGGGTTATTTCTAGTACAATTTCATCTTTTTCTTCACCGATGTTTGACAAAAACAAATACTAAAAGTATAATTATTGTACGTATAAAAGTATTTAACCATTAATTATCTTTTAATTAAATAGTATAAAATACTACTTAATTATAAAATTGAGTTTTTAAATTTATGACGCACATAAAAGCAATATTCTTCGGTGAACATGCGTCGTTTATGGATATAAAGAATAACTATTCCTTCCACAGATGAACGTCAGTTACATTAGGATACTGATACAATTCAACGATAGAGATGATTCTAGCTTTGTCGCTTTGACCCATGTGATCGATAATAAAACAAAAATTATATTACTAGTACCATTCCTGTAGGACGTGGACTAGGTTCTTCTGCTGCGCTGAGTATCGCTATTGCACGTGCACTTCCAAATGTTAGAAATTGCTAATAAATGCGAGAATTTATCCACGAGATCCAGCGGAGTATTGATGTGAAATCAAGTACTTTGAGTGACACTCCCTTTTATTTTCAGAAGGAGTTAGTGAGTTAGAATTTCAACTTTAAACAGTTATTTACTAATTATCGATACAGGTGTTGTTGGGATCACTAAAGAAACTCTCAAACACATAGCTGATAATTACTAAATGAGAAATATATTACTGAATTAGGTGAAATTACTGATTTAGTAATTGGATCAATTAAAAATAAGAGACATTGACTTTGTAGGGACAATATATGTAGAAAAGCTCATGATACTACGTAAACTTGGAGTAAGTCACGCAAGCAACGATGAAGTCGTGAAATTTGTATAATAATGCAATCAGGTGACTAAACTGACTGGCGGTGGCGCTGGTGGATGTTGCATTAGTCTTAGCAAAAGCAAAAGAAAATGCATTGGAAATTCAAAACGCACTAAAAAGAAAGGATACTCATCATGGATGGTTACAGTTTAGGTTATGCTATGTTGCCTAGTTAAATGCTGGGGATCTAAAAGATCATGTCTTTACCTTATAATCCTAATATTTCTTTTAGATTAGACAATCTTTTATCAAAAACAAAAATAGAAAAAACTAACAATAATGTTGATGAATTTTTATATCAATGACGAAAAACAAAGCCAAGAAGAGTTGATAAAGATGATTAAATTCATCTCTAAATTTACACCTACTGAACGAAGCTATAACTATAAAGTTATAACACAGTTACCTACTGCCGCTGGACTTTCTTCAAGTTCTAGCGGTACTATAACGATAATACTTGCTTGTAATGAATATTTCAAATTAAATAAAACTACTAAAAATTAGTTGAAATGAGCTAAAAGAAGTCAGTTCTTCATGCCGAAGTTTCTGCATGGCTGCGAGGATGGAGTGTTGAAAGGTTAGAATGTCTCTAGCCTTCGGAATGATGGTTCTTGTGGTTAATGAGATGAAAAATTTCTAGTCGTGTCGCTATGGGCGCTGTGTTCAAACATCAACCACATTCGATGCTTGGGTGAAAAAGCTCAAAAGTGATTTTTATATTAATAGGCTCTAAAAATACGAGCTTTATTGGTGAGATGTAAAGTAACGCACTGTTATGCATGATACAACTACATCTACTCCAAGTTTTCATTCTTAACTGAAGAAAGCTACATGGCTATGGATATCGTGAAAGAACTACGTTCTAAAGGTTATAGATGTTACTTACCACTGGATGCTGGCCCAAATGTGAAAGTACTATACTTAAGGAGATCGAGACCAAATTATGGGAAATTTCAAAAGTATGGAAGATAATTTTGTGTATGGAGTAGCATACAGTGGCTCTATCTCGCTGGTGAATATGCGAGTTTTTAGAAGATTACGCTTCTGCACTATTAACAAGTGTCCTATTACAGTATTTGTAGAAGAAAGGTGATAAAACTACTATCTTCGATACAATTAATAAAACTTCTGTTGGCCTTTTTGAAGAAAATAATAACTTCACACTAGTTCAGCAGTTTTATCAATTTTTAACAGAATATACAAATAGTGATAAAACATTTGCTCTTACTATTTCAATGAACTTCATAGCGATGATAAAATACAGGTCTAGGTTCGTCTGGCGCTGTTCTTGTCGCTATAACTCGAGCAATCATATCATTCGAATATTACATATAATGATTTGCTATTTTCAAATTGGTTTGCCCTATTTAACATTAAACACAATCTAAGTGGATACATGGGAGATGTTGCTGCAGTATCAATGATGGGATTACCTTCATCAAAATTCAATGCCGAATTCGTTAATATTATGATTCCTTAAAACAAATCTATTAAAAATCATTAATACAAATTGGGATGGACTTCTTATTGATACAGCCTAAAAGCTGATTTAAGCATCTTAGCGCGTTGGACTGGTGACATGTTGATACGAAAGAGCACGTTAAACTTTGGAAAGAACATAAAAAATAATTATAAAGAAGAATTTAAAGTTTTTGTAGGAACTTCTAATAACTTGTAAAACGTTAAAGGAATTTAGTAGAAACAGATGCATCAAATGCTCTTAATACGATAAATAAACTTAGAAAACCTACTTTATTTAGAAAGTTTCTCTAAAATACCTATGAAACCAATATATGAAAATTATGTTGATTACATTCTGCTGGTAAGCAAAGTGGTTCAGGTAGCGAGTGATATTGTATTAGGATTTGATAACGATAAGTATCGGCTACAACTGAACTTAGAAAAACTATAGTATACTACGAAAAGGTTAATTATGAGAGAGATCGTATCAGACTAGCTCTTGCTGATAAAACAAAAGTAACTAGCTTGGACTCCTTACGCAATTGATTATAATGATATTCCACTTTTCGGATTAGATGATGTGGACACTTCTACATCAGTTTGTGGGGATTGGAGGAATATCCATTTCTTCATCAATGCCATTACTGCTGGTGGAAGATTGTAATAAAATTAATCAGATTTTATGGAAGTTAGTAAAAATGAGATAAATTTTCCCAGGATCGTATTCTCCAGCTCTTAAAGAGTAAAGACGCGAAGAAGCTTCACTAAAGGCTATTCGAGTAAACTTAGGATTAGATAAAGGTCCAAAACTTATTTTAGAAGCAATTGAAAATCACAAAGCAAAAATATATTCTTCATACTAATCCTCTTCCAGAAATAGTTATGCAGAGGTGATCGCTAACTGCGTTAGTTGGTAACCCTAAAAGAAGTCTGCTCTAAATCTCCTATTCCTGTAATCTTAAAAAGAAACAGGTTTTTGGCATGAACGAAGCTACTATTAAACTAGCAATCGATTTAATATTTCCAGCCGTGGACATCAGCGGTATGGGTGGAACAAACTTCGCTAGAATTGAAAATGGACGAGAAAAACTGATAAATCAACATGCCTAGAAACAATTGGATACACTACAGCAGAAAGTCTAGAAATAGCTTATTCTTATAAAGATAAAATAGATATTATTGCAAGTGGTGGTATTCGTAATCCTCTAGATGTTGTAGTGTCTAGCTTTAGGAGCTAAAAGCAGTTGGTGTTTCTAAAATTTTCTTAGAAATCCTTGTAAATAAAGGAAAAGATGCCTAATTCAGAAATCGAAAAATGGAAAAGTTAAATTCTATGTAGTGCTTATGAGATACTAGAAATATAGCTGAATTAGATATAAGAAAAATAGGAATTCTAAAATAAGTTACTTGCAGGCCTAAATTTTTAACAAAAGTGCATATGATAACTCCTTAGACGCAGTGGTTTATTGATATCTAAATTCGCTATAAAAAGCTTTTGATATCTAATGTAAACTTTGCAGGTGACTCAACAAAATCGATTTCTACGAAATCACGATTTTGTCCTCCTCATCTTCTAATGCTGCTAGTCTTTTTATTGCTTTATTTAAATCATCTTGTGATCGTTAATTTTATTTTTATTCTTCTGATTTTCCAGCAATTAAGTACAACATGAAATTAATAACATAATATTTAAACAAATTGTGCAAACATACTATTCTCCTAGTGATAATAATTAAAATAGAAATACTACAATTTCTTTCTTTTAACAAAGGCATAGCTAATTCTGCAGTAAAAGATATAGACCTCATCTTTCGATTGAGGTCTTATTTTAAATAAATCTAAAGAGGGAAAGTTTTTAGATTTCATTAATAAGTAATGTGATAATTACATTATTAATATTTACGTTTTCTAACACTTCAGATCTTACGACGAACGCTTGGTTTTTCATAAAAGCTCGTTTACGAACTGGATGAGTTCCGTTTTTAGAAAGCAACACATTTGAAACGACGTAGTGCATCTTCTAGTGATTCATTTTTACGAACTACAGTTTTTGACGTTGGTTCCCTCCTCCGATACTACAAAATCTTAATTTTAATCCTTAATTAAATGTTTAGATATAAAATAAATACAAAACATTCAATCAATAAGACTGCTTTTAATGATCTACTTACATATTGTATATTCTTACGTTCTTGTCAACCTTTAATAGCGATTTATTAACATATTTCTATAAATAACCTTTTTCATTTATACATTAATGATACTATTTTTGGATAACCAATTTTAAATTCTCGAATAAAATTAGCATAACCTTCTTTATTTTTATGACTAGGTATGAGCTAAAAATACTTGATTTAGTAATTTAGTTTGCCCTTTTAGTTATAAGTATAATAGCTTTTTGTTTGAGGATGCATTTTAAACATCTCATCAGGTAGTAATTACCGCATTTAAATTAACTATCTTCTTCTAAAAATTTCTTAAAGGTGTCTTCAAGCTCAAGAACTTTTTAGGTACTACTAATGCTCCTACACCATTATCATTTTAAATAATTAGATGCTTGTTCAATGAATAATAAGGCATTTAAGCTATCCTTCAACACTACAAAGTTTATAGTTTAAGCTATTATCTCATCAGCATAATATCCAAAAAGGTACATCTATATGATAACATCTTGTTTTTAATTTAAAGACGTAAGTGCATCTTGATTAATACTCAACATTAGTTTCTAATAAATTGAAAATATTTTGTTGTAATCTAAAGCATAGTTATTATCAACATCTACAGAAGTTAATTCGTAGTCACCTTTTTGATAATGCAGCTAAGTTAATTAAAGAGTTTTCCACTTCACTAGCAAAATCAGCTACAGAAATCTTTTCATTATTATATAAACACCCTAAAATATGAGATACATACATAGTTATCCTTCTCTGGTGTAATATCGCAACTTGGTTATTCAACTCTTTAAGAGCTTTTAATAGTACTGATAAGCTTTTTAATATTCTCTTTAGAGGAAATTGTCAACAATATCAAAATACTCTTCATCATTCTCTAAAGTTAAGTAATTTTACTAAAGAATCAAAAATACAACCCTTCACCTTTGTTCTCTTCTACCTGTTTATCTATCTTAAAAAATAATTTTCTAAATCTGACATGGCTCCTCCTTATTCATTTTCAATAATATTCTTTAATACTGGTTCTAATTTTGAAATTATTCCTGTTACTAGTGCATTTCCATCATAAAAATATCTTCTACGCGTAGAGCATTGTGTTAGTCAATTAGGCAGAACATTTGTCATGTATCACACTCTACTTCCGTTAAAATTCGATATTTTTATTAATCTCATCAAATATTATATGTGATGATCGATTGATAGTTCCCTCACTAGTTAACATTGTTCTTGCAGGTTTCCTTTTATATTTTCAGAAAACTCATCGCTCCTTCACTATAAATGTGTTTATGCCCTGTTTTTTGATTCGCGCTCTGTTCTTTTTGATCGTTTTAGATATTTCCATTTATCTAGTTTATCTTCTTCTACCCAAAGTATTTGCTTAAATCTTCATCATTATATTTTTCTGCATTTTTAATAACTTCTCTAGCGAATAAACTTCCAGATTTTCTTGGGAATCACATCTATGAGATAATCTTTCCATCTATCATCATTCCGGTATCTAGAAACTTTCCATCTTTATAATTTTCTGTTACATCCAATGCATCAGAATACGCATTAATGTCTGTATTAAATAAAATATCTAATTCACTTTCCGTTGGAAAAACTTTCTCAAAAATAGTGTTTTCTAGAGTTTTGTTCATTTTTATACTCTTAGAATACTTCGTAGTAGAAGCAAAAATAAATACTCTCCTCACCGTTTCTGTGGCATTCCATAATCACCAGCATTTATTACTCTCCATTGCACTAATATCCTAATTCATCAAACGTCTTCTAACATAATTGCAAGTCACGCCCTCTTTGAGATGCTGGAGATTTTAATAATCTATCTACATTCTCAAGAAGTACAAACAGAGTATCTACCAATACGTCTCTAATATCAAAATAGTACACCTTTCTTTTTCCCAGCTATTCCCTTTTCTCCACTTAATGAACGAGCAACTGAGTAGTCTTGGCAGAAATCCTCCAACTAATAAAGTATGACTCAGATTTTTCTTCTTATCAACTAAAGTTAATATCTTCATTAGAACAGTCTTCCTCTCCAAATCTGGTTGTGTAGCATTCAAAAAGCATGTTGTGTTTTTGTTGAAGGTTCAAACTGATTCCTTCCAAACAAAATTCCATCCACCTTTTTCTATAGCTTTTCCACTTTTTATCAAATTCGCTTGTTTGATTTAATCCAACTCTGAATCACCAACTCCAGCGAATAATTCTACAACATCTAAATTCATATTATTCTCCTTCAATTTATATCCTGAATATTCTTTAAAACATACTTTTTATTTAACCAAAAAGCATTGTTTTGTCATCTTATCTCCATTTGGCAATTCATCCATATCACTATCTGTACCATTACCATATTTTATTCCATTTTATTACATATGCTGATCTTTTGAGCATGTGGTCTTAGATGGAATATTTGTGTCTTTTTGACTTTAATAAATTGTTACTTATTCTGTATCTTTTATTTCAAATTTTATCCATTTATAAATTGAGATTGATATTTTTCCCATTCGAGTTTTTCCAATACCTTCTAAATCTGATATTGGCATATTCCAAAATTTAGAACCTATTAACTCTTATTCTCCTGTCATATTTTCTTTAAATACAACAAATAGAAATCTTTTTCATAAAAATAATTATATAGTTCTGAACTATCAAAGGTCTCTTGAACAAAATCTAAAAATTTTAAATTTTGGAAATGACATACTCTCTCTAGGATTACCTTTTTATCTATCCTTATTGTCTTTATTCCTATTTGCTTTTTCAAATTCTTCAACATTATCGGTCATAACACCAAGCATTCTTGATATCAAACTACTATTTGCTTGTTTAGAATTTTTATTGATTTCAAATTGAGAATACAGTTCTTCTTCTGTTTTTCCTTTATATTCACTAATCTTGTTTAATACTACATTATCAAAAGTTTCTTCTTTCAATTCTGTATTTTTCAAAATGAATCATATGTATTAATTTGTCCAACAACATAATTATTAATCACATATGACATGTATGATTGTTTTAACGAGTATGCTCTTCTTTGCAGGAATTTCACTATAATATTGCTTTTTGCTCACTTTTTCTTGGCTGTTGCACCTTTTGGTACATGCACTCAAATATTTTTGTATCACCTTCAGATAGTTCATGTGCTCTACCTTGCTGAATTTTTGTAATAATTGTGGAATAATCCTCTTTAATAATTATTAAATCTTCTCTACAGTTCTCTGATAAAATAGAAAACAGTTTTACATACTCTATACTATACTCTGTTCTTAAAATATCTTTTTCTCTTAAATACAAAATTAACATATTAATCTCATCTAGTACATGATTTTTCAAACACTAGTTCAACAGGTCTATCATTAGGTATCATAGTAATAACTAATCTTTCTCCTGCCTTTAAACTACCATCTCTCTCTCTATTGGTGTTACCTTTAATTCATACCAGCTTCACAAAAATCAGGATTAGAATCACTATTTGGTTTGTAATAGTAATATTCTTCTAACAGATTTCCTAGACTACCCTTCCTCTAGGATTATTAAAATATACGCCATTTTTCTTGAAGTGCATTCTTTTTCTGAGTAACCAATACCACTTTCTCTTATCTCACTATTTGAATAATAGTCTTTCAGTACTTCAAAAATTTTTCCTTCTAATTTTTAGCATATTTTTCTATAGCCAATGGATTATGTTTTATCATAAGGTAAATTCACAATAATACAGCTCTAATCAAATAATAATTATTATACCATAATTTTTATAAAGCTTCATCTCTAATAAAAATTCTCGTGCGAATTCATTTGGAGCTAGTGCAGAATTTTACCTACTATTTTCTCTATAAACCGAAAAATAAACGAAAAGATTTACATAATTAAATAACTTTACCTTTAATTATATAAATCTTATTTTAAGCTTTCTAAAAAGTAGATAAAACGCCAAAACTTCTGTTTAAGCACTTTTATTTTAATACTTTTATAAATC